>ERZ761607.869-NODE-869-length-43360-cov-41.737259_pt1 | contig 43360 bp, 35 predicted proteins | sample MGYA00511164_ERZ761607 | MGnify/ENA primary metagenome ERZ761607 (study PRJEB28899, sample SAMN02445080) | bioreactor sludge metagenome | biome: EBPR sludge | place: Australia: Brisbane, Thorneside Wastewater Treatment Plant | collected 2011-06-22 ...
GCCCCTGTGGGCCGGGTACCGCGGCCTGCACCTGCTGTCCGTCGGGCTGGACCTGAGCCATGCCGACTACGAGGGCATCGGCGGCGAGCCTGCCGGCTCGGCGCGGCTTCACTGGCAGCCGACCGCGGACCTGCGCCTGCATGCCGCCTGGGGGCGTGGCCACCGTGCGCCCGGGCTGGCCGAGCGCTTCCGGTCGCCGGAATACGGTCCCACGCAGAACGCCATCGACCCCTGCATGCCGCCGCGATTCAGCCAGCTGCCGCCCGACGCGCAGGCGCGCTGCATCGCAGACGGCGTGGTCCCCGGCTATGTCCAGGGTCTCCACGTGCCCGAACTCCTGTCGGGCAATCCGGAGCTCGCGGTGGAGCGCACCCGGAGCACCGGCGTGGGACTGGCCTGGACGGTTGCGGTGCCCGGTGAACTGAGCGTTGGCGTCGACTGGCAACGGGTCCGGATCCGCGAGGGGATCGGCGAGGTGACGGCCCGCGCCGTACTGATGGGCTGCTACCTGGATCCGGATCCCTCCGTCCGGGCCATGCTGTGTCCGCTCCTGCGCCGCATGCCTGGAGGACGTCTCCAGTACGTTCGGGGCGGACCGGTGAACGCGTGGAGGCAGGATGTCGACAGCTGGGATTTCAGCCTGGGTTACCTCCTGGATGCGGGCCTCGGGCGGTTCGATGTTCGATTCGATGCGACCTACCTGTCACGCTGGGATCTGCAATGGTTCGGGACGGAACCGGCGGTCTCGCCCTCCGGCAGATTGGGCCGGCTGGACCGGTCCGGCGCGTCGTTCGACCATGGCCTCGCCCCTGTTTCCCTGCCCCGCTGGCGCGCGACGACGCGACTGGACTGGCGGCGCGACGACTTCGGCGTGGCTTGGGGCCTGCGCTACCAGCACGGTGTCGACGAGGATTGCCCGATCCGTTTCGGGAACGGGCAGGCGCTGGGCATCGACAATCCCTGCTCGAACCCCGAGGCCCGGACGCCGGCCTTCCCCGCGGGCTACAACCGCCAGGGCAGCACCACCTACCACGACCTGCGCCTGTCCTGGAACACGCCCTGGCGCGGCGAGGCCGCACTCGGCGTCGACAACCTGTTCGCGCGCCGTCCGCCGGTGGCCTACTCGGCGCCGTTCCATTCCCACGACATCCGCCGCCACGAGGTACCCGGGCGGTTCTGGTACCTGCAGTACCGGCAGCAGTGGTAGGCCGGGGCACCGGGACCGTGCCGCGATTTGCATCGCGGCGGGCACGGGCCGGTCCGCGGCGCGCCGCCCTCAGCGGGCGGCCGCGGCCGCGGCGAACCCCGGCGGCAGGTACTTGAAGCGCGCCATCTGCGCGCGGTGGCGATCGACGATGCGCGCGACCTGTTCGCGCGACAGGGCCTGCGGCCACTGGCGGGCGCGGCCGACCCGGAAGAAGCGGGCATCGGTCTTCTCGGAGGCCTCGATGAAGCCGTCGCGCCGCTCGATGCCGGCCAGGGTCTGGAAGCTGGCGTGGCCGATCGCGCGCTCGATGCGGGCGCGGTCGGCGACGCCGAGCAGGCGGGCGATGCGCGCGAAGGTCTTGGCCGGCTTCTCCAGCAGGTCCTCGTAGCGCACGGTCAGGAAGTTGGGGTGCTCGATGCCGGCCCAGCTCTCGACATGGCTGGACCAGGAACCCAGCACCTGGCCCGCCCAGCGGTGGTCGCTGGCGGTGGCGGTGTCCTCGTTGCCCAGGAAGTCGATCGCCTCGTCGACGCCCAGGCCGAAGTGGTGGGTCATGCTGACCGCGACGTCGAGCGGGTTGCGCACCACGTAGACGCCGCCGGCGGTCACCTTGGGGTTGTGCAGCGGGTGGTCCTCGAAGCCGCCCCACAGGTTGTGGGTCTTGACCAGGATCGTGCCCGGCGCGGCGGCGGCGATCAGCTCGTGCACGGCCGGGCGCAGGGCGCACAGCTCCGCGACCGACAGGTCCTCGGCCGGCCGGCCGGCCAGGCGCGCGTAGCGGTCGGCGCGCGCCTCGTCCTCGCAGTAGTCGGGCAGCTCGGCCAGCGGCAGCGGCTGCGGCCGGTCGGCGATGAGGTTCGCCAGGAAGGCGCGCAGCCAGGTGTTGCCGGACTTCGGGTACGAGGCCAGCCAGACGATCCTGCCCATGGCGGCGGCCGTCAGTCCTCGTGGCGGCCGCGGAAGATCAGGTCGGGCACGTGCATGACGATGCAGTGGATGGCGCCGGCCGAGGTGATGATCCCGGCGCAGTTGACCTGGACGATGTCGTGGTCCGGCAGGGCCTGCTGGAACACCGCCAGCGCCTGGGCGTCCTGGGTCGTGTAGCTGCCGCCGAACCGGCAGATCAGCGCCACCTGGTTGACGATCACCGCGTTGGTATAGGTGTAGTGGGCATTGGCGCGCCAGCCCGGGGTGCGGAACACGGTGTAGCCGCGGCTGGCCAGCGCGGCGGCGGTGGCGTCGGTGACCTGCTTGGGCACGGCGCTGCCGCCGGTGCTGGCCGGGTAGTCGCCGATGATGATCCGGTCCGGCGCCACCGGCAGCATCCACATGTCGATGTGCTGGGTGGAGTCGACATTGGTCGGGAACGGGTCGGTGAGGGTCAGGTCGACGCCCTGGAAGGCGGCGTAGCGGTCGATCACCTGCTGCGCGGTGAGGCCGGGGTTCTCGTTGACGATCAGGCGCGTCATGAACGCGTCCTGGTTGGAGAAGGAGTGGTAGTTGCCGCCGCCGTGCGACAGGCCGATGTTGTACAGCGGCTCCGACCAGGCGGCGGCGACCAGCGACGGGAACTGGTTGTCGGCGGTGCGGGTCGGGCGGTTGTACTGGTGGTCGACGATGGCGCGGGTGCCCGCGCTCTCGATGAAGCGCGGGCCGTAGTCGCGCATCCACACCGAGCAGTTGCCGTTCACCGTGCAGGACTGTTGCACGAAGCGGACGTGGTCGAGGTTGGCGCCGGCGCTCTGCAGGGTGTTGCGTACGGTGTTCTCCTGGGCGCCGCTGGTGACCGCGATCCAGACCTTGGACGGCGGGGTCGCCGTGGTCAGCGGCACGATCATCTCGGTCTGCAGGGCGGTGAAGCTGGCCCAGCGGATGAAGATGCCCTCGTTTGCCTCGTACTCGGAGAAGGTGCGGACGTAGCCCGGCGGCGTGCCGCCCATCGGCTCGGGGGCCGCCAGGGGCAGGCCGGATTCCCAGGGCGCCGCGTTCTTGGGCAGCACGAACGGCGCCAGCGCGCGGTCCTGCGCCTCCAGCGTCGCCAGCACGCCGGGATCGGCGACGCGGGGCGGCTGGCGGGCCTCGCCGGCGAGCGCGCTCGTGGAACAGGCAAGGGCGAACAGCGCGGGCAGCGCCAGGCGGCTGGGAGTCATTGGCTTGGGTTCCGGCGGGACAAAACGTCCCGATGCTAGCGGCCGGCGCGCCGGCGCGCCACCCGGACCGGCCCCCGGTATCCGCGCGCGGCGTCCTGCGGGACAATCGCCGCCTGCCCAACCGGAGCGCCGACATGACCGCCAACGACACCATCGCCCGTTACGCCGCCGAACTGGACACCCTGCGCGGCCAGGGCCTGTTCAAGTCCGAACGCATCATCGTGTCGCCGCAGGACGCCCGGATCCGCCTCGACGACGGCCGCGAGGTGCTGAACTTCTGCGCCAACAACTACCTGGGCCTGGCCGACCATCCCGAGGTGATCGCCGCCGCCAAGGCGGCCCTGGACAGCCACGGCTTCGGCATGGCCAGCGTGCGCTTCATCTGTGGCACCCAGGACCTGCACAAGGAACTGGAGGCGAAGATCGCCGGCTTCTTCGGCAAGCAGGACAGCATCCTCTACGCCGCCTGCTTCGACGCCAACGGCGGCCTGTTCGAGCCGCTGCTGGGCGAGGCCGACGCGATCGTCTCCGACGCCCTCAACCACGCCTCGATCATCGACGGCGTGCGCCTGTGCAAGGCCCGGCGCTACCGCTACGCCAACTGCGACATGGCCGACCTGGAGAAGCAGCTGCGCCAGGCCCGGGCCGACGGCGCGCGCACGATCCTGATCACCACCGACGGCGTGTTCTCGATGGACGGCTTCATCGCGCCGCTCGACCGGATCACGGCGCTGGCGGAACAGTACGGCGCCCTCGTGCACATCGACGAATGCCACGCCACCGGTTTCCTGGGTGCCACGGGCCGCGGCAGCGCCGAGGTCAAGGGCGTGCTCGACCGCATCGACATCGTCACCGGCACCCTGGGCAAGGCCCTGGGCGGGGCGCTGGGCGGCTTCACCACCGGCCGCGCCGAGGTCGTCGAGCTGCTGCGCCAGCGCTCGCGGCCCTACCTGTTCTCCAACTCGCTGCCGCCCCACGTGGTCGCCGCCGGCACCCGGGTGTTCGAGATGCTGGCCGGCGCCGGCGAGCTGCGCGAGCGCCTGCGCGACAACACCGCCTGGTTCCGCGAGGCGATGACCGCCGCCGGCTTCGACCTCAAGCCCGGCGAGCACCCGATCGTGCCGGTGATGCTGTACGACGCGCCCCTGGCCCAGCGCTTCGCGCAGCGCCTGCTGGAGGAGGGCATCTACGCGATCGGCTTCTTCTACCCGGTGGTGCCGCAGGGCCAGGCCCGGATCCGCACGCAGATGAGCGCCGCGCACAGCCGGGAGGACCTCGAGCAGGCGGTCGCGGCGTTCGTCAAGGTCGGCCGCGAGCTGGACGTGATTTCGGGTTGAGCAGGAAGCGGGGAGCAGGGAGCAGGGAACAGAAACGCGCGGCTCGAAGATCACGGTTCGAAGATCGGGACGCGAAGATCGGGACACGAAGATCGGGACACGAAGATCGGGACACGAAGATCGGGACACGAAGATCGGGACACGAAGATCGGGGCTCGAAGCATGGAGGGGGCGGAATCGGGTTCGACCGTGCCGCGGCGCCCCACTTCTCCCCTCCCCCGCCTGCGGGGGAGGGGCGGGGGAGAGGGCCGGCGGATACAGCGCGCGGTCGATGGCAAGCGCCCGAAACCGGAATGGATTGAAGGCGCCGGCTGGCCTGTGCGCGGCCTCCTGCTGCCTTGCCACGCCCGTTCTCCCGTCCACGCCCCGGCGCTCACGGGGAAATCGTGCCCGCGCCGCTACGCCTGTCCGGGTCGTGCCCCGGAGGGGGACAGGGGCGCGCCCGCGGCTGCGAGTCGGGCGTGCCGGGTGCGCAGGAAGTCGAGGTCGCAGGTTTCCTTGATCGCGCGCTCGGCGGCGGCCATCACCCGCCGGCCGTGCTCGTGCAGCAGTGCGCGCCGCTCCGGATCCGTCACGACCCCGAGCAGGCCGGCCAGGACATCCAGCAGGCGGCCCAGCACCGCGGGATTGTCGGCGGCCCATTGCCGGATCTGGTCGAAGGCCAGGCCCAGGTAGTCCTCGAATCCGGGCCGGGCCAGGACCAGGCGCACCACGCCGTCGACCTCGCGGTGGGGCGAGGGCATGCCGCGCTGGCCAAGGCGCCGGATCAGCACCGCCAGGCGGTCCAGCACCAGCACTGCCGTGGTGGTGTCGTTCACCCCGGGCGACAGCGCCCGCATGGCGATGTCCACCAGCTGCCGCAACCCGAACGCCGGGTCCTGCTGGATCGAGCGGCTGCGGCCGCAGGTGAACGCCTGGCGGATCCGGCCCTGCTGCTCCGGGTCGGGGCGCGCGGCGCCATGGATGCGGACCAGGGCCTCGCCCTCGACAACGAAGGCGCCCGGCACGAACGGCACCTCGATCGCGGCGTCGAGCGCACAGGCGACCTCGGCGAGGCAGTCGGCATCGATGTCCTGGATGTAGCCGCTGGTCGTGGCCGGTACCGCCGGCACGCCGGGTGTCGCCCACCGGCCGCCGGCGCCCGCCGCGGCGGCTGGCCCGGTGCCGGCCGCTTCCGGGTAGAGCCGGTCGATCACCGGCAGGGTGTCGTCCTGGATGGTCGCGACCAGGTTCTCGACCCGCAGGCTGCGGGCGACGTGGTGGATGAAGTAGATGAGGAACACCACCCCGGCCAGGGCGAAGGCCATGCCGGCCAGCACGGTCAGCACCGGCACCGGTGCGCCGTCGTCGCCCAGGCCGCGCAGCACCATCAGGCAGTACGCGTAGATGCCCAGGAACACGCCCAGCACCACCTGGTTGACGCGGTCGCCGAGGAAGTTGCGCATCACCCTCGAGGTGTACTGCGAGGCCGCCTGGGACAGCACCACCAGGGTCATCGAGAAGACCAGGCCGGCCAGCGTGATCATGCTGCCGGCGACCGCCTGGAACATGCCCCGCGCGCCGGCGATGCCGGCGCCGGCCATCAGCGGCAGGTCGAGCTGCAGGCGCTGGTCGAGCCGCAACAGCAGGTGCGCCGCCGCCGCCATCGACAGGACCAGCCCCATCGGCACCAGCCACAGGCTGGTGCGCAGCTTGTCCACGAGCAGGCGGGGTCGCAGCTTCATTCCGGTCCTCGGCGGCGATGCCGGCGTCGACGCCATGCTCGCACGGTGGCCACGGCTCGCGCACCCCGGGTTCCCGGGCCGCCCGAGTCGCCCCCCGTCCGCGCCCGCCCCGGCGGCGGCCATCACCGGCGGTTCACGCCACCTTGCCACGATACGCGCGCCCTGCCAGCGACCATGCCGCGATGACACGCCGCCCGGACACACTGAAAGACCACGAATCCCCTCCCGCGTCGACCGCTCCCCGCACGGCCCTGGCCACGTTCCGGCGCTGGTTCGACGCCGGCGCCGGGCCGGCGGAAGCCGTCGCGGGCGATCCCGACCGCATCGACTGGCTGCGCGTGCTGCCCTTCATCGGCCTGCACCTGGGCTGCCTGGGCGTGCTGGCGGTGGGCTTCTCCTGGACCGCGCTGTGGGTGGCGGTGGCGCTGTACGCGCTGCGCATGTTCGCGATCACCGGCTTCTACCATCGCTACTTCTCGCACAAGGCGTTCCGCACCAGCCGTCCGGTGCAGTTCGCGTTCGCCCTGCTGGGCGCGATGTCGGCACAGCGCGGGCCGCTGTGGTGGGCCGCGCACCATCGCCACCACCACCGCCATGCCGACGGCCCGAAGGACCTGCATTCGCCGGTCCGGCGCGGCTTCTGGATGAGCCATGTCGGCTGGTTCCTGACGCCGCGGGCGTTCGCCACCGACCTGGCCGCGGTGCCGGACCTGGCGCGCTATCCCGAACTGCGCTGGCTGGACCGCTTCGACGTCGTCGTGCCGGTGGCGCTGGCCCTGGCGCTGTTCGGGGCCGGCGAGGCGCTGGCCGCGTTCGCCCCGGGACTGGGCACCGACGGCTGGCAGCTGCTGGTCTGGGGTTTCTTCGTGTCCACCGTGGCGCTGTTCCATGCCACGGTCACCATCAATTCGCTGGCGCACCGCTTCGGCAGCCGGCGCTTCCCGACCCGCGACGACAGCCGCAACAACGGCTGGCTGGCCCTGCTCACCTTCGGCGAGGGCTGGCACAACAACCACCACCACTTCCCGGGATCCGCGCGCCAGGGCTTCCGCTGGTGGGAGATCGACCTGACCTGGTACCTGCTGCGCCTGCTGGCCGCCCTGGGCCTGGTCTGGGACCTCAAGCCGGTGCCTGCTAACCTGCGCCGGCGCGCCGCCGATGCCGGCGGCGCATCGCTCCGGGATTGACGATGCGCATCGCGGTGGTGGGTTCCGGCATCGCCGGGCTGGCGTCGGCGTGGCTGCTCTCGCGCCGCCACGAGGTGGTCCTCTACGAGGCCCAGGACCGGCTCGGCGGCCACACGCATACCCACGACATCCGCCTGGGCAGCCGCCGCTACCGGGTAGACACCGGCTTCATCGTCATGAACCGGCAGCACTACCCGCTGCTGTCGGCGCTGTTCGCCGAACTCGGCGTCGCCACCCAGCCGACCACCATGAGCTTCTCGGTGCGCAACGAGCGCAGCGGGCTGGAGTACAACGCCAGCACCCTGCGCGGCCTGTTCTGCCAGCGCCGCAACCTGGCCTCGCCGCGCTTCCTGGGCATGGTCCGCGACATCCTGCGCTTCTACCGGCAGGCCGGGGCGCTGCTGGCGCAGCCCGGCCCGGGCCCGTCGCTGCGCGACTACCTGGACGGCAACGGCTACGGCGAGGCGTTCCGCGACGACCACCTGGTGCCGATGGCGGCGGCCTTGTGGTCCAGCCCGTCGGATGCCGTGCTGGGCTTCCCGGCGCGCTTCCTGGTGCAGTTCATGGCCAACCACCAGATGCTGCAGGTCGCCGGCCGGCCGCAGTGGCAGACCGTGGTCGGCGGCTCCAGCGCCTATGTCGACGCGCTGCGGGCGCGCTGGCCGGTGCAGGTGCGCCTGGCCGATCCGGTGCGGCGGGTCGAGCGGCTCGCCGGTGCCGGCGTGCGGGTCCTGTCGCTGCAGGGCGAGGACCGCTTCGACCAGGTCGTGCTGGCCTGCCACAGCGACCAGGCGCTGGCGCTGGTCGACCGGCCGACGCCGGCGGAAGGGCAGGTGCTCGGCGCCATCGGCTTCCAGGCCAACGATACCGTGCTGCACACCGATGCCTCGGTGCTGCCGCGCCGCGGCCGCGCCTGGGCGGCCTGGAACGCCCTGGTGCCGGCGCAGCCCGGCGAGCAGTGCACGGTCAGCTACCTGATGAACCAGCTGCAGTCGCTGGACGCCCCGACGCCGCTGGTGGTCAGCCTCAACCAGACCGAGCGCATCGATGCCGACCGCATCCTCGCCCGGATGACCTACCACCATCCGCTCTACACCCAGGGTGCGGTGGCCGCCCAGGGCCGTCGCGCCGAGATCGACGGCGTCGACCGCCTCTGGTACGCGGGCGCCTGGTGGGGCTGGGGCTTCCACGAGGACGGCATCCGCTCGGCGGTCGACATCGCCCGTGCGCTGGACGTCGACTGGCCTGCCGCGGCGTCCGCCGGCGATCCCGGGGACCACTGACCCCGGGTTGCGCGGCCACGCCTGCCGCGACCGCCGGGTTCCGCCGCGCACCAGGGCGCCTCCCCGGATCCATCGGCCGCAGGGAGCGGTGCCGGGCGTCCGGAAACCCCGAGCGCGACCTGCTCCTCTCTCCCTTCGGCGAGGGGAGAAGTGCGGTGCCGTCGCAAGGCGGCATGCGTCCGACAGGGCCGTGCCCGGGAGACGGGCGGGGCGCGCCGGGCCGAGCGGCACGGCGGGCGCCCGGTCCGCGCGATCAGGGCAGCCGGGAGCCTTCGACCAGCGGGGCGGCGATGCTTCGGATCAGCGCGGCCAGTTCCGGCAGGAACTCGCGGAAGGCGCTGGTCTTGCGCCAGAACAGCGCGATCGTGCGGGTCGGCGCCGGCGGCTCGAAGCGCAGCAGGGCGATGTCCTCGGAGACGGCGACCGGTGGCTGCACGGCCAGCAGCGGCAGCAGGGTGATGCCGACCCCGGCGGCCACCATCTGGCGCAGGGTCTCCAGGCTGGTCGCGCGGAAGCCGCTGCGCTCGGCGGCGCCGGCCAGCCGGCAGACTTCCAGGGCCTGGTCGCGCAGGCAGTGGCCGTCCTCCAGCAGCAGGACGCTCTCGCCCTCGATCACGCTCGCCGGCAGCGGGCCGTCGCGGCCCGCCAGCGGATGCGCCAGCGGCACCGCCAGCACGAACGGCTCCTCGAACAGCACGTCCTTGGCGAGCTGCTCGTCGTGCACCGGCAGCGCCAGCACGCCGGCGTCCAGGCTGCCTTCGCGCAGGCCGCGCAGGACCTCCTCGGTCTTCTGTTCGACTAGGAGCAGCTCCAGGCGCGGCCAGCGCGCATGGATGCGCGGCACCACGTGCGGCAGCAGGTAGGGGCCGAGCGTCGGGAACAGGCCGATGCGCAGGCTGCCCGATTCGGGATCCCGGGCGCGCCGGGCGATCTCGCGGATCTGTTCCGCCTCGCGGACGATCGCCCGGGCCCGCTCGATCACCTGGGCGCCGATGTCGGTCAGCAGAACCTGGCGGGGACTGCGCTCGAACAGCTCGACGCCGAGCTCCTCCTCGAGCTTGCGCACCTGGGTCGAGAGGGTGGGCTGGCTGACATGCACCGCCTCGGCGGCGCGACCGAAATGGCGGTGCTCGGCCAGCGCCACCAGGTAGCGCAGGTCGCGCAGGTTCACGGCGGGCCGCCGTTCGTCCGGAGACCGGTCCGGTGCCGGTGCCGGAGCGGCGGTCCCGCGGCCGGCACCGGCCTGGCCCTGGCGACGCGGGCCATGACGATCAGGCCGCCCGCGCCTCGGGCCGGGCGGCCTGCGCCTGCGCCGGCACCGCGCTGCGGATCAGGTGGTCGAACGCGCTGAGCGCCGCCTTGGCGCCGTCGCCCATGGCGATCACGATCTGCTTGTAGGGCACCGTGGTGACGTCGCCTGCCGCGAACACGCCGGGCAGGGAGGTGCGGCCGGCGGCGTCGACCTCGATCTCGCCGCGCGGCGACAGCGCCAGCGTGCCCTTCAGCCACTCGCTGTTGGGCAGCAGGCCGATCTGCACGAAGATGCCGTCCAGCTCGAGGTTGCGCGACTGGCCGCTGGTGCGCTCGGTGTACTCCAGGCCGGTGACCTTGCTGCCGTCGCCCAGCACCCGGGTGGTCTGGGCGCTGACCAGGACCTCGACGTTGGCCAGGCTGCGCAGCTTGCGCTGCAGCACCTCGTCGGCGCGCAGCTTGCCGTCGAACTCGATCAGGGTGACGTGGGCGACGATGCCGGCCAGGTCGATGGCCGCCTCGACGCCGGAGTTGCCGCCGCCGATCACCGCCACCCGCTTGCCCTTGAACAGCGGCCCGTCGCAGTGCGGGCAGTAGGCGACGCCGCGGTTGCGGTACTCGTCCTCGCCGGGCACGTTCATCTGCCGCCAGCGCGCGCCGGTGGCCAGCACCACGGTGCGCGCCTGCAGCGTCGCGCCGGACTCCAGCTCGACGCCGACCAGGCCGCCGGGCTCGCTGGCCGGGACCAGGGCACGGGCGCGCTGCAGGTTCATCACGTCGACCTCGTAGTCGCGCACGTGCTGTTCCAGCGCGGTGACCAGCTTCGGGCCCTCGGTGTGGCTGACCGAGATGAAGTTCTCGATGCCCAGGGTGTCCAGCACCTGGCCGCCGAAGCGCTCGGCGGCGATGCCGGTGCGGATGCCCTTGCGCGCGGCGTAGATCGCCGCGGCGGCACCGGCCGGGCCGCCGCCGACCACCAGCACGTCGTAGGGGGCCTTGTCGCGCAGCGCCAGCGCGGCGCGCTCGGCGGCGCCGGTGTCGAGCTTGGCGAGCAGCTGCTCGACGGTCATCCGGCCCTGGCCGAAGTGCTCGCCGTTCATGTAGATGGTCGGCACCGCCATCACCTCGCGACGCTCGACCTCGTCCTGGAAAAGGGCGCCGTCGATGGCGATGTGGCGGATGCGCGGGTTGATCACGCTCATCGCGTTGAGCGCCTGCACGGTGTCCGGGCAGCTCTGGCAGGACAGCGACATGAAGGTCTCGAAATCGTAGTCGCCGGGCAGGTTGCGGACCTGTTCGACGACCGCCTCCTCGAGCTTCGGCGCGACGCCGCCGACCTGCAGCAGGGCCAGCACCAGGGAGGTGAACTCGTGGCCCATCGGGATCCCGGCGAAGCGCACTTCGACGTCGCTGCCGACGCGCCGGATCGCGAACGAGGGGCGCAGCGGCGCGGTGCCGTTGCGGACCAGGGTGATGTGGTCGGACAGCGAGGCGATGTCGGACAGCAGGGTCTCGAGCTCGCGGGAGGACTCGCCCTCGTCGAGCGAGGCGACCAGCTGCAGGGGCTGCGTCACCCGGGCCAGGTAGGCCTGCATCTGCGATTTCAGTTCGGCGTCAAGCATGGCGGCGCTCCGGGATCAGGGTGTCGGGAAGAGAGGACGGCGCCGGGAAGGTTCCAGGCGCCGCCCGACCGAAGGGTGCGGGCCGGCGGGTCCCGCGGCGCGCGGCGGCATGGCCGCCGCCGCGCGCGCCCTCTGGGTTGGGGTGGCGTCGGCTCAGATCTTGCCGACCAGGTCCAGCGACGGCTTCAGGGTCTTCTCGCCTTCCTTCCACTTGGCCGGGCAGACCTCGCCCGGGTGGCTGGCGACGTACTGGGCGGCCTTCAGCTTGCGCAGCGACTCGGTGACGTCGCGGGCGATGGCGTTGTCGTGGACCTCCATGGTCTTGATCACGCCGTCCGGATTGATCACGAAGGTGCCGCGCAGGGCCAGGCCCTCCTCGTCGATGTGGACGCCGAACGCGCGGGTGAGCTGGTGGGTCGGGTCGCCGACCAGCGGGAACTTCGCCTTGCCGACCGCCGCCGAGGTCTCGTGCCAGACCTTGTGCGAGAAATGGGTGTCGGTGGTGACGATGTAGACCTCGGCACCGGCCTTCTGGAACTCGGCGTAGTGCTCGGCGGCGTCCTCGACCTCGGTCGGGCAGTTGAAGGTGAAGGCGGCCGGCATGAAGATCACGACCGACCACTTGCCCTTCAGGCTGGCCTCGGTGACCTCGACGAACTTGCCGTTGTGGAAGGCCTGGGCCTTGAACGGCTGGACGGGGGTGTTGATCAGGGACATCTGCAGACTCCTGTGGGCTGGAGAGGTGGGGGAGGGCGGCTCATAGGCAGCGACCGCCATCCTAGGCGAGGGCGATTGATAGATCAAATCGATTTATGCCATCGATGCGATAGGTCGCATCAATGACGCCCGGCTTGGCCGCAGGCCGCAGCGGCTGCGGCGCCTGCTCTACCATGGCGCCATGTCACGGCGTTTCAACAGCTTCCGCGAGTTCTATCCCTACTACCTGTCCGAGCACCGCAACCGGGTATGCCGCCGTCTGCACGTGGTCGGCAGCGGCCTGATCGTGCTGCTGGTGGGGGCGGTGCTGGCCCGCCTGCTGTCGCCGTGGTGGCTGCTGGCGGTGCCGGTCCTGGGGTACGGCTTCGCCTGGGTCGGCCATTTCGTGTTCGAGAAGAACCGGCCGGCCACCTTCACGTACCCGCTCTGGAGCCTGATGGGCGACTGGGTGATGTTCAAGGACGTGCTCACCGGCCGGATCCGGTTCTAGGCCGGGCCGCGGCGACGGTGCAGGGCGCCCGCTGCGGGCTGGCCCTGTCCGGTCCTGCCCCGTCGGCGGTACCCGCTCCCGTTGCCATCGGCGCCTTCGGACTTCCCCCGGGCAGCCCGTGTCCGCGGCGTCCCCTGGGGCGCGCTCGGCCATGGCAGAAAACCCGCCCGCCTTCCGTGTCCGGTGCTGGAGGGGCCGCAGCGGCCCGCGGAGCGCACCATGGCAAGATCCCGTCCCATCCCGGCCCTGGCCGTGGGCCTGGCCCTGTTCGCGGGGGCCACAGGCCCGGCCCGGGGCGACCCCGGCCCGCGCGATGTCTTTCCGCAGCCGCCCCTGGCCAGCGGCCACTACCTGCACATCCCGGGCATCGCGTTCCGGCCGCTCGCGCCCACGCCGGTCCGGCAGTCCGCGCGCGGGGTCAGCCTGATCTGCCCGGACGGGGCGCCGTTCTCCTTCCTGGAGGCCTGGTTCTCGCCGCCGCACGGCGCCCGGCTCGAGCTGGTCCAGTTCAACGGCCGCGACAACAGCAGCCAGCAGAACCAGTCCATGTTCCTGTTCCGGGTCTGCCACAACCCGGTCGGCGCGCCCGGCAGCGCGGCCACGGCGACCATCCTGGGCGTCGCCGCGACCAGCGGTACCAGCGACTACTACCAGGTCGCCATCACGCCGCCCGGCACCGAGATCGTCGACGCCTTCCAGTGCCGCTACCTGCTCCGCGTGCAGCTGACCGCCCAGGGCGTGGCCTGCCTGGGCGAGAACATGATCCTCGACCGTGCCCTGGTCGCCTACGAGGTGCTGCCATGAGACCGCCACGGCCCGCATTCCGGGCACCGCTGCTGCACCTCGCGGTGGCGATGGCCAGCGCCGGCGCCGCCAGCGCGCAGGCACCGTCCGGCACGCCCGACCCGCTGACCCTGGCCGCCACCCGCAGCCACTACGGCGCCTACGCCCACAGCGGCGTGCGCTCGGACACCAGCATGACGTACGCCCATTTCGGGGCCGAGCTGCATTGCGTGAACGCGCCGCCGGCTGGCGGTGTGTCGACCTTCCTGTATCCCCTGGAGCTGCCGCCGCTGGCCGGCACGCTGGAGTCGGTCCAGGTCTGGGCCTACGACGACGAGGGCGGCGACCTGCGCGTGAGCGTGCTGCGCGTCTGTCACGGCCCCGTGCCGCCGTACGCCGTCCGCTCCGTCCAGGCCGTGCGCGAGGTCGCGCCGGAGCCGGACCTCGGCCCGGTCCGCCTCGACATCCCGTTGAACCTGCCGCCGACCAGCTCGCCCGACTGCTCGATCCTGCTCGAGGTCCGGGTCGCGCGGGTCGGCCAGGCCTGCCAGGGCAACGCGGTGACGGTGATGCGGGTGCGCATGCAGATGCGCGACCCCAACCACATCTTCCGGGACGGCTTCCTTGCCCTGGAACGTGTGCCCTCCGCGCCCGACGGTCCCGGAGAAAGCCAATGAGCCGCCTTCCCACGGTCGCCTTGCTGCTCTGCGCCGGCCTGTTCGCGAACGGCGCCGGCGCCGCCGACCGCGAGGGCTGGCGGCGCGTGCCGCTCACCGATGCCGCCGAGCGCGCCGCACTCGGCATCCTCGACCCCGAACGGGCCGTGTTCGCCTGGCAAGGGCCGGCAACGCCGCCGCGCGATGCCGGCATCGTGCCGATCGGCCGCGACCAGGCCAGCGTGCTGGTCATGGGCAGCGAGTTCGTCGGCATCAGCGCCTCGTTCGTGGCCGGTCGCACCGGCTTCGCCGAGGAGCTGTTCTGCCCGGCGAGCAGCCTCGAGTCCCGGGCCCGGGCGCGCCTGCCGTTGCCGTCCGACCGGCGCCTGCGGTTCCTCGACGTGTGGGGCTTCGACAGCTCGGCGACCCGCGACCTGCAGGTGCGGCTGCAGGAGTTCTGCCTGCCCCTGGGCGAGGCCAGCGAGGGCGAGTTGACCCTGGTGAGCACCGTCACCTCGTCCGGCGCGCCCGGCTACTTCAACCTGCGCTTCATCCTGCCGCCGGTCTGGCCGGCGACCGCGGCGTGTTCCTGGTTCCTGCAGGTGGACTTCGCCGGCTGCCAGGCCGGCGATGCCCTGCGCCTGTCGGGTGCGCGGGTCCTCTGGGACGCGCCCTGAGGCCCGCCGTCGCGCGGGCCCGGCAATGGCGGGCGCTCAGGCGCCGGCGCCGACCTCGTCGTCGGCCAGCGCCATCAGCGGCGCCGGACCGGCCTCGATGCAGGCGGCGTGGTAGTCGGCGCGCGGCAGGATGCGGGCGAAATAGAACGCGGCGACTTCGCGCTGGGCGCGCTTGAACGACTCGCCGCGATCGGAGCGCTCCGCCGCCGCGACCCGCTGCGCCCAGCACCAGGCCAGCATCACGTACCCGGAATAGAACAGGTAGTCGAAGGCGGCGGCGGGCGCGGCCGCCGGGTCGCCGGCGGCCTGGCCGGCGATCGTCCGGGTCAGCCGGGCCCACTGGTCGGCCCGGTCGGTCAGTGCCGACAGCAGGTCGGCCAGGGCCGGGTTGTCGGCCTCCATCCGGCAGAACGCGCCGATCTCGGCAAGCACGGCCTTGAGCCCGGCGCCGTCGGCGAGCAGGGTCTTGCGGCCGATCAGGTCGAGCGCCTGGATCTGGGTGGTGCCCTCGTAGATGGTGGTGATGCGCGCGTCGCGGGCGATCTGCTCCATGCCCCACTCGGCGATGTAGCCGTGGCCGCCGTAGACCTGCTGGGCGTGGTAGGCGCACTCGACCGCGGCCTCGGTGAGCAGGCCCTTGCAGATCGGCGTCAGGAAGCCGACCACCGTCTCGGCGGCGGCGCGCTCGGCGGCGTCGCTGGCGTGCGCGGCGACATCGGCCTTCAGCCAGGCGTACAGCGACAGCACCCGGCCGCCCTCGGCGAAGGCACGGCAGGTCAGCAGCATGCGCCGGATGTCCGGATGCACGATCAGCGGATCGGCCGGCTTGTCCGGGTACGCCGGCCCGGCCGGGGCGCGCATCTGCAGACGGTCGCGGGCGTAGGCCAGGGCGTTCTGCCAGGCGCGTTCGATCAGGCCCAGGCCCTGGATGCCGACCGCCAGGCGCGCCGAGTTCATCATCAGGAACATCGCCGCCAGGCCCTTGTTGGGCGGTCCCAGCAGCCAGCCCTCGGCCTCGTCGAAATTCATCACGCAGGTCGCCGAACCGTGCAGGCCCATCTTGTGCTCGATCGAGCCGCAGCGCACCGCGTTGCGTCCGCCCATGGCGCCGTCGCGGCCGACCTTGAACTTGGGCACCACGAACAGCGAGATGCCCTTCACCCCGGGCGGCGCGTCCGGCAGGCGGGCCAGGACCAGGTGGACGATGTTGGGCGTGAAATCGTGCTCGCCCGCGGTGATGAAGATCTTCTGGCCGCTGATCGCATAGCGGCCGTCGCCGAGCGGCTCGGCGCGGGTCTTGAGCAGGCCCAGGTCGGTGCCGCAGTGGGGTTCGGTCAGGCACATGGTGCCGGTCCAGCGGCCCTCGACCAGCGGCTGCAGGAAGGCCGCCTTCTGCCAGTCCTCGCCGTAGTGGCGCAGCGACTCGATGGCGCCGTGGCCGAGCAGCGGGAAGGTGCCCCAGGCGACGTTGGCGCCGTTGATCATCTCCTTGAAGGCGCCGTCGAGCACGTAGGGCAGGCCCTGGCCGCCCTCGCCCTCGGGCGCGGTGATGCCGCTCCAGCCGCCCTCCGCGAAGGCCCGGAAGGCCTCCCGGAAGCCGGCCGGCGCGCTCACCTCGCCGTCGCGGAAGGTGCAGCCGGCATCGCCGCCCTGGTAGAGCGGCGCGATCACCTGGTCGCAGAAGCGCGCGCTCTCCTCGAGCACGGCGTCGATCAGGTCGGCGCCGGTCTGCGCGTGCGCGGGCAGGGCGGCCAGGGTGTCGGCGGCGGCCAGCACCTCGTGGATGACGAAGCGCAGGTCGGCCTGCGGCGAGCGGTAGGCGTTCATGGTCGGGTCCGGGCGTGAGGCGGGGAGGGAAGGTCAGCGGTAGACGCCGGTCAGGCCGGGCACCGGCAGCAGGCGGCTGCGCCAGGACACCTGGAAGCGCTGTCCGCGCGGCTCGCTGGCGGCGACGCGCCCGGCCAGGTGGTAGGCCTGTTCGCCGGCCTCGGCGTCCAGCCCGGGGCAGGGCACGACGTGGTCGAACGGCTCGGCGCTGGTCGGCGGCACGTCGAGCCCGGGCGCGAGCACGAGCGGCGCCAGCGCCTGGCCGCCGAGGTCGAAGGTCGCCAGCTCGACGGTGCTGAAGCGCATGCGCACCGTCGAATGGTTGTGCAGGCGCAGGCGCAGCAGGCACTGGCCGGCCTCGACGCGCAGCTCCTGGATGCTCAGGGTCGGCGGGTTGATGCGTTCCTTCGGCCGGCCCATGGTGCAGGCGGCAAGCGGGACCAGCAGCAACAGCAGCACGACCGGGCGCAGGGGCATCGCAGGACTCTCCATACGGACGCGTAGAGTCTAACCCGGACCCTGGGCGTGGGCGCCCGCCTGCCCGGCCCGGACCGCGCAACGAGTCGGGCCGCGCAGCCCGGTCCTGACCCCGACCGCCCGCACCGGGAGCCCGGAGCGCGCGGATCGCCCGCGCGCGCCTGCCCCGGGGCGATGCGACCGCGCCGCGTCCTGGCGCCCGGCCGCCCCGCCGTCGCCGGACGCCTCAGCGCAACTGCCCGCGCAGGCGAAGCTCGCGTTCGATGTGGTCGGCCAGGGCGTTCACCCAGCCGCGGCTCTGCCAGCGCGCCATCAGCCGCGTCGCCAGGCGCATCGGCGGGCTGCTGCGAGCCAGCAGGTGGTCGATGGCATGCGGCAGCAGGGCGCGGATGCGGCCGCGCAGCAGGCGCCGCAGGTGCCGCATGCGGGCCTCGTCCAGGGCCGGCCAGGCCGGCATCGGCAACGGCCGTGCCGCCTGCCCGACCAGGGGCAGCACCGGCAGCCGGCCGCGACGGTCGCCGTGGCGCTCGCGCAGCGCCGCCGGCCAGCCGCCGAACAGCGGGTCGGTGCCGGGCAGGCGCAGGTGACGCTCCAGGAAGCGCTGGCAGTTCAGGCGCCCGAGCTGGAAATCGTGGACGCGGAACGCGCGGTCCAGGAAGCCGCCGAAGCCGTCCAGCACGCCGCCGGCCAGGGGGTGGTCGGCACGCACCCCGTCGATGCGTCGGGACGGCGCCACCATGTGCCGGCTGGCCATCGGGTCGTCCTGGGCGGTGACCAGCTCCTCGGGCTTGAAGCGGGTCTGGTTCTTCATCGCCACCAGCAGCGCCCGCGCCAGGTCGAGCAGGCCTTCGGGCGCCGGCTCGCCGGGCCGGAAGCCGACGATGTCGGGGAACGGGTCGATCGAGACCAGGCTGCGCCCGGCCACCGGCGCGCGCGCGCGCGCCGGCGGCCGGCCGACCAGCAGGCCCCGGCCGAGCGTGAACGGCTGGTTGTCCAGCATGCCGCCGTCGACCGCCAGGAACTCCAGCGCGGTCGGCGCGGCATGGTCGCCCCAGTGCGGTGGCAGCGGCTGCCAGCGCCGGCAGGCCGGCGGTTCCTCGTCGGCGCCCACGGGAAACGGCCACAGCTCGCTTTCGTAGTCGCCGACCGGCCGCACCAGGGGGCGCGGCGGCAGCGCCAGCGGGAACGCACCCGAGGCCAGCGCCGCCTGCTGCAGGCGGCCCCAGCCCGGACCCCGCATCGCCCAGTCCAGCGCCGTCGCCGAGGCCTCGACCGCCGGCCCCGGTCCGAGCCGGAAGCGCAGCGCCTCGGCATGGCGGCGCATGCCGTGGCCGGGGCGCGGCACCGACTCCGCCTCGGCCTCCCCGAAGCCCAGGTTGTAGGGAACCCCGCGCAGGTTGGTGATGGTGAACGCCAGGTCGACCCCGTCCTGCGCCCACGGTCGCGGCCGCCCGCCGGCGCCGCCGGGCAGGGCCGCGGCGGCGATCGCGTCCAGGGAGCCGCCGTTGAGCAGGGCGAGCAGGCGCCGGCCATCGCCGAGGTCGTCCGGGGCGAGCAGGACCTCGGCGTCGATGCGGTTGACCCAGCTCTCGAACAGGGCGTTGTCCGGCACCGACGGACCCGGATCGGCGGCGTGGACCGGCCGGTGCGGCCGGCCGGCCAGGATGCCGGCCAGGATGCCGGCGGTCATCGCTCCGCCGGAAGCGCCGGTCAGGCCGGCCAGGCGGACGCGGTGCGGCGCCGCCGCGAAGCCGTCGGCCTGTCCCTGGTGCCAGGCGTCCAGCGCCTCGACCAGGAAATCGACCACGCCGGCCGTGTAGGCACCGGCCGACACCGCGCCGGCCATCACCAGGCCGAGTTCGTGGACGGGCAGGGCATCGTCGACGGCGCTCATGGCGGTCATGGTACGTGCTGCGGCTTCCGCGCCGGGCCCGGGCGCGCGACACTGCCGCCATGGACATGGCAACCGACGGCATCCGCATCGACGTGTGGCTCTGGGCGGCGCGCTTCTTCCGGACCCGCGCGCTGGCCAGGGCGGCGGTCGCGGCCGGCCGGGTCACGGTCGCCGGCGCAGCGTGCAAGCCGGCGCGGCTGCTGCGTGCCGGCGACCGCCTGGTCGTCGAACGCGAGGGCGAACGTTTCGAGGTGGAGGTGCGGGCGCTGTCCGATCGCCGCGGACCGGCCCCGGCGGCACGCACGCTGTACCACGAGGATCCCGCCTCGATCGCCGCCCGGGAGGCCGAGCGCGCCCGGCGCGTCGCCGAACGCGCCGGCTACCGGCCGCCGGAGGCGCGCCCGGACAAGCGCGCGCGCCGTCTGATCCGGGCGCTGGGCGACATCGATGCGCTTTAGGGGCAGTGGACAGGGGGCCGGGTTTGGCGAGCCGTTCTGCGGGCTTGTCGGGGTCGCCCTTGATCCGGCCAGGTCACGGTGGCGTGTCCGCCATGCAGGACCGTCGCCGCCCGGGCTCGATGGGGTCGCAGGGGTGGAACGCGCCTGGCAGGGAGGCGACTGACAATCCCCGCCGATCAGGTCGCCGGGAGAGAGACGACATCACGCCTTGCCTCCCCATGGCAGCGTCCCGACGCGCGGCACCCGGCATCCCGCTCCTGGTCCCCGGTCCCCGACCTTTCGGCCTCACGCCCCCAGCCGGTCGCGCAGCCAGGCGCGGGCGACCGTCCAGCGCCGGTGCACGGTGCGCTCGTCGCGGCCGATCACCTGGCCGATCTCGGCCATCTCCAGGCCGCCGAAGAAACGCAGTTCGACGACGGCGGCCAGTTCGGCATCGAGCACTTCCAGGGCCTGCAGGGCCTCGTCGACCTCCTCGAGGCCGTAGTGCTCGGGGATCGGCAGCTCCAGGCTGGCGTGGAAGTCCTCGCGGATCCAGCCGCCGCCGCGCTTGCCGGCCTGGCTGCGGCGGGCGTCGTCGACCAGGATCTGGCGCATGATCCGGGCGGCGCCGTTGAACAGGTGCCGGCGGTCGCTGAAGTTGACGTGGCCGGCGCCGAGCAGGCGCACGAACATCTCGTTGACCAGGGCGGTCGGCTGCAGGGTGTCGTGGCCGCGGTGGCCGCGCAGCTCCGAGGCGGCGAGGTTGCGCAGGTCGCCGTAGACCAGCGGCAGCAGTTCGGCCAGCGCGCCGTGGTCGCCGGCCTGCCAGCGCTCCAGCAGTCCCTGGAGGTGCTCTGTTTCCGCCATGGCGCCGCTCCCCGCGCGTGTGGTCGGTTCCGATTCTACGCCGGCCGCTCAGGATGCCGGCGCGCCGGCGGTCATCGCCGCCAGCGCCTGCCTGGCCCGCCGGGTGTCCCAGGCGGCCTCGCCCAGCCCGGCCTGCAGCCGCGCCAGCACCGCCGCCAGCTCGCCGGCGCTGCCGGCGTCGGCGCGGCCATGGCCGAGCAGGCAGTCGATGCGGTGCCAGGCCAGCGCCGGCGCCCGCAGCGGGTCGTCGCCATAGCCGGCGGCGGCCGCCTGGAAACCGTCCAGGGCGGCGTCGACGTCGCCGCGCGCGCAGGCCAGTCGGGCCCGGGCGTGCTGCACGCGCGGGTGGTAGGCGCTGCCCGGCCAGGGCGCGATGATCGCCCAGGCCTCGTCCAGCACCGCCGTCGCCGGCTCCAGCAGGTCCATGCCGAGCAGGGCGGTGCCCTGGTTGTAGAGTCCGGCGGCGACGTAGGGGTTGTCGTCGCCGAACACGGTGCGCAGGATCGGCAGGGCTTCGTCGAGCAGGGCCAGGGCCGCCTCGAAGCGGCCGAGGCGGATCTCCATCAGCGCCTGGTTGTTGAGCTTGATGCCGACGTCGCGGTGGTCGTCGCCGAGGGTCCGGCGCAGCCGCGCGATGCCCTCGCGGTAATTGGCCTCGGCTTCCCGGTAACGGCCCAGGTCGGTCTGCTGGTCGGCGAGCTGGGCCAGCGCCCGGCCGTAGTCGGGATGTTCCTCGCCGAACGCCTGGCGGTAGGCGGCCACCGCCTGGCGGGTGCGCTCGGCGGCCAGCTCCGGTTGGCGCAGCACCTCAAGGGTCCCGGCACTGGTCAGCAGGGCCTCGCAGAAGAACGCCGGATCCTGTTCGAACAGCCGCTCGCGCAGGGCCAGCAGGCGGTCCTGGGCCTGTGCCGCCTCGGCGAAGCGGCGCTGGTTGAGCAGGCTGCCGGACAGCGCCGAGAGCGCGTGGGCGTAGGCCAGGCCGTCGCCGGGACCGAGCCGCTCGAGCAGGTCGAGCGCCAGCGCATGGTGGTCGGCGGCGTTGTCCTGCCAGTTGCCGTCGGTGTCGGCCTGGCTGGCGGCGGCCAGGGTGCGCGCCAGCAGGGCGCGGTGTTCCGGGTCGTCGCGATCGAGCAGGGCCAGCGCCTGCGCGTACAGCATGCGCGACTCCGGATACAGGCCGATGCTCTGGTAGGAGCGGGCGACGGTCGCCAGCAGGCCGGCGCGGATGTCGGCAGGCATGGCCCCGGCCCCGGCGCTGCCGCTGGCGTCGGCGATGCGGCGGGCGCCGAGATCGAGGAGCTCGCGCGCGGTGGTCTCGGCCTGCGGCTGCACGCGCGGGTCGGCGGCGCTGAACAGGTCCTGCATGAAGCCGGCGATGGCCTGCGCCTGGTCGCGCTCGACCCGGATCTGGCGGTTGCTGGCGGCCAGCTGCACCAGGTGCCAGGCGGCACCCGCGACCAGCAGGGCGAGGGCGATGCTGGCGGCGCGGTTGCGGCGCAGGAACTTGCCGATGCGGTAGGGCAGGTGGCCGCGACGGGCCCGCACCGGCAGGCCGGCGAGCCAGCGCTGCAGGTCCTGGACCAGGGCGGCGACGGTGTCGTAGCGCTCCTGCGGCAGCGGTGCCAGGGCCTTGCCCAGGATCCGCGCCAGGTCGCCACGGAGCTGGCGCTGCAGGCGCTCGGGCGTGGCCCGGCGCAGGCTGGCCAGGTGCCGGGCGCGATCCGGATCGGCCGCCAGCAGCGCGCGCAGCGCCAGGTCCGGGCGCGGTACCGGCGCGCCGGTGCCGCCGCCGGCGCGCGCGCGCGCCTCGTGCGCGGGGATGCCGCAGAGCAGCTCGAACAGCACCAGGCCGAGCTGGTAGACGTCGCAGGCGGTGCTGACCGGCTCGCCGCGGATCTGTTCCGGGGAGGCGTAGGCCGGGGTCAGGCTCAGCGTGTGCAGGGGGCCGCCGGTCTCGTCGAGCAGCCGGGCGATGCCGAAGTCGAGCAGGCGCGGCTCGCCGCTGCCGTCGACCAGGATGTTGGCCGGCTTGATGTCGCGGTGCACGACCAGGCTGCGGTGCGCCGACTGCACCGCCTCGCCGACCCGCGCGAGCAGCCGGGCGCGGCCGCGCAGGTCGAGCCGGCGGCCGTCGCACCAGGTGGTGATCGCCTCGCCGCGCACGTGCTCCATGGCGAACCAGGCCTGGCCCTCGTCGGTGAAGCCGCCATCCGCCAGGCGGGCGATGCCCGGATGGCCGAGCCGTGCCAGGATGCTGCGTTCGCGCAGGAAGCGCTGCGCCAGCACCGGGGTGTCGGCGCGGATCAGCTTCAGCGCGACCCGCTGCTCGAAGCCCCCATCGACGCGCTCGGCGAGGTACACCACCCCCATGCCGCCATGGCCGATGACGTCGACCAGGCGGAACGGTCCGATCCGCTGGCCGATCCGGCGCCGCGCCGGCGGCATCCGCGCCGCGTCGGCGCCGCCGGCCTCGCCGCTGAGGCCGGTGGCGGTGCAGTCGACCTGGACCAGCAAGGCCTGCACCCGCGCCAGCAGCGCATCGTCGTCGCCGCAGCGCCGGGCGACCAGGTCCCGGCGCGCGTCGCCCTCGGGCGTGGCCAACGCCTCGTCGAGGATCTCCAGTGCCCTGCGCTCCACTGCCCCGCCCCTCGCCGGTCCGTGGTCGCGCCCGTCGCGGGCGCACCCGGCCATCATGTCAGGTTTCCGCGCGCAACTGCGTAGATCCAGGAAGGCACGCAGCGGCGTCCGCTGCTAGCGTGACCTGGCGGCCCGCAGCGCCGCCCATCCCAGACTGCCACGGAGCACCCTCATGTCCTTCCAGCCCTCGCCGCCGATCCTGCGCCTTCACGCCACCCCCGAGCAGCCCAAGCCCGGTGACGAAGATCCGGAGCCGACGCCGACCCCGAAGACGCCCGACTTCCCGAACGGTCCGCGCTGATCAGAGCAGCCCGCGCAGGCGGTACAGCGCCGCCAGCGCGTCGCGCGGGCTGAGCGCGTCGGGGTCGATGTCGCGCAGGGCCTGTTCCAGGGGCGACGGCGGCGGCGGCGCGAACAGGCTGAGCTGGCCCTGGGCCGGGTGGCCGCCGCCGGCGCCCGGCTGCGCCTCCAGGCTGGCCAGCACCGCCCGGGCGTGGGCCACCACCGGCGCCGGGACGCCGGCCAGCCGCGCCACCTGGAGTCCGTAGCTGCGGCTGGCCGGGCCGTCCTTGACCGCGTGCAGGAACACCAGGCGGTCGCCGTGCTCGACCGCGTCCAGGTGCACGTTGGCGATGCCCTCGTGCTCGCCGGCCAGGGTGGTCAGCTCGAAGTAGTGGGTGGCGAACAGGCACCAGCAGCGGTTGGCGGTGGCCAGGTGCACGGCGATCGCGCGCGCCAGCGCCAGACCGTCGTAGGTGCTGGTGCCGCGGCCGATCTCGTCGACCAGCACCAGCGAGCGCGCACTGGCGTTGTGCAGGATGTTGGCGGTCTCGGCCATCTCGACCATGAAGGTGGACTGGCCGCGCGCCAGGTCGTCGCCGGCGCCGATGCGGGTGAAGATGCGGTCGACCGGGCCGATCCGCGCGCTGCGCGCCGGCACGAAGCTGCCGATGTGCGCGAGCAGCACGATCAGCGCCACCTGGCGCATGTAGGTGCTCTTGCCGCCCATGTTCGGGCCGGTCACCACCAGCATCCGCCGGGCTTCGTCCAGGCGGGTGTCGTTGGGCTCGAACGGGCCGTCCAGGACGCGCTCGACCACCGGGTGGCGGCCGCCCTCGATGACGATGCCCGGCTCGTCGACCAGCGCCGGGCGCACGTAGTCGAGCGCCGTGGCGCGTTCGGCCAGGGCGGCCAGCACGTCCAGTTCGGCCAGCGCCTGCGCCGCCCGGCGCAGCGGCGCCAGGCGCTCGCCGAGGGCGTCCAGCAGCGCTTCGTACAGGGCGCGCTCGCGCATCAGGGCGCGCTCCCGTGCCGACAGCGCCTTGTCCTCGAAGGCCTTCAGTTCCTCGGTGACGTAGCGTTCGGCGTTCTTGGTGGTCTGCCGGCGCGTGTAGTGCGCCGGCACCCGGGCGTCGTGGCTGCGCCCGAACTCGATGTAGTAGCCGTGCACCCGGTTGTAGCCGACCTTGAGCGTGGCGATGCCGGTGGCGGCACGCTCGCGCGCCTCCAGGTCGGTGAGCCAGCCGGCGGCATCGGCATCGATCCGGCGCAGCTCGTCGAGTTCGGCGTCGAAGCCCGGCGCGATCACGCCGCCGTCGCGCAGCAGCGCCGGTGGCGATTCGAGGATGGCCGCCTGGAGCACCGCCAGGCTGGCGCCCTGGTCGCCGAGGTCGGCGATCAGGGCGGCCAGCAGCGCGCTGCCGTCCTCGCCGGCGAGCACGTCGCGCAGCGCCGGCAGCAGCGCCAGGCCGTCGCGCAGCGCCGCCAGGTCGCGCGGCCGCGCCGAGCGCAGGGCGACCCGCGACAGGATCCGCTCGAGGTCGCCGCAGCCGCGCAGCAGCTCGCGCAGGGCCTGGTCGCGGCCTTCGTCCTGCAGCCAGGCCAGTGCCTGCTGGCGGCCCTGCAGCAGCGCGCGGTCGCGCAGCGGGCGGTGCAGCCAGCGGCGCAGCAGGCGGCCGCCCATGCTGGTCACCGTGCTGTCGATGACGCCCAGCAGGGTGTGCTCGCGGCGGCCTTCCGGGTGGCTGTCCAGCTCCAGGTGCCTGCGGGTCGAGGCGTCCAGCGCCACCGCCTGCTCGGGTGCTTCCAGGCTGAGCCCGGTGAGGTGCGGCAGGGACGTCTTCTGGGTGTCCTGCACATAGGCGAGCAGGGCGCCGGCCGCCGCCACCGCCAGCGGCGCCCCGGCGCAGCCGAAGCCGCTCAGGTCCCGGGTGCCGAAGAAGCGGCACAGTGCCGCCTGCGCGCCCTCCGGGTCGAAATGCCAGGGCGGGCGCTGGCGCAGCCCGGGCAGGCCGGGGGCGCCGTCGGGCAGGGCCACGCCCTCGGCGACGAGGGTCTCGGCCGGCGCCAGCCGGGCCAGCTCGGCGGCGAGCGCCGAGGGGCCGTCGAGCTGGGCCAGCGCGAAGCGGCCGGCCGACAGGTCCAGCCAGGCCAGCCCGTAGCCCTGCGCGCCGGCATGCACGGCCGCCAGCAACTGGTCGCGGCGCTCCTCCAGGAGCGACTCGTCGGTGACCGTGCCCGGGGTGACGATGCGCACCACCTTGCGCTCGACCAGGCCCTTGCTGGCGGCCGGATCGCCGACCTGCTCGCAGATCGCCACCGGCTCGCCCAGGCGGACCAGCCGCGCCAGGTAGTTCTCGGCGGCGTGCACGGGCACGCCGGCCATCGGGATCGGCGCACCGGCGCTGGCGCCGCGCTGGGTCAGGGTGATGTCGAGCAGGCGCGCCGCCTTGCGGGCGTCGTCGTAGAACAGCTCGTAGAAGTCGCCCATCCGGAAGAACAGCAGGATGTCCGGATGCTCGCGCTTGGCCGCCAGGTACTGGCGCATCAGCGGCGTGTGCTGGTCCAGCTCGGTATCGGTGATGGCCACGGAATGGTCGGTCGCGGAGAGGCGGCGCTACAGTGGCGCGGCCCGCCCTTGTACCGTGACCGCCGATGATGCTCAAGCCGGCCGATGACGAACTGGACGCCCGTGCCGAGCGGCTCGCCGCCGCGCTGCGCGCGCGCCGCTGGCGCCTGGCCTGCGCGGAGAGCTGCACCGGCGGCTGGCTGGCCAAGGTGCTGACCGACCGCGCCGGCAGCTCGACCTGGTTCGAGGGCGGCGTGGTCGCCTATGGCAACGCCGCCAAGCAGGCCCTGCTGGACGTGCCCGCGCCCTTGCTGGCCAAGGTCGGCGCGGTCAGCGAGGCCTGCGCCCGGGCCATGGCGCTTGGCGCGCTGCGCCGTTTCCGCACCGACCTGTCGGTGGCGATCACCGGCATCGCCGGGCCCGGGGGCGGCAGCGCCGACAAGCCGGTCGGCACCGTCTGGCTGGCCTGGGTCGGGCCGGGGCCGGCGATTGCGGCCCGCTGCCACCGCTTCGAGGGCGACCGCGACGCGGTGCGGCGGCAGGCGGTGGCCTGCGCCCTGGCCGGGCTGGAGGATCGGGCCTGAACGCGCCGGCGCCACGGCGCGAGCCGCATATCCTGCTGATCCTGCTGGCGCTGGCGGCGCTGCTGGCCCTGCTGCTGCCGTGGCTGCCGGCGGGCAGTTTCGCGGCCGGCGAGCCGGTATCGATGGCCACCTACCAGGCCAGCGAGGCGCCGGTGACCGCGCGGCTGTTCGCCGGGCCTGAGCAGGGCACCGGCTTCGTCAACCTGCTCTACGAAGGTTTCGTGTCCGGCGGCCGCAGCAGCGCCGCGATCGGCGTGATCGCCTTCGTGCTCATGGTCGGCGGCGCCTTCGGCGTGATCCAGGCCAGCGGCGCCATCGATCGCGGCCTGGTGCGCGTGGTCGGTGCCACCGCGACCCGGCCCGCGCTGCTGCTGGCCGCGCTGTTCGTCGCCTTCTCGCTGGGCGGCGCGGTGTTCGGCATGGGCGAGGAGACCATCGCCTTCCTGGCCCTGCTGCTGCCCCTGCTCGACCGCCTGGGCTACCGCCGCGAGGTCGGCGTGATGGTCACCTACCTGGCCAGCCAGGTCGGCTTCGCCAGTTCCTGGATGAACCCGTTCAGCGTCGCCGTCGCCCAGGGCGTGGCCGAGGTGCCGCTGCTGTCCGGCGCGCCGCTGCGGATGGCCGCCTGGGCGACCCTGACCGCGGTGACCCTGGCGCTGGTGCTGCGCCACGCCGCGCGCACGCGCGTACCGCCGGAGGTCGCGATGCCGGCCGAGGGGACCCTGGCCGGCCCATCGGCAGCGATGCCGCCGGCGCCGCCCCGCCTGCACTGGAGCGATCGCGCCATCCTGCTGTCGGTGGCGGCCGCGGTCGCCTGGATCGTCTGGGGCGTCACCGCGCGCGGCTACTACATCCCGGAGCTGGCCAGCCTGTTCGTTGCGCTGGCGATGGCGGTCGGCGTGCTGGCGGTGGCCGGCGGCCGGCTGTCCGCCAACGGCGCCGCCGAGGCCTTCGTCGACGGCGCCCGGGCGCTGCTGCCGACCGCCCTGGTGATCGCCCTGGCCAAGGGCCTGGTGATCCTGCTCGGCGGCACCGACCCGCACCAGGTCTCGGTGCTCAACGCCTGGCTGCACGGGCTGGGCGGCGCCCTGGCCGATGCCCCGCCGGTGCTGGCCGCGCAGGGCATGCTGGCGGCGCAGTCGGCGTTCAATCTGCTGGTCACCTCCGGCTCGGCGCAGGCCGCCATCACCATGCCGCTGATGGCGCCGCTAGCCGACCTGGTCGGCCTGACCCGCCAGGTCGCGGTGCTGGCCTTCCAGTTCGGCGACGGCCTGACCAATGCCCTGACCCCGGTCTCGCCGACCCTGATGGGCGTGCTCGGCGTCGCCGGACTGACCTGGACCCGCTGGCTGGCGCTGGCCTGGCGCATCGTCGCCACCACCCTCCTGCTGGCCGCCGCCTTCATCGCCTGGGCCGTCGTCACCGGCTACGCCTGACCCCACCCCGGCCGACCCGCCATCCCCGCGCCGCTCTGCTCCAGCTCCCGCTCCCCGCTCCCCGCTTCCCGCTCCCCGCTCCCCGCCCCTTGCATCGCCACCCCATGAGTAGTAATACTGCTAACCCATGGAGCTCAGCGCCACCCAGCAAGCCATCCTCGACCTGATCGCCGAGCGCGTCGAGGCCGAGGGCGTGCCGCCCTCGCAGGCCGAAATCGCCCGCGCCTTCGGCTTCAAGGGGGTGCGTGCCGCCCAGTACCACCTGGAGGCCCTGGAGGCCGCAGGCGCCATCGAGCGCATGCCCGGCCGCGCGCGCGGGATCCGGGTGCTGCGGGCACCGACGCCGGCCCAGGGCACGCTGGCGCTGGCGGCGCTGCCCGATTCCGCGCTGGCGCTTCCGGTGCTGGGCCGGGTCGCCGCCGGTGCGCCGATCGGCACCGACCTCGACCACGATCACCAGGTCATCCTCGACCGCAGCCTGTTCTCGCCGATGCCCGACTACCTGCTGCGCGTGCAGGGCGACTCGATGCGCGGCGAGGGCATCCTCGACGGCGACCTGATCGGCGTGCGCGCCGGCCGCCAGGCCCGCAACGGGCAGGTCGTGGTCGCCCGTGTCGACGACGAGATCACGGTCAAGCGCCTGCAGGCCTCGGCGCAGGGCGTCCGGCTGCTGCCGGCCAATCCGGACTACCCGGCGATTGAGGTCGGCGCCGACCAGGACTTCGCGATCGAAGGGCTGTACTGCGGCCTGGTGCGGCCGCACCGATGAAGACCGAGCCGCCCCCGGAATTTTCCGCCGCGCCGCCGGGCGCCTTTCCCAGGCCCGGTCGCGGCGTCCTGCCACTGCCGCCGGCCGCCAGGCCCGGCATCCTTCTCAGGGCGTGAGACCGCGCCCGCCCATACTCCAGCCATCCAAGCCAACGACACGGGACACACCACCATGGACGAGAACCGCAAGCGCGCCCTGACCGCCGCCCTGGGCCAGATCGAGAAGCAGTTCGGCAAGGGCACCGTGATGCGCATGGGCGACCGGCCCAGCGATTCGGTGGATGCCGTGTCGACCGGCTCGCTGGCGCTCGACGTCGCGCTCGGCATCGGCGGCCTGCCGCGTGGCCGAGTGGTCGAGATCTACGGCCCGGAATCCTCGGGCAAGACCACCCTCACCCTGCAGGTGATCGCCCAGGCCCAGAAGGCCGGCGGCACCGCCGCCTTCATCGACGCCGAGCACGCGCTCGACCCGTCCTACGCCGAGAAGCTGGGCGTCAACATCGACGACCTGCTGGTGTCGCAGCCCGACACCGGCGAGCAGGCCCTGGAGATCGCCGACATGCTGGTGCGCTCCGGCGCGGTCGACGTCGTCGTGGTCGACTCGGTGGCGGCGCTGACGCCCAAGGCCGAGATCGAGGGCGAGATGGGCGAGCTGCAGGTCGGCCTGCAGGCGCGCCTGATGAGCCAGGCGCTGCGCAAGCTGACCGGCAACATCAAGCGCAGCAACTGCATGGTGATCTTCATCAACCAGCTGCGCATGAAGATCGGCATGATGATGCCGGGCCAGAACCCGGAGACCACCACCGGCGGCAACGCCCTCAAGTTCTACGCCTCGGTGCGCCTGGACATCCGCCGCATCGGCGCGATCAAGAACGGCGACGAGATCGTCGGCAACCAGACCAAGGTCAAGGTGGTCAAGAACAAGATGGCGCCGCCGTTCAAGGTGGTGAACTTCGAGATCCTCTACGGCCAGGGCATCTCCCGCGAGGGCGAGATGATCGACATGGGCGTCGAGCACAAGATCGTCGACAAGTCCGGCGCCTGGTACAGCTACGGCGGCGAGCGCCTGGGCCAGGGCAAGGAGTCGGCCCGCCAGTTCCTGCGCGACAACCCCTCGGTGGCCGCCGAGATCGAAGGCAAGCTGCGCGAGAAGCTGGTGGTGCCGGTCGCCGTGCGCGGCGCCGAGGCCGAGGTCGAGCTGGAGGAAGCGGACTGATGCCGCACCGCACGGCGGCCGTCGGCGCGCAGGATGGCCGGGCCGGCGGCCGGCCGTGCGACCGGGGCGTTCCGGCGCCGGGTCGCGATGGCCGTACGCGCCAGACGGGCGCGGCCTGCGCAGGGACGGCGCCCACGACACGCGTCGGGGCAGGTCGGTGAGCGGCGGCCTGCGGCGTGGCCGCCGGCGTCCGGCGGCGCCGGGCGAGTCCGCCGGCGCGACGCACGTCGCCGGAAACGCCGTCGTCGCCGACACCGTCGCCAATCCCTGCGGCGTCCCGGGCGAGGCCGCCGGGGACGGGGACCTTCGGCCCACGTCGCCCGTCGATCCCTTGCCCCGCGCGCTCGGCCTGCTAGCCCGGCGCGAGCACTCCCGGCGCGAGCTGGCGCGCAAGCTGGGCCAGGCCGGCATCGAGCCGGGGGCCCTGAGCCAGGCGCTGGACCGGCTCGACGCCGAGGGCCTGCAGTCCGACCAGCGATTCGCCGAACTGCTGGTCCGCAGCCGCATCGCCCAGGGCTACGGGCCGCGGCGCATTCGCGCCGAGCTCGGCCAGCACGGCCTGGACGCCGCAGCCGCCGGGCAGGCGATCGACGCCGCCGCGCCGGATTGGCGCGCGCTGCTCGAAGCGCTGTACCGCCGGCGCTTCCGTGACGCCTGCGGCAGCCCGCGTGAGCGCGACCGCCGGCAGCGACACCTGTTGCAGCGCGGCTTCGACCTCGCCGATATCCGTGCGGTCACGCGCATGGACGGGGACGACCCGGGCTTCGACTAGGCGGGCGGCGGGCCGTCGCGGCAGCCGCGGTTCGCCTGCGCCCTGCGAGGATCCGGGCACGCACCGGCAGGCCGGCGGCCCCGGGGCGCCGGATCAGAAGGTCAGAACCTCGATCCATTCCAGACCCGCGCCCTCGAGCGACAGGCGCAGCCGTCCGCCCGCGCAGCCGTCGCTGCGCTCGCACACGAACAGCCAGCTACCGCCGTTGCCGGCAGCCGGCGGCAGGGGCCGGTCGTCCAGCCAGGCCGAGGGCGGCGGGCGGTCCGGATGCGCCGGAAACACCAGGTCGCCGACCAGCACCCGTTCGCCGGCGGCCAGCACAATCTCCACCTCCAGCGGCCCGTCGTCGTTGGCCAGGGACTCGGGCAGGCGCGGCGGGTAGACCGGCGTCTGCGGCGGATGCCAGACGCGGCCGGGACGAAGGATCCGGCGGATCGGGTACTCCACGACGCTGCCGACGCGTTCGCCGGCCCCGGCATCGCCCGCCGTGCGCGCCATGTGGCGGGGCAGGGCCAGCAGGCCGGGATCGCCGCCGCCCGCCACCGGCACCGCGCAGCCGACGCCCCGCCATTCGATGCCGTAGCCGAGGAACAGGTGGTTGCCCAGCGGACCATGCGCCGACCGGGCCCCGCGCCGGCACCAGGACCGGCCGAGCCGGTCCAGGGCCTGCACCGGCGGCATCAGGAAGGGCCGCGGCGCGGGCTGGCTGGCGGCCCCGAACAGGTCGAACATCGGCGTGAACGCCAGGGGCCAGGCGCCGTCGCGCTGCTGCCGGACGATCCCGGCGCTTGCGAGCGTCGCCAGCGCCAGCGCCAATACCGCGAACGCGCCGACCAGCCGCTTGCCGGCGCCTGCGCCGGCAGTGGCGGCACCGGCGCAGGCCACGGCCAGCGCGCCGCTCAGGACCACCCAGAACGCGCCCAGGTGGTAGTAGGGCAGGGTGTCGCGCATCGCCACCAGGCCGGCCGCCGACACCAGCAGCGCACCGGCGGTGGCCCAGGCCGCGCGGCGGCGCCACTGCGGCGCCGACCGCACCGCCAGGACGGCCAGCAGGGCGGCGACCAGGATCGCGCAGCCGGTCGCCGCCGCGCCGGGCAGCCCGCCCAGGGTGCGCAGCCCGTAGGGCAGGCCGAGCACCTGCGCCTGCGCCAGTCCGGCCAGGCGCGCGGGCAGCTCGCCCAGCTGGCGGAGCTGTGCCGCGACGATGCCCGGGATGCCGCCGGCACCCACGCCACCGCCCTCGCCGGCGGCCAGCAGCAACGGCAGCCAGGGCAGGGCGGCCAGCCCGACCCCCAGCGCCAGGCCCGGCAGGTCCGGCCCGTGCGCGCGCCAGCGCAGCGCCACCGCCGCCACCACGAAGACGGCCAGCACCATGGCCGTGGGGTGGGCGTTGACCGCCAGGCTCAGGGCGAGCAGGGCGAACGCCAGGCTCGCCCGGCCACCCTGCCGGACCAGGCGCAGGCAGGCGAGCAGGCAGGCCAGGGCGAGCGGCTCCACCAGGCCCGGGTGCAGGCCGAACACCGTCATCAGCGAATGCCAGCCGGGCAGGGCGATCAGCGCCGCCCACAGCAGGCCGGTCCACGGGCCGGCCAGGCGCGTTCCCAGCCGGTAGGCCAGCGGGATCTTCAGCGAGTTGACGGCGACCAGGGCGGTGGCGGTGGCCGCCAGGCTGCCGGTCAGCGCCAGCACCAGGGCCTGGGCGTGGAACCAGACCGGGCCGAGCTGGAACGCCTGGGCGAGCAGCGGCCCGTGCATCGGCAGCGCGCGGCCGGCGACGATCTCCTGGGCGACGAACAGGTCCCGCGCCAGGTCCAGGTGCAGGCCGGCGAACGGCGCGGCGGCGACATGGGCGAGGGCGATCGCGGCCACCAGCGCCGGCATCCAGGCCGGTGCCGGCGCCGGCGGCGCGCCGGCGGGCGTGCCGGGACGGTCAGCGGACACCGCGGACCCTCGCCGGGCCGCCGCGAACATGGCGCCATGCCGGGTTTTTCGTCATGATTCCACGTCTTGCGACCGCCACCAGCCCTCCCGATGCCCAGCAGCAACCAGATCCGCCAGCAGTTCCTCGACTTTTTCCGCGGCAAGGGCCACGAGATCGTGCCGTCCAGCCCGCTGGTGCCGGGCAACGATCCTACCCTGTTGTTCACCAATGCCGGGATGGTGCAGTTCAAGGATGTCTTCCTGGGCGCCGAGAAGCGCAGCTACGTGCGCGCCGCGTCCAGCCAGCGCTGCGTGCGCGCCGGCGGCAAGCACAACGACCTCGACTCGGTCGGCTACACCGCGCGCCACCACACCTTCTTCGAGATGCTGGGCAACTTCAGCTTCGGCGACTACTTCAAGGACGAGGCGATCCGCTACGCCTGGGAGCTGCTGACCGGCGTCTACGGCCTGCCCGCCGAGCGCCTGTGGGTGACCGTCTACCACACCGACGACGAGGCCTACGCGCTGTGGCGCGACGCGGTCGGCGTGCCCGAGGAGCGCATCGTCCGGATCGGCGACAACAAGGGCGCGCCGTTCGCCTCCGACAATTTCTGGCAGATGGGCGACACCGGCCCCTGCGGGCCCTGCACCGAGGTCTTCTACGACCACGGCCCGGAGGTCGCCGGCGGCCCACCCGGCTCGGCCGACGAGGACGGCGACCGCTACATCGAGATCTGGAACCTGGTGTTCATGCAGTTCGACCGCCAGGCCGACGGCACCCTGGTGCCGCTGCCCAGGCCCTGCGTGGACACCGGCATGGGCCTGGAGCGGCTGGCGGCGGTGCTGCAGCACGTGCATTCCAACTACGAGACCGACCAGTTCCGGCACCTGATCGCCGCCGCCGCGGCGCTGACCGGCACCGCCGACCTCGAGAACAAGTCGCTGCGGGTGATCGCCGACCACATCCGCGCCTGCAGCTTCCTGGTGGTCGACGGCGTGCTGCCGTCCAACGAGGGCCGCGGCTACGTGCTGCGCCGGATCATCCGCCGCGCCCTGCGCCACGGCCACCAGCTCGGCTGCCGCGAGCTGTTCTTCCACCGCATGGTGGCGCCCCTGGTCGAGGTGATGGGCCAGGCCTACCCCGAGCTGGCGCGCAAGCAGGCCCTGGTCGAGCAGGCCCTGCGCACCGAGGAGGAGCGCTTCGCCGAGACCCTCGACCAGGGCATGAAGGTGTTCGAGGAGGTCGCCGCGCGCAGCGGCGGTACCGTGGCCGGCGAGGACGTGTTCCGTCTCTACGACACCTACGGCTTCCCGGCCGACCTGACCGCCGATGTCGCCCGCGAGCGCGGCCTGGCCATCGACATGGCCGGCTTCGAGGCGGCGATGGCGAAGCAGCGCGAGCGGGCCCGCGCCGCCGGCCAGTTCGCCGCGCGCGGCCAGATCCCCGCCGACCTCGTGCAGCGCCTGGCGCCGACCCGCTTCCTGGGCTACGAGGCGGGCGTCGCCGACGGCCTGGAGGTGCTGGCGATCCTGCGCGACGGCCGCGAGGTCGACGCGCTGGCCGAGGGCGAGGAGGCCATCGTCGTCCTGGATGCCACGCCGTTCTACGCCGAGTCCGGCGGCCAGGTCGGCGACACCGGCGAACTCGAGGGCGCCCGCGGGCGGTTCGCGGTCGCCGACACGGTCAAGCTGGCCGGCACCTTCCACGGCCACGTCGGCCGCTGGCAGGGCGCCGCCGCACTGCGCGCCGGCGACCGCGTCCGCGCCGCCATCGACACGCAGCGCCGCGCCGCCACCGTGCTCAACCACACCGCCACCCACCTGCTGCACGCCGCCTTGCGCGAGGTGCTGGGCGAACACGTCCAGCAGAAGGGCTCGCTGGTCGCGCCCGACCGCCTGCGCTTCGACTTCTCGCACTTCCAGCCGGTCGGCGCCGGCGAGCTGGCGCGCATCGAGGCGATCGTCAACGCCCAGATCCGCGCCAACCACGAGGCCGACATCCGCCACATGGGCATGCAGGAGGCGCTCGATTTCGGCGCCCTGGCCCTGTTCGGCGAGAAGTACGGCGAGCGCGTCCGCGTGCTGCGCCTGGGCGATTTCTCCACCGAGCTGTGCGGCGGCACCCATGTCGGACGCACCGGCGACATCGGCCTGTTCCGCATCGTGTCCGAAGGCGGCGTGGCGGCCGGCGTGCGCCGCATCGAGGCGGTCACCGGCGATGGCGCCCTGGCCCACGTCGCCCAGCAGCAGGCGCGGCTGGAGGCCGCCGAGCAGCTGGTCGGCGGCCGCGGCGAGGATTTCGTGGACAAGCTGCGCGCGCTGCTGGAGCGCCAGAAGTCGCTGGAGAAGGCCCTGGAGGCGGTCAAGGCCAGGCAGGCGGCGGCCGCTGCCGGGGACCTGGCGGCGCGCAGCGTCGAGGTGGCCGGTCTGAAGGTGCTGGCGGCGGTGCTGGACGGCGCCGACAGCAAGGCGCTGCGCGACGGCGTCGACAGCCTCAAGCAGCGCCTGGGCGATGCCGTGATCGTGCTGGCGGCGCGTGCCGACGGCAAGGTGCAACTGGTCGCCGGCAGCCATGGCGCGGCGCTCGGCAAGGTCAAGGCGGGCGAGCTGCTCGGCCATGTCGCCGCCCAGATCGGCGGGCGCGGCGGTGGCCGTCCCGACATGGCGCAGGGCGGCGGCGAGGACTCGCCGGCGCTCGAGTCCGCCCTGGCCGCGGTGCCGGACTGGGTCCGCCAGCGGATCGGCTGACCCCGCCGGCCGCCGACCTTCCGGCACCGGCCCTGCCCGGGTTGACGCAGCCCGGTTCGCGCCCGGTTCGTCGGCCACCGGACACCGTCCCGCGCCTTCCTGTCCCGGATCCCCCGACCCGGGTCCGCAGTCCCCGTCGCCCTCGCCAAGTGTGCGCCTGTTCCGCGTTGCGGCTTTTTCGGCGGCTCCGCTACTATCGGGCGCACAGGGGCCCGTCCCGGGTGCAGGCGCATCCGGGGTCGGAGCAGTGGAAGCTCCGTACCTGCGCCGATGGGGCGCAGCGGGCGGCTAGGAGGGCAGCGAGCATGCTCATACTCACGCGCAGGGTCGGCGAGACCCTGATGATCGGCGATACCGTCACGGTGACCGTGCTCGGCGTCAAGGGCAACCAGGTCCGTCTCGGCATCACCGCGCCGCGCGACGTCACGGTGCACCGCGAGGAGATCTTCCAGCGCATCCACCCGGAAGCCGAACGGGGCGAGCCGCCGGCACCCGGCGACGGCGGCAAGGGCAGCGGCTGAGCGGCTTTGACCCGGGCCCGTCGCTGCCGCTATGCTTTGCGGCCGCGGTTGCGCTCCGGCTGAGGCCTGGCCCGTGCATTCCCGGCGAGATCAGGATGATCGGGCCTGGAATGACTGCGACCGGGTGATGTCGCCGGCTGCGGAATTGCACGAACAACGGAGAGATGCCCGAGAGGCCGAAGGGGCTCCCCTGCTAAGGGGTGAGCCGCAAGGCGAACGGGCCAGGCAGGAAGCCTGGCCCCGGCATTCTTGGCGAGATCAGGATGATCGAGCCTAGAATGATTACGACCGGGTGATGTCGCCGGCTGCGGAATTGCACGAACAACGGAGAGATGCCCGAGAGGCCGAAGGGGCTCCCCTGCTAAGGGGTGAGCCGCAAGGCGAACGGGCCAGGCAGGAAGCCTGGCCCCGGCATTCTTGGCGAGATCAGGATGATCGAGCCTAGAATGATTACGACCGGGTGATGTCGCCGGCTGCGGAATTGCACGAACAACGGAGAGATGCCCGAGAGGCCGAAGGGGCTCCCCTGCTAAGGGAGTATGGGGCTAAAAACTCCATCGAGGGTTCGAATCCCTCTCTCTCCGCCAGATACGAAAACGGCCCCGACGGGGCCGTTTTCGTTCCCGGTGTACGGCGCAGGCGCGAGGACTTCAGTCCTCGCCTTGATCGTCTCCGGACGCGTCGTCGCCGTCGCGCCGCTCCTCGGCGGCGGCCAGCAGGTCGCGCAGGGTACGGAACAGCGCGCGTGCCGCATGCGGCGGCGCGTTCTCGTCGCGTTCCTTGCGGGCCTGGCGCAGCAGTTGCCGCAGGTGCGTGGCATCGCCCTGGGGGTGCTCGTCCAGCAGCCCTTCCAGCGCGCCGTCGCCCTCCGCCAGCAGGCGGTCGCGCAGGCGTTCAACGCGGTGCAGCCGGGCGGCCTCGCGGCGCGCGCTGTCGCGGTCCTCGGCGAACGCGCTCCTGATCGTCTCCAGCAGCCCGGCATCCTGCCGGCGCAACTGCTTGGCCAGGTACTGGGTCTGCCGCTTGCGGGCGATCTGCTGCTGGACGCGCCGGGAGGTGGCGACCAGCTCGGCCAGTTCGTCCGGCAGGACCAGGCGCTGGACCTGGCCGGCCGGCGCCGCCATCAGGGTCGAGGCCAGCGCCAGCACGTCGAGCGCCTCGCGCTTGCGCTGGCTGCGCGAGGGGCCGGTCGCCCGCTTGCTGATCCGCTCCGCGGGCGGCGCGAAGTCGTCGTCGTGGTCGTCCATCGCCGCAGTGTATTGCCCCGCCGGCGGCTGTGGCACGATGACCGCCGAAGGGAGAGGGACGTCCCGATGTCGGACAACCTGCCCGCCAGGATCGGCGGACACGAAATCATCGGCGTGCTGGGCGAAGGGGCGATGGGTCGCGTCTACCTCGCCCGGCAGCGCTCGCCCGACCGCGAGGTCGCGCTCAAGGTGGTGGCCGGGGTCGGCCCGGCGGCCAGCGCCCGGATCCAGCGCGAGATCGCCGCGCTGGCGCGCCTGGCGCATCCGGGCATCGCCCGCCTGTATGCCGCCGGCGAGGAGCCGGGCGCCGGCCTGCCGATGTCCTGGCTGTCGATGGAGTACGTGCGCGGCGTCGACCTGCGCGCCTGGCGGCAGCAGGTGCAGGGCCGGCCCCGCGCCGTGGCGGGGCTGCTTGTGGCCCTGTGCGAGGCGGTCCAGCACGCCCATGGCAACGGCATCGTGCACCGCGACCTCAAGCCGGAGAACATCCTGGTCGACGCCGAAGGCCGGCCGCGGGTGCTGGATTTCGGAATCGCCCGCCTGCTCGGCCCGGACGCGGGCGCCACCCAGGCCGGCCAGGTGCTGGGCTCGCTGCCCTACATGGCACCCGAACAGCTCGCCGGTCCGCCCGAAGGCGTCGACGCCCGCGCCGACATCCATGCGCTGGGCGTGATCGCCTTCGAGCTGCTGGCCGGCCGCCTGCCCTGGCCGCAGCTCGCCAGCGCGACGCTGTTCGAGGCCGTGGCCGTGCACCGCGGCGGCGAGCCGCCACGTCTGGCCCGGGTCCTGCCCGGCGTCGATGGCGATCTCGACGCGATCGTCGGCAAGGCGATGGCCGCGGCGCCGGAACGCCGCTACGCCAGCGCCGCCGAACTCGGTGCCGACCTCACGCGCTGGCTCGACCAGCGGCCGGTCGAGGCGCGCTTGCCCACCGCCGCCTACCTGCTGTCGCGCCTGCTGCGCCGGCACCGGGTGGCGGCGCTGGCCGCGGGCCTGGTGCTCGCGACCCTGGTGGTCGCCACCGCGGTCTCGCTGCGCCTGGCCTGGTCGGAGGCGCGGGCGCGCGCGCTGGCCGAGCAGCGCCTTGCCGGGCAGGAGGCCGTCAACGAATTCCTCGAGCGCATGCTGTCGGCGGCCGATCCCTCGCGCGCGCTGGGCCGCGCGGTCACCGTCGCGCAGGTGCTCGACGAGGCCGAGCTGGGGCTGGACGACATCGCGCTGCCGTCGGTGCGCGCGGCGGTCCGGCGCACGCTGGCGCAGACCCGCGCCGGACTGGGCGAATTCGAACGCGCCCTGGCCCTGGTCGACGAGGCGCTCGCCCAGGCGCCGCGCGACGAGCCGGAGCTCGCGCACGGCCTGCTGCGCCTGCGCGGCAGCCTGCTGGCCGAGCTCGGACGTTTCGACGACGCCCTCGCCGCCCTGCAGGAGGCGCGCGCCGCCTGGCCCCTGGCGCCGCCGGCGCGGCGCGCGCGCATCGACCTCGCCGTCGCCCGCGTCCACGACGAAGCGGGACGCCCGCGCGAGGCCGAGGACGGCTACCGGGGCCTGGTCGCCGAGGCCGAAGCCGGCCGGCTGGCCGACCACGACGCCTCGGTGGAAACCGCCCGCAGCAACCTGCTCGGCCTGCTGCGGGACAGCGGCCGCCTCGAGGAGGCGGCGGCGCTGGCCGAGTCGATCCTGGCCCTCCGCCTCGCCCGCGACGGCGAGCGCCATCCGCGCACGCTCTCGACCCGGAACGCGCGAGCCACCCTGCTGCAGGCCCAGGGGCGCGCGGAAGAGGCGATCGCCGAGGCCCGGGCGGTGCTCGCCCTGCGCGACGAGGTCCTGGGCGAAGGCCATGCCGACACACTGACCAGCATGCAGTTGCTCGCCAACATGCTGCTCGAGAGCGGGCGCCTGGACGAGGCCGAGCCGCTGGTGCGCACCAGCCTTGCCGGCTTCCAGGCGCGCTTCGGTCCGGGCCATGCGCAGGCGCTGACCAGCCTCAACGCGCTGGCCTTCCTGCAGGAAGCCCGCGGCGACGTCGCGGCCGCCGAGGCCACCTACCGGGAGCTGTTCGCGCAGGGCGAGGCGGCCGGGCAGGGCGACAGCCCGCCCCTGCTGGCGCCGCGCAACAACCTGGCCATGCTGCTCCTGGAGGCCGGCCGCCCGGCCGAGGCCGAGGCGGTCTACGTCGACCTGCTGGAGCGCACCGGCCGGGCGCTGGGGCGCGAGCATGCCTACCACGCCATCTTCACCAGCAACCATGGCCTGGCCCTGCTGCGCCTGGGTCGCCGCGCCGAGGCCGAGGCCGCCCTGCGCGATGCCCGCGTCCGCCTGGCCGGACTGTTCGGCGAGGACCACCCGCGCACCCAGGCGGCCGACCAGCGCCTGGCGCAGGCGCAGGCCGCTGCCGGAGCGGCGCCGTGAGCGCGCTGGTCGTGGTGCTGGCGGCGGCGCTGGCGGTCTCGGTGCTCGGCAACGCGGTGTTGCTGCGTCGGGTGGGCCGGCACGGCACGGTGGCAGGGACGCAGGCCCCGGCCACCCGGGCGCTGGTCGAGCAGGCGGCCGCCGAGGAACGCGCGCGCATCCACGCCGACCTGCACGACGACCTCGGCGCCCGCCTCCTGGAGATGGTCTACGCCGCGCCCGACCAGGACAGCGCCGACCGCGCCCGCGCCCTGCTGCAGGACCTGCGCGACATGGTCACCCGTGCGCGCGGCGAGCCCGGGACCCTGGGCGAGGTGCTGGCCGACATCCAGGCCGAGGCGCGCCGGCGCCTGGCCGCGGTCGAGGCCGGCCTTGCCTGGCAGCAGCCCGAGGACCTGCCCGATCCGGCCCTGGACAGCGCCAGCGCCCTGCACCTGCGACGCATCGTGCGCGAGGCGATCAGCAATGCCCTGCACCATGGCGGCGCGCGCAGCCTGCGCGTGCGCGTGCAGGTGGTGGCCGGCCCCGAGCTGCTGCTGGAGCTGACCGACGACGGCAGCGCCGACCTGGCCGGCGTCGGCGCCGCTGCCGGCAGCGGGGTGCGCAACATGCGCGATCGTGCCCGGGCGCTGGACGGCGAGATCGACTGGCGCGCCGGGACCCTGGGCGGCACCAAGGTGCTGCTGCGCGCGCCCCTGCCCGGCGGGGATGGCCGGTGAGCGGAGGAGCGGTCGCGCGGGTGCTGGTGCTCGACGACCTCGCGGCCAGCCGCGCCTGGCTGTCCGCGGCGGCGAAGGCGGCGTTCCCTGCGGCCGCCGTGGTCGAGGCCGGTACGGTCGCGCAGGCCCTGGGGCTCCTGCAGCCCGCGCCCGACCTGGCCCTGGTCGATCTCGGCCTGCCCGACGGCTCGGGCATCGAGGTGATCGCCGCCCTGCGCGGCGCCGGTGCGGCCACGGTGTGCGTGGTCGCCACCGTGTTCGACGACGACGCCCACCTGTTCCCGGCCCTGCGCGCCGGCGCCCAGGGCTATGTCCTCAAGGACCAGTCGCGCGAGCCGCTCGCGGCGATGCTGCTCGGCATCGTCGACGGCCAGCCGCCGCTGTCGCCCAGCATCGCCCGCCGCCTGCTGCGCCAGTTCCAGGCGGCGCCGCCGGCCGCCGCCGGCGCCCCGGGCGAGGACGACCAGGAGGCGCTGACCGCGCGCGAGCGCGAGGTGCTGGGCCTGATCGGCAAGGGCCTGACGGTGCCCGCGGTGGCCCAGGCGCTGGGCCTGTCGCGGCACACCTGCGCGGGCTACGTGAAGGACATCTACCGCAAGCTGCAGGTCGGCAGCCGGGCCGAGGCGACCCTGGCCGCGACCCGCCTGGGGCTGGTCGGCCGCGACGCGCGCTGAGCGCTGCCGCAGCCCCGGGCGCCGGTCACGGGCGCGGCCCCGGGCGGCGCCGCGGCCACAGGCCGGCCAGCGCCATCGCCAGGGCAATCGGCAGCGGGCCGAGCCGGTCCAGGGCCGGCAGCACGGCGTCGACGTGCTGGAACGGCAGGGAGCGCCAGTTGCCGATGTCGTTGCGGAACCGCACGCGCGGCTGGCCGCAGCCGGCGAGCTGCCCGAACAGCACGTCGATGTCCGCGGTGTCGCGAACCGCGTGCGACAATCGCGCGGCCATGAATTCACCTGCCACCACCGATCCCGACCCGCGCCAGCGCGAACTCGACCGGCTCGCCGGCCAGGCCGCCGACGTCGTCCGGCGTTGCCTGGGCCACGGCGCCAGCCAGGCCGAGGTGGTGCTGAACAGCGATCGCGGCCTGAGCGCCAGCGTCCGCCTGGGCGAGGTCGAGACCATCGAGCGCCAGCGCGACCGCGGCATCGCCGTGACCGTCTACTTCGGCCAGCGCAAGGGCAGCGCCAGCAGCGCCGACCTCGACCCGGCATCGCTGGAAACGACCATCGCCCAGGCCTGCGCGATCGCCCGGCACACCGAGGCCGATCCCGCCGCGGGCCTGGCCGATCCCGGACGCATGGCCGGCAGCCTGCGCGACCTCGACCTGTGGCACCCGTGGCCGGTTGAAGCCAACCAGGCGGTGGCGCTGGCGCGCGCCTGCGAAGCCGCGGGGCTGGCCTTGGATGCGCGCATCGGCAACTCCGAGGGCGCCACCGTGCAGACCGGCGAGTCGCTGGGCGTGTACGCCAACAGCCACGGCTTCGTGGGCGCCGAGCGCAGCACCCGGCACAGCCTGTCCTGCGTGCTGGTCGCCGGCAGCGGCGACACCATGCAGCGCGACTACTGGTACGACAGCACCCGCGCGATCGCCGACCTCGCCGATCCCGCCACCATCGGCCGGCGCGCCGCGGAGCGCGTGCTGGCGCGCCTGCAGGCCAGGCCGCTGTCGACCCGCGAATGCCCGGTGCTGTTCGTGCCGGAAACGGCGCGGGGCCTGATCGGCCACTTCGTGTCGGCGGTCAGCGGCGGGCCCCTGTACCGGCGCGCCTCCTTCCTGCTCGACTCGATCGGCCAGCGCGTGTTCCCGTCCTTCCTCGACATCGTCGAGCGGCCGTTCCTGGCGCGTGGCCACGGCTCGACCTGCTTCGACTCCGACGGCGTCGCCACCGTCGATTCGGACCTGGTCCGCGAGGGTGAGGTGGCGCGCTATGTGCTGGGCAGCTATTCGGCACGGCGCCTGGGCCTGGCCAGCACCGGCAACGCCGGCGGCATCCACAACCTGGTGGTGACCGGGGCGGCGGCGCCCTCGTTCGAGGACCTGCTGGCCGAAATGGGCAGCGGCCTGGTGGTCACCGAACTGATGGGCCAGGGCGTCAACCTGGTCACCGGCGATTACTCGCGGGGTGCCGCGGGCTTCTGGGTCGAGCACGGCCGCATCGTGCATGCCGTCGAGGAAGTGACCATCGCCGGCAACCTGCGCGAGGTGTTCGCCGGCATCGTCGCGGTCGGCGGCGACGTCGACCGGCGCTCGGCCATCCTCACGGGGTCCATCCTGGTCGGCCGGATGACCGTCGCCGGTACCGACGGCTGACGCCGGCGACACGATCCCACGCCCCCGGGGCTGCCCTCTCCCCCGGCCCCTCCCCCGCAGGGCGGGGGAGGGGAGAAGTGCGGTGCCGCCGCCCGCCCGGTGGTCCGGACTCGGAGCACGCAACAGGGGGCCCGGGACACCGTACCCGGGTCGCGGCACTCTGGATTCGGGCCTCGGGCCTCGGGCCTCGAGCCTCCGGCCTCCGGCCTCGGGACTCGGGACTCGGGACTCGGGACTCGGGACTCGGGACTCGGGACTCGGGCCTCGGGCCTCGGGCCTCGGGCCTCGGGCCTCGGGCCTCGGGCCTCGGGACTCGGGACTCGGGACTCGGCACTCGGCACTCGGCACTCGGGCCTCCTGACCCGGGCCTCCTGACCCGGGGCTCATGACCCGGGGCTCATGACCGGGGACGCGGGCCTTGGGAGCGGACGCGGGGGCGTGGACGTGGGACGCGGGATCCGGGACGCGGGACGCGGGTCCCGAAACGCGCGGTGCTCCCCTCTCCCGCGGCGCGGGAGAGGGGCTGGGGGCATAGGCGTTAACCTAAATGTGGCTATCGCCGGGCATCCTCGGGTATGCTCGACGCATGAACGCGACCGTGGACGACGAGTGGGGCGTTGTGCAGCGGCTGTTGCCGC
>ERZ761607.870-NODE-870-length-43270-cov-5.275807_pt1 | contig 43270 bp, 39 predicted proteins | sample MGYA00511164_ERZ761607 | MGnify/ENA primary metagenome ERZ761607 (study PRJEB28899, sample SAMN02445080) | bioreactor sludge metagenome | biome: EBPR sludge | place: Australia: Brisbane, Thorneside Wastewater Treatment Plant | collected 2011-06-22 ...
GTGTCGGCGAACGCGATCTGGCGCGGCGAACGTGTGATCGGCCGCCCCTATCCCGGAAGGCCGGCGCCCGTGGCCACCGACCTCGGCCTGAGCTTCGTCGTCGAGGCGCCGGGTGGGTCGGAGCTCACCGGCGTCCGAACGTCCGAGCTGCTCCCGCCCGATCCGAATCACTGGAAGGACATCCTGTGAGGCGTGGGCCCTTCGTCCTCGCTTTCGTGATCGCCGTCGGGTGTGGGGATGACCCCTCGAACGTCGACGCCGGCCGGGATGCGGGCGTGGACGCGGGACGCGATGCGGGGCGCGACGCGGGACGAGACGCGGGGCTCGACGCGGGGCGAGACGCTGGGCGCGACGCCGATGCGTCGGATGGCAACACGGCGGGGTGGCGTACCTTCGAAGGGCTGCCGGACGTATGTCGCATCGAGTATGCGGAGCGCCCGGAGCACGCCGTCGAGAGCATGCGCTTCGAGCCCTGCGTCGGCGCCGACGACGTCTGCGAGGTCCTGCGAGTCGATCCCGGACGTCCAACTACGTTCGAGAACGTGTTCGTTGGAGCTCACGCCGCCAGGGACTCGACGACACCGCGGATCCTGATCGCGCAGAACGACAGCGCGACACACACCATCACGGTGGAGTTGATCGATCGGAACGCTGTGATTTCGGCTGCGTGGCGACAGAGCTCACGAGACTGCTCGTTTGCGTTTGCGGCAACGACGGCGACCGAGGTCGGTTTCGAGCTTCGATCCCCCAACTGGGAGTCGCGCTTCTACCGCGCGGATTTCGACACGCTGCCTGCGATGCCGACTGAGCCCATCGCCATGCTCACCGCGGCCGAGCAAGAAGGCGTGGGCGCGCAGGCGATGGCCCTTTCCGACTCGACGATGGCCATCGTGCTCCAGCCGGGCGGCGTCTACTGGATGTTCCAGGACGGCCAGCGGCGGAGACGCGGCGGACCGCTGGAGCCCGACGTGCCGGGAATCGTGTCGAACAGCTTCGCGCTCGTCGGGGAGCGCTTGTATTGGGGCTACCCCGGCGGCTTGGCGACGACCGCGCGTTTCGACGCGCCCGGCGTCCACCTGCGCACTCCACCCGAGGGATTCGACGTTCCCTTCGTGTTCGCGAACGATCGCGATCTCGTGTGGGTGGAGTACGACGGAGCGCGCGCGGAGCTCTGGGCTTCGCCGCTGCCGACCGCTCCCGACGAGCTCGTGCCGCGTCGGATCGCCGAGCTGCCCGCGTTCAACACGCCCCAGCTCGGGACGCGTTACGTCGCGTACGTCGCGCCCGAGCCGTGGCGCGTGCTGCTCTACGACCTCGAAGGCGGGCCGACGCTTCAGTGGCTCGTCCCCGACAGCATCCGAGAGCCTCGGCCGCTCTACGTGAACGACCGCGAAGTCGCGTTCTCCGTCCTGCGGTCTCCACCCGCGATTCGATTCAAGACCGTCGCGCGCGTTCAGCTCGCGGCGTTCGAGCCGATCGAGTGAGGTTCAGGCCTCGGCGAGTCTCGCGATGCGTCGGGACTCGCGTAGCGCACGTTCGAGGATCGAGCCGCGGGGCTGGAGCCTGCGAATCCGAGTCAACGCTCGTCGTTCGTCGGCGCCGGCCTCCGCGCGAAGCGACGCCACGCCACGAAGAAGAGCGGCACGAAGAGCGCGAAGCCGATGAAGCCGGGCTCGATCCACGCCGGCTTCACCGCGCCCACGAACGCGAGCGCGAACGCGATCGTCGCGAGCCACGGGCCGCCGCGGTGGAAGGGCGTGAGCGCGACGCCGCCCATGCCGACCAAGAACGCGTCGGTGAGCAAGATGCGTTCGGGCGCCGCGCCCGCGACGAGCGACGCGTAGCGGTGCAGCGCGCTGACGCCGAGGGTGAGCAGCGCGATCTGGGCGATGCGTCGGTTGATGAGGTTCCACTCGCCGTTGCGACGCCACCACGTGGCCACCGCGAGCACCACGCCGAAGACCACGGTGCCGCCGAACGCGAAGCGGAGCTGCGGGGTGACGTAGTCGGGGCGCACGACGCGCATACCAACCAGGCCGGCCGTGATCGCCACGATCGCGATCGCGAGGAGCACCGTCGCGCGCTGACGAACGCCTGCACCGACGCCGCGATCCTGATCGTGCTCGAGCTTCGCGAGCCGCGCCTTCTCCGCGAGCTGACGCGCGCGCAACGCGACGATCTCCTCGCGCAGCGCGGTCGGCGGATCCGTCATCGCGGAGAGACACGCCTCGGCGCCGTCGGGCTGCCCGTGCGCGAGCTCGACCCGCGCCATCGCGTCCAGCGCGCGCTGCAGGCCGTTCGTCGCGAGCTCGCTCTCCGGCCACGCGGCGCGCGCCTGCTCGAACGCGAAGCGCGCCTCCGTGAACACGCGCTGCGCGTCCGCGTAGGCGCCACCCTGTGCGAGCTTCTCCAGCTCCGCGAGCCGCTCCGCGCCCGCCGCCGCGAGCTTCGCCGCGCTGCGGTGCTCGCGAAAACGCACGATCGCGTCACGCAACGCGCTCGCGCTCTCGAAGCGCGCCGAGGGATCGCGGGCGCACGCGCGGTTGAGGATCGCGGCGAGCTCGCGCGGCACCTTCGTGTCGTACGAGAAGGGCTCCGCGCGGCGCGCGAGACGGAGCACCTCGACGAGATCCGTCGCGTCGTGGCGCGGCCGCCCGGTGAGCGCCTCGTGCAGCGCCGCGCCCAGCAAGAACACGTCGCTGCGCTCGTCCGCGTCGCCGAAGGTCATCTCGGGCGCCATGTGCACCGGCGTGCCGACGATGCGGCCCGAGCTCGGCGCGTCGAGCTTCTTCGCGACGCCCCAGTCGAGCAGGTAGACCTCGCCGAAGTCGCCGATGCGCACGTTCTCGAGCTTGATGTCGCGGTGCACGACGCCGCGCGCGTGCGCGAAGGCGACCGCGTTGCAGACCTGCAGGAGCACGTCGAGGTGGCGCTCGATCGAGCGCTCCTTCTTCGCGAGCTCGCTCCAGTCGACGCCCGCCACGCGCTTCATCACGACCGCGGGACCGTGCTCGTCCGCGACCACCGCGTGGATCGGCACGATGTTCGGATGCTCGAGGCGTCCGGTGATCGTCGCTTCACGCAGCAGCGCGTCGACGAAGCGTGGGTCGTCGCTCGCGAGCCGCTTGAGCGCGACCTCGCGTGAGGGAATCGTCTGCTCGGCGAGGTGCACCACACCCATGCCGCCGCGCCCGAGAACGCTGCGCAGACGAAAGTCCGCTGGCCCGCCGTCGGCACCGTCCGCGATGCGCGCGGGTGGGAGCGCGGTCGGTAGGCTGGCGCGTGGATCGACGTCGCCACGCAGCGTGCTCGACGCGGCGTGGGTCTCCGCGACGCCTTGCGCGAGCAGGGTCTCTCGCAGCGAGTCGGAGTCGTCCATGGCGGCCGGAGGATAGCGCGCCGCGGGGGAGGCTCGATGCGGATCGCGAGGGCGTCGACGAGCTGGCCGCGGCGCGCCTCGACACCACGGTGACGCGCACGTGGACAGGGTCGCGAAGGCCGCGCGCGGGACGACGCTGCGAAGGCGGCGAGCGACGACGATCGCGACGACCGCTCGCGCGCGAGGACGCCGTGAGCTGGCGGAAGTGCGTCGCGACGCTCGCCGCCCGAGCCGCTATGCTCCGACGGTGATCGCGCCGAAGCCACTCGCTCGACTCGTTCGACTCCTCCTCGTGGGCTCTTGGCTCGTGGGCACGCTGCTCGGTGGCGCCTCGCTCGGGGGCTCACTCGCGTCGGCGCAGATGTCGGGCACCGACCTCGCGGCCCCGGTGCCGCGTCCACCGAGCGGCTCCACCGCGCCCGCCGACGCGAGCGGATCCGCCGCTGCCGACGGATCCGCCGGCCCGACCGACGCACCGTCGAACGAATCGCCGTCAGCGGCGGGCGACGCGGCCGGCGACGGCGCGACGGATGCCGCGCCGGACGCCTCTGGCGAAAGCACCGGTGGAGCCACCGTCGACGCTGCCGACGCGAGCCCCGACGCGAGCGTTCCCGTCGACCCCGCGACCGATCCGGCGACCGTCCCCGTCGCGCTCGTGATCGACGCCGCCGCCTACGGGGTCGATCCGGTGGTCGGCCAACACGTCTCGCAGCGCATGCGCCTCACCGCGGAGGAGATGGGCTACGTCGTCGTCTCGCCCGAAGCGACGATCGCGGCCGCGCAGCGCATGCGGATGCCTTACCCGCCGGGTCCCGCCGATCTCTGGCGCGTCACGTACGTCGCGCGCGCCCGCCGCGGCGCGTTCGCGCGGGTGTGGGCCCACCAAGGCCGCTACGTCTTCGAGATCAGCGTGGCCAGCCTCGACGGCACGGGCCCCTTCTTCGCGCGCGGAACCTCGGGCGCCGAGGATCTCCACCAAGTGGTCGCGGAGCTCACGCGCCAAGCGATGCCGGCGATCGATCGCTGGGACGCCGAGGGTTACCAGCGCTACGCCACCGCCCCCGCCGCGCGCCCCGCGCCGACCACCCCGCCCGCACCCACCGTGACGCCGAGGGTCCCGGGATCGCGGCTGGTGGTCGAACGACGCCGCCGGGACAATCGCCCCGGTCGGCGCTTCGACCTGGCGCTTCAAACCGAGATCGGCATCGGCGTCGACGATCAATTCGTGAATGCTTTGGTGGGCGGACGCTTCGGAGTGCGCATCACCAAGACCATCGCGGTCGGCGTGACGCTTCAATACGCGAACCTGCGCGGACGCGGCGAGCGCGTGAGCAACTTCTTGCCCATGATCCTGGTCGAGAACCGCGTGCGCATCTCACGGCGCCTCGACCTGACGGTCCCGCTCCGCTTCGCGATCGGTTACCTGCCCTTCAACGGCCCCGTGGTCCGTTTCTCGGCCGGCCTGAACCTGCCGGTCTCGAGCCGCGTGGAGCTCCAGCTCGACGTCCTCGCGCCGACCTTCTGGATCCTGCCGAGCGAGCAGACCGCGGTGAGCTTGAACCCCGCGCTCGAGCTGATCGTTCGGCTTTGACTGCTCCGCGCTTTGCGCTTCGCGAGGCGGGGAAGTATCCCCGCACCCCTCCGGCGCGTGAGGCCCGACGCTTTGCTCTGGGCCTCCCTGCGCGCTGCTCTACGGGGGCTTCGCCCCCTGGCCGCAGAGGGCCTCCCCGGACGTGTGGCCTCGCTCACCACGCTCTGTTTCCATTCGATCGACTCATCCCCTGTCGATCACTTCGCTTGGAACGACTCCGCGTCAGTTCCTCAGAGCTTGCCGAGCAGCGCTTCCAGCCGGAGCTTCGGCATCATCATCACCGCTTCGGCGAAGATCTTCCGGCTCATCTTGCTCTGACCCGCGCGGCGATCGACGAAGACGATCGGCACCTCGACCACGCGGAAACCGCGTCGGAGCGCGCGGTACGTGAGCTCGACCTGGAACGAATATCCCTCGGAGCGCACCGCGTCGAGGTCGATGGATTCGAGCACCTTGCGGCGGAAACCCTTGTAGCCGCTGGTCAAATCGCGCACGTCGAGGCCGAGCACGGTGCGGCTGTAGAGGCTGCCGCCTTTGCTCAGCACGTGGCGCCCGAGGCCCCACCCTTCGACGCCGCCGCCCGGCACGTTGCGCGAGCCGATCACGACGTCGGCACCGGCCGCGAACGCGTCGAGGAAGTCCGGCAGGTACCGCGGATCGTGGCTGAGATCCGTGTCCATCTCGAAGATGAGGTCGTAGCCGTCCGCGATGCCGCGCCGGAACGCGTCGAGGTACGCGCTGCCGAGCCCGAGCTTGCCGGGGCGGTGCAGCACCTTCACGCGCCGATCGACCTTCGCGATCTGCTCGGCCAACGCGCCCGTCCCGTCGGGGGATGCGTCGTCGACGACGAGCGCATGTGCGTCGGGGAGCACGTCGAAGACGCCGTCGAGGAAGGACGCGAGGTTCTCGCGCTCGTTGTACGTCGGCGTGACGATGAGGACCTTCGGGTTCATTCGAGCTCGATGGGGCGCATAGCATCGATGCGCCCTGCGCGGAATCTCAATCCGGGCCCTTCAGGTACGTGTACCCCCGCAGCGCCTTCTCGTAGTGCTGCATGAACATGCGGAGCTGATCGAGATCCATCCGCCCCGCTTGCAGCGCCCGCTCCGCCTGCTTGCGCACACGCTCGACCATCTCTTCCGGGTCGTACTGCAGGTACCGAAGCACCTCGTCGATCGCGTCGCCCTTGATGACGTTGGAGACGCTGTGCCCGTACTCCTCGAGCCGCACGTGCACCGCGTTGGTGTCGCCGAAAAGGTTGTGCAGGTCGCCGAGGATCTCCTGGTACGCGCCGCCCAGGAACATCGCGAGCAGGTAACGCTCGCCCACCCGCACCGGGTGCACGTCGAGGCTGCTCTTGACGTCCTCGACGTCGATGAAGCTCTCGATGATGCCGTCGCTGTCGCAGGTCAGATCCGCGAGGCGCGCCTTGAGCGAGGGCTTCTCGTCGAGGCGGTGGATCGGCATGATCGGGAAGAGCTGATCCATCGCCCAGATGTCGGGCGCGCTCTGGAAGATCGAGAAGTTGCAGTAGTAGATGGTGCCGAGCAGCTCATCGAGCTTCTGCAGCTCCTCCGGGATCTGCTTGCGGCCCTTGAGCTTCTGCTGGATGCGCTCGCACGCGGCCCAGAAGATGCGCTCGGCGCGGCTCAGGTCGCGGAGCGCGAGGTAGCCGAACTTGAAGAGGCTGCGCGCCTCCTCGAGCGATTGCTGCAGGTCGTGCCACGACTCCTGCACGTTCTTCGGCTGGATGCCCTCGTAGGTCTCCCACATCTCGAGCAGCACGCGGTGCGCGCCCGCCTCGGGCTTGCTCGCTTGACCGCGGTCCTCGTGCGACTCGCCGACCGCGTCGAACACCAGCACCGACTGGTAGGCCGCGACCGCGCGACCGCTCTCGCTCACGATCGTCGGCACCGTGATGCCGGCCTTCTCGCAGGCCTCGTGGATCCCGGAGACGACGTCGTACGCGTACTCCTGCACGCCGTAGTTCATCGACGCGCGGAAGTCCGTCTTGCTGCCGTCGTAGTCGACCGCGAGGCCGCCGCCGACGTCGAGGTAACCCATCTTGCAGCCCATCTTGCAGAGCTCGACGTAGAGGTGCGCCGCTTCGCGGATCGCGTTCTTCCACGGGATGATCGATGAGACCTGGCTGCCGATGTGGAAGTGCAGGAGCTGCAGACAATCGAGCATCCCGCGCGAAGCGAGCTTGTCGACCACGTCCACGATCTGCGAGGTCGTCAAACCGAACTTCGCGCGATCGCCGGCCGACTCCGACCAGCGCCCCATGCCCTTGGACGCGAGCTTGCCGCGCACGCCGACGATGGGCCGGATGCCGAGCTTCTCGCTCGCCTTGAGCACGATGTCGATCTCGTCCGGACGCTCGAGGACGATGATGACGGTGTTGTCGAAGCGCTGCGCGATGAGCGCGGTCTCGATGTAGTGCCGGTCCTTGTAGCCGTTGCAGATGATGAAGCCGTCCTCGCTGTCCATCGCGGCCAGCGCGATGAGGAGCTCGGGCTTGCTGCCGGCTTCGAGGCCGTACTGCCAGGAGCGCCCCGCCTTGACGATCTCGTCGACGAGGTGGCGCTGCTGGTTGACCTTGATCGGGAAGACGCCGCGGTAGCGCCCCGCGTAGCCGTACTCGTCGATCGCGCGCTGGAAGCACTCGTTGAGGAGCCGGATGCGGTGTTTGAGGATGTCCGGAAAGCGGATCAGCAGCGGCAGATCGAGCCCGCGGATCTGGAGCTGTTGCGTGAGCTCGTAGAGGTCGATGCTCCGGTCCTGTGTGGGATCGGGCCGAACCTCGATGTGACCTTTGTCGTTGATCCGGAAGTAGGGCTCACCCCACCCACGGATCTGGTACATCTCTTCGCTCTTCTCGAGACTCCAGCCGTCGACCGGCGTCTCGAGCTCGCTCTGCTCCACGCTTCCGTCCATCTACGCGCTCCTTCCGGGGCGAACGAAGGGCGTAGGGGTAGCACGGTTTTCGGAGAATGCGGGGTGGGGGACGAAGTTGGCACACGCGGCCGCTCGGACGACCGCAGCCGTGGTCCGAACGCCCAGCTCGGAACGGAGAGCTCGGAACGGAGAGCTCGGAACGGAGAGCTCGGAGCGCTCGCGACGATGCGAGCGTGCGCGCGGGGACCGAGGCGAGTGCCTCAGCCTGGCTCGAACGCCGCCCGGAAGTCCGCGACGATCGCGTCGAGCACCTTCCGGCCGCGCGCCCGCGCCACGTCGAGCGCTTCGTCTGCGCCGACCGCCACGCGCACGTCGAAGTAGAACTTCACCTTCGGCTCGGTGCCGCTCGGGCGGAGCATCGCGCGGTGACCGCCTTCGAGCTCGAAGACCACCACGTCGCTCGGCGGGAACGTGAGCGGCGTGGTGGTTCCGTCGTGCGCGCGGCGCGTCGCCGCTTCGAAGTCCTGCACCGCGAGCACGCGACAGCCGCCGAAGCTCGTGGGCGCGTCGGTCCGCGCCTTGGTCATCGCGGCGCGGATGCTGCGCGCGCCCTCGACGCCGGTGCGGACGATCGAGACCTGCTCGCTGAGGAACATCCCGTAGAGGCGCCACATGCGCTCGAGCTCGCCGACGAGCGTCCGGCCCTGGCTCGCGCACCACGCCGCGAGATCCGCCATCAGCACCGCGGCGCTGATGCCGTCCTTGTCGCGCACGCCGGGCGAGACCGCGTAGCCGAGCGCTTCTTCGTAGCCGAAGACGAAGCGCAAGCCTTCGCGCGCTTCGAGCTCGAGGCCGCGGTTCTGGATCCACTTGTGCCCGGTGAGGGTCAGCTCGGCCCACGCCCCGTGCGCTTCTCCGATCGCGACCACCATCGGCGAGCTCACCACGCTCGCGACGACCAATCGATTCGGCGCCTTCGGACCCTGCTCGAGCAGGTAGTGCGCGAAGAGACAGCCGATCTCGTTGCCCGTGAGCGTCACGTAGCGGCCCTCGTGGAGCGCGGCGACCGCGAGGCGATCCGCGTCCGGATCGTTGGCGAGGACGAGCTGCGCGCCGTGCGCCTCCGCGAGGGCGAGCACGAGGTCCATCGCGCCCTTCTCCTCCGGGTTCGGGAACGCGACGGTGGGGAAGCTCCCGTCGGGCTCGGCTTGCTCCTTCACCTCGACCACGTTCGAGAAGCCCTGCTCGGCGAGCGCGCGGCGCACGAAGGGACCTCCGACGCCGTGCATCGCGGTGTACGCGATGCCGAGCTCACGGGGCGTCTCGGGGTGGAGGGCGCAGCCGCGCACGAGCGCGAGGTAGCTCTCCGTCACCTCGGGCGGGCAGACGCGCACGAGGTCGTCGCCCTTCGCGACGTCGTAGGCCACGCGCGGGATCGACGCGATCGTCTCCACCCGCGCGATCTGCGCCGCGATGCCGGCGTCGTGCGGCGGCACGATCTGCGCGCCGTTCGCCCAATAGACCTTGTAGCCGTTGTACGCGGGCGGGTTGTGGCTCGCGGTGATCACGACGCCGCCCGCCGCGCCGAGGTGCCGCACCGCGAAGCCGACGAGCGGCGTCGGCGCGTAGGTCTCGAAGACGTGCGCGACCACGTCGTGGCCCGCGAGCACCTCCGCCACGTCGCGCGCGCGCTCGCGGCTCATGCGGCGTCCGTCGAAGCCCACCACCACGCCCCGCGCGCCTGCGTTGGCGACCGAGGCGAGCAGGTGGCGCGCGAGCCCCGCCGTCGCACGCAGCACGACGCTCCGGTTCATGCGGTTCGGGCCCGCGCCGAGCAGCCCGCGGAGCCCGGCGGTTCCGAACTCGAGCATGCCGGCGAAGCGGTCGCGGAGCTCGGGCTCGTCCCCGCGCGTCAGCAGCGCGTCGAGCTCGGCCTTCGTCGTCGGGTCGGGGTCTTCGTCGCGCCAGGCCTCGGCCTGACGCCGCAAGTCGGCGTCCAAAGTCACGGCCGGCGAGATTCGCTGGTTTTGGAGCCGGCCGCCACCGTCTCGGTTCGTCCGACGCACCCGCTCACGCGCCGAGCAGCGTGCGCGCGAAGGCGGCCCAGCGGCGGGCGAGCTCGGCGTCGTGGTCCGCGCGCTCGGCCATCAGCTCGTGGTGGTGGCGACGCGGCTCGGGACCGTCCGGATCGGGGAGCTCGAGCCAGATCTTCTGCGCGCGGCGGCGGTGGTGGTTGGCCATCGCGCGCCCGACGATCGCGCAGGCCGCGGTGTCGATCGGCGCGAAGAAGTCTTCCGGGAGCGTCACGTAGCGCTCGACGACGCGCATGTCGGCGCCGACGAGGAAGGCGTAGCGCCGCACGTCGCCCATCGTGTGCACGGGGAGGATCTCGCCGCGGTCGAGGTCGACGTTGAAGCGCCGCGCGTCGAGCACGACCTCGCGCTGCAGCACGTCGTCCGGCAGGTCGAGCACGACCTCGCGCACCGGCTCTTCGATGCGGAAACGCTCACGCCCCCGCGTGCGCCCGGCCATCGAGGCCAGGGTCGAGACCGCGCTGCGCCAACGGAACTTGTCCGGCTCACGATCGCGCACGAGGCGCACGGCGTCCTTCGACTCGCCCTTGCGGTGGTAGTGCGCCACGGCGTCGGTGATTCGGGCTCCGATCATCGCTTCCTCCCGCAGACCACGCAGGACACGTGGTCGATCGCGCGACGGCGCCTTGGCGCTTCGTCGTCACGGCGAGGCTCGGTCGCGCTCGCGCTTCGGCCATCGCATGCTGCGAGCGCGAGGGTCAAAAAAGCGGCCTGCGAAAGCACGTCGATGGCGTGGTGCAGTCGACGTGGGTGTGCGATCGCGCGGTGATCTCCGGTGGGAGGCGACGATCCGCACCCCCGTCCTTGACCGTCTCGTGACGGCTGACATACTCGCGCCGCTTTCGCGGGCCCGTCGGCTCGCGTTCGCGTTTTCTCAACCCACGCGACCTCCCCGTGCCGGAGGACGCGCCCGTACCAGGCACGGAGATCCCATGGCCCTCAATACCGACCGCAAGGCCGAGCTCATCAAGACCTTCCAGACCCACGAAGGTGACACCGGCTCGCCCGAGGTTCAGATCGCGCTGCTCACCGAGCGCATCATCTACCTCACCGACCACTTCAAGACGCACAAGAAGGACCACCACTCGCGTCGTGGCCTCCTCAAGCTCGTCAGCCGCCGCCGTCGTCTCCTCGACTACGTGCGCGAGCGCGACGTCGAGCGTTACCGCAAGATCATCGAGACGCTCGGCATCCGTAAGTGATCCGTCGGCGGCTGACCCCGCCGACCGAGCGCGACGTCCCTCGCGGACTGACGAAGGCGACCTCTCGGGGTCGCCTTCTTCGTTCCGTCGTTCTCGCGTCGCGCGCCCAGAGCTTCGATCGACGCGAGCGACAGCGACGAGCCTCCCCTCTTTGCGCTCCTCCGCGAAATCGTCAAAGATGCGCGCGCCCGAGGGGTGACGACGGGATCGTTCTGTCTTCGCTTCGAGCGCTCGAGAGGTCTTCGGCCGTTCGAACGTTCGAATCGAGGACCGAGCCCCGGCCTCTCCCCGACAGGCGCTCAGCCCCGACGGCATCCGTCGTCGGACCTTTCGAATGCGTGCGATCGCGCAGCGGCGACGCACGCCCGAGCGCTCGACCCCCGATGGAAGTGGGGTCGGGGGAGAACCACATGATCATTCGTGAATCCGTCAAGGTCGGCGACGTCGAGGTGACCCTCGAGACCGGCCGCGTCGCCAAGCAGGCCAGCTCCGTGCTCGTGAGCGCGGGCGAGTCCATCGTCCTCGTCACGTGCGTCGGCACCAAGGAAGGCCGCCCGGGGATGGACTTCCTTCCCCTCAGCGTGGACTACGTCGAAAAGACGTACGCGTCCGGCAAGATCCCCGGCGGCTTCTTCAAGCGCGAAGGCCGCCTCCGCGACGCCGAGACCCTCACCAGCCGCATGATCGATCGTCCGTGCCGTCCCCTCTTCCCCGAGGGTTGGCGCGGTGAGATCCAGATCATCGCGACGGTCCTCTCGGCCGATCCGAACCACCCGACCGACGTGCTCGCGATGTGCGGCGCCTCGGCCGCCATCATGCTGAGCCCCATCCCGTGGGCCGGCCCGATCGCGGGTGTCTGCGTGGCGCGCGTCGACGGCAAGCTCATCGCGAACCCGAGCCCCGCGCAGCTCCTGCTCTCGGACATGGACATCACGCTCGCCGCCTCGAAGGACGCGATCGTGATGGTCGAGGGTGAGGCCAAGGAGGTCCCCGAAGCCGACCTCGTGTCCGCCCTGACCTTCGGGCACCGCGCGATGCAGGACCTGCTCGATCTCCAGATCGAGATGCAGAAGGCCGCCGGGAAGCCGAAGTGGAGCTTCACGCCGCCCAAGCGCGACGAGCGCATCGATCAGCGTGTGAAGGAGCTCGCGCTTTCGGGTCTGAAGGACGCGTGCAACATCACCGAGAAGCACGCACGCTACGGCAAGATGAAGGAAGTGAAGAAGGAGACCGCCGCTGCGCTCGCCGCGGAGTTCCCCGAGAACGCTTCGGACATCGGCGGGGCCTACGAGGACCTCAAGTACAACACGATGCGCGCGCAGGTTCTCGACGAGAAGCGCCGCGTCGACGGCCGCGACTACGAGACCGTCCGCCCGATCGCGATCGAGCCCGGCTTCCTCCCGCGCACGCACGGCTCCGTGCTCTTCACGCGCGGTGAGACGCAGAGCATCGTGACCGCCACCCTCGGCACCACCTCGGACGAGCAGAAGGTCGAGAGCCTGCACGACTCCGTGTGGCGCAACTTCTTCCTGCACTACAACTTCCCCCCGTACTCCGTGGGCGAAGTGAAGTTCCTCCGGGGCGCCGGCCGTCGCGAGATCGGCCACGGCAACCTGGCCGAGCGCGCGCTCAAGGGCCTCGTCCCGAGCAAGGAAGAGTTCCCGTACACGATCCGCATCGTGTCCGAGATCACCGAGTCGAACGGCTCCTCCTCGATGGCCACCGTCTGTGGCGGAAGCCTCGCCATGATGGACGCCGGTGTGCCCATCAAGGCGCCCTGCGCGGGCGTCGCGATGGGTCTCATCAAGGAAGGCGAGAAGTACGCCATCCTCACGGACATCCTGGGCGACGAGGACCACCTCGGCGACATGGACTTCAAGGTCTGTGGCACCGACAAGGGCATCACCGCGATCCAGATGGACATCAAGATCGACGGTCTGACCAGCGAGCTGATGATGGAGGCGCTCGAGCAAGCGCGCCGCGGTCGTCTGCACATCCTCTCGAAGATGAACGAGGTCCTGGCGACGCCGCGCCCCGATCTCTCGAAGTACGCGCCGAAGATCACCGCCATCAAGGTCAAGCCGGATCAGATCCGCGTCGTCATCGGCCCCGGCGGCAAGATGATCAAGGCGATCACCGAGCAGACGGGCGCGAAGATCGACATCTCGGACGACGGCACGGTCAGCATCGCGAGCAGCGATCCGGAAGCCGTGCAGAAGGCCATCGCGATCATCCTCAGCCTCACGACGGATCCGGAGGTCGGCCAGAAGTACACCGGCACCGTGCGTCGCGTGGAGCGCTACGGCGCGTTCGTGGAGATCGCCCCCGGCAAGGAGGGGCTCCTTCACGTCACCGATCTGGCCTACGAGTTCGTCGAGAACGTCGACGACGTGGTGAAGGTGGGCGACGAGATCGAGGTCGTGGTCTCGAACATCGATCGCGAAGGCCGCATCAAGGTCTCGCGCAAGGCGCTGCTCGAGAAGCCCGAGGGTTACGTGGAGCGCGAGCGTGAAGAGCGTCCGCGTCGTGACTTCGGCGACCGTGATCGCGGCGGAGACCGAGGTGGCGACCGCGGAGGCCGAGGCGGCCGTGATCGCGACCGCGGCGAGCGTCGTGGTGGCGGACGCGATCGCGACCGCGATCGTCCGCGCGACGACGACCGTGGACCGCGCCCCCCGCGCGCCGAAGCGAGCGAGGGTGGAGAGGCCCGCGAGCCGCGTGAGCCGCGTGAGCCGCGTGAGGCGGGTGCCGAGGGTGGCGAGGGCGACAGCGAGCGTCGTCGTCGTCGTCGTCGCCGTCGTCGCGACGGTGAGGGCGGAGCCGAGGGCGGTGGCGAGCCCCAGGGCGGCGCCGACACCGCGTCCGACTCCGAGGATTGAGCCCGTCGCGCCTTCCTGACGAAGGCTGCGAAAGGATCGAAAGAAGCCGCGACCCATTCGCGGCTTCTTTCGTTTTCCGTCTCGGTCGCGGGGCTCACCGATCGCTGCTACGCCGCCGCGCATGGACGGCCTCACGATGCGAGTCACTCGCCTGCGCGCCGACGCGGTGCTGCCGCGCTACGCGACGACGGACGCGGCGGGCATGGATCTCTCGGCGTGTTTAGACGCGCCGCTGACGCTCGCCCCCGGCGCGTTCGCCGCGGTGCCGACGGGGCTCGCGATCGCGCTCCCGAAGGGCCACGAGGGTCAGGTGCGTCCGCGCAGCGGGCTCGCGGCCAAGCACGGGATCACCGTGCTGAACTCGCCGGGCACGATCGACGCGGACTACCGCGGCGAGGTGAAGGTGCTCCTGATCAACCACGGCCCCGTGCCCTTCGTGATCGAGACCGGCGTGCGCATCGCGCAGCTCGTGGTGGCGGCCTACGCTGCGCCGACGATCGTCGAGACCGAGTCGCTCGACGAAACGGAGCGCGGCGCGGGCGGCTTCGGCAGCACGGGTGTCTGACCGCGGCGCGCCGACGCGCGGGCTGCTCGGTCGTCGTCGGACACGTCGGCGATGTACCGGCGCGCGTCGGGATGCGTCCTGCCCGAGCGTTGGGCTACGCTCGCCCGATCGATGGACTCGAGCTCCGAGCACACCGCCGTCACGGGCGCGCCGACGCAGGTCGTCGTGCGTCGCGGCGACGTGATCGGCGAGCGCTACGAGATCCGCGGACGGCTTCGCGACGATCCGTTCTCGCACGGGTTCCTCGCGCTCGATCAGGAGTCCGAGGAGCAGGTGCTCCTGCGTGTGGTGCGCGCGGAGCTGCTGGAGACCGCGGATCGCAACGGCGTGGTGCGCGCGCTGCGACGCTTCGTCGGGGTCGGCGGGCGTTTTCTTCCGGGCCTGCTCGACGCCGATCGCGACGGGCCCTTCGTCTACGCGACCGAGCCGGTGCCGAGCGGCGTGACGCTGCGCGACGTGCTCGACGGTCGGCTCCGCGAGGGCACGCCGCTCGAGCCGACGGAGCTGCTGCCGGTCGTCGGCTACCTCGACGCTGCGCTGAACGCGATCCCGAGCGCGATGCGCCACGGCGACGTGCAGGCCGAGCTCGTGTGGGTCGATCGCGATCGGCTCGAGCTCACGGGAGCCTTCTTCGTGCCCGCGCTGCCGGCCGGCGCAGTGGCGGCCGTGCTCCAGCGGCATGGGGATCTGCGGCGACGCTACGCGCCCGAGCTGCTGCAAGGCATCGGTGGCTCTGCCGCGGATCGCTTCGGCGTCGGCGCGATCGTGCACGAAGCGCTCACGCTCCGGCCGCCGCCGCCGCCCGGGGAGAGCGTCTCGGCGTCGCTCGGTGCGCTCGCGGCACCGCTCGCCGCGCTGCTGCATCCGGATCTCACCAAACGCGCGCGCGATCTCGACGCGCTGCTGGAGACGCTCTCGCGGCTCTCGGGGCATCCGCCGCTCGAGCTCGACCCGGGCGCGTTCCAGGTCGACCGCCGGATGCGACCGCAGCGTCCCTCGTCGGCCCCGCCGCCGCGCGTCGATCCGGGCGCCCTGCGTGTGCACAAGTCGGTCGAAGCGAAACCCGACGTCTCGCCTGCGAGCGGCCCACCCAGCCCCGTGCCGGCGGTCGCGCGCGAACGGCGGATGAGCCCGGTCCCGGGCATCGACGATCTCCACACCGAGCGACTTCCCGCGCTCGACGTCGCGACCGCCGAGGCTCTCCTCGCGAAGAGCGGTGAGATCACCAAGGTGGCGAGCGATCCCGCGATCGTCTCGCCGCCGCCGCGACCGAAAGCGGCGCCGACGGCGACGCCATCGACGCCGAAGCCTTCGTCGATGTCGTCGACGCCGAAGCCTTCGACCCCGACGTCTTCGACGACCATGCCGTCGAAGCCTCCGACTCCGTCGCCGAAAGCTTCGGTTCCTCCGCTCGCGCGGGCGATCCCCGCGAGCGTGCCGGCGAAGCCGCGGGACGTGACGGCTCCGTCGAGTCGGCAGGGTCAGCCGCCGACGGAGCCGTCGAGTCGGCGGGGTCAGCCGCCGACGGAACCGCCGAGTCGGCGGGGTCAGCCGCCGACGGATCCCCCGGTCGCTGCCCCTCCGAAGCCGAGCGCGGGCGCCGCGCCGAGGAGCGCGGTCGTCGAGCTGGAGCCGCTCCCCGCACGCGGCGACGAGGGCGCGCACCATCTCTCCGTGCTCACGGCCGTGCCGAAGGCGCCGAGCGAAGAGAAGTCGATCGACCGCGCGCGCGATCTCGATCCGCGGCTGGTGCGCGCTGCGCTCGGGATCTCGATGGATGCGCCGAGCGAAGAGGTCCGCGAGCGCACGACCGACGACGCGTCCGACGACGAGACGAGCGAGGGCGTACCGCTCGATCCGAACGTGCCCGCGAAGCCCCGCAAGGAGCGCACGCAGGAGCTGCGGCTCGAGGATCTCGAAGCGGAGGACGACGAAGAGCTGACGAGCGAAGGTGTGCCGCTCGATCCGAGCGTGCCCGCGAAGCCGCGCAAGGAGCGGACCCAAGAGCTCCAGCTCGACGAGCTCGAAGAAGAAGACGGCCAGGACGTGCACCCGCCGACGTATGGCGGCACGCAGAACATCTCGATCGACGAGCTCGAGCAGATGGCCGCCGATCATCGGCGCGCCGCGGTCCCACAGGACGTGAAGCCCGTGCCGCGACCGCGACGCGACTCCACGCCGCCCGTCGTGAAGCTGCCCGCGCTCTACGACGACGGCGCCGAGACCGCGGGAGCCGATGTGCCCGCCCGTCCCCGCGCGCCGCGGATCACGCCGGTGCCCGTGGTCCCGGCGGCCGCGATGAGCGCCACCGCGGCCGGCACGAACCCCCGGGCCGAGCGGTACTCGGCCCCTTCACGAAGCAACCCTTCGCGACGCACCACGCTGCTCTGGATCGCGATCGCGGTCGGCGTCGCGATCGTGCTCGGCAGCTTCGCGTACGCGGCCTGGAAGCGCAGCCGCGCGGAGGACGAGCGACGTCAGCGACTGCAAGAGCGCTTCGAGCAGCTCCAGCGCGCGGACTGACGCGGGCGTTTGCTCGTTCTTCGTTGGCCGTTCACGTCCACGACCATGTCTCGGAACGCAAGACACCCCATTTTCGACGCGAACTGACTTCGGACAGGTCGCTCCCGAGCGGGCGGTTGACACTCCACGCCACGCGTCCCAGGAAACGCGCGAAATGAGCGCGCCCACGCACGATGCGGTGAAGACGGCGCTCGAAGCGGTCGTGGATCCGACCTTCGAGCGCACCCTCGGTGATCTGTCGACGCTGTCCGATCTGAAGATCGACGGCACGCGCGTGACCTGCACCGTCGCGCTGAGCTCGCCCTCGGAGGCGATCCGCGCGCAGATGAAGCAGCGGATCATCGAAGCGCTGCAGCCGCTCGGCGTGACCTTCACCGAGGTCGAGTGGAAGGTGCGCGTGCCGACGCGCGAGACCTCGAGCAACGATCCGCTGCCGAAGGTGCGCAACGTCATCCTCGTGATGAGCGGCAAGGGCGGCGTCGGCAAGAGCACCGTCGCCACGAACCTCGCGCTCGCGCTGCGTCGGCTCGGCACGCGGGTCGGGCTCCTCGACGCGGATCTCTACGGCCCCTCGATCCCGACCATGCTCGGCATCACAGGCCAGCCGCAGAGCCTCGACGGCAACCGCATCCAGCCGCTCCAGCGCTTCGGCATCAAGCTGATGAGCGTCGGCTTCCTGCTGGAGAACGACAAACAAGCCGTCATCTGGCGCGGCCCGATGCTGCACGGCGCGCTCCAGCAGTTCGTGGGCGACGTGGAGTGGGGCGAGCTCGACTACCTCGTGGTCGACTCCCCGCCCGGCACCGGCGACGTCGCGCTCACCCTCGGGCAGAAGATGCGCATCACCGGCGTGGTGCTCGTGACGACCCCGCAGGAGGTCGCGCTCCAGGACGTCTACAAGGGCGTCTCGCTCTGTCAAAAGCTGAACCTGCCGATCCTCGGCGTCGTGGAGAACATGAGCTTCTTCGTGGACTCCGCGGGCGTCAAACACGAGATCTTCGGCAGCGGCGGTGGCCAGAAGGTCGCCGAGTACGCCAAAGCCCCGCTGCTCGCGCAGATCCCGATGGACACCGTGGTGCGCGAGTGGGGCGACAAGGGCACGCCCGTCACGCAGGCCGCCCCCGACTCGGCCGCGGGCAAGGCGTTCGGCGAGCTCGCGGAGAAGCTCGCGGACCAGATCGCGGTCGCACACTTCCAGCGCAGCGGCGGCGAGAAAGCGCCGAAGACCGAAGGCCCGAAGCGCCTCAAGATCTTGCGCTGACGCGACGGACGCTCAGTACGCGTTGCTGCGCACCTTGCGGCCGAAGACGGTCAGCCAGACGCACTTCACGTCCATCCAGAGCGAGCCCTTCGTGACGTATTCGAGGTCGTGCTCCACCCGGCCGACCATCTTGTCGAGGGTCTCCGTCTCGCCGCGCCAGCCGTTGACCTGGGCCCAACCGGTGATGCCGGGCTTCACGTGATGGCGGAGCATGTACTCGAGGATCTGCGTCCGATAGTGGCGGTTGTGGGCGACCGCGTGCGGGCGCGGGCCGACGACGCTCATGTCGCCGAGGAGCACGTTGACGAACTGCGGGAGCTCGTCGAGCGAGCTTCGCCGCAGGAACGCGCCGAGCGGCGTGATGCGCGGATCGTTCTTGGTCGCTTGGGTGACCTTCGGGCCGTTCTCTTGGACCCGCATGGAGCGGAACTTCCAGACCTCGATCTCTTTGCCCTCCGCGCCGTAGCGCTTTTGACGAAAGAGCGCGGGCCCGGGCGAGGTGAGCTTCACCGCCAGACCGATGCCGACCAAGAGCGGCCAGATCACGGCGAGCACACACGCCGAGAAGAGGACGTCGAACGCGCGTTTGGTCGGGCTCGTGAGGTAGGGCGCGATCTTCACCACGAGGCCGCGCACGTCCTCGTCGGTGAGCGCGAGCGCCATCACGAGCGCCTGCACGAAGCGGTCTTCTTCGAGATCGTACGCGTCGTTCGCGTCGCAGACCTCGCGCACCATCGCGACCAATCGTCGTCGCTCGCGGGGCGTGAGCTTCGCGAAGGCCTCGACGGTCTTCCCGAGATCGAAGCGCTCGGGGTCGAAGTCGACCACCCGCACCTCGAGCGAGAGCGGCAGCGGCTTGCCCGCGAGCTCACCGAGGAGCTCGCGCACCTTCTCGCGCTCGACCAGCTCGAGCGTGCCGTCCGACCACGCCGCCGCCATCAGCAGGTCCGTGACCGGGAAGAGCTCGCTCACGTCGTTCGGCGACATGCGCGTCCACGTGGGCTCCGCCCCGATGCGGTGCGGGCGCTGGCTGGGTCGCTCGCTGGGTCGTTCGGCCCCTTCGCGCAGGGCGGCCTCGCGCGCGCCCTCGACGCTCGACGTGGTCTGCGCGCCCGCCTCGTTCGACGCGCGAGAAGCGCCGTTCGTCCCTTCGCCCATGCGCGGGAGCGTACGGCGCGTGGTTCGCCCCGCCAAGCGTGGCGTCAACCGCCGAACGATGGCGTCAGCCCGCCAGGAAGCTCGCCTGCGCGGCCGCCACCGGGCGATCGCGATCGTCTTGCCACGCCTCGGCGCGCACGCGGGCGACGCGGCGACCGGCCGACGTGACGATCGCGCGGGCGTGGGTGTCGACCGCGCGCCCGGTGCGGAGGTAGTCGACCGTCACGCTCACGACGCGCGGGATCACGAGGTCGTCCATCGACGGCGCGTCGAGCAGCGCGCGCCAGAGGAGCGTCGTCGCGGCCGCGCTCTCGAGCAACGCGCCGAGGGTGCCGCCGTGGAGCGCGCGGATCGCGAAGTTGCCGATCAGCGGCTCCGAGAAACGCATCGTGCAGACGAGCTCGTCGCCCTCCAGATGCGTCTCGATGCCCATCGCGCGCAGGTACGGCACCGCGTGCGCGATGCCCGAAGGATCGCGCACGCGCTTCGCCTCGGCGAGCACGGTCAGGAACTCGCTCACGAGCGCTTCATCCCCTCGGCGAGCACCGAGCCTTGATCGCGGAAGACCATGAAGGTCGCGGCGACGACCGCGAGCGGATCGTCGAGATCGCCCTGATCCGTGGTGCCGCGCGCGAAGGCGACCTGCTTGGTGATGCGCACGCACTCCGCGCGGCAGAAGAGGTCCACGCCCGGCGTCGCGCCACGCAGGTAGTCGATGCGCAGATCGAGGGTCGCGATGCGCAGCGGCTCGCGGAGCGCCAGGAAGACCGACGCACCGCACGCCGCGTCCATCGCGGCCGTGATCGGGCCGCCGTGCAGCACGCCCGTGACCGGATTGCCCACGAGCTCTGCGCGAAACGGAAGGCGCAGCACGATGCGGCCTTCGCCCTTCGCGCCCGCCTCCACCGTCTGCAGCCCGAGCCACGCGTTGTACGGGATCGCCTTCGTGAAGGCGTCGTCGATGCGCCGCAGCCGAGCTGCCTGCTCGCCGTCGTGACGCTCGTCGTCGCGCGCGTCGCGAGAGGCTCGAGCGTCGTCGGAGCCGTCGGCGTCGCGCGAGTCGCTCACTCCAGCCTCTGGATCACGTGGAAGCCGAAGGGGGACTCCACCGCGTCGCTGATCTCTCGCACCTCGAGCCCGAAGGCAGCGCGCTCGAACGCGGGGACCATCTGCCCGCGCCCGAAGGTCCCGAGGTCACCGCCGGGCGGACCGTTCGGCTCGTCGCTGTGCGCGGCGTGCAGCGCGTCCCAGTCTTCGCCCGCGCGCGCGCGCCGCGAGATCGCCTCTGCCAGCGCCTGCGCCTCTTCGCGGGTGCGCGTGATCCCTTCCGCGGCCGAGCGCGAGTCCACGTGCGAGACGAGGATGTGGCGCGCGTGGATCTCGCTCGGCCCGAGCTCGGGATCGCTCATGCGCTCCACGATCACGAAGCCCGCCGCGGTGCGGATCGCGCGCGATCGCTGACCGACCGCGAGGCGAAAGCCTTCGCGCACGATCTCGGCCGGCGCCGTGGTGTCCTCGCGCGTGAGACGCAGCGTGACGACCGGCGTGTCCGCGTAGGTGCGCGCGAGCTCGCCGAAGTTCGCGTCCGGCATGCGCGCGAGGCTCGCCACGTTCTGCGCGCGCGCCTCCGCCTGCGCCTCGGTGCGCGTGATCTCGTCGCTCGCGCGCTCCGCGCCCGCCCACGCGATGGTCATCGCGCGCAGCTCGATCACGCGCGAGCTCTCGCCGCCTTCGGTGGTGTGGATCGGGCGCGCCTGCGCGTCGGCCGCCGCGGGCTCGGGCTCGCGCAGACATCCGGAGAAGAGCGTGAGCAGCAGGAGCGAGGGGAGGAGCGTCTTCACGGCGCGTGAGGTACCGCGTCGAGCGTTCGTCGCAAGCCTCGACCGCTGCATCGGTCGCGGCGGTCGCGTCGGTCGCGCGGTCGATCGCTCGCGCGGAGCCATCATCCGATCCCCACGAGGCGGCACGCGATGCCGGACAGATGTCCCACCGCGGCGCCGAACATGCCGGCGTTCGCGCTCGACGCGTTGCCTTGCAAGCTGCGCGCGTAGACGCCCTGCGCGATCGCGGCGAGGCGAAAGAGCCCGAACGCCTTCATGTACGCCCACGCGTCGTCGCTCGCGGGTCGCCCGCCGCGCGCGACGTAGCGCGCGACGAAGTCCTGCTCGGTCGGGATGCCAGTGGCCGCGAAGTCGACCCCGAGCAATCCGCCCACGTTCGGCAGGCTCACGTCGTAGAGCATGCAGGTGTACGCGAGGTCGGCGAGCGGATGCCCGAGAGTGGAGAGCTCCCAATCGAGCACGCCGAGCACGCGCGGCTCGGTCGGGTGGAAGACGAGGTTGTCGAGGCGGAAGTCGCCGTGGGTCAGCGTGGTCGCGTCGTCGCTCGGCACGTGCGCGGGCAGGTACGCGAGCAGCTTCTCCATCGGCGCGATCTCCGAGGTCTTCGAGGCGACGTATTGCGCGCTCCAACGCTCGACCTGCCGCGTCACGTAGCCGCCGTGCGGTCCGAAGTCCGAGAGCCCCACCGCGTCGAGATCGACGGTGTGGATGGCCGCGAGCACCCGCGCGAGCTCGTCGTAGATCGCGGAGCGCTCCGTCGCGCTCGCGACGTTCGGGAGCTGGACGTTCCAGAAGATCCGACCTTCGAGCATCTCCATCACGAAGAACGCGGTGCCGATCACGTCCGGGTCCTCGCAGAGCCCGAGCACCTTCGGCACCGGCACGTCGGTGCCCGCGAGCGCGGCCATCACGCGGTGCTCGCGCTCGACCTGGTGCGCCTTCGGGAGGAGCTTCCCGGGTGGTTTCTTGCGCAGCACGTAGCCGCGCGCGCCGTCGCAGATCCAGAAGGTCGGGTTCGACTGCCCGCCCTTGAACTGCCGCACCACGAGCGCTTCGGCGGGCCCAATCGCGTCGCGCCACCACGCCGCCAGCTTCACCTCGTCGAACCGATGATTCTCGCGCACCTCGCGGGTGCTCTCCGGGACGTCGACCATGGCCGCGCAGCCTACACGTGCCCTCGACGTTTCGCGCCCCCTGCTTCGCGCAGCCTGCTTCGCGCAGCCCGCTTCGCGCAGCCCGCTTCGCGCAGCCCGCTTCGCGCAGCCCGCTTCTCGCAGTAGGATGCGCCCCATGCGATCGCTCGCGCTCTTCGCGCTCTTCGCGCTCTCCTCCACCGCGTCGGCCCAGACGACGCCCTACGTCGCCGAGATGCGCGCCGCGATCGGCCTGCTCGCCGCGGGGGATTCGTCGGGGGCGGCGGAAGCGCTCCGCGAGTCGATCGCACGCGCGCCCACCCGCCCCGAGGCGCACTGCCACCTCGGCGCCGCGCTCACGCGTCTCGGCAACCGCGACGGCGCGCTCGAGAGCTATCGCGCGTGTGCTCGTCTCGCGAACCGCGCCGACGATCGTTTCCACGAGGCCACGGGGCTGCACGGCGTGGTGCGGCTGCTCATCGAAGACGCGGGACGCCGCGAAGAAGCGAAGTCCGCCGTCGAGGCGCTGCGTACCTTCGCGATCGCGAACCCGAGCGTGCTCGCGCCGGAGATCCCCGAAGAGATGGCGATCGCGCTCGATCGCATCGAAGCCTCGGACCGCGCGGCGGCGGCGGTGCGTCAGCGGCGCGAAGCGCGGCGCGCGAGCGGGAACGTCTCGAGCGATTGATCTCGGCGCTTCGGTCGCGTCCTTCGATCGTCTCCGCTCCTCCGATGCTCCACGTCACCCTCGTCGCGCTCGCGCTCGGTTTCGTCGCACCGTTCCTCCGCGCGTGGATCTGGGGCGCTCCGCTCGCGCTCTTCAGCACCGCGATGATCCTCCGCGCGTTCCTCGGCGAGGCGCTCGTCGCGTGCTTCGCGGGCGGGATGCTCTTGCTCGCGTTGCCCTCCCCGCTCGCGGCCGCGGTCGGTGGTGGCGTCACGCTCGTGCTCGCCGCCCTGTCGGCGCGTCGTCACCGCCACCTGCGCGGGCTCACGCTGATCGCGTACCGCCTCGGGCAGACCGACGCGCGCGACGAAGCGCGGACCGCGCTGCTGGCGAAGCTCACGAAGCTGCGTCGTTCGGTGCCGCCGAAGGAGCACGCGGAGTACGCGCTCTTCGCCGCGCTGCCGCTGTCCGCGGTCGAGCTCTGGGCCGACGCGCGCGCGGTGCTGGAGACGGTGAAGCTCGACGCGCTCGCGCCGGACGCGCGTGCGCGCGCCCTTCAAGCGATCGCGACCCTGCGTCTGCAAGCGGGCGATCTCGAAGGCGCGACGGAGGCATTCGCGGCGATCCCGCGGCCCGCCGAGCCCGCGGTGGAGCGCTGGGTCGCGGTGGGCGAAGCGCTTCTTCTCGCGGTGCAGGGCGCGGCGGACGAAGCGCTCGCCCGATGTCCGGAAGAGAACGATGCCGATGGCGCGCTCGCGGCGACCTACGACGTCGTGCGCGCGCACGCGCACGCGAGCCGGGGCGAGGACGACGAAGCCCGTCGGGCGCTGCTGCGCGTGAAGCACGTCGCCGGCGATCCGGGGCTTCGTCGCGCGATCGGTCCCATCGGTCCCGCGAGTGACCTCGCGCGCGAGCTGCTCGGCGGGTGACGCGGCCGACCGGCGCCAACGACATCAACGAAAACCGTATCGTTTTCGGTCACTTACAGAGTCGACAATCGCACGACGTCGACGTGATGCGCGGAACTTCGCGAACACGAGGCGAGTCGTCGAGCGCGCTGGCCCGACGCGCGGCGATGAAAAAAGATCGCCCGCCTCGTCACGCTTCGTCCGGTTCGCGCCTAGACCGGCGTGCTCGTTCCCTCGGTCGGCGTCACGTTGCCCGACCCGGTCGGTCTCCCGAGACCTGCCGGGACGTTCGAGCGTGAAGTCATGACCGAGGGTCCCCTCCCGCGAGCCGAGATCGACGTGTGGATGGCTCGGCTCGCTGCGGGCGAGCGCGAGGTGTTCACGCTCGTCTTCGAGGCGCTCTGGCCGCGAGTCTTCGGGCTCTGCCGGGCCACCCTCGGGAACGACGCGGACGCCGCCGACGCCGCGCAGCAGGCGATGATGAAGCTGATGGAGCGCGCAGCGGACTACGATCCGAGCCGGCCCGCGCTGCCGTGGGCGCTCGCGATCGCGGCGTGGGAGTGCCGGAGCGCGCTGCGTCGACGCACGCGATCGCGCGAGGTCGCGTCGAGCGAGCCCGAAGAGAGCGCTCCGCACTCGCCGACCTCGGTCGACGGTGCACGCACGCTCGAGGCGAACGATCCGGAGTCCGAGCTCGTGCGGCGCGACCTCGTACAGCGCGCGCTCGACGCGATGAACGAGCTCTCCGACGTCGACCGCGCCACCCTCGCGGCGACCTTCTTCGACGAGCCCACCGAGGTCGTGGGCGCGACGCTGCGCAAGCGTCGCGAGCGCGCGATCGATCGCCTGCGCGCGGCGGTGCGGAGGTTGTATGGCCTCGACTGATCCGCGCTCGCCGTCCGGCGCCCCGAACCCGATCGAACCGCCTCGGGTCGATCCGGATCCGGCGGACCCGCGCTCGCCGGTCGCCCACGCGACGGAGCGCCGCGCGCGTCTTGCGTACGAGCTTTCGCGGATGCGTCGCGCGCTCCTCGCCGCGTCACCCGTCCTCGCGCTCGCCACGATCGCCGCGCTGGTCTCGCCTTCGCCGACCCGCGTCGTGCCGTTCGCGATCCTGAGCTTCGGCGCCGCGGCGTTGATGGTGTGGCAGAGCCGCTCGATGTCGCGCGCGGCGCTCGTCGGCATGCTCGCGGGCGTGGTGCCCCTCGCGCTCTCGCTCGCCGCGAACCAATGGCACGCGTGTGGGCCGCACGGCTGCGCGTCGCATGGGTTCTCTTCGTTCTGCGCGCCCGCGTGCGCGCTCGGCGGGCTCGCGGCGGGCCTCGGCGTCGGCATGTCCGCGCCTCGGACACGCGCGGCGGCGCCCTTCTGGATCGGCGCGAGCGGCCTCGCGTGGGGCGTCGGCGCGCTCGGCTGCGCGTGTGTCGGCGCGGTCGGCGTGGTCGGGCTGGCGATCGGGTTGTTGGCGGGCGTGATGCCCGCGTGGAGCGTGCGCGCGGCGCGCGCGTGAGGGTCGAGGTCGCCTCGGGCGAACCCAACGAAGACGCGAAGACGCGAAGGAGACGAGACGATGCGAATCGATCGAGGCAAGTGGATGGGCGCGCTGATCGTGCTCGGGCTCGGATGTGCTTCCGGCGAGGCGCCGCGCGGGAACGCGACGCCGGTGGTGGAGAACACGAACGAAGCGGCCCCCGAAGCTGCTGAAGCTCCCGAAGGGACGCTCACGCGCGTCGATCCGAGCCTCGTCTGCATGATCAACGATCAGTTCATGGGTTCGCCGCAGATCCCCGTCGCCGTCGAGGGCCGCACCTACTTCGGATGCTGCGCGATGTGCGAGCGCCGTCTGCGCGACGACGCGACGTCGCGCCTCGCCACCGATCCGGTGACCGGACGCCAAGTCGACAAGGCGAGCGCCGTGATCGGCCGCGCGAGCGACGGACGCGTGCACTACTTCGAGAGCGAAGACTCGATGCGTCGCTTCCCCGGCGCGTGAAGCAGGGTCCGAAGCGCGCGTGAAGCAGGGTCTGAAGCAGGGCGTGACGATCGCGCGTAAGACGGCGGCTCACGGCGCGTCGACGCTCCGTACGACGGGCACGAGGCACGTCGGCAGGAGTGGAAGCCCGATGAACGTTCGATGGATCGCGATGGTTTCGATGGTGCTCACGTGGGTGGGCACCGCGTGGGTCGGCACGAACGCGCACGCGGACGACGCGTCGTTTCATGCGCGCTACGAGGCGGTACGGGTGGCGCTCGCGCGCGACGACGACGCGGCAGCGCAGCGAGCCGCGCAGGCGATGATCGCCGCCACCTCGGGCGCGGTGCGCGCGTCCAGCGAGCGCCTCGCGAGCGCACGGGGTCTCGAGGCGCGTCGCACGGCGTTCGCGCAGCTCACCGAACGCGCGATCGAAGCCGGCCTCACGCGAGGCCGCACGATCTGGCGTTGCCCGATGGCGGCCGGGCGGCCGCGCTGGCTCCAGGCCTCCGGCGAGCGCGCCGGCAACCCTTACCTCGGGCGCGCGATGCCCACGTGCGGCGAGATCGTCAGCGCCCGCACGACGTTCGCGTCGCCCGATCTTCGGCTCGCGTGAGCGCGCCATTCGTTTCAGGAGCTCGAACGATGCGAGTTTGGAATCTTCTCTGGACGATCGGCGCGATCGGATGCGCGAGCGCGCAGCCGACGTGGGCCGAGGGCAGCGCCGCGCGCGCGACGACCCGCGGCGCGCCGCTCCCTGCGGTGGCGACCGCGCTGACCGACGACCCCGCGCCGATGCCGGCGGAGAGCGCGGGGCACGGACACCACCACCACGGCCACCACGGCCACCACGGCGCCCCCGCGACGCACGACGGTCACGACGCGCACGAACGTCACGACGCGCACGACGGTCACGACGCGCACGAAGGTCACGACGCGCACGAGGGCCACGACGCGCACCAGGGTCACGACGCGCACGAGAGCCACGACGCGCAGGAGGGCCACGACGCGCCGGCGAGCACCGCACCCGCACCGCAGCAGGGAGGCCGCCATGCGCATTGAGCCGCTCGCGCTCTTGCTCGTCGGTTGCGTCTCCTCCGCGGCGACCTTCGACGACACCCGCGCGCTGCTCCCGCGCGAGGCGCAGGTCCAGACCGTCGCGCGCCGCGCGCCTGCGGAGGAGCTCTCCGCGCGCGCGCGCCAGCTCCTCGCGCGGCCGCTCGACGCGCAGGCCGCGGTCGAGATCGCGCTCGTCACGAGCCCCGCGCTCCAGGCCGAGCTCGCAGGCCTCGACGTCGCGCTCGCGGACCTCATCACCATGAGCCGCCCCACCAACCCCGAGCTCGAGGTCGAGGCGATGTTCGCACGCGAAGGCGACGAGGAGCCGGAGCTCACGATCGAGCTCGGCTTCGTGCTCAGCGATCTGCTCTACGCGCCGCTGCGTCGACGCATCGCGGGCGAAGAGCTCGCGGCCGCCCGCGTGAACGCTGCGGGCGCGGTGCTCGACCACGCGTACGCGGTGCGGGTCGCGTTCGTGGAGCTGCAGGCTGCGCAGATGCTGAAGCAGACGCTCGACGCGGTCGTCGCATCGCTGCGGGCGAGCTGGGAGCTGACCGAGGCGCTGCGCGAGGCCGGCAACGTGCCTGGGCTCGACGTCGCGCAGCAATACGCGCTCTACGAGGAGTCGCGCCTCGCCCTCGCGCAGGCGGAGCTCGCGGTCGCGCTCGGACGCGAGCGGCTCCACGTGCTGCTCGGGCTCGCGGGAGAGGAGACGGGCTGGGAGCTCGCGGGCGACCTGCCGGTTCCCGACGAGCTCGCGCTGGAGGAGGACTCGCTCGAGTCGCGCGCGCTCGATCGGAGCTTCGAGCTGCTCGCGCAGCGTCATCGGCTCGAAGCCCTCGCGCGCCGCAGCGGGCTCTTGCGCTCGATGGCCGCGATCCCCGAGGTGCACGCCGCGCTCTCTGCCGAACGCAACGGCGAAGGCGCGTGGGCGCTCGGACCGGTGGTCGGCGTGCAGCTCCCGGTGTTCGCGACGGGTCAGGGTCCGGCGCGCGCGGCGGTCGCGAAGCTCGAGGTCGAGCAGCATCGCTACGCGGAGCTCGCGGTTCGTGTCCGGAGCGCGGCCCGCGCGGCGCGACATCGCTTCGTCACCGCGCGTGAGCGGCTGAGCTTCGTGGAGACCACGCTGCTCCCCGCGCGCCAAGCGGTGCTCGCGGAGAGCCTGCTCCAATATAACGCGATGGCGCTCGGGGTGCTCACGCTCCTGCAAGCGCAGCGCGATCTGATCGGCGCACAGCGCGCCGCGGTCGAGGCGCGCCGCGACTACTGGCTCGCGCGGCTGGAGCTCGAGCAGGTGCTCGCGGGTCGCATGGTGGAAGGCAGTCGAGTCGAGGTGCCGGGGTTCGAGAACGCCGAGCCGGCGGGAGGTCATTGAGATGGACCAGTCGAAGAAAGATCGCGACGCCTCGCTCGGGGCCGTCGAATCGGTCGAGCCGACCGACTCGCTCGCGGTGGTGCGTGAGGTCCGCACGAGCCGTCGCGGCTGGCTCGCGGGCGCCTCGGCCCTCGCGGCGGCGACGCTGGCCAAACGCGCGCTCGCGCAAGCGCCGGCGCACGATCACGCGGCCCACGCCGCGAGCGCCACGGCCTCGGAATCGCCGACCGCGCGCGCCACGGGGGGCGAGACCCCGGCGCCGCGCGCGCGTCGCTCCCCCGCCGACGCCGCCGCGGCCCGTCCCACCCCGCGCGAGCTGATCGTCCCGCCGCAGTTCGATCCGATCGATCGTGACGATCGCTACGTCCCCGCGGTGGTTCCGAACGGACGCACGCTCCCGTTTCGCATGGTGAACGGCGTCAAAGTCTTCCATTTGATCGCGGAGCCGGTTCGGCACGCCTTCTGCGAAGGCATGGAGGTCGAAGCCTGGGGTTACAACGGCACCACGCCGGGCCCGCTGATCGAAGCGGTCGAAGGCGATCGCGTGCGGATCTACGTGACGAACCGTCTCCCGGAGGCCACCACCGTCCATTGGCACGCGGTGATCCTCGAGGCCGGAATGGACGGCGTGGGCGGGCTCACGCAGCGGAACATCGAGCCCGGCGAGACCTTCCGCTACGAGTTCACCTTCCGAAGCGCGGGCACGTACATGTACCACCCGCACTGGGACGAGATGACCCAGATGGCGCTCGGCATGATGGGAATGATGATCGTCCATCCGCGCCGGCCCGCGACGCCTCGCATCGACCGTCAGTTCGCGTTGATGCTCAGCGAGTGGCAGGTTCGACCGGGAGCTGCGCGCCCGAACCCGCTCGCGATGAACGACTTCAACCTCGTGACCTTCAACTCGAGAGTCTTTCCAGGTACCGAGCCGCTGGTGGTCGAGAAGGGGCAGCGCATCCGCATGCACTTCGGCAACCTCTCCCCGATGGATCACCACCCGGTCCACCTGCACGGCTACGCCTTCCGCACCGTGGCGACCGACGGAGGCCCGATCCCTCCGAGCGCGCAGGTGCCCGACACCACGTCGCTCGTCCCGACGGGCGCCTGCCGCGTGGTGGAGCTCGTCGCGGATCACCTCGGCGACTGGGCCATGCACTGCCACATGACCCACCACGTGATGAACCAGATGGGTCACGACCTCGAGAACACGCTCGGCATGGCCCGCGATCGCGTGCGCCAGCTCGATCGGCGGATCGGCGCGCAAGTGCCCGGCTACATGACGATGATGCAGGACGGCATGGGCGGCATGAGCGAGATGGGCATGCCCACCCCCGGCAACTCGATCCCCATGCGCGGCGGCGCGGGCCCCTTCGGCCTCATCGACATGGGCGGCATGTTCACGATCCTGAAGGTGCGCCAGGGCCTCGGCGGCAACTACGCCGATCCCGGCTGGTTCGCGCACCCCGAAGGCACCGTCGCGCGAGCCGCGACGCCGTCGGAGCTGAGCGCGGACGGAATCGAGGTTTGATCGGGCGGATCGCACCCGCGAACCTCGATGAGATCGCACGTATGTGTCTCACGAGCTCGCCGTGCGGTCCCGACGGAACGTGACGTAGAGCACCGGCAGCACGATCAGAGTCGCGAGCGTCGACGTGATCATCCCGCCCACGACCACGGTGGCGAGCGGGCGCTGCACCTCCGCGCCCACTCCCGTGTTGAAGGCCATCGGGACGAAGCCGAGCGCGGCCACGAGCGAGGTCATCAACACCGGCCGCAGACGCGAGACCGCGGCTTCACGCACCGCCTCGAGCAGCTCGCGGCCCTCCGCGAGGCGCGCCTTCACGTAGGAGACGAGCACCATGTCGCCGAGCACCGCGACGCCGGAGAGCGCGACGAAGCCGACCGCGGCCGACACCGACAGAGGTAGATCGCGAAGCCAGAGCGCGGTCATGCCGCCGACGGCCCCGAAGGGCACCCCGACGAAGACACGCAGCGCGTCGCTTGCGCGGCCGTAGGTGAGGTAGAGCAGCCCGAAGACCAAGAGGAGCGCGAGCGGCACCACGAAGAGCAGGCGATCGCGCGCGCGCTCGAGGTGCTCGAACTGTCCGCCGAGCTCGGGGAAGTAGCCCTCGGGGAGCTCGACCTCCGCGATCGCGGCGCGCACGTCCTCCACGAACGAGCCGAGGTCGCGCCCCCGCACGTTCGCCTGCACCACGACGCGTCGCTTCGCCCACTCGCGCTGGATCGTCGACGGCCCCTCCTCGATCGACACGCGCGCCACGGAGCCGAGCGGGACCTGCGCGCCGTCCGACGTGAAGAGCAGCAGCTCGCGCAAGCGCTCGGCGGTCGCCGGCAGCTCGCCGCGCACGCGCAAGACGAGGTCGAAACGACGCTGCCCCTCCACGACCTCGCCGAGCCGCCGCGCGCCCAGCGCGTCGACGACCTCCAGGATCTCGCCCACCGGGATGCCGTAGCGACCCGCGGCTTCGCGATCGACGTCGATCGCGAGCACCGCTTGGCCCGTGAGCTGCTCGACCGTCACGTCCGCTGCGCCCGGGATGCGCTCGACGCGCCGACGTACCTCCTCGGCCTTCTCCGCGAGCACGTCGAAGTCGTCGCCGAAGAGCTTGATGCCGACGTCGGCGCGGATGCCCGCCGTCATCTCGTTCATCCGCATCTCGATCGGCTGCGTGAAGACGCTGCGCATGCCGGGCAGCCCTTCGAGGGTCTCCGCCATCGCCGCCGTGAGCTCGGCTTGGGTGCGCGCGCGGGTCCACGCGTCGCGCGAATGCAGCGTCACGAACACGTCCGAGACCTCGAGGCCCATCGGGTCGGTAGCGACCTCCGCGGTGCCGGTGCGGGTCCAGACGTGCGCGATCTCGTCGGGGAAGTGCGCGAGCAGTCGCTGCTCGATCCGCGTCCCGTAGCGGACGGATTCGTCGAGCGCGATCCCGGCCATTCGCACCGTGTTGATCACGATCGCGCCTTCCCCGAGTCGCGGCACGAACTCGGATCCCGAGCGAGCGGCGAGCGCGCCCGCGTTCAGCACCGCGACCACGCCGAGCGCGAGCACGACGCGCCGCCGCGCGAGCGCCCACTCGAGCACCCGCGCGTAGCCGCGCTCCAGCGCGCGCAAACCGCGAGGCTCCCGCGTTCGCGCGCCTCGTCGAAGCGCGTAGCTCGCGAGCACCGGCATCAGCGTCAGCGAGAGGATCATCGATCCCACGAGCGCAAAGATCACGGTGAGCGCCATCGGGCGGAAGAGCTTCCCCTCCACCCCTTCGAGCGCGAGGATCGGCAGGTAGACCACCGCGATCACGAGCTCGCCGAAGAGCGTCGGGCGACGCACCTCGACCGCAGCGTCACGCACGATCTCGAGCACGCTGCGTCCGGTGCGATCCTCCGCGACGCGACGCGACGCGTTCTCGACGAGGATCACGGAGCTGTCGACCACGAGCCCGAAGTCGATGGCGCCGAGGCTCATCAGGCTACCCGCGATGCCGAAGCGCAACATCGCGTCGAACGCGAAGAGCATGGAGAGCGGGATCGCGAGCGCGACGATCAAGCCGGCACGCAGACTCCCGAGGAAGACGAAGAGCACCGCGATCACGAGCAGCGCGCCTTCGAGCAGGTTGTCGCGCACCGTCGCGAGCACCTCGTCGACCAGCTTCGTGCGGCTGTAGACCTCGGTGAGCTCGACACCCTCGGGGAGCCCGCGTCGCACTTCGTCGAGGCGCGCTTCGAGCCGCTGCGTGAGCGCGCGGCTGTTCTCGCCGACCAGCATGAAGCCGAGCCCGAGCACCGCTTCGCCGCGACCGCCGTACGTCACGGCGCCGCGTCGGATCGCGTCGTCCTCGCGGACCTCCGCGACGTCTTCGAGTCGGATCGGGGTGCCGTCGACGTGGGCCACCACCATCGCGCGCAGATCGTCGACCCCGCGCACGAGCCCGCGTCCGTGCACGAGCTGCGCTTCGCCCGCGACGTCGACGAGACCGCCGCCCGCGTTGCGGTTGCCGTCGCGCACCACCGCCGCGACGTCGTCGAGCGTGAGCGCGTGCTTCACGAGCGCGACCGGATCGACGACCACGTGGAGCTGCTTCTCGTGACCACCCCAGGTGTTGATCTCCGCCACGCCCGGCACGCGCAGCATCTGCGGACGGACGACCCAATGGTGCAGCGTGCGCAGCTCGCGGGCCGAGAGCTCGCCGTGCAGCACGTACTGGAACACCTCGCCGAGCCCGGTCGACAGCGGGCCGAGGCTGGGGCGCGCGGCGCTCTCGGGGAGCTCGGCCGACGCGAGGCGCTCGCTGACGACCTGCCGCGCGAGCAGGAGATCGACGTCGTCCTCGAAGAGCACCGTGACCTGCGAGAGCCCGAACTTCGAGAGCGAGCGCACCTCGACCAGACCGGGCAATCCGAAGAGCGCTTGTTCGATCGGGAACGTGATGCGGCGCTCCACCTCGAGCGGCGAGAGCGTCGGATCGGTGGTGTTCACCTGCACCTGCACGGGCGTGGTGTCGGGGAACGCGTCGAAGGGCAGGCTGCCTAGGCTCGACAGGCCGAGCAGCGCGAGCGCCGCGGTCGCGAGCAGCACGACGGGCCGATGCCGCAGGCAGAGATCGATCAGCGCGGTGAGCATCACTCCACCTCGCAGCACCCTGCGCCGATGCTGCCGGGGAGGATCTCGGTGCGGAGGAGCACCGCGCCGGTCGTCACGATCGGTTCGCCGGGCTCGACGGATCCCTCGATCAACACGAGAGATCCGTCACCGAATCGCCGCACGACGCGCGGCTCGAACACCCGCGGCGCGAGTCGTACGAAGACGACCTCGTGATCTTCGACGCGCTGCACCGCTTCCCGCGGAACGCGGACACCGCCGCGCGCCGGCCCCGTCTGCACCACCGCGCGCGCGAACTGATGCGCACGCAGCGCGCCGTCCTCGTTCGGCACCACCGCACGCGCGGTCACGGTGCGCGAGCGCGGATCGACCTCCGAGGCGATCCACGTGAGCTCGCCCTCGATCGGCGCCTCGCGACCCACGACGCTCACGCGCACGGGCAGCCCGACCCCGACCTCGTGCGCGCGCGCCTCCGGGAGCTCGCAGAGCGCCCACATCGTGCTCGTGTCGGCGATCGTCGCGAGCGAGAGCTCTTCGGTCGCGAGCGCCCCGATCACCGCCGGCCTTCGCACGACGGTGCCCGCGATCGGTGCGCGCAAGACCTGTCGACCACTGCCACCGCCCGCGCCGCCGAGCCGGAGCATCGCCTCACGCGCGCGCACCTCGGCCTCGGCAGCGGATCGTTCGCGCTCACTCGCCTCGAGCTCACGCGTGGGCAGCATTCCGTCAGCGTGCAGCGCGCGGCGTCGTTCGAGGGTGGCCTCCACGCTGCGCAACTGCTCGCGCGCGCTCGCGAGCTCCGCTTGGACCTCGCCGATCCGCACGCTCTGCAGCTCGAAGAGCGGCGCGCCGACCTCCACGCGCTGACCGAGCTCCACGTGCAGACGTCGCACCACGCCCGGCACGAGCGCGCGCACGTCCGCGACGCGATCGGCGTCGAACGCGATGCGGGCCGCGCAGCTCAGCTCCGGCGTGACCTCCGCGCGTTCGGCCGGCACGGTGACGATCCCCGCCGCCGCGACGAGGTCTTCGGAGGCGATCTGCACGAGACGCGCTTCGATCGCGGCTTCTTCCGCATCGCGTTCGGGCGGCGTCGAGTCGCTCGCGTCGCCTTCGGGCGATCGCGCGCTCGAGCCTTCGACGTCGGGCAACTCCGCATCGGGATGGCAGATCGGACAGATCGACTCGGGGAAACCGTGCTCGTCGCACCAGTTGCCAGAGCGTCGGTACACGGCCTCGAGCGCGGGCGTGCAGCGCGGGCAGAGCGCGGGAGTGAGCCCGTGCTCGCAGCGTCCGTCCGCGCGTGTCGTCGGGGTGGACGCGATCGTGTCGGAGCGCGCCGAACGATCCGCGGGCTCGTCGCACGAGGCGAGCGATGCGAGGGAAGCGACGAACACGACGAACGCGACGTGCGTCGCGCGAACGATCACGGCGCTTCCTCGCGCGGCGGGCGCTCGATGCGCAGGCCGGGGTTGCAGACGAGACACTGCGACTCCGGCAGCCCGTGCTCTTCGCACCAGTCGCCGCTCGCCTTGAACGCAGGAATCAGCGTGGCGTTGCAGCGCGTGCAGAGCGACTCGGGGACCTGGTGCTCGCCGCACCAATCGTCGTGCGAGCCGGGACGCGCGCCAGGACGTCCGTGGACGCTGGCCCACTCGCCAGCGGGCGCTTCGGCGGGGCTCGAAGGTTCGGAGGAGCACGCGAGGACGAGAGCGAAGAGCGGGACGATCGATCGAAGAAGGGACATGGAGACTCCGAAGAAGAGGGATCGAAGGACGAGGGAGGAATGCACGCGCGACGAGCGGCCGGTCGTCGACGCGGTCGTCGGGGTCGCCGTGGCGGGCGCACGCGGTGTCGGTGCCGAACCGAAGCGTCGAACGTTCAGCGCGGGACGCGCGCGACGGGCTCGTGGGTGAGCGAGCGTCGCGGAGTCGAGCTCATCGCGAGACGTGCGCTGGTGTGGCGAGCGCACGTCATGCCGCGCGTCGCGAGCGCGGCATGGCTCAGCCGATCGACGACGCGCGGGGAGGTCGGAACACGTCGGAGCGCACGCCGCACGGCGGTGCGCCTTCCCCTCGCGGGCCCACCGCGGGAATCCACGTCGGCTGCGGTCGGTCGAGACCGAGCGTCGAAGGAGGGAGGAGGGCGAGCGCGCTCCAAGTCGCGCCGTCGCCTTCGCAGTCGGGGCAGTCGTCCGGGCATCCGCCGCGCGGACAGCTCGGTTCGCTTCGTTCGCCCGCCACGTCGATCGCTGGGCGCGCCTCAAGGCGCACGTTCGCGACGTCGCTCGGAGTCACGTGTGCGTTCGAGCTCGAGTACCTCGATCGCGGGTCGGGCGTCGTGTGTGCGTCGCGGACCGGCACGACCCCACGCGAGCTCGCGTGCGGATCGACCGCTTCGTGCGATCGCTCGGCGCGCGCCTCGCAGGCGCATTCGCACGCGCCGCGCTCCGCCAGCGCCACGCCCACGATCGCGACGAGCGCCACCCAAGGCGCGATCGCGAGAGCGGCTCCGAGCGTGCGAGGCACGACGGAGGTCTGGCACGAGCGGACTTCGCGAACAACGCGGCCCGACGACGATCGGTGCTCAGACGCGTCGGACCACTCGCTCCGGCCGCACCCGCGTCTCCTCCAGCGACACCTGCAGCACGTCGCCGCGGTAGCTGTCGCCGAAGTCCGCGTTCGCGTCCGAGGCCTCGCGATCGAGGCGGCGCAGCAGCGTGCGGCCCGCGTCGTCGCAGACGAGGAGCTCGCGCTTGCCCTTGCTCACGAGCGGCATGCTCACCACGCGCCGCGCGTCCTCACCCACGAAGTCGCGCAGCGTGCGGCCGTCCTTGCGCAGCGTGAGGTACGCGTAGGTGAGGCGCTCGAAGCGAAGGCTCGCGTCGCGCGCGACCGCGGTGAGCTTCGGCGGCAACGCGAAGGGCTCGTCCTCGTGGCACCAATCGCGTTCGGTCTCCAGCATCGGGCAAGGCCCGCGGCGCAGACACGGCGCGAAGACGTTCCACGAGGAGCGCGTCTCCGTCGTCGCCGTCAGGCGCGCGGACGCGTCGGCGTCGATCCGATCGCGCAGCACGTGCAGCCCACGCGTGATCTCGCGGAGCGCGGGCTCGAGGATCACGAAGGCCCCGTCCGGCGCGAGCAGCGGCGCGACGCTCTCGATCACGCGATGTCGCGTCTCCAGATCGAGCTCGTTGAGCACCAGGCCCGCGAGCACGAGATCGAACGGTCCTTCGCGAAGGTCCGACAGTCGCGTCACGTCGAGCGCGCGCGCGTTCAGCGCGATCGGCGCCACTCCGAGGGCGTCGTGCTCCTTCGCGAGCTCCACGAACGCATCGAGCGCGCGCGCGTCGCGATCGAGCGCGAGCACGTCGAGGCCCGGCACGCCGAGGTGCTTGGCCACGCGCGCCGCGCCGAGCGTCGTGGTCCCGAGCCCCGCGCCGAGATCGAGCACCCGCCAGCGTCGCTTCGGCAAGAGGTCCGCGCGCGCGAGCTCCCCGAGGGGCGAGAGGATCTTCGCGGAGTCGCGCGGAAGGTAGAAACGAAGACGCGCTTGAAGCCCGTCGCTGCTCGACGTCGCCACCCCGAGCAGCGTCTCGCGCTCGCGGTTGTAGGCGTCGCTCACGATCGCGACGAGCTCCCAGAGCGGGCGCGGCAGCTTGCCGAAGACCCGATCGCCGACGCGCGCGGCGACCTCCGCCCAGGTGTCGGAGACGGCCAAGGGAAAGGGTGGTCTCATCGAGCACCTCGTGCCGCACGAACCTTCGCGAGCGTCGTCCGGCCCACCTCGCCGCGTCCTCGCGACGCCTCGGGTCGCGTGGTAGCGTCCGCTTCGCGCTCGCGGCGTGGCTCGCCGAGCTTCGGCTCCGCACCCACGTTCGTCGCGTCCCCGATCATGGCCCTCGCACCTTCTTCCACGCCCTCGACCGCATCGCGCGTGAGCCCGCTCTGGCACGCGCTCGCCGCGATCACGATCACGCTCTTCCTCGTGTCGTTCTACCTCGTCTTCGAGGTCGCGCCCGTCGAGGAGCAGATGGGCCTCGTGCAGAAGATCTTCTACCTGCACGTGCCGAGCGCGTACGGGATGTACGTCGGCTGGACGCTCTCCGCCGTCGGCGGCCTGCTCTTCTTGTGGAAGCGCAGCGATCGTTGGGACGCGCTGAGCGTCGCGGGCGCGGAGGTCGGCACGCTCTTCGCGGCCATCGTGCTGCTCACCGGGCCGCTCTGGGGTCGCAAGGCGTGGGGCGTGTATTGGGCGTGGGATCCGCGCATCACGAGCACGCTGCTCACCGCGATGATCTACGGATCCTTCCTCGCGCTGCGGAGCTTCGGCGCGGCGGGCCAAGCGGAGAAACGTTTCGCGGCCGCGCTCGCGATCGTCGGCTTCCCGCTGCTCTTCCTCATCAAGTACAGCGTGCAGCGCTGGAGCGGGCAGCACCCGGTGGTGCTCACCGGCCAAGGCGGCGGCATCCACCCCGACATGGTGCCCGCGCTCATCTGTTTCTTCCTCGCGGTCACGGGCTTCGCGATCTGGCTCCTGTGGACGCGCATTCGGATCGAGCGGCACCGCCAAGAGATCGTGGCGATCGAGCTCGAAGCGGCCCGGCGTGGCCTCGGAGGTGAGTCGTGAAGCGTTGGCTCTTGGCGCTCTCGTTGTTCGCGTGTGTGGGCGCGTTCGGCGCACTCGGTTCCGCTTCCGCGCAGGACGCGGTGGAGGAAGAAGATCCGCAGGCCTCGCGTGCGGCGACCTTCCGCGCGGTGAGCGGCCCACAAGCGGAACGTGTCCCGGGTGGGCTGCTCACGGTGATCGCGTACGGCGGCGCGTGGGTGCTCGTGCTCGGCTACCTCTGGCGCCTCGGGCGCATGCACGCGCAGAACGAGCGCGAGCTCTCGGCGCTCAAGAAGAGCCTCGAGTCCAACGCGCCCTGACGGAGACGCGACAGATGCCCTCCGTCGAGCACCTCCTCTACATCCCGGGCATCTTGCTGCTCGGGCTCGCGTTCGGGTTTCGGCTCGGCGCGAAGGCCGCGCGCGACGAGCTGGAGCGACAGAAGCGCGAACGCATGAAGTGAGCGGCTCCATCCGCTCGTCGGTGCGACAAACCCGCCTTCCCGTGTCATGACTCCGCGCGCCGGTGACCCCATCCCCCGAGGCACCGAGCGAGCGTTTCCACGTGCCGTCGTGTGGTGTCGCGGCGGCCCGCCCAACGGAGTGTCGTGATGCTGAGCTTCGAGCTTTCCCCCGATCAGAAGGCCCTCGTCGAGACCGCGCGTCGCTTCGTCAAAGAGCGCGTGATCCCCGTCGCGGCGCACGCGGATCAGACGTGCGAGTTCCCGAAGGACGTCTTCAAGGAGGCGTGGGAGCTCGGGCTCGTGGCGCCGAACCTCCCCGAAGAGGTCGGCGGGCTCGGGCTGCACGAGGTCGAGCACGTGCTCATCACGGAGGAGCTCGCGTACGGCTGCACCGGCATCCAGACCTCGATGACCGCGAACGCGCTCGCCGCGACGCCGATCATCGTCGCGGGCAACGCGGAGCAGAAGAAGAAGTACCTCGGCATGCTCGCGAACGAGCCGGTCTTCGCGGCCTACGCGATCACCGAGCCGGCGGCCGGCAGCGACGCGGCGGGCATCCAATGCCGCGCGCGCAAGGTCGGCGACGAGTGGGTCCTCGACGGGCAGAAGTGTTACATCACGAACGGCTCGTGGGCCTCGTGGTACGTCGTGTTCGCGACCGTCGATCCGACCCAGCGCCACAAAGGCATCATGGCCTTCATCGTCGACCGCGACTCCGAAGGCGTGAGCGTCGGCAAGAAGGAAGACAAGCTCGGCCAGCGCGCGAGCGACACCTCGACGATCCACTTCGACGGCGTGCGCGTGCCGGCCGCGAACGTGCTCGCGGAGGCCGGTCACGGCTTCAAGCTCGCGATGCAGACCTTCGATCGCACGCGCCCCGACATCGGCGCGGGCGCGTGTGGCCTGATGCGCCGCGCGCTCGACGAGTCGGTCGCGTACGCGCTCGAGCGCAAGACCTTCGGCGTGCCGATCTCCGAGCACCAGATGGTGCAGGCGATGATCGCGGAGATGGCCATCAAGTACGAAGCCACGCGCCTGCTCGTGCTCAAGAGCGCGTGGATGATCGACCAGGGCGATCGCAACAGCCTCGTGGCGAGCTTCTCGAAGGCCTTCGGCGCGGACAGCGCGATGGAGGTCGCGACCGACGCGGTGCAGGTCTTCGGCGGCGCGGGCTACATGAAGGACTACCCGGTCGAGAAGCTGATGCGCGACGCGAAGATCCTCCAGATCTACGAGGGCACCTCGCAGATCCAGCGGATGGTGATCGCGCGCAACGTCTTCGCGGGCGTGCGCGGCTGAGCGGCGACGACGGCGCACCCGCGACGCCTCGAGCGCGGGTGCGCGTCGGGCGGCTCGAGCACGGGCCATGACCACGATCGCGCACGTCTCCGGCCCGGGGACGGTGTTCTTCGCTGCATCGTTCGCGTGATGCGCTACCCTCGCGCCGTGCGCGTCGCGTCGCTCGTCTTCACGGTCGCCTTGGTCGGCTGCGGTGAGCGTGCCGCGCCGGAGTCGCGCGCGGAGCGTTCGACCTCGGCGCCGTCCACGCTCGCGTCGGTTTCGCCCACGCAGCGGTCGGCGGCTGACCCCGCCGACTCGACGGATCCGTCGCGCGAGGAGTTACCTGAAGTGCCCTCGGAGCCCGTCGAGGCGCCCGAGCCGCTCCGTCTCATCGGCAACCCGAGCTTCCCGCCCGGCACCTTCGATCACGACGCGCTGCTCGAGGCGCTGCGCGGCACCGCGACGCGGCAGTTCAAGCCGACCGGCACGTCGGCGCTCGTCTTCCGCACGCGCTTGCGCAGCGAGCACTCGCTCGCGTTCAAGCCGCGCACGCGCACCCACCGCGACGGGTGGCAGCGCGAGATCGCGGCGTACCGGATCGGCCGCGTGATCGGGCTCGACAACGTCGCGCCCGCCACGGCGCGCAACGTGCCGGCGTGGGAGATCCGCGATCGCATCCACCCGGACTTCGCGGGCGAGGAGACCTGGCGCGATCTCTACGCGACGCTCGTGCCCGAGCCGACCGATCAGGTGCCCGGCGCCGCGATCTATTGGGTTCCGGAGCTGACGGACCTCGGGCTCGATCGCGGGCGGGGGCTCGCGGAGTGGCGCGCGTGGCTCGCCCAGGACGGTCCGAGCTGTCCCGAAGATCGGCGCGCGCTCTGCCGCGATCTGTCGAACATGGTGGTGTTCGACTACCTCGTCGCGAACTGGGACCGCTTCAGTGGCGGGAACGTGCAAGGGCTCGCGTCGACCGCGGTGGGTCCACGCGTGATCGTGCGCGATCACGACGTGACGCTCGCGAGCTCGATCCCACGCGAGCTTCACGATCGCATTCGCGAACGCCTCGGCTGGACCGAACGTTTCTCGCGCGGCGTGATCGACGCGGTGCGGCGCCTGGATCGCGAGGCGATCGAAGCCGCGCTCGCGACCGAGCCTGCGCACGCGACGGCGCCCTTGCTCACGCCCGCGGCGATCGACGGAGTGCTGGAGCGGCGCGCGACGCTGATCTCGTACGTGGGTGCGTTGGTCGATCGGTACGGCGACGACGCGGTCTTCGCGTTCGAGTGAGCGGCGCGTTCGAACGCGTATTTCGAACGCGTGTTCGTCTCGTTCACGTCGCCGACCACGTCGAGAACCGCGTCGACGGCTCAGCGTGTGCGGCGAGTGGCGTCGGACTCCGACGGAGTGAAGAGGCCCGGCTGCTCGATCGTGTCGGTGTAAGGCAACGACGCGCGCTCGCCGAACTCGCGCACGCTGACGGAGAGGCGCACCACGAGCTCGAGCGGGTCGTCGACGTGGCGATGACGCGATGCCTCCGGGAGACCGAGCGAGGCGGCGCGTTCTTCGAGGAACGGGATCACCGCGTGGCGGAGCTGACGCGCGTGCTCGTGGAGACGTCGCTGCATCTCGCGCTCGCCGCGACGCCCGATCACCACCCCGAGCCCGACGCCGAGGAGGACCCCACCGACCGCCGCGAGCACCGTTTCCCAGCCGGCCATGGACGCGAGGGTAGCAGGGCGAGACCGAACGTCTCGCGTCGACGTCAGCCGAGCTTGCGCCAGCGCGTGACCCGCACCGCGTCGCCCACCATGCCGATCGAGACCTCCGCGCCCTCGCGCGTGCCTTCGATCTCCGCGCGCATCCCGTTCTGCAGGAGCTCCGGCGGCGCGTCGATCAGCTCGATCGAGTCGCCCTCGTCGGTGACGAGAGCCCAGAGGCCACCTTCGAGGCCGAGCTTGCGAACGGTTCCACGCATGGCGCACAGCGTGCGGTGTGCAGCGGCGGACGCCAAGTCGGCGGCTGACCCCGCCGACACAGGAAAGAAGTCTCGTGCGCGACGCTCGTCTCAGGGAGCGCCGTAGCGGTACTCGTGCAGCGCGCGCTCGGAGGGCCCGCGGATCGTGAGCGCGGTGACGCCGAGCACGCCGACGACCGCGGTGCCGGTCGCGATGGAGGTGCCGACGCGGGAGTCGAGTCGATCGCGCGCGACGAGGCCCGCGAGGACGGCGGTCGCGACGAAGTTCAACATGCCGAGGACGCCTCCGACGAGGCGACGGCGGCGGTCCCCGCGCGCCGCGCGCTCGAGCGCGAGCTCGGTGCTCTCGAGCTCTTCGAAGGTGAGGCCTTCGCGGCGTGCGCCGTAGAAGCGCTCGTAGCGCGCGAGGGCGGCGGCGGGCGCGGAGGGGCGCACGAAGTTGCGGAAGGCGACGTACGTGAGGGTCGCGGCGCCGACGAAGCAGCCGATGCCGACCACGAGCTCGACCGTGGTGCGTTCGTTCTGGAGAACGTTGCCGAAGCCGCAGTAGGCCTCGAAGACCGCGACGAGCGCGGCACGTTGGGCGGCGAGGAAGCTCGGGGCGTCGAAGGCGTACGCGGCGTGGCGGAGCGCGACCTCGAGGCGGGCGGGGCGATCGTCGGGGGCCGTGAGACGCGGGTCGGCGGTGACGTCGGAGACGGTGTCGGTGTCGGTGACCGTGTCGGTGTCCGAGACCGTGTCGGTGTCGGTGACCGTGTCGGTGTCCGAGACCGTGACCGTGGCGGTGACCGTGTCGGTGTCCGCGCCGAGGGGGCTCGATTGAGCGTGCGCAACACTCGCGAGCGCGAGGCACGCGGCGACGACGAGCACGGAGCGAGCAGCCATCGGGGTGGGTTAGTACACCCGCGACGCGACGGCGACGTGACTGCAACCGAGATACAAGTCGGGGGCGGCGCTTGTGCAGCGCGAGGGTGACCGGTAGACCTGAGCAGTGCGGCCGTTCCTCGTCACGCTCGTGCTCGGCGTGGTGCTCCTCCCCGGAGCGCAGCACGGCGTCGCGGATCTGATCGATCCGCAGCACGGGATGCACGGGCATTGCCATCACGCGTACGAAGCGCACCCCGACGAAGCGCACGCACACGAAGGCCACGCGCACGAAGCGCACGAAGGCCACGCGCTCGTGACGCGCGACGACGCCGACACTCACGCGCGCCTCGTGATGCCGCTCCCCTGCTCGGCCCCCGACCACGACGAGCCCTGCCCGCACACGCCGCTCGACGGTGGGCACCAGCACTCGCACGCGATGCCGCCGATGTTGATCACCTCGCCGCCGAGCACGCTCGCGGTGTGGAGCGCGCCACGTCATCTCGCGTATGGGATCCGCGCGCTGCACCTGCACGGCCGAGCGAGCCCGCGTTCGCTCGATCGCCCGCCGCGCGCCTGATCGACGAGCCCCGCGCCTTCGTCGCACGCGAACGCGTGTGCGGAGCGTTCGCGTGCGAGCGCTCCGCCACGACGGACTGACTGCGTCTCGTCGACGTCGCCGTCTCGGACTCGACGAAGTCTCGACAACTCCGACGCGGTCTCCGACTCCGTCACGGTCTCCGACTCCGACGCGGTCTCCGACTCCGTCACGGTCTCTGACTCCGTCACGGTCTCTGACTCCGTCACGGTCTCCGACTCCGACGCGGTCTCCGACTCCGTCACGGTCTCCGACTCCGACGCGGTCTCCGACTCCGACACGGTCTCCGACTCCGACGCGGTCTCCGACTCCGTCACGGTCTCCGACTCCGTCACGGTCTCCGACTCCGTCAC
>ERZ761607.873-NODE-873-length-43129-cov-20.604402_pt1 | contig 43129 bp, 51 predicted proteins | sample MGYA00511164_ERZ761607 | MGnify/ENA primary metagenome ERZ761607 (study PRJEB28899, sample SAMN02445080) | bioreactor sludge metagenome | biome: EBPR sludge | place: Australia: Brisbane, Thorneside Wastewater Treatment Plant | collected 2011-06-22 ...
GGAGGATGGGGAAACAGCCGGTCGAGATCGGCGCGCAACTGCGCTTCGTCCACTTCGTCCGGGTCCGCGCTCGCTCGCTGAAGCAGATCGTCGGCCAACTGTCGCTCGTATCCCCAATAGCGGTACAGATACAAGCGGCCCCGCCGGTCGAGAATCAGCGGATGGCGCTCGCCCGGCCAGCCCACCACCGAACTGGCGCGCAAGTCGTTCAGCCATCGCTCGATGGGAGGCGGAGTGACGGTGGCCGCGGCGGCGCCCGCATGCCAGCGCCACGTCCATTGCCGCAAATTCACACACACATCGCCCTGACTGCTGGCGCGGCTGGCCAGCGCCGCCGCCAGTTCCAACGCCGCGACCGCCGACCGCCCCGCCTCTGCCCCGGCGGCGGACGCCGGCGCAAGATGGCCGGCCAAGCGCGCCATGAAGCGGGCGAAATAGACATCGAGATCGGTCAGCGCCTCCTGTTCGCGCAAGATCGCCAAGGCATCGCGGCGGTCGGCCGGCGCGCCATCGCTCACGCCGCGGTCCCGCCGGTCGCCATCAACTCATCCAGCGCCGTGATGAGCGCGAGCGTCGGACGGTCCTGAAACACCCCGCACTCCGGACCCACTTGCGGGTCCATGCCGCGCAGGAAAAAATAGAACACGCCGCCGAAATGCCGCTCGTAGTCGTAATTCGGCACCCGCAACCGCAAGTAGCGGTGCACGGCGATGCTGTAAATCAGATATTGCAGCAGGTAAGCCTCGCGGGCCATCGCCTCGTCCAGCCGCGCGCGCCGGTAAGCGGCCGGTTCGGGACCGAGCCAGTTGGACTTGTAATCGGCCAGGTAAAACCGGCCTTGCGCCTCGAACACCAAATCGATAAACCCCTTCATGTAGCCCCGCAAGGGACTGAACTCCAGCCGCTCGACCGTCTCGCGCAACGGACCAACCGCGCGGCCGTGCCGCGCCAAAACCCGCCGCAGCGCCTCATCTTTTAAGTTATTGATCGGATAGTAGAATTCCAATTCGTCGAGCCGCTGGGCCGGCGCGATCCACGCCAACCGCAAGCCGTTCGCATCCAGCGGCGTCGCCAACACCTTTTCCACCATGTCCGACACGGCTGCGGTCCACGCCAGCGGATCCAGGCCGTGATTTTTGAGTGTCTTGGCGACCAGCTCTTCCAAGCGCGCCCGGTCGCGCTGCGTAAAATCCCAGCGCTCGAAAATCGCGTGCAGGCAGGTGCCCGCGCGCGCGCCGCGCGGAAAATCGAAAATGCTAACGCCGGGAGCCGGAATCGAGGGCTCAAGCGGTTCGAGGGGTTTCTCGTAAACGGCCGCCATATCGTAATCCGGCAGCTCGCCGGATTGACCGGTCGCCAGCGCGCTGAAACTGCCTACCCGCCAGGAGTCCATCAGCGTACCTGTCCACGGCCGCGCCCTCGATTCGGGTTCGACGACGGATGGCGGCTGATAACGTTGGCCTGATTCTCGCGGGAGCGCCGAAACGGCGACCCCCTCCGCCGCCGCGAACGCGGCTTGCACATCGCCGAGAAACGCCCCCGGAGTGAGGCCCTCGAACCGTTTTCGAGTGACGTCCAACGCATCCTGCGAAGGCCCCGCCGCTGGAGGATGATGCAGGAGCCAAGCGGGCGGCGCGGTTCCGGCGTCCTTGATCTTGCCCCAGACCAGATAGCAACGCTGCTTGGCGCGGGTCAGGGCGACATAGAACAGCCGCAAATTTTCCGCCATCTCCTCATGGCGCGCGAGCGGACGGGCGGGATCGCCTTCGCCCGCGCCGAAGGCGAGAAAGGTGCGGCTCGGATCCAGCGGATCGTGATAGAGCAAGGTGCTGTTGCTGGCCGCATCGCTGCGCAGCTTGCCGTTCCATGCAAACGGACAGAACACCACCGGATATTCCAAGCCCTTGCTTTTGTGAACCGTGACAATCCGCACCAGGTTCTCGTCGCTTTCCAGCCGCAACTGGTGTTCCTCGTCCTGACCGCCCGGCAGGCGTCGCCGCTCGACCAACCACTTGCACAGTCCGGCCAAACCGGGTCGAGCGCGGCTGGCAAGGTGCAGCAATTCGCCCAGATGCAGCAGGTTAGTCAGCCGTCTTTCACCGTCGCGAAACGCCAGCAACCGCCGCGGGACGCCCTCTCCGATCAACCACGCTCGAAAAAAACGGATGAAGCCGCATTCGAGCCACAACTGCCGGTAGTTTTGCAAGGTTTCAAGCCAGCCCGCCCAGGCCCGCTCGTCCTCGCGCAGCCGGTACAGCGCCTCGCCGCTCAATCCGAACAGCTCGGAAGCCAATAACGCCCGTACGCCGCCCTCGTTGCCCGGTTCCGCCACCGCCGCCAGCAGCCATTCCAATTGCCGCGCCTCTTCCGAGGCGAACACGCTGTCATCGGCCTGCTGGACGCTGGGAACGCCCAGCCGCAGCAGCGCCTCTTGAACCGCCCGCCCTTGCCGGTGGCTGCGCACCAGCACGGCGATATCGCCCCCGGTTAAATCCCGCGCGGTTTCCGCTCGCGCGCCCTCGCCGATGCGCGCTTGACCGCGCGCCCCGAGATTGAGCAGCCGGGCGATTTCGGCGGCGGTGGCGCGGATGGCGCGCTCGTTAGCGATCCCTTTGGCAATCGGCTTCTCCGCGTCCGCTTCCAGCAACCAAAGCTGAAACGGCGGCTCCGAGCGGCCTTGCAACCACAGCGGTTCGAACGGTTTGCGTTCGGTCGGCCGCGCCGGATGAAACGGGATGCCTTCGAACAGAAACGGTCGGGGCCCGCCCGCTCCGAACACGGCGTTGAACGCTTGCAGCAGGCGCGGGTCGGACCGCCAATTCACGTCGAGGGTGTAGTGGCGCGGCGCATCGCGACGGGCGGTCAGATAGGCGAAGATGTCCGCGCCCCGAAAGCTGTAGATGGCCTGCTTGGGATCGCCCACCAGAAAAACCGGCTTGCCGGTGCCAGCGTAAATGCGCCGGAAGATGGCGTATTGCACCGGATCGGTGTCTTGAAACTCATCGATCAAGGCGGCGAAATAGCGGCGGCGCAGGGTTGCGCTCAGCGCTGCGCCCTGGCGGTGCTGGCCTAGCGCCTCATGCAGGTTGACCAATAGATCGTCGTAAGATTGCAGCTGTTGCCGGCGCTTTCGGGTCGCCAGTTCGGCGTTGCAGTACGCTAGCAGCTTGACCGGAAGTTGATGCCGGCAATAGTCCGCCAGAGCCTCGCAAGCGACTTTAAGCGTTTCGCAGGCATCGAAAAAAGGATGCTGGGGGGCGGTTTTGCCTTTGTTGACCGAAGCGTGCAGCCGGGACGCTGTAAACTGGTCGAATTTTCCGAACAGCACAGGCGCAGGCGGTTCGGCGGCCAGATAACGTTCCATGCTTTCCAGCCAGACCGGAATCGACTGTAAGCCGTACTTATTACGGTTGAGCGCGGGCGATTTCAGCAACAGCTCCTCGATACCGGCGCGCTCTTTCAGCCATAACGCCTTGGCGCGTTGGAACGCCTCGACAAAGCCCTGCTCTAGCGCCGCGCCATCGCGTTGCCCGCCCGGCGTCAGCACGTTCAGATACGGTTTGCCCAGATGGCGTTGGATCTCGCCGAGCAGGCGCTCCGGACTGTAGCGCTCGTCTAGAACATAACGGACCACCGAGGGCGATGCGCCGTACAATTCCCGCCGCCAAAAATCGTCGACGATCTCCTGGAGCAGATCGGCGGTGTCGGCCAGCAGTTCGGTGTCGAACGACAAGCCGCTTTCGAAAGCGTTATCGCCCAGCACCCGCTTGCAAAAGCCGTGAATGGTGAAGATGGCGGCCTCGTCGAAGCCGCGCGCCGCGTTGGTCAAGCGGCGCAGGGCCAGATCTCGATCCCGCTGCAAATCCAGCAAGCGCGTGGCGAGATCGTCCTCCTCGGACGCCCGCCCGCGCAAGAACGCCTGACGGACTTGCCCCAGCCGTTCCCGGATGCGGTCGCGCAGTTCCTTGGTCGCGGCGTTGGTGTAGGTGACCACTAAAATCCGGTTGACCGGAATCCCCGCCTCGACCACCAACCGCACATATAGAGCAGTGAGGGTATAAGTCTTCCCGGTTCCGGCGCTGGCTTCGATCAGGTTGAAATGATCGAGCGGGATGCCGAGCGGATCGAGGCTTTCCACGTCAAGCGCGCTTCAAGCTACGACCATCAGCGCCGCGGCTCGCGAGGCCGGTAAAACACCCGAAACAGCACGCCCCATTTATCGCGCCAGCGCAGGCGATCATCCGACAACGCCTCCAGAAAATCCGACAGGGCCTTGGATTTGGTCACGGCGTAGATCACTAGCAGCACGCTGGGCGTAAGAACGCCGAAGAAAATCAAGATTTTGCCCCAGATAGGATTATCCGCCTCGTCAAAGATATTCATGCCGAGAAAACCGGTCGCCACGGTGGCGATCAACCCCAGCGTGGTGACCACGGTCAAGCGGACCACGGTGTTGGCTTGCCGGCGCAGGCCGTCGCTATCCAGATATTGATTCATCTCCTTCACCGCCGCGCTGACATCCTCGTAAATCCGGTCGGTGTCGAGATGGCCGGTCAGCAAGCGGAACAGATCGCGTGCTTGCGCCTGATTGGACACTTCGTGAAACCAATAGCGGTGGGTAAAACGCAGGAACGTCTCCATCACCCGACGGATTTCCCGCTTGAAGCTCTTGACCGAATCCATGTCGCGGATTTCGAGTTGGCTGATCGCCATCACCAGCCATTCCGAAAACAGCATGAGGGTCGCTTTGTGAAAATGGGCGATGAGGTTGACCAGAAAATATTGGTGGCGGAACTGGCCGAGCAGGCCGGTTTCCGGATCGGCGAAGAACCGTTCGCTCGCCTTGCCCACCACCACGAAGGCATGGCCGCAACAGAGGTAGCGGCTGCTGAGCGCCGGATTGGTGGGGTCCCAGAATTTGTCGTAGCAATACTGCTGTTCGAAATGGGCCAGTTCCGCCTCGGAGTACGGCAGCGTGTCGGACGGGCCGGCTGTAGAACGACACATGACTTACTAATCAAAAGTCAAATGGATTGATGTGCAGAACGGACAGATAGATTGATAATTAGCGCACACACATCAAGCAATGGGTTTTCGTAGGCTTCAAATTGACACAAAAAAAGCGCCTCTTTGGGAGGCGCGTAAAGGGATGTTGAAATCTTGGAGTCGCGCCGTGACTGAATTTCGCTCGTTCCAACCTCGCTCATTCAGTCCAGCCCGTTCGCGCTTCATCGCGGCCCTTTGGCGGTGGCTAGGCCACGGCCGTTGGTTGATGTACCGCTCCACGCGCTTCGACGGTGCAACCCACCGCCGTCAGCAAAATCACTTGGGCCGCCGCAATATCCCGGTCATGCTCGGCTCCGCATTCGCAGCGCCAGCGCCGGACATTCAACGGCAACCTCTGGCCGACGGCCCCGCATTCCGGGCAAACCCCGGTCGAGCGGGCAAAGCGGCCGATCTTGATCACGTCGCGCCCGTGCCATTGGGCTTTGTAGTCGATCTGGCGCACCAGTTCGCCCAAGCTGGCGTCGGCGGCGGATTTGCTCAGGCGCAAGGCGCGCATCAGCCCTTTCACGTTCAGGTCTTCCCGCGCAATCAGTCCGTGGTCGCGCACCACGCGGAAGCTGAGTTTATGCACGAAGTCCCGGCGGCAATCGGCGATCCGGGCTTGAATCCGGGCCACTCGTTGCCGCATCCGCTGCCAGCGGTGGCTACCCTTCACGCGACGGGACAACGCCCGTTGGGCCTTGCGCAGCCGTCGGGCGTAACGGCGGATATACCGGGGAGCGCCGGACTTGAACCCGTCCGACAGGGTGACGACAGAAGCGAGGCCCAGATCGACCCCGACCGATTTGGTTGTCATCGGCAAGGGTTCGATCAGGGCCTCGCAACCGAAAGCCGCGAAATAGCGCCCGCAGGCGTCGCGGCTGACCGTGACCATCTTCGGGGTGCCGCCGACTTTGCGCGACCAGCGCAGCTTGAGCGCGCCCAGCTTGGGCAGTTTCAACAGATGCGTTTCCGCGTCGAACGTCCGGCCGATGTGCCGCTGGTCCAACTGGTAGCGCGCCGACTGCGGGCCGCGTTTGCTCTTGAACTTCGGGAAACCCGCCCGTTTGGCGTAGAAATTGGCAAAGGCCCGGTCTTGATCCCGCAAGGCTTGGGTGATGGCTGTGCTGTTGGCGTCTTTGAGCCAAGCGTAAGCCGGATCGGCTTTCAGTTCGGTGATGGCGCGGCTGCAATCTGCGCCCGACACGGAGCGGCCCAACGCCCGATAGCAGAAGCTTCGCGCGTCCAGCGCGGTATTCCACGCCCAGCGGGCCACGCCAAAATCGACGGCCAATTGCTGGCGCTGAGCGGCGTTGGGGTAAAAACGGAGTTTGTAGGAAATCGAACTAGCCACATGGAAATTATAGCAGATTTCAAAAAAAGAAGCGCGAACGGACGGCGCGACCAGCGTGTAAACAGCCGCCGGACGGGCTGCTCCGGGCGGTTTCGCAAGCGCGCCACGCGCAGCGCCGCGAAACCGGCCCCCTACGCAATCCCTTCTACGACCGGCGGGGTCTTCGTTCGTCCATGAACTCATCCGAGGACCGGTCCTCAAGAAACCACTTTCAGCTCCGCTTTTTTGCCGATCTCGGCGCGCAACCGATTCGTCAATAGTTCGCGTTCGCGGTTGAGATGGCTCAGCAACGTGCTGATATGGTCCATCTGTTGGGCTTGCAGCTCGGGTTCGGGGCAGAGCAGGTCTTCGACGGCCTCGAAGCAGGATTGCAGCTCGTCCAGTTCATACAGGATCTCGCCGATCATGGCTTGATCCCCCGTTTCGCAAGCTTTTTCAACAAGGCGATGTGCTTGTTTTGCAAGACGACCAGCCGGTCGAGCGCGGCTTCGTAAAGCCTCTGATGTTGGTCCTTCTCGCGGCAGAGCCTGGAAAATGTCTTGAATTCGATCACGATTTTTTGGCTGTCGCCCAGCTTTTGGTCGAAATCGTAGTAGTCGGGATTCTTTTGCCAGAAACGCGGCTCGGGCGCGGCGGCGTGCGGCCGGCCCCGCAAGATCTCCTCCACCTGCATGTCGCACCACACACCAAACTCCGGATTTAGCCAGCGCGCGAAGGCCACCGCAAGTTTAGGGTGTAGCCAAGTGCCACCGCCCGCCTCGGGAGCACCTTGCTGGACGATAACCAATTGATCTTGTTGAATTACGAAAATCTTTGTAATTGCCGTTATGTATTCTTGAGTATCTTGCGTCTTTAGCCAATCATTTGGCCTTTTATCGAATGTCTTGGCGGCAGCGGTGGCGTTAAAGAAAGCTTTTTCATTAAAGGAAACAGGGATTGAATGACCGTTATACGGGAAAGAACGCAGGATAATTTCGGTCGTCATAGGACGGATTCCTTTGAGTTTAGGAATCCTCACGCTAAGCGGGTGAGGATGGCGCTCCTACGGCTCAAAGTCCGCCGGGGCCTTACGGCTTGCCGACACCATCCCCATAGAATGGGTGGCGCAAAAATGCAAAAACCGCGCTGACCGGGCGGGTTCGACTTTGAGCTTTTAGGAGACTCCAGCTTACGCCCAAGCCCAAACGGGGTCAAGATCGTCGGCCCGCATCCCACCGGTTGAGGGCCGCCGTCCTTCGGGCGCAGCCGCAATCCCGGCCGGTCAGACGCTCGATCTGTCGGACGGCTCGGGCGACGCCGGAGGCTTGCAGCGCCGCGTCGATCCGATCCCCGAGCAGCTTACGCCCGGCCTGGCGGGCCTGTTCGCGGTTCATCAGTGGTAACTGAAGATCAGTTGCCATTGCAGGTTCGCGGTATGCGGGCCGTCCGCGCAGTCCCACGCCAGCGCGGCGGTAACTGTTATTGTGGTTTGAAAGGTGCCGTCGCCGACATCCTGCATCGTCAGCACCCCCGCCAGCGCCGATCCGATCAAATCCATCGCGCCGGGGTCGTCTCCCGTGAAATCCACGCTCCAATCCGTGTGAATCCCGCCAGATTCGGTTTCCGCATGCAAGTTGCTTCCGCCGATGGGGAAAAGATAAACCAGCCGCTCGGGAAACTGGACCGACTGCATCGAGCCGACCACCGGCGCCGGGCAACACGATCCACCGCCCGGTGCCGGCAGCAAGGTCAGCAGGATCGGCCCCAGCGTTTGCCCGCCGCATTCGGCGGTGACGGATAATACGCCAGGCCCGCCGCCGGTGGCCGGATAAACCAGCAAATCCGCCCCGACACCCGCTGTTTCCGGCGCGCCGCCGGTGCCGGACTGCGGCGTCCATTCCGACGACCACGCCACATTGCCGCAGGTTTCGCCGAGGACGCGGGCCACGGCCAGCACCGGCCCCACCGGCTCGGCGGGGAGCAGATACGCCGCCTCCGCTAGCTCGGAAAACTCGGCGGTCGCATCCGAAAACCACGCAAGGCCAGTCGGCTGAGGGACGCACGGGCCCGCGCCTCCCTGCGCCTCAACCAAAGGCTGCAAGGTCAGTTTCAACCCGGCATCCTGGCCGGGGACCGTTAACCCCGGCATCGTCTGGCCGTAGCGTCTCATAGGGTCATTTCCATCGTCATCGGCGCGAAGCCGGCGGCAGCGACGGTCACTTGATGCGAACCGCGCGCGGTTTTAAAACGCACCGTGCCGGTCCGGTCGGTCCGACCTTTCTGGGCGTCGAACGTCACCACGGCGTCGCGGATCGGCGCGTCGTTCGGATCGCTGATTTCCAGCGTCGCGACGCCGTTGGCGTAGGTCACCCGCAGGCCGCTCGCCGGCTCCTCAAATAGCCCGCCCGCGCCGGCGACCGCGATTTTTGGAACCGGCCCGACGGAACACTCGGCGGTCAGGCGCTGCGTTTGTCCCTTAAAATCCCATTCCGCATCGAGCGCGCGCAGCGGTCCCTCGGCCGGCAACAGCGAGTGAATGACCGCAAACCGGCCTCCCGGCGGCACGCGAGGTTCCAGATCGGCGGTCATGGAGAGGGTCCAGCGCGGTCGGGCGTAAGCTTCGAGCCAGGCGGTCGCGCGCGCCACCGCCTGGGCGGTGTCGGTCAACCATTTCGCCCGCAGCGCGGTTTCTCGCTCGCCGTAAAGGTCGGCGCTATCCGCCCGCAGCGCGACCGAGCGCCGGGCGCTGTTTTTGGACCAATCCCAGTCGTACTCGATTTTGAGCGCGGTATATAAGGTGTCGTGGCGGCATTGTGCGTCGACCTCGCCGAGCGCGCGCTCCTCGAAGCGAGCGTGCAGCGGCTCGTGGGCGGTCCCCGCGTCTGGCGGCCAGCGCCGGGCGATGCCGGGCATGGACGGCGACCACAGCATCCCCACCGATTCGGCGATCTCGGCGATCTGGGCGCGCAAGGTGAGATCGGCGGAGAGCATCCCGGCGATGCGCAGGCCGGCGCACTCGGTCCGAAACTCCGCGATGTCGCCCTCTTCGAGCGGATAACCCGCCATCCGCAACACGTCGGCGAGCACGTCGGCCGGATTGTCGATCGACCGGCCGTCGACCGGATGGAGTTTCCCCCGAACGGTTGCCGCCAGCGCGGCGTTGGCGGCCAGGGGCGCGGCCAGTTCCAGCAGCGCGACCGGATGGCCGGTGGCGTCGGTGGTGTTGTGGACGGCGAACGCGCGTTCGGGCTTGCCGTCGCGATGCACGGCGTCGACGCCGCCGATGGCGTGATCGGCGATCAGCCAGAATTTCCGGCTTTGATCCGCCTGGATTAGCGGTACCGTACAGCGCCCGTAAACCACGTTTAAGGGCTCGGGCTTGGCGAATTTCGGCCAAACGGCGGTCGAGCGCAGCGGGACTGGATCGGAAAGCGGGAGCGGCATGATCAGGCTTCCAGCGAGAGCGAAGCCGACTCGCCGAGCGACACGCCGGCCAGCGTCCCGCGAAACCATTCCTCGCCATCCGGCCCGTACAGCACGCACCGGGCGCGCAGCGGTGGGATCCAAAACAGCCGCGTCGCCAAGCCGTCGCCGTTATCCAGATCGAGGCTGACGTTCCCCGCCTCGGAACCGTCGGCCGGCCGCCGGATCGGGCCGACGCCGCCGATCAGCGCAAAAGCCAAGCCCGGCGCGCTGTCGCCGAGCGAGAGCAGGCGCAATGGCGGATCGGTCTCGATGGTGAGCGATGGCCCTTTGATCATTGGAGCGGCACCGCCGACAGCGGCACCCGCACGCTCAGCAGCCTTCGGGCGCACTGAAAATCGTCGACATCGCTGAGGTCGATTTCGTCCGTGCCGATCCGCGCCAGCCGCGCTTCGCCGGGCGCTTCGAGATTGGGGACGAACACGAACGGCTCGTCGTTCTGGCCCTTCAAGTACTCCAGCAGCGCCAGCAAATCCGCCCAATCTTGACCGTTCAGCCAGCCGTCGCCCTCGACGCTCCAGGCGATCTCGCCGCCGCCGCCGCGACCGATCAACCGCGCCGCCTGCGGCCCTCGACGCACGAACCAATTTTCGCGCAGCGTGACGGTGGCCAGCGGCCATTGCGGGCTCCACGGCGCGCCGCACCACACCCAGCGCACGGAGCCGCCCTCTGCGTTGGCTACCGACAACCGCAACTTGCGGCTGTTCGCCACGGCGTCAGCGCCCTCGAAAATCGCCACGGCCAGCCCCGGCCGATAAGGAACCGGCTTGGTCCAGAGCTGGACATCGGCCGCATCGAATCCAGCCAGCGCGAAGGTTGCGCCGGGCGGACAGTCGTGCCAGATCGCCACCGCTGATATTGGCGTATCCGCCGGAAAGCGCGCTTCCCATGTAGCCCCAGCGCCTTCCCAGCGCCACGCTCCGCGATCCGGGTACCGCGCGAGCTTGGGCGCGTGCGGCTGTTTCACGTCGAAGGCCCACGCATCACTCGCGACGAACGCGGGAGCCGGGCCGGGCTGGAATGCCAGCGACAGCCCATCGGCCAGCACGGCGGGAGCGGTTCCGATGGTGGCGGCAGCACTCCAGGCCCCGCCGTCTCGCCGCCATTTGAAGGTTCCGCCGGCGACCGCGAAACCGAATTGATCGCCCAAGGCGAACGGGATGCCGCCTTGCTTGATCCTGAATTTCAGCCCGCCGTGATCGTAAAGCGGCTCCGCGCCGATGGGGGCGGCGTAATCCGGCCAGGTCGCGCCCGCCGATCCGCGCACGGTCCAGGTCAGGGTATCGTCACCGTCCTGTCCGCCGGCCAGCGCCAGGGGCGCGGCGGCGATCACGGGAATTTTGATCGTATCGCCGACTTGGTAGGTCTTGGGCGGGGCGGCGTCGTTTTCGATGGTGAACGAAAACTTGTCGCCGGGGAGCAGCCGCTCGGGACAGCCGCAGCGGATGATAAAACCAAACTCCTGCGTCGAAACGATCCGGGTATCGCCCTTTTCGTCCAGCACCTCGATGCAGGATTGGTAGGGCGCGTTGGTGCAGGCTGGCAGATACTCGCGTCCGTTGACCCGCCACTCAAATTCGCCGTCGCACGGCTGCCAGCAGTCGCTCCCTCGGCTGCCGGCGTCAGATTTTGGGATGATGCCCGCCAGCGTGCGAACGTAGTCCATCGCCGCTTGGTAGCGGCGGACAAATTGTGCGATGGCTGAGCGGAGCGCGCCGGAATCGCTGTTGATGACCAGATCACCGTCTTCAATCGGACCATCGTCTTGGATTGATATGTAGCCCTCGGCAGGATACAGCCCCTCAACCATGTATTGCATTGTTAGCTCTGTTGCCGTGCCATCCGTCGGATACTGGTCCGGATGCCGCATCAGTACTGCACCCTCATGCAGTGCTGCCGAGTAGAGCACCTGGGCGCGAACTACTCGATACTTGTGCCCGGTCCACAAGTGCAGCGGCGGCACGAACACGGACCCGGCGGTATATGACGTTCCGAGGGCCACGGTCGCTATCGACCCCGCGCCCGCCAACAGATTGAGCCCGCTGACATCCGTTTGCATTTCCGTAAAGCGCGCGGTCCATTCGGTGCGGGCGGCCTCGACGGCGTAGGCGTCTTGCATCGCCTTACTAAATTCGTCGGTAATCTGGTCGCACAGTTCCAGATCGAAGAACGCCGCGCGGGTTCCGCCCGAGCCGGCCGGCAAGGCGGTGTTGTTGCGCATGAAGCCCTTGCGCCAGGCATACAGCGCCTCCAGCGCCGCTTGCAGATTCGGGTCTAGCGCCATATCGGTTCCCTCCTCGATGTCGATACCGAGGCATTTGGGGTTGAGGCGGCCGCTCACTTGCGCGCGGTCGCAAGGGCAATCGGCGGACGGTTTGCGGGTGTAGACGACTTCGACGGTCATCGCCTTGGCTTTCGCGCCTGCCACCAGCGGTTTGATGCACAGTTCGACGCCGGGCGCGCCTTCGGGGCGGAACGCGAAACTGATGTCCTTGACCTTGATCCGGCCGGTGGCGACATCCGACGGCGGCGGCAACACGCGCGGGACGGTCCAGCCGTAGCCCCGCGCATTTTGGTAGGCGCTGCCGGTTTGGCATTCCGCCATCGCGCCGCTGACGCTGCCGGCCACGGTCCAGCGCTCGCCGCCGAGGGTCGCGATGTCGGCACACGCGAGCGTAACGATTTCCGTCGGCGCGCCCGCCGCCACCGCCACCGCGCCCAAGCCCGGAAAGGCCGCGTTTCCGGAATAACTTGCGGGCAGGGCGTAGGCGTCGGTCCGTAGCGGCAGTTCGTCGGCGGCCATCCCGCCGGGCGTTTTGTCTTCCACCACCACGCCGGCCACCTCGATCAGATTCGAGCGAGTTTTGAGGGCGTTGAGCAGGTCAAACAGCGTGATGATGGCGGGATACGTTTCGACGGTGGCACCGGCGGTCACGGTGACGGTGTAGCCGCCCGACAGCGCCGCAACCGGCGTTTCCGCCGGCAGGTCGCGGACGATGGGCGGGTCGATCAGGTAGGCCCATTCGCCGTCCTGGAAAGTTTTATATTGCCGGTAGACCTGCGGGTCGTGGCCGAAGCGCAATCGCGCCGTGCGGGGGTCGATCTCGCCATCGGCGGTGAGCGGGTAGCCGCCGAAGTCCCATTGCGGGCCCTTAAAGCTGGAATCGCCCGCCTTGGCGGTTTCGAGGAACGAGTATACCGTCGGGCTCGCGGTGATGCCGGCGGTCGATACCGCGATCTCGATGCCGTTGCCGGCCGCGCCCTCGGCTTTCGCGGAGAGCTTGACGCCGTAGAAATCCGCCGCCGCTTTTTTGGTGGGCGTACCGAGGCTCGCTAGCAGCAAGGTAAAGCTCTGCGCCGGAACGCCGGTCGCGGCAAGGTCCGACAGCGCGCCGTTTCCGGCTCCAGCAAAAGTCGGAGCCGAGAGCATCCCCGAGCCGGTGTCGGAAACGATTTCCAGTTCGATCAGCGTGTCATCCGCGCCGGTATAACCGCCCGAGAGGATCGCCCGCGCGGTGCCGTTCCGGGCGCGGGCGAGCGGGAAGGCGGTAGACTCGGCCGGCAAGATTGAGGACGCCGAGACTTGCGCGCCTAGCGCGGCGTTGCGGTCGTTGGAGAGGAAGCGGTGCGGGCTGCTCACCGCCGCAGCCTCGCGACTTTATCGAATGTGGGAATCACGTTTTGCCGGACCCATTCTTCGTTGGCTAACTTCGTCGGATCGACGTAAAAATTGTTGGTGACGGAGGTCGTCCCGCCGCCCGTCGCGCCCGCCGTTCCTGTTCCGCCACCCCCTCCCGTCGGCTGCGGTGTCCGAGATTCCGCTTCCTGCCGGCGCTTGGCGGCTTCCTCGGCGGCCAGTTGGGTGAGTTTGAGCGAGTGCAGCGCATCGGCCCGCGCCTTGGCCTGGGCGTACTCATCGCCGCCCAGTTGGCCCGCTTTCTGGTGCAGTTCTTCCAGCCGCTTGAGGTTGTCCTCATGCTCCAGATCGAGCAACCGGCGCTGGTCGCCCTGGGCCTGGAGGATTTGGCGCTGAAAGTTATCGCCCATTTCGGAAAGCGCGGCTTCAGCGGAGCGCGCGGCCTCTTCTAGAGCCGCCAATTTGCTCCTCGCTTGATCCAACGCGCTATTAAGCCGGCTCATGTCTTGCTGGTCTAACAGCGAGTAGCCGCCGGCGGCGGAGCGGATCGCCAGATCGAGCGCGTGCATGGACGCTGTTCCGGAATTGGCCAAGCGCTCGATGGCATCCGCCGACTGTTCCGCCGCTAGTTTCTGTTCGAGCCACGCTTTTTGCGCGGCGGCGCTGGCGATGTTGAGCCGCTCGATAAAGCGAGCGGCCGAATTCGGCGCGAACAGCAACGATTCTTGATTCTCGCGGATCGTCGCGTTCATCTGCGCGATTTTTGACGTAATGTCGTCGTATTTGCCGGGCATCTTGTCCAGCTCGATGACGACTTTTTGCAGCTCGGTCGAATAGGCGGTCGGCTCTCGCAGCACTTCGGTCCACAACATGCGCTCGAACAGCCGCTTGGTGGCTCCCGACAGCTCCTCAGTCTGCTGGCGCGCGAAGTTCAGCGCGTCGGCCATCGCTTTGGCGAAGCCGCCGCCGGCCGACATGCTGGCGTTTGATTTTTCCTGTGCGTCCGAGTTTTCGGAGACCGCGCGTGTGTGCTGTTGCGTGGAATCGACCGCCGCTGTCGTAGCCGATGCGCTCGCCGCTTGTTGGCCGGCCCGCACCGCCGCCACCTCGGCCGCAAGCTTTTGCGCCTCGGCTTCCTGCCCGAGCGCCGCCATTTTCAGTTGGAGGGCGCTGATTTCACGCTGCACGGCATCCGTAACCTCGGCCCGCGCCTGCAATTCGGCGATCTTGGCCTCGACGCTCGCTTTTTCGGCGGCGATCTCCAATTGCTTGGCGGCGGCAATGGCCTGCGTCCATTGCGCCTCAAGTTGGGCCAGTTCGGCGGTTTTTTGCTGCGCAACCCAAGTCTGGCCCTTGGCATTGGCCAGATCGATTTCGGCGCGCAGGCCAGCAGTTTGCGCGGTGGCGAGTTGTTCGAGCGCGCCGGTATAGCCGCGCGACGCTTGCGCGACTCTGTCTGACTCTTCAGCGGCGCGCTTCAGTTGTACGTTAGCGACGGCATCCACGATAAGACCGAGGTCGGCAAAGCTTTTCCGCGCCTGTTCGCTGCCTCGACTGGCCGAAGCCATGGCGGATTCCGCCGCCGCTTTCAAGGCGACCAGTTGTTCGTCGGAGAGCTTTGCGAGCGCGCCGGCCAACGTGTCCTGGATTTTAGCTCCCGCGCTTTGCGCTTCCTGCCCGACCGCCTTTAGGCTGGTGGCGAGAGTGATGACCCCGTCAAAGTTCAGATTTTTGGCAACGCTGCCCAGAAATTTGGAGATGGCCTGCTCAGTTGCGGCCGCCGCGTCGCCTGTTTTCCGCAATTCCGCAACCGCCGCCTGCAACGTTTCGGGGAGAGCCTTTAACTCGCCTCGCGCGACCGCCGTTTGCAAGGCATCGATAGGGATGACCGCCGCTTTCGTTTCTTCGGCCAACCGCTTTTGCTGCTCTGCGGCCAGTTGGGCTTCAGATTTCAGCCCGACCAAATTTAACGCGGTTTCGGATACCGCCGCCGAAAAATCCGAAAGCGCTGCTCCCGCCTCGCCAGCCGCCAGCCCTCCCAGCGCGCGGCCGACCGCGCCGATCAGCGAATCCATTGCCTCCAGCCCGCGTAAAGCCGGCTCCAAGGCGGATAACAAAACGGTCGCAAATCGCGTTAACGCTTGGCCAGCAGCGCCAGTTGCTAGATCGATCAGCCGATTTTGCAACCGGCTGAGCGCGGCTGCAAAGGTATCAACCTGCTGCCCGCCTCCGCCCATCGCCTGTTCGAGTTGGACGGCGAACTTCGGCAGGAACTCGGATGCGATCACCTCGCCGGATTCCAACATCTTGCTGAATTCGGCGTTGGTGGTCAGCAGCGATTGCGCGGCCTGCTGCGCCGCTCCCGGAAGTACATCGCCTAACTGTCCGCGCAATTCTTCGGCGGAAACCACACCTTTGCTCATCATCTGCGCGATAGCGTTCAGGGCGTTTTCAACCGATTCGGTGGATGCCCCCACGGTGCTGAGCGCGCCGCTCAGACTGCTGAAAATCTGTTCGGTCGCCTTGCCTTCAAGTTGCGTTCCCTTGCTTGCCGCCACCAGTTTCAGGTAGCTTTGCGATAGGTCGAACATGCTGACGCCCAGCCGGTCCGCTACGCCGCGAACGAAATCCAGGGCATCCGCCGTGCCTTGCTGGCTGCCAGTGATCACGTCGAACCCGCGCCTAAGGTTCGCCAAGCGGTCATTGAGGTCGATAATTTCCTTGGCGGCGGCCAGAGATAAAAAAGCTTTAAGCCCTTCCGCCAGCTCGGATACTCCGCTGGAAGCATCTCGAGCGCTCCGTCCCGCCTCGCGCTCGGACTCGGCTAAATCGTCTAGTTCGCTACCCGCCGCGCCCGCGCGATCTCCCGCATTCTCGACCTCATCGGCCAGCCCGCCCATATCGCGGCGCAAATCATCGATATTGTTGGCATCTTCGATGATGGTGCGGATACGAAGGGCAAGCTCTAAGTTGCGGATAGCCATTTCAGGCTCCTATGGCACGAGTTATGCCTTGCATCGTGCATTTGGAACAAACGCCGAAGAAGTGCGGCGGTTGGTTGACGAATTTGTAAAGCGCCGCCAATCCGCTTGACCCCGCGAAGGCGAGCGCGATTTTCTCGGTCACAATTCTCACCATCGCCCCCATCGGGCGCCGTTTAGGCGAAGGTCAGCGTTTCGATCTCGTAGGGCCCGGCCTTGCCGTTGGGCGTGCTCATCACCCCGGAGAACTGCGGCTTGAAGTACTCGCTGCCGGCAAAGTCCGTCTCGGTGGCGCTGGTGACCGCGATTTCGTGGATGGTGAGATGGATCGAGGACCGGTCGACGCGGTTGGTCCCGAACATCTCCAAGCTCAGGGTGGTCTGGGCCTCGGTGTTGCCGATCAGGTTGGTGCCGGCCACCGCGCCGGCGTCGTAGCTCCACTTGCACAGCTCGCCGGGCGCGATGGAGCTGGCAGGCGGAATCCACACCAAGCCGTATTGCAGCCAGATGTCTTGCAGCACGTAGTCCGCGCCGGCGACCAGCGCCGCGCCGGCCGCATGTTTGCCGGCGAACCCGGCGACGGCGATATTGCGGTGCGGCAGCTGGAGCCAATCGCCCTTGCGCGGCACGGCCACCACCTCATCCGTAACATCGGCGGCGGCGGCCTCGCTCACCGTCTCGAACGTGCCGCGCAGCGCCAGGCGGATCAGCTCGGCGTTGGCGTCGTCGGTCTCGAAGGCCACAGTCGGCTCGGCGGCTTCGGTGGTGACCGGGTCGGCGCGCTGGCCCCACATTCCGCGCAGCTTCAGGGTGCGGGTGATCACGGTGGTCTCGCCGGGGTTGAGGGCGAGCTTGGCCGGCGAGATCGGCCCGATCCGCCCGCCCCAGTTGCCGTTGGCGTCTTTGATGCGGATCAGGATGTCGCCTTCGTAAATCGCGCCTTTGAGCTGTTGGGCGGCGCGGGCGTCGACGGTGGCGGTCATGGCGGTACTCCGTGGTCGAAGAAAAAGGTTTGGGTCCAGGCGACCGCCCACAGGGCGACGCGCAAATTGTTGATGTGGCCGGTGTAGAGGTTGTCGGCGGCGATCGTGTCGATGTCCGGCGGCCGGCAGTCCTGATCCGTCTTGCCCCACAGCTGCGCGGGGAGCAGATCCACGATCTCGATAGCCCGGTCCATCGCCAGATCGGCGCGGGACTCGGCCGGCGTGTCCGCCCCCAGGCAATACGCCCCCAAGCGCAGGTCGGCGGCCCAGCGCTCCCGGCCGCGAGCGGTCACGCGGGACACCCCCAGCACCGCCGCCAGCACGCAAGGGGCTTTCCCCAGCAGCATGGCGATCTCGCGCTCGGTGAAGCGCCCGCCGTGGCTTTCCACCCGCAGCGGCGCGAACTGGCCGGCCAGCCCGGCGGCGACGATGGACAGCGCGCCGGAGAGGTTCACGGCGCGCCCCCGCCCAACAGCCGGTCCAGCCAGTCCTCGGCGATGCCCAACAGTTCCCGCTCGTCGTCGTCCGACACGCCCAGAAACGGCCGGGCCGGAATCGCGCCGCGCCCGAACTGGTGGGTGGCGGCGTAGACCAGGTTCGTCCCCCATCCCGCCGTTTGCCGGTCGGCGAAGGCGGTGAGGCTTTGGATCAGATCGCCGCGCGCGTCGAGCAGCGATTGCCCGCCGTGGCGGGTGGCGGCGTAACCCGGCGACCATTCCGGCCAGGGGGTTCCGTCCGGCCCGCGCTTGTCGGATTCCATCCGGCGGCGGGTCTGGCTCTCGCCGGCGGCGGCCAGTTCCCGCAGCAGCGGCTCCGGGTTGTTCAGCCCGGCGAGCAGGCGGTCGATCCGCCGGTCGAGCGCCGCCAGTCCCTCGGGGCGGATTTCGATGGCCGCGCCGGTCACAGGACGCCCCGCCCGAACACGCGGGGTTTGTAGGCCATATAAAGGACCGCGACGCCCGCCGGATTGACTGGGGGCGCTTGCGGCAAAAACTTGCCGCCGGCGATGCCTTCCAGCGCCGCCAGCGCATCCTCGTAACGCTTGCGGCGATCCTTGAAATCGTCTTGGCTGGCGATGGCGGTCGGGGTGGCCTGATAGAGCGCGATATCCACGACAATATCCGCCAGCCAATCCGGCGCGGGCGGCGGCAGCGGCACGGTAAACCCGGCCGGCGAGACCCGCAGATAGCCGTCCGCCTTGGCCGAGGCTTCCGCGCAGGCCAAGGCGATGGCGGCCGGATCGAGGTTGCCGCTCGCGTCGCGCGGGCCGGCTTGCGCCAGCTCGCCCGGATAGCGGCTCTCGATGTCGGCCTGGGTGATGTAGGCCATCACTCAGCCGTTTCGGCCGCGCCCGAAACCGCGCCCGCTCCACCCTCCGAAGGCGGCGGGGTCGCGCTGACCAGAGCGGGGGCCAGGCTCTGCCCCGCGCCGGAAGGTCCGGGATCGCCGGACGCGACGACCTGCCGAGCCCCCTTCGGTTTCGGGTCGGGCAGCTTTTCCACCACCAGCATCGGTTCCTCGCGGAGCGCCCGCAGTTGCGCGCCGTCGAAAAAATCGTCCGGGTAGTCGGTCGGGGCCACGCTGTGGGCGATGCCCGCCCGGCGGAAATTCGGTTTCTTGGAGGTGATGCGGATCATCAGGTCGTCCCCGTGCTGCCGAAAGCCAGTTGCCAGAAGCCGTAACCGCCCGCCGCGCGGGCTTCCGCGCCGTATTTGAATTTCTTGCGCATGAACACGTCGTCGGCTTGCGGGTCGGTCTGCTCCACCGGCACGGGCGCTTTGCGCTCCTGGTAGATGAGCGGCTTGACCGGCTTGGCGGTGTCGAGCAGGTACCAGGCGGTATCGGAGGTCAACCGCGCTTCCACCACGACCTTCAGCGTGTTGCGGTACGGGTTGACCTTGCCGTCCTCCAGCCGCTCGTTGGCCATCAGGGCGTTGGCGGTGTCTTCCAGGGCGGGCGGCACCACCAGGACGTTGGGGCGGATGTTGAGCGAGCGCCCGTCGTCCGATTTCATTTTTCGCAGGGCGGTCCGGGCCGCGCCGAGCGAGGCTTGCGCCGCCGCTTGGGTGGCGACGGACAGCGCCACCGTTCCCTTGTTGCTGACGCTGGCGTTGCCGACCGGATGGTCGGTGTCGAAGAAGTACTGGTTGTCGTAACAAAGATTCGTGAAGCCTTTGTCCAGCAGCTCGAAAACGATATCGTCCGGAAGCTCCTTGGCGGACGCGCCGGCCATCTGCGCTTGCGGGGCGTAGATCCCCAGGTTGTCGTCCTCGATGTCGTTGCGGTCCACCTCGATGGTCACCTCCCAGTCGTCGTTGACGATGGTGTAGGTGAAGGCGGCGAGCTTGCCGACCGCCTTGTCGCCGATCCACTTGCGCATCTTGGGAAATGCGCCCATCCATTTGTAGTCGTTTTGCGAGCCGGTGGAGGGCACGCGCATGGCGACCTCCTGCCACTGGCTGGGAGCCGCGTCGAACGCGCGGTTGAACTCCGTGCGGATGTTGACGAACACCGCATGAAGGACTTGGCCATTTAAAATCATAAGGGTTTCTCCGAAACACGCTCCCGCAGCAGGTAGCCTTCCAGCGGCCAAATCTTCCTACGGGCATCCTCGCGGGATACATGGCGCCCGATCTCCGCATCGAAATTCTCAGGGCTGACACACGCGCTTTCGCCGACCACGGTGAAGTTGTTTCTGAGTTTCAAACAACAAACCGTTACCGTAGTACCGGGAAATATGTAGTAGTCCTCCCCGACAATCGCGGCGTCGATCATGTCGGGGGTGAGGCGTGGCGCGGTGAGCCCTTTGGCCTGGATCGCGGCCTCGGTGGTCCTTTCGGTTTCCGTCGTCATCGCGTTTCTCCTTTAACCGATGTGGACCCAGACGCCGGCCGCTTCCAAGCCCACCACCGTGCCGGCGACGGATTTGCCGGTGGCGGTGTGGCAGACGGTCTGGTCGTCCTGGATGTAGCAGGGCTTGCCCGTGTCGGCCTGCACCACGGCGTCGGTGACGGAATTGGCGTACAGGAACGCTTTCTTGCGGCGCACCCTGATCACTTTCGCGCCGTCCGCGCCGGGGTTGTTGCCGATATATTCCTCGGCCCGCCCTAGCGCGATCAGGCCGGCGGCGGCGCTGCCGGGCGCGGCGTATCCGGCGGCGTTGGCCACCACCAGCGCCCCGGCGTAGATCACCGCGTTGGCGGCGACCGGAAACGGCAGTTCCTCGCCGTCTTTGTAAAGGGTGTTGCGGTCGGCGGTCAGCGCGGCCATCAGTTCAGTCCTCCGTATTTCCGTAGGTCGTCAACGCTATTGCCGAACATCGCCGCGACCTGTTGCAGTTCGGCGTTGAGCGCCGCGCCCGCGCCGCCGGGCGGTTTTTTGCTCTCCAGCCCGGACTCCGCGCCCAGCAGCGCGGGCGCTTTATCGACAAAGGTTTTGAAAGCGTCCAGCCCGCCGTCGGTTTTGCACATCGCGGCGTAATAGTCTTTCGTGGCCGGGCTGATCTTGCGTTCGGCCAGCGCCTTTTCGATCAGCTCGCCGATTTGGGCGTCGCGCTTTTCCGCTTCCAAGGTCTGGAGCTTCTGTTCGGCGTTGCTGGCCCGGTTCAAGGCGGCGTCGTAGTCGGCGCGCGGGATGAATTTGTCCGGCGGCGGGGTTTGGGCGCGATTTCTGGCCGTGCTGAGATCCGCTTTCAGCGCGCGGACGGCGCTCAGGCACTGCTCTTCGTCGGGTTCGCCGGACAGATCCAGCGCGACCCGCAGGGCGTTCAATAGGGACACGGGCGATTCCTCGCGGTTGAGGGCGGTCAGGGTGAGGTTGGGGGTGTTGGTGAGGCCGGCCGAGGTCAGGGCGACGATGCGGCGGGTCCGCTTGTCGTAGAGGAACACCGGCGAGAGAAAGCGGTATTCCCGGTTGGCGATCTGCGCGGCGGCTTTCTCGGTCCACTCGACGCGGCCCCAGATCGCGCCGCCCCGGTCTTCCACCCGGTGGACCCACCCGGCGGCGGGCGCGTCCAGCCCGTTGGGCGCGCGGTGCTCGGTGGCGTGCTCCCAATCGATCACCAGCGGGACATGGCGGGCGTTGAAGGCCGCGACGATGGCGTCCGGCGCGTCGTTGGTCCACGCGCGCCCGTCCGCGCCGGCCACGTCAGGGCCGGCGGGGATCAGTTCGATCCACTCGGACGCCGCGCCGTCGAGGGCGACGCAGCGGGCGCGGGCAAAGTTGAGGCGGAGGGCGGGCGCGGTCATGCCGTGCAGCGTGCGGGAACGCCGTGGCGGGCCGCTATTCAGCGCGCTTGAAAAAAGAATTGAATTGACCGGGGAGAACGCGAAGCGCGCAGAGGCGTTTTAAGACGTTGTTGCCGCCGACCTAAGCCGAGGTATTCCCTCGCGCGGAAAACGCCTAGATCGGCGAGTTAAATGGCTTTTAAATGGGGTTGTGGCGGCCGGAGAAAGCCGGGGATGGGAAATTCCGGTCAGGCCGGCGCCGGATCGGCGACCGGCCGCCGTAAAAAACGTTCGGCAACGCGCGGGAAGCGCCGCGCGAACTGCTCGCGCGTCAGCTCGATACCCTTCAGGTACGCTTCATCGCAAGGAAACGCGCGAACGGGATCATCGAGCGCGACAACCCCCCGCTCGTCATCCATCAAATCAACGACGGGAACAAAATCCACATCCCAAAACACCACGTCGGGATTCGCCAAGGCGTCTGGCGGAATATCGATCAACTTTGCCTCAAACATCGTCCGCCTCCTGATATAAAGCGCGCATCAATCGGTCCACATCCCGCAACCGGCGCTTTTGCTCGCCCGATAGCTGGGCTCCGGATCGCTTGTCGGCCAATAATTTACGCTTTTCTTCATACAGCGCGTGAGCTTTGACTTTGGCCGCCAGCATCTTTCGAGTATTGAATTGTAACTCAACCGGAATGCCATCAAAATCAAAATCGATTTTTGCGTCGCGGTAGCCGTCAGATACCGACAGGTCGCCACGGTAAAGATTTCGTTCGCGCAAGAGTCGAACTTGAGCGCGCAGGCTGTCAAAGGCCGCCACCGCCGCATCCTTCGTTTCAAACAGCAGCGTCGCGCGCAGAATATCCGTCAAGCCCGCAATCCGGCCGCCGAGAGCGGTGACGGTTTTTTCCAAGGCGCGCTCGCGCGATTTCAGCGGGACCAGCACGGGCTCGCCGCCGGTCTGCTCGGCAAAACGAGCCACCAGCCGATCAAATTCCGGTTTTTTGATCTCGCATTGCCGGTATAGCGCTTCAAGCTCGTTTTGCAGCGCCTGCAAATCCACGGTCGCTTTCCTCGGCGCGGTTTTGTTTTGACCCCTTTCTCTGTCCGCCAGCAGCTTTTGCAAATGCGAAAGCCGGCCTTCGCCGGGATTGTAGTCCCAGCCCGGATCGATGCCGCGCGGGACTTCCATCACCTCGCCGGTGCGCCGGTTGGTCCATTCGACCGCCGACAGCTTGGGGGCGGTCGTTTTGACCGGCACGGTGGCCCGCGCGCGCCGGCCGGTGGGCAGGCCGGTTTTCGGGTCGATGTCCTGGGTGGCGGCCGAGGGCGGCGCCGGAACGCCGCTTTCCTTCAAGCGCTCGTATTCGCGGCGGCTGACTTGGCGGATGCGGCACTTGCAGCCCCAACCGTTGGGAACGAAGTGGGTTTTCCACCACGGGTCGTCAACCGGCAGCAGCGTGCCGTGCCAGCTCAGATGCTCCGGCCGGTGCTCGCGGCTGGGGCCGACGGTGTAGAGCAGGTACGGCAGGCCCTCTCGGGTCTTCTGGATGCGCGCCCACTGCCCGGCGGCGCGGGCGGTGCGCAGGTTGGTGTCGTAGATCACCCGCAGCCGGCGCGGGCTGCCGAGCTGCACTTGGCGGACTTCGCCCGTTTGCGGGTCGGCCATGTCCTGGACGCCCCACCAGCCTTTCTCTTGGAGCATCGGCGCGAGGCGCTTTTGGAAGTCGCGGAAGGTCAGCCCCTCGGCCAGCGCCCGGTCCACTTCGGCGCGCACGTCGGCGAGCAGGTCGAGCCGCATGATTTTCGCCACCGTGAACGCGGCGGCGTGCTCCTCGCGCCAGACATCGCGCCAGTCGAAGCCGATCTTGAGGCCCTTGGCGCGGAACCACTCCAGCGCGTCCTCGGGGGGCGGGCCAGGGGCGCGAGGCTCGGCCACCGTCAACCCCGATACAGCTTCCACACGCCGTCGAAAATATTGCCAGACAGCTTCTGATTGAAATCGGTGACGAGGTTGTAGAGCGTTTCGCCGGTGCCGGCCGCCATGTCGCCGACCTCGACTTCGATCCGGTTGAACGTGGGGGTTGTACCCGCCGCCATCGAGTCGAGCGCGGCTTTCAAGTTCGCCGCTTTGTTCTTCGCGTCGACCAAAGTCGCGGCCAGATCAGCCAGCCGCCGCCCAAAGGGGGACATAGGGTCATAATCGATTCTGTTGCTCACAAATTTGCCCTCGACAACCGTTCGTTGAGTTCCTTGATCGCCCGCACCAAGACGGGCACCAATTTCGCGTAGTCCAGCGACTGCATCCCGTCGGCGTTGCGTCCGACCACTTCGGGGACGATCTCTCGCACGTCCTGGGCGATCAGGCCGATTTCGCGTTGACCACCCATCCGGGCGTCTTTCCACCGGAACGAGACCGGCTCCAGCCGCAGCACCTCCGCCAGCCCGTAGGGCGAGGGCGCGATCTCCCGCTTGAGCCGCCGGTCCGAGGCGCTGTTGGTCAGCGCGCCGCCCGCGTCGGAGTAGACCGCGCGGTTTCCGGACCCGGCCAAGGCCGCGCACGCTATTTGTCCCGTCGACGTGATGTAGACTTTCGAAACCCAATCGGCAGCGGTTTCGGCTCCGGTGGTCGCCCGGTAGAAAAACAAACTGTCCGCCGCACAGTGGATCAACCATTTTTTGTTCTGATCTGAATCCCACAAAGTGACCGACGGCTTGAACCCGGACAGATGCAGGCCGCCGTAAAACCCGTCCCACGCGCGGTTCGACCGCAGGTAACCGCCGGCCGTTATGTCGCCGAAGGCCGTCAACGGGTGATCCGTGCCGGTATCGCCCACCACCACGCCTTTGCCGGGGGCGCTGTAGTTGAGGTAAAGCGTGTCGTCCGTATCGGCCGACGCCGCTTTGCCGTTGAGATGGCGAATTCGCAACGCGGGGTTGGGGTTGCTGGTCCCGAACGTCACCGCGCCAGACAGCGTTCCACCCGACAGCTTTAAATACCGGGCGTCGCCTCTGACGTCGGTGTGGTACTGGGCGTGCGGGTCGAGGGCGATCTCGTGCGCGTTTACCGCAGCGCTGCCGGTGTCTCCGTTCAGAAACACCGGGTTGCCGGCCACGCCGCTGCCGTTGCTGATCGAAACGCCCGCGTTGGGCGTCAGCGTCCGCGTCGCGAACGTGCCGTCCGCCGTGCGCACGACAAACCCGGTGGTCGTCAGGCCCGCTAACCCGACCAAATCGGTGTCGAGGGGCTGTTTGCCGTCGAGCGCGGTTTGCAAGCCCGCCGTATCACCGATGGCGTGGGCGTGGGCGGATGGGGGAAAGCTGCTCGGTTTGCCGGTGAGATTGGTCCAGCCGATAGTTAGTGAGGCAAGGTCGGTGATATTGGCCAACACATGAACATGGGTGCCGGCCGCCTTTCCCGCCAGCAGCGCATCCGCTTGCGCGATGGTGTACGCGCCCACTTGCCCGGCCGTTGTCCCGTGCGGGTTATCGGTGCGGCCGATGTGGCCTTGAATGCCGGTGTCTGCTGGCTCGTAGATACCGGCGTGCGCGTGGTCGATCCGGCTGTAGCGAGCGTCGCCCCGCGTGTCGGTGTGATAATGCGCGTGGTCGTCTGCATCCAATCCGGTCAGGGCGCCGTGCGCGGTCACGCCGCCACCGCTCCCGCCGAATCCGCCGCCGCCGCCGAGATAAACCGTTTGAGGCGCGGTTTTCGGAAGGCTTTTCAGCCGTTCTTCGACGAGTCGATCCAGCAGCGGCCGCAACAGTTCCGGCAGCTTTTTCCGCAGCCACAGCAGCAGCGCGGGATCAAGCATCGCCGCCGTCCTTGGATCGCAGCGCGCTGATGGACTCGCGGGTAAAAGCCAGCCGTTCGGCGGCCAGCGCGCGGTTGATGCGCGCCGCTTCGGCGTTGTCGGCGGCAGCTTGCGTGACCAAGGGGTCTGGCGGTGTCTCGGGGACGTTGACGGTGATGTTGGGCGCGGGGGCGGTTTGCTCGGGCACGTTGACGGTCACTTGAGGCGCGGTGACGGTGATGTTGGGCGCGGGGGCGGTTTGCTCGGGCACGTTGACGGTCACTTGAGGCGCGGTGACGGTGATGTTGGGCGGGGGCGGCTCTGGAACATGAACGGTGACCTGGACCGGCGGTTCAGCTCGATTCCGAGCCGACAGCGCCGGATTCTCGCCCTCGCCCAGCCCCCTCGCCTTAAAGGCGGCTTCGGCGAGCGATTCGACCAGGGCCTTGGGGTCCATCTGATCGAGCAGCGCGGGCAAGTCGGCCAAGAATTCCTCGAACGAGCCGGCGCGCTCCGCCAGCCGCCGGATCGGGTCGACGGCCGGCGCGACCAGCGGCTCCCAGTCCCCCAGCGCGTCGGCGGCCAGTTGATCGATCTCGTCGGACACCACCGGCGCGGCGCGGTTGCGCGCCCGGTTCAAGGCGGGCGGCGGCTCCGGCGGCGCGGCGGGTTTCGGCGCGCCCAGCAGCTTGCCTTTGGGGTCGGGATCGGGCAGCCCCCACTTGTCGCGGATGACGGACTGCTCGACTTCCAGCCCCAGCGGCACCATTTCCTTGAGCATGTTGACCAGACCCGCCAAATCTTCCTGGTCGGGCACTCGCAAGCGGATCGCCGGATAGGCGGCTTGCGGGCCGTAGTTGAGGTCGACAAACGGGAGGACGAGCTGCTCGTTGACGGTGTTTTCCAGCTCCTCGCCATCGGATTCCAGGATATCGCGGCGCACGTCGGAGGCGTGTCGGTCGCCGCCGAGCTTGCCGGGCGTGCTGTCGGCGGCGTCGGAGCGCCCCAGCACCGCTTTGCTGATCAGCTTGTCCAGCCGGTCCGCCAGCCGCTCGAACAGATCGGCCCCGCCCGCGCCGGACCCGGCCGCCTGGAAGTCGATGCGCATCGACTCCGGCAACACGGCGGCGGCGTCCGAGCCGAGCCCGGCCACGGCGGCCATCAGGGTGTTGATGGAGGCTTTCGCCTCGGCGCTGGGATCGGTCAGCAGCCGGTCGGGATACCGGCCGAGCCGCAGCGGCATCCCGAACACTTCGGCGAAGGCCAGCCAGTCCTCCAGCGTGAAGGTCGAACACATGTACGACGCGCACGCGAGCCGGGCCAGGCCGTTGCGGATCGGCAATCCCATTTTTAGGGACGGTTCGTGGACCACGAACCGCCAGGGCGGCAAAGGCAGCCCGTCGAACGGCGCGGAGTCGTCCAACAGCCGCAGCTCGCGGCCGGTGGCTTGATCGTAGGCGAAATAACGGGGGTCGCGCCAGACGTAGGCCCGCTCCAGGCGCGAGCGGTCGCGCGGCGCCCAAGGGGCGCGCTCGGTGTCCCAGCGGATTTCGACGGCGGAATAGCCCTTGCCCAACCCGTCCAGCAAGGCGGCGAGCAACCGGCCGAAGGCGGGCGTTTTGATCAGATGGGTTTCCACCTGGTCCCGCAACTCCACATCGCGGGGGTCGTCGCTGGCCGATTCGACCGTGCGCTGGAGCCCGGTGACGGCGCGCTTGCGGGTGCCGAGCACCCCGGCGTAGTGCGGGCTGCGCTCCTCCATTTCCTCGGCCAGCGTCAAATACGCTTGCGCCTCGCCCGCGTCGGCCGCGCGCAAGATGCCCGCCAGGCGCGCGGGGGTGAGGCCCATCGCCACCGCGTCGGCGAGGCGGCGGCGCACGCCGGCCAGGGTGACGGCGGCGATCTCGCGGCTCAGGTCGTCGCGGGCGATGGGGCGGCCGTCCGGGCCGAGAATGCGGGGCATTTAGAGACCGCCTCGCCGGAAGCCGTGCCGGCTGAAAAAGTGGCCCACCCGCTCCAGCACGCCGCGCTCGCGCGCATCCGGGCGGCGCGGGACGGGGCGATAGTCGTAAACGGCCTCCGGCTGCTGGCTGGCGTAATAGGCGAGCGCCAGCGCGATGGCGGTGTCGGCGTGGCGGGGCTTGCCGTCCGTCCCCTTCCCCTCAAAGCCTTCGGGGATGCGGGCGACGCCGCGCACCAGCCGGATCGCCCGCAAGTCCTCGCGCACGTCGGCATCGCGCGGGATCAGGATCGCGGCGTCTTGGAAGGCGGCTTGGAACGCGGGCATGTTCGAGCGGTACCATTCTTCGGTCAGCATCACCGGTTCGATGCGGGCCAGACCGTATTTCTGCCAGGCTTCCTCGGCCAGCTGCTGGCCGTTGCCGCGCGCGTCGTGCGCGCCCTTGATGAAGCGCGGCAGCCGGTCTACCAGGTAGTGGAGGATTTGCTGCTGCTGGCGGAACGGGACGTTGCGCAGCTCGATCAAAAACGGGCAGCGCCGGCGCAGGTCCGGTTCCAGCGCCAGCGGCGCGATGGCCGACAGGTGGACGCTGCGCCCGAAATCCATCCCGTAATAGTGCGTTAAACGGGGGTTCAAGCGCGCGATGCACGGCGCGAGGCGCGCGTCGATCCACTCCTGGCACTCCCGCTGACGCCAGCCCTCCGGCCGCGCGGCGAAGTCGTCGGCGCAGCGCCAGCGCAGCACCGGCGCATCGCCGGTCCGCGCCTCGATCAGCGCGCCGGAGAGGAACGCGCCTTCGCCGCTGGCGGGGATGACATCCAGTTCCTCGGCGGCGTTGGCCCGGTAGCGCCGGTAGGTTTCTTCGACGAACCGGGCCTCGGCCTCGGGGCTCCAGGCGTGACCGAGCCTGGCGCACACCCGCCGGTACAGCCCGTCGGCCACGGCCTGGCGGAATTCGATGCGGTGGACGCCGGTTTCGCCGAGCCGGCCGGCGCGGGCGTCGTTGACCAGCTGGTTGAAGGCGTTTTCCGCGCCGTTGTGGGTGGAGATCACCCGCACCGCGCCGCCCCAGATCAACAGGGCCAGCGCCGCTTTAAGCAGTTCGTCGAGCCGGTCGTGGTGCGCGGCTTCGTCGATGACCACCACGCCCTGCTTGCCGCGCAGGTTGGTCGGCCGGCTGGACAGGGCCACGATCCTGAAGCCGCTGGGAAAGTGAATCGAGTAGGTGAGGATGTCGCGGTCGCGCTCGCCGGGGTCGGGCCAGATACTTTTTTCGATCTCGCCGGCGGCGTAGTCGAAGGCCCGCGCCCACTGCGCGCAGGCCAGAATATATTCCAGGGTCATATCCTGGTTGTAGGCGATGTAATAAACGTTTTGGCCGCCGGCCTCGCGGGCGCTGGCGGCGGTGAGCACGTCGTCGGCGGCTTCGGCCCAGGTCAAACCGGTGCGGCGGGATTTTTCGCCGATCTTGAACGGCCGCCGGTCGGCGAGCCAGCGCTGCTGGTAGGGCAACAGCACCGGCGGGACGGCGGCGGGCGCGGCGCTCACCCGGCGATCCCCAGGATTTCGCGGCGGATTTCGGCGGCGGTTTCCGCGCGCAGGCCGCTTTTTTGGGCGATTTTATCGACCGCCTCGGCGGCGGCGGCGGCGCGGGCGCGCAGTTCCTCGGTCCATTTTTGGCGGTTGACGGCCGCGCGGCTCAGGCGGGACTGGGTGAGCGAGAGCGACGCGATCAGCTTGATTTGCGCGCTCAGATCGCCGCTTTCGGCGTCGAAGTCCTGAATGTTGCTCACCACCTCGCTGATCATGTCGCGCAGGGTGATGGCGTTGAACTTGTCCAGGGCGTTTTCGGCGTCGTCGGGCATCTGGATGAGCATGTTTTGCGCCATCGCCAGCCGGTCGCGGACTTTTTGGAAGTCGCGCTTGAGCTTGACGCCGTGCTTTTGCAACACGGCGACGCTGATCTCGTAACCGTGAAAAAGGAGCCAGGACTTGAGCGCGTGATAGCCGCCGAAGCCGTTTTTGACCAGGCGGTCGTCCAGCTCGCGGCGCAGGGCTTCCGGCAGCAGATCGACTTTGCGCGGGGGCGGCATTAAGGCGCTCTCCCGCTGACCGGGTCTTCGCGCCGGAACTTGCGCGCGTCGACGATTCGCTCGATCTTTTCGATGGCCTCGCGCAGCGGCTTGAGCGCCCGCTCCAGATCGTCCTGCGAGACGTAGCTCATGGCCTTTTCTTGGATGGCGACGAAGCTGATCTGCAAGGCGCGCAGGCGGTCGAACTCCTTTTCTTCGTGCTCCATGTGCCGGTTCAAAAGATCGGTCCACGCGGTTTGCCACGTCTTGCGTTCGGCCTCTTCCCGCTTCGCGCGCTCCTCTTGCTTTTCTTCGATCCGCTGCATCTGCCGCCACAAGAACCCGGCGACGGCGACATTGATGGTGAGGATGGTCCCGAGCAGCCAGGCCAGTTCGATTTGCACGGTCATGGCGGGTCTCCCAGCAGGGCGCGCAGTTCGGCGCTTTCCCGCGCGCGCAGGCGCTCGCGCGCCGCCAGCCGGAGGTAGGCGTCGTCCGACAGGCAGCGCAGTTCGGCGGCGGTCACGGTCGGCAGCGCGGGCTTTTCCGGGATCAGCGCGGCCGGTATCGGCCGGTACTCGATCCGGGGCGCGCCGCAGCCGGCCAGCGCGAGACCTAACAGCACCGGCGGGAAGCGCGTCATTCGGCCTTCTCGAAGTCGTCGCGCCGGCCGGGCCGCGCGGGCGGCTGTTCGGCGTAGCGCTTTTGGGTTTCGCGAAGCTTGCGCAGGGCGGTTTCGACCAGCTGTTTTTCGGCGTCTAGCCGGGCGTCGCGCCCGCGCCGCTCGCGCCGTTCGCGCCAGGCGTTCTTGGCGCCGAGCCAGGCGATCAAGCCCATGCCCAGCGTCGCCGCGCCGCCGATGAACCAGTTCAAAAGCCCGTCAAACATCGCTGTCCCTCCTGTCGATCCATTCGCGGCCGAGCCAGACCGCCAGCAACGCCGCCGTGGCCGCCGCGTAGTCGACCGGCGACACCGCCGCTCCGTAAGGCCCAAACCCGACCGGCGGGCCGAAGCTGTCCAGGATGAATTTGGCGGTGACCAGCAGCCAGCTGACGCCGACGAGCGCCAGCGTGCGGCTTTCTCGACCCCGCGCGTCGCGCGGGCGCAGCAGGCTTCCCCAGCCGACCCCACCCGCGCCGCTCATGGCATCGCCCCCGTGATCCGTTCGAGCACCCGGCAGACGCTGGCCAGCGCCAGCGCCTGCTGGAACGCGAGGGCGGCTAGAAATCCCGGCTGAACTCCGGGGCGGTCGGCGGCTCGGGCGCGGTCACGTCGACCAGCACCGGGGTTTCGATCACGGCCAAGTCCGAGCGGTTGCCGGCGCCGTCGATGGCGGCGACGGCGAACATCACTTCACCTTCGACGCCGGGCAAGCCGTCGATGGGCAACGACACTTCGGTGACGTTGCCGACATCCGCCGAGGCGCTGTCGTAGGTGGGAGGGTTCCCGTCGGTCGACTGGTAGATGGCGTACCCGACGACATCCGCCGAGGTGCTGGCGGTCCATTTGATTTTGCCTTGCGGCTTTAACAGGGCCATAACGACTCCAAAAAACAATGGTGTCGGCCGCGATTTAAAAAGCGGGGCGGCCGGAAACCCGCGGTGCTTCACTCGGCGATCCACACCCTCGGCGGAGCCTGGGGCGGGGTCCGATCCAAGGCGACGGTATTGCTGTCGGCGGAGCAGGTCCGTCGCGCGTCGCAGGCGCGGGCGACGGCGGTCCCGTCGCCCTGGAGCGCGGGATCGACCGCGATATCGCGCGCGCCGGTGGCGGTCCCGCCGGGGATTTCGGTGATTTTGCAGGCGCTGCCGACGCAGATTTCAAGTTCGAAATAGGCGACTTTCGCGGCCTCCGGATGCGGGTCCCAGGCGAAGGACCACGGGTTGTTGATCGTCTGCGCGCCGGCGGCACCGGCGGCCGACAGCGCGAGGGCCCCCATCACCATCAACCGTTTGGCGTTCATCACAGCAAGTCCGAATCGAGGCAGCCGTACAGGTCCAGCTCCAGTTCGTGGAGCCGGACCGGGCCGAAGTTGAGGTAGCCGGCGATGTCGAGCTGCACTTCGTTCAGCCGGGGGTTGGCGTAAATCGCGCCCGGCGGCGCGGCCCACGGCGCCAGGGCGGCGCGGGCGTCCGCTCGCGCGAGCGCGTCGAGCCGGCGTAGGAAAAGGAGGAACGGCGTCATCGCCGGGAACCCTGCCGGTAGCGGCGGAACAGGGCGTGAGCGTCTTTTTCCGCCGCCGTGAACGCGGCGTGCGCCCCTGCCGGGGCGTCCGGGCCGAACGCTTTGGCGGCGGCGGCATCGAGGGCGGCGGCGCTGATATACAGGGGATGGTCCGGCGATAACCCGTCCGCCCGCGCCCGCGCCCGCAGCTTTTTGGCGAGCTTGGTTTCTTTGCGCCCGCTCACGCCAGCCCTCCGGCGGCGCGGATTTTGTCGACGTAGCCCTGGTTGATCCACTCGCCGCGCTCGGTCATGCGGGGCCGGCCGGCGTTGTAGGCGGCGGCGACGGCTTCATACCCGAGGCGGGCGCTGTGCAAGTGAGCGAGCTTGGCGAGGTAGCGGCAGCCGTGTTCGAGGTTGGTGTCGGGGTCGAGCAGTTCGGTGAGGAACACGCCGTCGAAGCCGATATCGCGGGCGGTCGCGCCCATGATCTGCATCAGGCCGAAGGAGCACGCCCGCAGGCGGGATTCGGTCTGCTCGCTGCACGGGGCGCGGGCGCGGACGGGTTTGGGCGCGACGTAGCGGTCGTAAAACCCCGGCTCGTAGCGCGCCGCCCAGGGGTTGCCGGCGCTTTCCACCCGGACGATGGCGCGGACCAGAGCGACGGGCAGGGCGTGGCGGCGGGCGGCTTGATCGATGCGTTCGGCGTGGTCTTCGAGGGACATGGCGGCTCCGGGTAAGGTGTCCCGGAGCGTGCCATTTCGCGTTGGCGAGGGGCTACTCAGCCGGCTTAAAAGCGCGCTGGAATCAGCTGAACAGGCCGGGTTGGCGGGCGGCGCGCTCGCGCGCGAGGATGTCGTAGACGGTGGCCAGCGCCAGCCCGTATTTGCGGGCGAGCGCGGCGTGGTTGCGGCCGTTGAAGTCGCGCCAGATGGCGGCGTTGCGGCCTTCGCGGTCGGCGGCGCAGCCCTTGGGGATGTAGATCAGCGCGCCGCCGAATTTGAGGCGCACGTCTTCGGCCAGTTCGATGGCCAGGGTTTCGGCCCGCTCGCCGGGGAGGTATTCCAGGGCGCGGGCGAGCGCCAGGCCGGCCAGGTCGGCGAGGATTTCGGGGTATTGCTCGGGGAGGTTTAGATCGGGCATGGCGCGCAACCTCTGGTGGATCGCGCGCCATGATACTACAAGATGTTGCGTCTTGCCCGGTTCAGGGCACCCTGGCTCGGTCCAGGCGGTCCAGCAGGGTTTCGAGCCGGTCCAGCAGCGCGGCGAGCCGGGTTTCGCGGGTTTCGGCGTCGGCCTCTTGGAAGACCCGGACGACTTTGGCTTTGAGGGCGCGCAGGCGGCGGGTTTCGGGGTCGAGATCGATGACGTCGCTCACGGCGCGGCCCTCTCGTCCGGTTCGCTCAGGCCCCAAAACCGCAAGCACTCGCGCAGGCGCTGGCGCTGCTGGCGGGCTTGCTCGCGCCGGGTTTGATGCTCGGCGCGGCGGCGCTGGGCGGCTTTCATCCGCCATTCGGAACGGTCGGCGGTTTGACGGTCGGCATTCATGGCTCAGCCCTCCAGCAGCGAGAGTTGGGGGGATTCGAACACCGGGAGCAGGCCGCAGGCTTCGAGCCGCCGTACGTGACGGCGGGCACGGTCGCGGCTGCGCCCGACCAGCAGGCCGATTTCGCCGTGGGTGAGACCGAGCTTTTTGTAGCGGGCGACTTTGCCCCACAGCGGTTTGAGCTTGAGCAGTTCGGCGTGGCAGGCCGCCAGTTGGGCCTGGAGATCGGCGCACTGCTCTTCGACGTGACGCGGGTCGGGGGAATGCGCCAGCCGATATCGGGCGAAGGCTTTGACCAGGCGTTTTTTGAGGTGGACCGCTTCGTCGGTGTTGCGCACCAGGGTCATCAAAAAGTAGGTCTGGTCTTCGTTGAGGAGATAGAACTTGGTCGGATTTCCGCCACCTTGATGACCATACACAACTTCCGTTTCAAACGGAAGTTGTCCAAACTCCTGAAACTCTTCCAAATAGTTATCCACAAGGGAGCGGGCGTTCTTGTGGGCGACACCCAGTTCGGCAGCGATGAGGCGGGAATCGACGCGGGGTTCGCCGTCAACGAGGGCGAGGGAGATAAGATTGTTAGCCATAACTAACTCCAAGTGACTCTGAAAACCCTAGGCAGTAGGGCGGCCGGGAGGTTCAGAACCGCACTTGGACGGCGGGCGCTATTCGGGTATTCACGCCCCCTCCCGACCGTTGATCGGGGGGCACAAAAAAACCGCAGGTCTTTCGGGTGCGGGTACCGCCAAGTGAGGAGTTTCTGCGCTCCGAGATCAAGCGTATACCCGCGCGGGGGTGGGGTCAAGCGGATTGCGGTCGGTGCGCTCGACCATTGCCAATTCCTTGGCGGGCTGGCCCCCTTTGGGGTTTTGCTCAAATTTGAGCAAAACCTTAAAGTCTTGATTTTCGATGTGTATCGGATGCACCACCCGTTCCAGCGATCTCGCAGAATGCGGGCGGCGGTTTGGGGATGCGACGGATCTCGACGGCCCCGCACCGCAGGCAGGTGGACACCGACGCCACGCCGTAGACGCCTTGGATCACCATCCAGCGATGCCAGTTCAGACGGCACAAGACTTTTAGCATCCGGCGCGCCTCGGCGGAGCGGTCTTAGCCTCCGTGCGAGCGATGGGATACCGCACCCCCAGCGTGACGACCAGCCACTCCCGGCAGTGTGGGCAGGCGATGCGCGCCTCGAAGACGTTTTCCTTGACGGGCATCGAAAAATTGAGCCGACACGCCGGACAGCGAACATCGGACAACGGTTTAGAGCGGGCTTTCTGCGGTTTGACCTGGCGGATCATCAGTTTTTCCTTTCAGTTTGGCGACCAGCGCTCTAAATTCCGGCGGCGGCGGGACGCGCGTCGGGCGCTGTTCGGTGAGAATTTCGCCGGTTGATTCGTCGATTCGCGCGCCGTTTGGCGTTTCAATCACGCCTGCCGCCGTCGGCGCGCCGGCGCGCCGCATCAGGCCCTGGCGTTCGCCCTCGCGGGCGCGCTCGCGCTCCTCGGCCACCTCTTGGCGCGCGGCCCGTTTTTCGCCGGCGCGCTGGCCCAGGCCGGCGATGATTTCGTACAGGTAGCCGTGGCTTTTGAGCGGGAGCGACAGCTTGTCGCGGTTGTCCAGCATCTGGTCGATGGCGGCTTTCCAGTACTCGACCGGCGCGGGATGCGTCCGGCCGTCGCGCTCGATTTGGGCGGCGCTGACGGCTTCGTTCAGCTCGCCCAACAGCCGGGCGGCGCGGTCCCAGCTCAGGGCGCGCTCGCGCGGGCGGAACAGGCCGAGGTAGCGCAGCAGCCGCTCGCCCAGCCCGGCCGGAAGCCCGAGCGCGGCGGCGACGGCCTCGCGGGCCGAGCGGTCGGCGAGCAGCACTTCCAGGCCGTAACTCGCGCCGCAGCAGGGGCAGGTCAGGCGCACGGCGCTACTCCGGCCAGCCCCAGCATACCAACAGGGCCGCGCCGAGCGGCAGGCCCACGGTCAACCCGATTAAGAAGCCGAACATGGATCGATTTCCTTTTTCGCTTCAAGGCTCGGATCAGCAAACCTAAAAAAGTGCTGTATTTTGCCTTGCAAGTCGACGGCCACGGGATTCAATTTGATAAGGCCGCCTCCGGTGTAATCGCACGGTCCTCCCGCATTCTTGAAAGCCGCCTTGGCGGTAGCTCTATGATCGTCAAGCCAGCGGCCGACACAGGAAAAAGCGACCGCATCTATCGAGGCTCCCGCCGTTTTCCAGTCTCGGACGGCAGCCACATGGCCGCAGCTCGGGCACACGAACCGCCAATCTAGAAAATCTTCGCCAAACAGACGGCGGCCCTCGGCCAACCAAGCGTCGTGGGATAGGGTTTCCATCAAGCGGCCTCCGGTGGGGTGTTCGCGGCTTTGGCTCGCCGCTGTTGGTCGTATTCGAGCGCGGCACGGCCGGCGTCTGTGATACCGCCATGTCGCGAGATGATCAGCCCGCGCCGCAGCAGCGCGCCAATCGTGCCGTTCGCTCCTCCATGCTCTGATCGGCCGCGCAACCCGCGTTTTAGATCGCAACAAGCGGCGGCGTTTTCCAGCATGCGGTACATTGTGGGGCTCAGGCGTTTCATGCGACCTCCGGCGGGGTTTCCGCAGCCTTGGCGAGCCGCCGTTTCTGGTCGTAGGCGAGCGCGGCGACGATTTTATGAAGCTGTTCGGGCGTGCAAAACCGCAGGCTGTCGACCTTGCAGACCCGGCGGGCGATGCCGTCGGCGTAGGCCCAGGCCCGGCCGGCCTCGGCGAGATACGCGCCGATCTTGTAAATCAGCCGCTGGCGGTCTTCGGGCACCGCGCCGGGCCGGCGGTGGCCTTTGCGGCTTTTGACGCGCCAGCCCAGCCGGACGAATTCATCGATCACGGCTTTGCGCTGGCGGGCGTTGAGGCCGGCGGCGCTGTCCTTTCCGGTGACCCGTTCCAGAATGGCGCGGTAGGTGGTTTCGTCCCAGGCCATATCCTTGCGGGCGATGTGGATCAATTTGAGATCGCGGGCTCGGGTGGGGTCTTGCATAAAGCACCTCAATGTGGGGCGCGGGGCGTCGCGGGCAGCGGCCGCCAGTGGGTGATCTCGACGCCGCCTGACGGCACTACGCCCACCAGCCACCATTCGGCGGTTTTGGGGTCGTAATGGCCCATGAACAGACCGTCGGCGTCGGCGGCCAGCACGATCATGTCATCGTCTGGCAAGCGCTCTTGCACGGGTATCCAGCGGGGTTCGAGACTCATAAGCGCTCCAATGGCTGCTCGTCAGGCCCCGGCCGCCACGCCGGGACGACCGCCCCTCCTGGGGCGGTTTCGCGTTAGTCCGGCCGGACGGGCCGGAAGGCTAAATAACGGGTCTCCTTGATGGCGACGCACGCGCGCAAGCTTTCGCTGAGCGGGTGGTCGGGATCGAGCACGACGGCCTTGAATTTTTCGGTGAGGGTGTAGTCGGTGCTGGAGTCCACCAAGTCATCGAAGCGCCCCCCGAGCAGCGCCTTGCAGGTTTCGGGGTCGGTCAGCTTGAAGGTCTGGCGGGAGGCGATGGGAACCCGGCAGACGCCGTCGACCACCAGCACCGCGCCGGGACCCAGGCTGTTGGCCAGCCGGTCGCTGACGGTTTTCAGGCGCGTTTCCAACGCCTCGATCTGGCCCTTGAGGTCGAACCCTTCCAAAGCGAGGGCGATCAGATCAGGGCTGGCGCTGGTGCAGCGGCCGTCGTTTTCGATCCGGCCGGACGGCGCCGGCCCGGTGTGGCGCGAGGGAAGGTCGTCGGTTTTTCCGAAGATATTGAACATGCTGGCGCTCCTTAGAGATTGGAATACCGCGCGGCGGCGGTGACGTGACGGATCAGGTCGCCGGTGCGGCCGGTGGCGGTGGTGGAGTTCGACGCCGCGCAGGCGCGCGACGTAGTCGGTATAAGGCCCGTCGCCGTCCTGGCCGCGACCGACCGCCGCCCAATCGTAGGGGCCGATGCCGGTGTAAAGGGTCGGGTGCGCGCTTTCGGCGTTCAGGCGAACCTCCAAAACCGGCGTGCGGGTGTCGGACAGCATGGGAAGCACCCGCCGCACGGCCTCAAGCTGGTGGTGGAGGCGCTGATTCACGGCCGCGCCTCCCCTTCCCAATGGACGTTATCCGCTCGGCCAACGCCGCGCGCGGGCGCTCTCAAGAGCGTTTGCGCGACCAGCAACAGGCGAAACAGGCGGACGGCCTCTCGCTTGGGGAAGCGAAAGGCCCCGATTTCGAGCCATTCGCCTCGAATGTCCATCAACACGTCGAGCGTGAGCGGTCCGACGACGCCGCGCTGCTCGGCTTCGATGAAGCCCAACACCAGCGGCCTGAGGGGAGCGTTGATTTCAAGCTCCGGTCCGGCCGACCGGACCTCGGGCAGATCGTCGCCCGGCGGCTCTCGGGAAACGGCGGATGCGACTAAAGAGATCGGCTTGGTGAAGTCATGGGGAATCGGGTTCAACTCAATACTCCTTGGGCAATTTGGAATGCGGGCAGCCGGACCGGCAGGCGCGGTAGAGCTTGGCAAACAGCGGGTTGACGAAGGCGGATTGCGCAGGGCGCGCCTGGTTTTCGAGGCATTTGTGCTTGGGCATGTCCTCGGCGACCGGGCAATCGACTTGCCGCTTGAGCAGCGAGCCTTCGACGAGCCCCTGCAAGCGTTCGAGATCGCCCTTGTAAGCGCCTTTCAAGGTTTGATTGACCATGGCCGGCGAAACCCCCAAACGCCGGGCGACGGCGTTTTGCGAGGTTTCGGCGCAGGCTTCGCGCAGCGCCGCCAGCCAGTCCGGCTCCTCAATCATGGCCGTCGGCCTGGAACGGGTAAAAAACGTCCTGGTTTGGGTCGTACACCCCGTCGCCGCCGGTGCGGACGATGGGGGCGCGCGGGCCGGTGTTTCGGGCTAGACGATAAATGGCGTGGCCGCCCGTTTTTCCGCTTTGCTTCGGGCGCGCGATCTGCAAATAGCCCGCTCGCAGCAACGCGCGCAGGTATTTTTGCGCGTTTGACGCGCTGACCTCCGCCGTGGCTTGCGCTTGCTCGATCGACACTTGCTTGAATACACGGACGGTGTTCCAGATACGCTGGCGAGCATCGAGCCCAGAGCGCTGGCGCTGCGTCATTCCCGGCGTGCCAGGCATGTTTCACCGCCCGAAGTGCCATGGCGTCCCTCCCCACTGCGCCGAGTTCACGGAATTCCAGCCTTTGGCTTTCGAGCGGCGCTCGATCTGGGCGAGACCCAGGCGCATCCGCCCCATGCGCCCGCCGGTGGCGTGGAACAGCGCGTCTAACAGGTCTTCCTCAACGCGGACCTCGCACAGCGAATCGGCGACGGTGCGGGCGTCGTCGCGGTCCAGATCGGTGAATTCGACCCACTGGAACACCCGGCGGGCGATCTGTTCGCGCAGCTTGATTTTGCGGTCGATTTTGTCCATCCCGACCATCACGACCGGCATCCGGCTTTTGTCGTGGATCGAGTGCAGGGATTCCAGCATCCGCAGGCTGGTTTGCTGGCCGGGCAGGAACAGGTAATCCAGCTCGTCGATGAACAGCGGCCGGCCGTGCGCGCCCATCTCCTGGATGATTTGCTCTTCCATTTCGGCGGCGCGGGCGCGCGGCTGCTGGCCGATGCCGTTGAGGATGGCGCGCAGCATGGAACTCAGCGACCACGCCGGCGAGGCTTCCACCCAGATGGCGTTGAAGCGGTTCATGAAGTGGGCCAGGGCGGTCGATTTGCCGACGCCGCTGGCCCCGTGGACCAGCACCATCCGCTCGTCGCTGTGACCGGCCAGGGTGACCGACTCCAGCGCGTCGGCGAACCGCGCGATGTTCTTGACAGGCGCAACTTTTGCTCTCATCATTCGCTCCACTTTTTTGATGACCGGTCTCGCGACCGGAACTTGGAACCCGCTGCGTCACCAGCGGGTTTTTTGTTGCCTAGCCGGCGGCGCTTTCGCTGTTCGGGCAGCCGGTTTCGGCGGGGTCTTCCTCGCGCATCAGGTCGCTCTTGACTTCCCAGTAGCGCGGGTACATTTCCAGGTAATCCAGCGCCTTGTGGTTGGCGGTGTTTTTGAGGTACGCGCGGGCGAAGGCGCGGTCCTCCGCCGGCACCTGGGTCAGCGCCCAGCGCCCCCGCAAGATTTGCTCGAAAATCCAGTTGACCCGCGCGAACGGGCTGGCGAAATCCGGCCGTTCGGCGATGCGCTCTCGCTCTCGCTCTTCGCGGGCCATTTGGTCGCGCAGCCGTTCGAGCTGTTCGGGCGGGACGATGGCGGCGGTGCGGGGTTGGCCGGCGTCCAGCGCGCGTTGGGCGCCGATCAGCCCGGCGCTGCCGCACTCCTCGGCGCGCGGCGGGAGGGGGACGATTTTTCGGGCGTCCGACTCGCGATGGTTCAACACCCGTTCGAGCAGATCCTTGGAGCCGGCGGCTTTGGCGTCGGCGCGCAGACCTTCCATTTGTTCCCGCAGGCGTTGCTTCTGGAGCGCTTTGCCGGCGGCGGCCAGCGCTTTGCGGTCGACGCCGGCCAGCTCGGGGCATTCGGCCAGGGCGATGAACTGGCCTTTGCCGTCGAAGGTGTAGAGCCGCCCCAGGTCGCCCTCGGGGTCGAACAGCACCCGGACCCGCTCGCCGACGCAGCGGCCGAGCTCGGGGGCGAGGTAGTCGTAGCCGTTGAGGCGGATGCCGCTGGCTTTGGACACGATGCGCCAGCCGTCGCCGGGCGCTTCGCTCAAGAGCAAGTCGAGGGCCCGCTCGTTGCCGACGGCGCGGACCGGCTGCCGCCAGCCGGCGAGCATTTCGACGGGCCGCTTGCCGGCGAGGGCGCCGTGCGGGCGGCTGTGGTAGCCGGCGACCCAGCGGTCGCAAAACTCTTGTAGCGCTTCGGCGGTCAGGGCCAGTTCGACGGTGCGGTTTTTGACGAACAGGCGGTCGGAAAACTGCTGGCGGGCGCGCAACGCTTCCCGCTCGGCCACGTTGTGCCCCACAAATCCCGGCAAATATTCGAGCAAGTCGTGGCTGAAACTGCGGAAAAAACGCTCGATGAAGGATTTTTGCCACGGCGAAAACGGCTCGGAACACCAGTGATCGACGTCCAGCGCCTGAAAGATGCGCCGGACGTGATTGGAGACGTATTCTTGGCCGTTGTCGGTCTTGGCGATTTCCGGAACCCCCCAGTCCAGCAGCGCGCCGCGCAGCAACGAGGCGACGGCGGTGGCTTTGCTGGTTCGGGAGACGTGCAGGCGCACGCGGCGCGAGTACACGTCGATCACGCCGAGAATACTGTGGCGGCCGTCTTCCAACAGCACGTCCGCCGGGGTGGAATCGAATTCCCACACCTGGTTGAGCCGGACGATGCCGGCGGCGGCGTCGCCCCAGCCGACCATGTATTTGTTTTTCCACTCGTCCGGATTGCGCATCCGGGTGTACAGCTCCGCGTTTTCCGCTTTCCAGCGGTTCAGCCAGCGCTCGACCGTCTTGTGGCCTGGCAGCGGGATCGGCCCGTCGCCGGCGACAGCGGCGGGCAACGCAGCGTAGCGGGCGTTCAGCCAAGCGTGGGCGTGAGCGGGTTGGAGGTGGGGGTGATCGAGCAGCAGGCCGCGCAGGGCGGCGGCGAGCTGCGGGTGCGTCTCGATCACGCCGGTATTTTTTCGGTTGCCGTAATTTCCGGCCAGCCGAGCCAGGCCGGCGCGGCGCAGCTGCTGGCTCCAGCGGTCGAGCTGCTGGTCGCTGAGCCTGGGGTAATCCGCGCGGGCGGGGCTGTCGATCTCGCCCCGGTTCCAGGCGGCGGCGAAGGCGGCGCGATGGATCAGGCCGCCCGGCTTGCGCACGCCGGCGATGGGGGCGTCTTCTTTGGTGTAGCGCTCGAACCGGCGCAGGATTTCCGCTCGGGCGTCCATCCTGGCGCGGGGTTTGCCGGCTAAAGTGGCGGCTTTGGCGTCGCCTTCGGCGCGAGCGGCGGCGACGGCGGCGGGATCTTCTTGGGGCTTTTTTTGATTGCGTACGGATTCAAGCGCGGGCGGAAACGGGGTTTCGGCGAGGAGTTTTTGGGATTCGGCTTTTGCAAGCACAAATTGAATATTGGGGGGATGATCCCCGAAACAGTATTCGAGTCCGCCACCCTTGCCCGCCCGTCTGCGGGTTCTGATCCCCTTGCGAGCAGCCAGTTTGATGAAACCAGGCTTGCTCATGCCATAAGCGTCGGCGCATTCTCGCGCACTATGCCATTCTTCTATCATGATCGATGCCTTTCTGGCCAAATTTGTCGCACCGTTAAACCAAGCCGGCGCGCGATAGCGCTTTCCATCTTTGGATAAGGGGTGTAAACAGCTTTATTAACAGCCTGCCGCGAGACTCCTTCTTCGCGGGCGATTTGGGCATACGAAGTTCCTTTCCTCTCAAGACGATGTTTGATCCAGATCGCTCTGGCTTTCTTCTTTTTATGGGTGGCCTTGGTTGTCATGTAAACAAATATACGACTAATTTATACGATGTCAATATATTTGTGCGAGTTTACGGTTTGAGCTATCCATAAAGTTTTGAATCGAGAGAGAAGAGATGCGAGAAAATCGGGGATAATATGAATAAATATATAAAATACAAATAATTAAAATTATGTAAACTCAAATGACAAACTATAAACAAAGTTTACAGTTTACAGAAGCAAGTTTACAGTTCGCGGATCGTCTGAAAAGCGAAGCGGATGCGTATAAAAACGCTAGTGCTCTCGCACGAGAAGTTGGCGTCGTGGAAGGGACGGTCAGAAAATGGACGAACGGTATTTCACAACCGAAGATTGGCGAAACTGTAGCTTTAGCACGAGCCTTGAGGGTCAACCTGCTTTGGCTAGCCACGGGCGAAGGGCCAAAACACCCTGGAGAGCCTGCTGCTCCCGGTCAAATTGACCTAAAATCCCTACAGTTAGCCTTGGAGATGGTCGAACAGGCGCTGGAAACCCGCCGTCGCGTCACCGATCCCGAAAATAAGGCGCAGATCGTCGCGGCGGTTTATGATTTGTTTGCCGGAAATCAACCTGTTGAAAAAGCAAAGGTTCTAAAACTGATCAAAACGATGGCGTAGGGAGTTATATCGATGAATGACGAGGAGAAAAAGGCGGAAGTCATCCGTTTGTTCGAAGATCTTACGGAACCCGCCCCGCCGCCGTCGCCTCCAACGCCGTCCACCATCACCATCAACGGTGATGGAAATGTGATCGGAAATGGAAATACCGTTGTAAATACAGGTATCTATCGGCCTAAAATTAGGATTGAATACCACCCTGACGAGCGGCATATCGCGCAGGAACAGGCTGCAACGCTCAAACGGCTGGTTGAGGAAATCGTCAATCTTGAAAAGCGGGTCAAGCAACGGCCTAAAGGCTATGGGGTGGTCTGGTCGTCGTTAAATCAACGATTTAAGGTAAATTCCTACGTTCTTATCGCTCGGGATGATTATCCGGCGGCCGAAAAATATTTGAGGATGTGGATAGGACGGCTTTCGTCAGGGAAATCAGCGCACTATAAAGACCCCGATTGGCGAGACCGAAAGCGTCGGTTCATTTTCGCCAATACCAAGGGCGCGTTGGATGGCCGTCGGAGAGCTTATATGCTAGAGCGATTCGCCACTGATCGCTTTAATGCTCTGGATGATGCTCAGGTGGCACAACTCTATCATGCGGTGGCTGGCTGGAAGGCTGACACCGATTCATAATCATTATTCCATGCGTCTTTTATGTTGCGGCTTTTAAAAATCCATCTGTCGCGTCAAAATTTTGACCATTGATTTTATTATTCTTTTTTCTTCTTTTTTCTTCCTTATCCATTAAACCATTTGTCTATTAACAGTCGTGATCGCCTATCAAGGCGGCCAGCAGCTCAAGGCGTACGGCGCTAATATTT
>ERZ761607.874-NODE-874-length-42941-cov-7.045889_pt1 | contig 42941 bp, 41 predicted proteins | sample MGYA00511164_ERZ761607 | MGnify/ENA primary metagenome ERZ761607 (study PRJEB28899, sample SAMN02445080) | bioreactor sludge metagenome | biome: EBPR sludge | place: Australia: Brisbane, Thorneside Wastewater Treatment Plant | collected 2011-06-22 ...
GGGGGCGCCGGCGGGGCCGGCGGCGGGGGAGGCGGCGGCGCGATCAGGATGTCGAATTCGGCGGTGTCGCCGAGCTCGCCGACGAAGAAGGCGGTGTCGCCGCCCATCTCGTCCTCGGTCCGCCACTCGATCTGGCCGTCCGGGCCCGACGCGCCGCGGATGATCTTCACGCGGCGCTCGCCGCCTTCGCCGCCCGAATGCCGGAACATCTTCGGCCCATGCATCATCGGCCCATGCATCATCGGCAGTGCGTCGAAGACCTTCTTCTGGGCCGGCGTGAGCTGGGCGTAGAAGGTGCGGGTCGCGGCGGCGCGCTTGGCGAAGGCGGCCTGATGCCGGGCCATCATCTCCGCCTGCCTGTCGAGGCGCTCGGGCGTGGTCAGCCGCTCGGGCTCGCCCGTCTCGCCATCGGCTCCGCGGCGCGGGTGTCCCGCCATCTCCATCGGCTTGGTGGCCTCCAGGAAGGCCTGCAGGGCCGGCTCCTGGGCGGGGGTCAGCTGCAGCATGTCGCGCAGGTGTTCCGCATGCTTGGCCGGATCGCCGCGATGATGGAAGCGCATCATGCCGGGGGCCCCGCCCGGATGCGGGCCTTCGCCGCCGCGCATGATCACGACGCGTTTCTCGACCTTGGCCTCCGGCGCCGGCGCGGCGGCGGGCGCGGCGCTGGCGGCCGCCGTGAAGGCCAGCGACATCACCCCGGCCAGCAGGGCGGTTCTACGAAACACAGAAGTCATGGGACGTCCCCTTATTGTTGCCGGCGGCAGCATGCGTGAACTCTGTGTCCGGGATTTGTCCACGGAACCCGGGTTTGTTGCAGGGCTGACTTGCTGAATTCTTTGTAATGTTTGAGGTTTCCAACCCGATTTGGGTCAGTCCAGGGCGTTGCGGCAGGCCGCCGCCATGGCCAGCGGAGCCAGGGCGACCGCCCCGGCCGTCCAGCCCGCCAGCAACGCCAGGCCCGCCGTCCAGGGCAGTCCGGCGGCGTATTGCCCCAGCGCGCCGCCGCCAAAGATCACCGGCGGCGCGAACAGGGGCAGGACGATGATGGCGATCAGCAATCCGCCCCGTCGGCTGCCCAGCGCCAGCGCCGCGCCGAGTCCGCCGACGAAGGCGAACGCCAGGCCCCCCGCCAGGGCGCAGACGAAGACCAGCGGCGCGAGGCCGACCGGCGCCCCCAGCGCAATGGCCGCGATCGGCGCGGCGAGCGCCAGCGGCAGCCCGGTGGTCAGCCACTGGGCCAGGCATTTGATCGCGCAGATGGCTTCCAGCGGGGCCGGCCCGAGCGCCAGCAGATCCAGCGTCCCGTCCTCGAAGTCGCGTTCGAACAGCCGCTCCAGCGACAGCAGCGAGGCCAGCGCCAGCGCCAGCCACGCGAAACCCGGCGCGATGGCGGCCAGCCGCGCCGGCTCCGGACCGATCGCGAACGGAAGCAGCGTCGTGACCCCGGCGTAGAAGGCCAGCGCCGGCAGCGGCCCGCCGCCGCGGCCCCAGGTCAGGGCCAGTTCACGGCCCAACAGCACGGTCAGCGGACTCATGCGCCGACCTCGACCGCCCGGGTCGGCACGGGCAGCGGATCATGCACGGCGGCCAGGATCATGCCGCCGCCGGCGATATGGGCCGCCATCATGTCACCGAGTCGCGCGCGCCAGACCGAGTCCAGCGGCGCCAGCGGCTCGTCCAGCAGCCACAGCGGCCGGGGCGCCGCCAACAGCCGCGCGAGGGCCAGCCGCCGCCGCTGGCCGGCTGAAAGCTTCCGGACCTCCAGATCCAGCAGTCTGCCGAGGTCGAGCGTCGCGGCCGCGGCGCGGGCCGAGTCGTCGCTCCCGCCACACCACAGCGCGGCGAAGCGCAACTCCTCCCAGGCGGTCCGACCGCCCTTCAGGCCGTCCAGGTGTCCGAGCAGATGCAGCGATCCGGCCGCGGCCTCGGCGTCGACGCCCTCGAAGGTCACGCGACCGGCGACCGGCCGCAGCAGGCCCGCCACGGCGCGCAGCAGGCTGGTCTTGCCGGCCCCATTGCGGCCGGTCAGCACCACCGCCTCGCCGGCCGATACTCCGAAGTCGAGCCCGTCGAACAGCAGCCTGTCGCCGCGACGAATCGAAAGCGTCTCGACCACCACGCGCGAAATCATGACGTTACCTGCGAGCGGCTCGCAAAGCCCCTGACGACGACATGGACGTTTGGCGAAACGCGGGGTATGCACCCGCCCATCGGCCCCGCGCGCCCGCGCGCGGACGTCCGCCGCGCCGGCCGGGACGCTGTGTGTCCCGATCGAGCGCGCGATCCCGGAAGTGGTTTTCGGGCGGCCGTGAACAGGAAGGGACTCTCCGAAAATGGCGTCTATCGACAGCCTTCAAACCCGCCGCACGCTCTCCGTCGGCGGGACGTCCTACGTCTACTACAGCCTCCCGGCCGCAGAGGAAGGCGCCCTGAAGGGAATTTCGAGACTTCCGGTCTCGATGAAGGTTCTCCTCGAGAACCTGCTGCGCAACGAGAACGGCGTCGACACCACCGAGGCTGACCTGAAGGCGGTCGCCGCCTGGGTCGAGAACAAGGGCGCCGTGGAGCACGAAATCAGCTTCCGCCCGGCCCGCGTGCTGATGCAGGACTTCACCGGCGTGCCCGCCGTCGTCGACCTGGCCGCCATGCGCGACGCCATGAACGGCCTGGGCGCCGACCCCACCAAGATCAACCCGCTGATCCCGGTTGACCTCGTGATCGACCACTCGGTGATGGTCGACTACTTCGGCACCGCCAAGAGCTACGGCGCGAACGTCGATCGCGAGTACGAGCGCAACATCGAGCGCTACCGCTTCCTGCGCTGGGGCAGCTCGGCCTTCAACAACTTCCGCGTCGTGCCCCCGGGCACCGGCATCTGCCACCAGGTGAACCTGGAGTATCTGGCCCAGACCGTCTGGACCGCTTCCGACGCCGGCCTCGAACACGACGTCGCCTATCCGGACACGGTGGTCGGCACCGATTCGCACACCACCATGGTCAACGGCCTGTCGGTGCTCGGCTGGGGCGTCGGCGGCATCGAGGCCGAGGCGGCGATGCTCGGCCAGGCCATCCCGATGCTGATCCCGGAAGTCATCGGCTTCCGCCTGACCGGCGCCCTGCCGGAAGGCGCGACGGCGACCGATCTGGTGCTGACCGTCACCCAGATGCTCCGCAAGAAGGGCGTCGTCGGCAAGTTCGTCGAGTTCTTCGGCTCGGGCCTCGCCGGCCTGACCATCGAGGACCAGGCGACCATCGCCAACATGGCTCCGGAATACGGCGCCACCTGCGGCTTCTTCCCGGTCTCTCAGGCGACCATCGACTATCTGCGCGCCACCAACCGCGACGCCGCCCGCGTCAACCTGGTCGAGGCCTACGCCAAGGCCCAGGGCATGTGGTTCGATCCGGAAGCCGACGAGCCGGTCTTCACCGACGTGCTCGAACTCGACCTGGGCTCGGTGCAATCCTCGCTGGCCGGCCCCAAGCGTCCGCAGGACCGGGTGCTGCTCAGCGACGCCGCGGCGGCCTTCGAGACCGCCCTGGCCGACGAGTTCGGCAAGAAGGAGCAGATGGACCGTCGCGAGCCGGTGAAGGGCGAAGCCTTCGACGTCGGCCACGGCGACGTGGTCATCGCCGCCATCACCAGCTGCACCAACACCTCCAACCCCAGCGTCCTCATCGCCGCCGGCCTGCTGGCCAAGAACGCGGTGGCCAAGGGCCTGAAGGTGAAGCCCTGGGTGAAGACCTCCCTGGCGCCCGGCTCGCAGGTGGTCACCGACTACCTGGCCAAGGCGGGCCTGACCAAGCACCTGGACGCGCTCGGCTTCAACCTGGTCGGCTACGGCTGCACCACCTGCATCGGCAATTCGGGCCCGCTGCCGGAGGCCATCAGCGCCGCCGTCAATGAGGCGGACCTCGTCGCCTGCTCGGTTCTGTCGGGCAACCGCAACTTCGAAGGCCGGGTGAACCCCGACGTGCGCGCCAACTACCTGGCCTCGCCGCCGCTGGTGGTGGCCTACGCCCTGGCCGGCTCGATGCGCATCGACCTGGCGACCCAGCCCATCGGCCAGGACAAGAAGGGCAACGACGTCTTCCTCAAGGACATCTGGCCGACCTCCAAGGACATCGCCGACCTGCAGCGCAAGTCGGTGACCAGCGAGATGTTCGCCAAGCGCTACGGCGACGTCTTCAAGGGCGACAAGCACTGGCAGGCCATCAAGGTCGAGGGCGGCCAGACCTACGCCTGGGACATGGGATCGACCTATGTTCAGAACCCGCCCTACTTCGAGGGCATGACCATGACCCCCGACCCGGTGAAGGACATCATCGAGGCGCGGATCCTGGGCGTGTTCGGCGATTCGATCACCACCGACCACATCAGCCCGGCCGGTTCGATCAAGAAGACCTCGCCGGCGGGCGAGTACCTGCTGTCTCACCAGGTCCGCTTCGAGGACTTCAACGGCTACGGCTCGCGGCGCGGCAACCACCAGGTGATGATGCGCGGCACCTTCGCCAACATCCGCATCCGCAACAAGATCACGCCCGAGATCGAAGGCGGCGTGACCAAGCACTTCCCGTCGGGCGAGGTGATGTCGATCTACGACGCCGCCATGCGCTATGAGCACGAGGGCCGTCCGGCCGTCGTCTTCGCCGGCAAGGAATACGGCACCGGCTCCTCGCGTGACTGGGCGGCCAAGGGCGCCAAGCTGCTCGGCGTCCGCGCCGTCATCGCCGAGACCTTCGAGCGCATCCACCGCAGCAACCTGGTCCAGATGGGCGTGCTTCCGCTGCAGTTCCTGTCGGACGGCTGGCAGCGCCTGGGTCTGACGGGCGAGGAGATCGTCTCGATCCGCGGCCTGCAGGACCTGTCGCCGCGCAAGCAGCTGATCGTCGAGCTCTACCGTCCGTCCGACGGTCGCATCGCGCGCTTCCCGGTCCGTTGCCGCATCGATGGCCCGACCGAGCTGGAATACTTCCAGGCCGGCGGCGTGATGCCGTACGTCCTGCGCAACCTCGCCAAGGGCGAGGCGTAAGGGTCAGGGGACATGTTCGCCCGCAGGGCGTACGTGTCCCCGCTCACGGCCTCGTGAAACGCGCCGCCGCCTCTTTCTCGCTTAAGTGCGGCGCAATGCGTCGCGCTCTCTTCGCCTTCCTCCTGCTCGCCCTTGTTCCGACGGCCTCGATGGCCGGCGTGCGCCCGCCCGTGGTCGTGGAGCTGTTCACCGCCCAGGGCTGCTCGTCCTGCGTGAAGGCCAATGATCTGGTGTCGGAGCTTTCCGAGCGTCCGGACGTCCTCGCCCTGACCTTCGCGGTCGACTACTGGGACTATATGGGCTGGCCGGACACCTTCGCCCGGCCGGAATTCACCGAGCGTCAGCGCGCCTACGCCCGCAAGCTGGAACTGCGCGAGGTCTACACCCCGCAGGTGGTCATCGACGGCAAGGTCCAGGCTTCCGGCGTGCGGCCCGAGAAGATCGAGCCGCTGGTCGACCAGATCGTGCGCGAGGCGCGTAATCCGCCGGACATGCTGTTCATGGGCTCGCGCCGCGTGGCCGTGGGCTCGGGGCCGGTCCCGCGCGGCGGGGCCGAGGTCTGGCTGATCCGTTACGACCCGCGTCCCATCGAGGTCACCCCCAAACGCGGCGACACCCGCGGCCAGACCCTGGTCCAGCGGAACGTGGTCCGCGAAATCGCGCGTCTCGGCGCCTGGCGCGGCCGGCCCACCGCCTACCGGGTGCCGGCGGCCGAGACCGAGGGTCTGGAGACGGTGGTGTTGGTCCAGGCGGCCAAGGGCGGCAAGATCCTCGCCGTGCTGGCGAAGTAGGCTGGGGACTGCTTCCGTCGATAGACGGTAGCTGTCCCCGACGCTGGGCCTGAAGATCGGGGACTGCTTCCGATGTCCCTGAAGGGACACCGGAAGCAGTCCCCCGTCACACCCGCAGCATCAGCCCGCCATCGACCCCCAGGGCCTGCCCCGTCACGAAGCCGCCGTCGTCCGACGCCAGGAACAGCGCCGCGCGGGCGATGTCGATCGGCTGGCCCAGGCGCTTGAGCGCGGCCTTCTTCGCCCACAGCGCCGCGACGTCCTCACGCTGGAAGCTGCCGGCGGTCATGCCGGTGGCGATGGCGCCGGGCAGGATGGCGTTGGCGGTGACGCCGTGACGGCCGAGTTCGAGCGCGAAGGTCCGCATCATGCCGACGAGCCCCGCCTTGCTGGCCGAATAGGCGACCAGGCCGTTGTCGGTGTGGCGAGCCATGATCGAGGCTGTGTAGATCAGCCGCCCCACGCCCGACTTCACCAGATGCGGCGTCGCCTCGCGCGAGATGCGGAACCCGGCGCGCAGATTGACGCCATACTGACGGTCGAACTCCGCGTCGGAGGTCTCGCCGACGGGCGTCGAGCCGGAGACGCCGGCGTTGCTGTAGACGATGTCCAGCTTGCCGAACGCCTGGACGGCGGCGTCGACGATCGCGGTCGGCGCGGCGTCCTCGCTGATGTCGACGCCGAGCGTCTCGATCGCCCCGTGTTCGAAGGAGAGGTTGGTTCCGGGACGGTCGACGGCCAGGACCAATGCTCCCTCGGCGGCGAAGAGTTCGGCGCTGGCCCGGCCGATGCCGCTCGCCGCGCCGGTCACGATGGCCGCCCGGCCTTGAAGTCTGCCCATCCCGTCTCTCCCTCTGCTTCGTGGTTCCGCGCAAAATGAAACCCGCGTTGCCGGAGGGGAAGGCAACGCGGGTTCATCAGAGGGGGGCATCTTGGGGTGGGGCGTCGGCCGGCCGTCCCGCGATCCGGGGGGGGCTGGGGGGGCTGTTCAGGATCCTGGACCACAGGATGTCCGACCGGCCGACACGGCTAATCTGATCGCGGGGTCTGGCGGGCGCGCGTTCGAAATAAGGTCATTGTGCGGCCTTGCATTGCAGGTTCGGCGCAAGTCTGGACGGCGTGGCCAGAACGCAACGCCTCTCGCCAAGCCGGTTGATTTGGCGTTAGCCTTCTCCGGGCATGGCGTTCGATCCGACATACTCCGCGCCACGCGCCGCCACGATCTTCTTCGAACGGCGCGAACTGGAGCGGCTTCTGAGGCTGTACGGCCAGCGCGTGGCCGCCGGCGACTGGCGCGACTACGGCATCGGCGGGGGGGCGGACGCGGCGGTGTTCAGCGTCTTCCGCCGCGCGGGCGAGGCGCCGCTCTACCGCATCGAGAAGCGCCCGGCCCTCCAGCGCCGGCAGGGACAGTGGGCGGTGCTCAACCAGTCCGGCCACATCCTCAAGCGCGGCCACGAGCTGGAGCAGGTGCTCAAGGTCTTCGACAAGGGCCGGCTGTCGGTAGTGGAGTAGGCGTGGAGCGGCTCCGGGCGCGTTCCCATCGCGTCATCCTCGGGCTTGTCCCGAGGACCCATGAACACAATCGTCGACAGTGGAGCGAGGGCCTGTCAGCGCGTCGCCGGCATCGCCACCAGGCATGGGTCCTCGCGACATGCGCGAGGATGACGACCGGGGGGTACAACGAAAAGGCCCCGCCGATCGCTCGGCGGGGCCCCTTCATGTCGATGTGGAGCGGCCGTCAGTCGCGGCGGACGCCCATGAAGGCCAGCAGGAACTGGAACAGGTTGATGAAGTCCAGGTAGAGGTTCAGCGCGCCGAAGTTGGTGGCGACCGCCATGCTCTCGTCGTGATCCTTGACCTCGTAGTAGACCATCTTCAGCCGCTGGGTGTCGTAGGCCGTCAGGCCGGCGAAGATCAGCACGCCCAGGGCGTTGATGATCCAGTAGAGCATCGGCAGCTGCAGGAAGATGTTGAGCAGGCTGGCGGCCACGAGGCCCCAGACGCCCATGATCAGGAAGCTGCCGAAGCCCGACAGGTCCTTCTTGGTGGTGTAGCCGACCAGGCTCAGCGCGCCGAAGGCGGTGGCCGTGATCAGGAAGGTCATGAACACCGAGGCGCCGGTGTAGACCAGCAGCCACACGCCCGAGCCGGCGCCGATGGCGGTGACCAGGGCCCAGTAGTAGATGCCGGAAGCCTTGGCCGACATGTTGCGGGCGGTGAACATCACCAGCAGCACCATGGCCAGCGGCGCGAAGCGCACGACGTGGCCCAGGGTGGTGAAGCCCTGGAACACGCCTTCCGGCGAGGTCCGGTACAGCAGGTCCATCACCGGGCCGAAGCTCGAGGTCAGGAAGGCCAGGCCGGCGGATAGCAGGAGGCCCAGCGCCATCTTGTTGTACACGCCGAGCATGAAAGAACGCAGGCCCGCGTCCATCGACATGTCGGCGGTCTGCGGAATCGAGCGCGCGTAGCCGCGTTCGAAGTCGCTCATGGGAATTGCCCTTTTCAATGTGTCCGAAACGGACGTCCACTAGATATCGGGCGTGCGACGGCCGGACGCAAGTGCGACCGGTTCTCACTCTGTGCGCAAGACCGGCGCCGGCCGCTTCGACAGGGCCTGCATCGCCGCCAACAGGCCGCCGACGAAGGTCAGGCCCGCGGCGCCGCCCAGCAGGGCCGCCACGCCGCCCCAGTCGACGCTCCAGGTCGCCTCGAACACCTTCACCACCACCGGCCAGGCGGCGGCATAGCCGAGCGCCACGCCCGCCAGGCCGGCGATCAGGCCGACCGCGCCGTACTCGACGCCGTAGGCGGTCAGGATCTGCAGGCGCGACCCGCCCAGCACCTTCAGCGTCGCCGCCTCGCGCGCCCGGGCCCGCGCGCCCGCCGCGATCGCGCCGGCCAGCACAAGCAGCCCCGCCAGCGCCGCGACGCCCGCCGCGCCGCGCACGGCCAGGGCGAGGCGGTCGAACATCTCGGTCGCCGCCGCCAGCTGCTCGCGCACGCTGATGACGTTGACCATCGGGAACGACTGGCCGAGGGCGCGGATCGTGCGCGCCTCCTGCGCCTTGTCGGCCCGGGCGATGGCGACGTTTCGCAGCGTGGCGCCTTCCAGCGCCGAGGGGTTCAGCATCACCGCGAAGGCGGGACCGAAGCCGCCCCACTCGACCTTGCGCAGCACGGCAATGCGAGCGTCGATCTCGCGCCCCAGAATGTTGAGGGTGATCTCGTCGCCGACCTTCAGACCCGCGCCCCTGGCGGCGTCGACCTCCATGGCGACGAGGGGCGGCCCGGCGTAGTCGGCGGGCCACCACCGCCCCTCGACGACGCCGGCGTCCTTCGGCTCGGCGGCGCTGGCCGACATGCCGATGTCGTTGTCGAAGGCCCAGCGCTCGCCCTGGGCGATGGTCCCGATGTCCAGCGGCTGTCCCTTCAGCCGCGTGATGCGACCGGTGAAGTAGGGACCGCGCAGCCAGTTGTCGGGCGTCAGCGGTGCGCCGAACGCCCGGCCCACGGTCGCGTCGAACTCGGGCAGACGGTCGCCCGGGATCTCGGTGAACACCATGGCGGGCGCGGTGCGCGGCGCGACGCTGCTGATCTGGTTGAGCAGGGCCGACTGGATCAGCACCACGGCGCTGAGCAGGGCGACGCCCAGGCCGATGGCCGGCGCGGCGGTGCGCGCCGCCGACCGCGGACCAGCCAGGTTGGCGATGCCGATGCGCACCGGCCCTCGGGTCAGTGTCCGGCCCTTCCCGGCCAGCCAGGCCGCGCCGCGTCCCAGGGCCCAGAGCAGGCCGAACGCGAAGGCGACGCCGGCGATCATGATCGAGGCGGCCAGCGGCGTCGGCGCCGTGGCGATCGCGAGGCCCGCCAGGCCCAGGCCCGCCAGGATGGCGACGATCAGCTCCGGCCCGATCCGCAGACGGCCGCTGAGGTCACGGCGGAACAGGGACGACGGCGGCGTCGACCGCGCTCTCGCCAGCGGCGCCAGGCTGAAGGCGGCGGCGGCCAGCAGGCCGAAGGCGGCGGCCTTCAGCAGCGGCATCGGATAGATGGCGAACAGCGCCGGCACGGGCAGATCGTCGCCGGCCAGCTTGCCCAGGATCAGCGGCGCGACCGCCCCGATCGCCAGGCCGATGCCGACGCCGAGCAGCGACAGGAGCGCGATCTGGATCAGGTAGAGGTTGCGGATCAACACCCCCTCGGCGCCCAGCGCCTTGAGGATCGCGATCGACGGCTTGCGCTGTTCGAGGTAGGCGCTGACCGCGCCCGCCACGCCCAGCCCGCCGGCGACCAGCGACGCCAGGCCGATGAAGCCCAGGAAGTACTCCAGCTGGTCGATCAGCCGCTTGACGCCGCCCGCCGCCTCGTTGCGGCCGCGGGCGTTGTAACCCATGCCCTTGAAGGCCTTCACGTAGCGATCGACCTGGGCGTTGGAGGCCTGATCGGGCTTCAGCGCGATCCGCACCGTCTCGCCCGTGTCGGGCAGCCCTTCCTGCAGGAAGCCCCCCTTCTCCACGGCCTCGACGGTGGTCAGCACGCGTGGCCCGAGCGCGAAGCCGCGTCCGAGCCGGTCGGGTTCCGACAGCAGCACGGCGCGGGCCACGAACTTCGCCTCGCCGACCAGGAAATGGTCGCCGAGCTTCATGTTCAGCCGGTCGAGCAGGCTCTGCTCCACGGCCGCGCCGGCGGCGTCGCCGTCGGGGCGGAAGGCTTCGGCCAGCGATCCGGCGCCGCGCAGCTCGACCGCTCCCGCCAGCGGATAGCCGTCGGACACGCCGCGCAACTCGACCAGGCGGCGCTCGCCCGTCGGGGTCTCGGCCATGGCCATCGAGGCGACGGAGTAGGCCGCCTCGCCCATCCTTTCGAAGCGGCGGCGGTCGCCTTCGTTGAAGCGCCGGCCCTCGACGCTGACGCGGATGTCGCCGCCGAGGATCTCGCGCGCTTCGCTGGCCAGACCGCGCCGGAAGGCCTCGGCCGTCGAGCCGGCGGATGCGATGGCGGCGACGCCCAGGGCCAGGCAGGCCAGGAAGATGCGGAAGCCCGCCACGCCGGAGCGCAGCTCGCGGCCGGCGAAACGGAAGGAAAGCGGCAGCTCGCTCACGCGGCGTCCACCACCTTGCCGCCGCCCATCGTGATCTGGCGGTCGGCCCGCGCCGCCAGCGCCGGGTCGTGGGTCACGAGCACCAGGGCCGCGCCGGTCTCGGCGACCAGCTCGAACATCAGGTCGGCGACGCTGCCGGCGTTGGCCGAATCGAGATTGCCGGTCGGCTCGTCCGCGAACAGGAGCTCCGGTTGCACCGCCAGGGCGCGGGCGAGGGCGACGCGCTGCTGCTCGCCGCCGCTCAGCTGATGCGGATAGTGGCGAAGGCGTTCGGACAGGCCGACGCGGGCCAGCCAGTCGCGGGCGACCTTGCCGGCCGTGCTCCAGCCGGCGATCTCCATCGGCGCGGCGACGTTCTCCTCGGCCGTCATGTTGGGCAGCAGGTGGAAGGACTGGAAGACCAGCGCCGCCTTGCCGCGCCGCAGCTTCGCACGCCCATCCTCGCCCAGGGCGCCGAGGTCCTTGCCGAACAGCCGCACCGTGCCCGAGGTCGGCTGCTCCAGCCCGGCCGCCACCGCGATGAGCGATGACTTGCCGGACCCGGAGGGCCCGACCACCGCCACACGTTCGCCCGGCTCGACCGTCAGGCTGACCCCGCGCAGGATCTCCACCGGTCCCGCCGCGGAGGGCAACGTCAGGGTGACCGCGTCGAGAGACAGCGGCATCGGCGGCGTTGTTGCGTCGAACATGCGAGGAGGGCGTTTTCCGGTGGACCTGTTCACCCTATGTAGGATGAAGCCATGGCTTGCACACCTTACGGTCCCGTCACACGCCGCATGTTCGGCGGCCTGCTGCTCGGCGCGGCGGCCACCGGCGCTGGCGCGCAGCCGCGCCGGCCCGCTCGTCCGCGCATCGTCACCGTCCTCGGCGACTCGATCACCGCCGGCTACGGCCTGCCGGCCCGTGACTCGCTGCCGGTCAAGCTGGAGGTCGAGCTCGCCAAACTGGCGCCCGGCACGCGGGTGCGCGGGGCCGGCGTCAGCGGCGACACTACGGCCGGCGGTCTGGCGCGCCCGGACTTCAGCGTCCAGGCCGACACCAGCCTGTGCGTCGTGGCCCTGGGCGGCAACGACCTGCTGCAGGGGCTCGACCCCCGTACGACCCGCGCCAACCTCGATCGAATTCTGGCCCGCCTGAAGGCGCGGCGAATTCCAGCGGTGCTGTGCGGGATCGCCATCCCCGCCGCGCTCGGCCGATCCTACGCACGCGACGTCTCCGCCCTCTATGCCGACCTGGCGAAGAAGTACGGCGTGCCGCTCTATCCAAACCTGCTGGCCGGCGTCGGCGGCGACCGACGGCTGAACCAGCGCGACGGCCTGCATCCGAACGCCGCCGGCGCCGCCGTCATCGCCGCCCGGCTCGCGCCGGTCGTGGCCCGCGCGCTCATGACGCGGGCTTGAATTCACCTGGGGGATTTGAATGCAGTTTTCGAAGTTGGGGCGCACCGGCATCGCGGTGAGTCGTTGCTGCCTGGGCACCATGACCTGGGGGTCGCAGAACACCGAGGCCGAGGCCCATGACCAGATGGACTACGCGCTTGAGCGGGGCGTGACCTTCTGGGACACCGCCGAGATGTACGCCAGTCCGCCGCGACCCGAGACGCAAGGCCGCACCGAGCAATACATCGGGACCTGGCTGAAGAAGAGCGGCAAGCGCGACCAGATCGTGCTGGCCAGCAAGGTCGCCGGTCGCGGCTCGGTGTTCGGCGGCCTGGATTGGATCCGCGCCGACAGGTCGAACGCTCGCCAGACCAAGGCGCAGATCGATGAGGCGGTCGAGAATTCACTGCGCCGCCTGCAGACCGACTACCTCGATCTCTATCAGCTGCATTGGCCGGATCGGGCGGTCCGCACCTTCGGCGGCATGACCTTCCGCGACTACGACGATGACTACGAGCCGTTCGAATCGATCCTGGAGGCCCTCGACAAGCATGTGAAGGCCGGCCGCATCCGGGCCATCGGCCTGTCGAACGAGTTCCCCTGGGGCGTGATGCGCTTCCTGCAGGAGAGCGACAAGCGCGGCCTGCCGCGCGTGGCCTCGATCCAGAACGCCTACCACCTGGCCAACCGCGTCTATGAGTATGGCCTGGCCGAGATGGGCCTGCGCGAGGACATCGGCCTGCTGGCCTATTCGCCGCTCGCCCAGGGCTGGCTGACCGGCAAGTACCTCGACGGCGCCCTGCCGGAGGGCTCGCGCAAGCAGCTCTACAATCGCATGCAGCGCTACGAGGGGCCCGGCGCTCACGAGGCCTTCAAGGCCTATGTCGAGCTCGCCCGCGCGCACGGCATCGACCCGGCGCATCTGGCCTTGAAGTTCTGCGACACGCGCCCGTTCGTGGCCGCGACCATCATCGGCGCGACGTCCATGGCGCAGCTGAAGACCAACATCGACGCGTTCGATCTGCAATGGACCGAAGAGCTGGAGAAGGCTGTCGACGCGATCCACGCACAGCATCCGAACCCCTGTCCTTGACGCTGTGCGGGCTTCGACACGCGCCCTTACGGGCGCAGCTCAGCATGACTAGGTTTGGATGCCTCTGATTCAGTCATCCTGAGCAGGCCCGCAGCGCCGTGTCGAAGGACGCAATGCCCATGATCCGCCTGTTCGCCGCCATCGCCGTTCCCGAGGAGATCGGAGAGCCGCTGACCGCCCACATGCACGGGCTGGAGGGTGCGCGGTGGCGTCCGCTGGAGGCGCTGCACATCACGCTGCGCTTCTTCGGCGATGTGGCCGAACCGATGGCGGACGACATCGACTCGGAGCTGTCGGCCATCACCATGCCGCCCTTCGGGGTGACGCTGGAGACCGTCGGGGCCTTCGGCGAAGGGCGGGACATCCACGCCGTCTGGGCGGGGGTCGCCGAAAGCGCGCCGCTGCGACACCTGGCGGCGAAAAGCGAGACGGGCGCCCGGCGCGCCGGGATGAAGGCCGAAACGCGGGCCTACCGGCCGCATGTGACCCTGGCCTACCTGCGGCGGCCGGACCCCGGTGCGGTCGCCCGCTGGATCCAGACCCACAATCTTCTGAAGTCGGCGCCGTTCGGGGTGGACCGGTTCGGACTGTACTCCAGCCACCAGACCTCGGAAGGGTCCCGGTACGTGCTGGAGCGGGAGTACCGGCTGTAGGGCGGCTTATGGTGCACTGCGTCCTTCGAGACGCGGCTTCCCCACGCCTCAGGATGGCGAAGGGCAGGGGGCTGCCCTACTGAATTCGTCATGGTGAGGAGCGAGCCTCAAGCGCGCGTCTCGAACCACGCAGGCCGTCAAAGCCGCCCCGAGAACTCCACCTCGACCGGGCCGGTCATGATCACGTGGCCGTCGCGCTCGCGCCATTCGATGGTCAGATCGCCGCCATCGAGCTCCAGCGTCGCCTTGCGGCCGGTCAGGCCGCGCCGCGCCGCCGCGACCAGCGCCGCGCAGGCGCCGGTGCCGCAGGCCTTCGTCAGGCCCGCGCCGCGCTCCCAGACGCGCAGTCGGATGCGGTCGGGGGCCTTGACCCAGGCGAAGCCGACGTTGACGCCCTCCGGAAACAGCGGGTGATGCTCGATCAGGCTGCCGGAGCCGCGGACAAGGGCGTCATCGGGCTCGCGATCGACGAAGAACACGACGTGCGGATTGCCCATGCTGACCGCGCCGGGCGTGTGCAGGTGCGGGGCGTCGATCGGGCCCACCTGCAGCTCGATGTTGCGGGTGTCCATCTCCTCGGCCAGCGGAATCTGGTCCCAGGCCAACCGAGGCTCGCCCATGTCGACGGTGACGACATGGTCGCCGGCGCGCTGGCCGCTGAGCGTCCCGCCGTCGGCGCCGAAGACGACCTCGTCCCGGCCGCCGGCCTCCATTAAGAGCCAGGCCACAGCGCGCGTGCCGTTGCCGCAGGCGCCGACCTCCTCGCCGGTGTTGTTCCAGAACCGGACGAAAGCCGCTTCGCCCGGCGCGCGCGAGGGCTCGATCGAGATCAGCTGGTCGTAGGGCGTGCGGTCGTTGATCGCGCGGACCTCGTCCGGCGACGGCTCGAACGGCTCGTCACGCGCCTCGACAACGACGAAGGCGTTGCCCAGGCCGTTCATCTTCAGGAACGGTCGGCTCATCGGACCTGTATATAGACGACGGCGAACGCTTCGTCAGAGGGCAGGATCAGGAATGGCGACGGACGAGGGTGAAGGCCGCGGGCGACTGTGGCGACTGCGCGCCTTGCTGCGCAGCCTCTACCACGGCTCCTCGCCGACGGCCGTTTGGTTCCGACTGGGCGTCATCGTCGTCGACCTGGCCATCATCGCCTTCTTCATCGCCGCGCCGCTGATGCGGGAGAACCGGCAGGTCTTCTACGCCATCGACTACGCCATCGCCGTGGTGATGATCCTCGATCTCGGCGCCCGCGCGCTGGCCTGGCCGAGCCTGAAGAGCTGGTTCAGGCGACCGATCGTCTGGGTCGATCTGTTCGTTCTCGTCACGCTGCTGTTCCCGGCCTGGCTGGCCAACCTCGGCTTCCTGCGCGTGGTGCGGCTGTGGACCCTGGTCGAGAGCGAGTTCTTCTGGCGAACGGTCGGCCGGAAGTTCGACGACACCCGCTGGGAGGAGATCACCAAGGCGTCGGTACGGCTGATCACCTTCATCTTCGTTGTCACCGGCTTCGTCTACGCCAGCTTCATCGGCCGCTACGAGGGCATCAGCGGCTGGGTCGACGCGCTCTATTTCACAGTCACCACCCTGACCACGACCGGCTATGGCGACATCTCGCTGCCGGGCGTTTGGGGGCGACTGCTGTCCATCTTCGTGATGTTGGTCGGGGTGTCGCTGTTCATCCGCCTGATGCAGCTGCTGGTGCGGCCGCACAAGGTGCTGTTTCCATGCCCCGCCTGCGGGCTCAAGCGGCACGATCTGGACGCCGTCCACTGCAAGGCTTGCGGCGAATTGCTCAACATCCCGAACGACGAGACATAACCTTCCTCTGGACGCCCCGTCGCGCCCGCCGCATTGTCGCGCGCCTGTAAAGTCGGGAACCGTCCTTCATGAAGTCCAGAGCGTTCGCTGCGGCGCTGTTGCTCGTCGCCACCCCCGCGCTTGCCGCGACCACGCCGTTTGAATGGCTCGAAGCCGTCGACGGCAAGGAGGCGATGGACTGGGTCCGGGCCGAGAACGCAAAGACCCTGCCCCTGCTTGAAGCCGACGGCCGCTTCGCCGGGCTGAAGGCCGACGCGATGAAGATCCTCTCGGCCAGCGACCGGATCGCGACGCCGACGTTCCATGGCGAGGACGTCTACAACTTCTGGCAGGACGCCACCCATACCCGCGGCGTCTGGCGTCGGACGACATTGGACAGCTACCGCTCGGACGCCCCGGTCTGGGAAACGGTGCTCGACATCGACGCCCTGGCGAAGGCCGAGAACGCCAACTGGATCTGGAAGGGCGCGACCTGCCGGCCGGTCACCCATGACCGCTGCCTGATCGAGCTGTCCAACGGCGGCAAGGACGCTGTCGAAATTCGCGAGTTCGACCTGAAGACCCGTCGCTTCGTCGAGGGGGGCTTCCGCCTGCCGGAGAGCAAGCAGACGGTCGAGTGGCTGGACGCCGACACCCTGATCCTGACCCGCGACTGGGGGGGCGGCACGACCACGGAGTCTGGCTATGGCTTCGTCGTGAAGACGCTGAAGCGCGGCCAGCCGCTGTCGGCGGCGACGGAAGTGTTTCGCGGCGACCGCAAGGACGTCAGCGCCTCGCCGGCCGTCTATCGCGATCGCGTCGGCGCCCGCGTCGTCGTCCTGCAGCGGGCCGTCGACTTCTTCCACACCGAATACTCGATCCTGACGGACAAGGGGGTCGAGAAGACCCGGTTGCCGCAGCGGTCCACGATCCAGGGCTTTGTCGGCGGCGATCTGGTCGTGACGCTGGAGGAGTCCTGGGCCGGTCCGCGCTTCCCGAACGACAAGGAGCCGAGAGCTTTCGCGGCCGGGACCCTGATCTCGATCACGCCCGACAAGGCGCTGGGCAAGCCCCTGACCGGCCCGAACGGCGAGATCGTCATCAGCAACAACTGCGATCCCTGCGTCATCTTCGCGCCGACCGACCGCCAATCGATCGACCAGGTCGCGGTGACCGACAACCGGGTCGCCGCCGTCGTCTATGACAACGTCCGCGGCCGGCTGATGACCTTCGAGGACCGTGGCGAATGGGGCTGGCGCGCGTCGACCCTGCCGACCGCCGACAACGCCGCCGTCTCGCTGGTCTCCACCAGCGACAGCGGCGACCAGCTGTTCTTCACCGTCGAGACCTTCGTCACCCCAACCCAGCTGAGCCTGGCCGAGCTGACCACGGGCAAGGCCGAGGTCGCCAAGACCCTGCCGGCCCGCTTCGACGCCTCGACCCATGTCGTCGAGCAGAAGGAAGCGGTCTCCAAGGACGGCACGAAAGTCCCCTATTTCGTCATCCATCCGAAAGGCCACGCCCATGACGGCAAGGACCCGACCCTGATCCACGCCTACGGCGGCTTCCAGTTGAGCAAGCTGCCCGTCTACGATCCTCTGGTCGGCAAGCTGTGGTTGGAGCGCGGCGGCACCTACGTCGTCGCCAACATCCGCGGCGGCGGCGAGTTCGGCCCCGCCTGGCACGAGGCGGCGCTGAAGGGGAATCGGCAACGCGCCTACGACGACCTGTTCGCCGTCGCCGAGGACGTCATCCGGCGCAAGATCACCTCGCCGCGCCACCTAGGCTTCTATGGACGCTCGAACGGCGGACTGCTGGCCGGGGTGGCGATGACCCAGCGGCCGGACCTGTGGAACGCCGTGGTCGTCGAGAGCCCGCTGCTCGACATGATGCGCTACCACCTCCTGCCGGCCGGGGCGTCCTGGATCGGGGAGTACGGCGATCCGACCAAGCCCGAGGAGGCCGCCTGGATCGCGACCTATTCGCCGCAGCAGAACGTGCGGCCGGGCGTGACCTACCCGCTGGCCTACATCACCACCTCGACCAAGGACGACCGCGTCCACCCGGGCCACGCCCGCAAGTTCGCCGCGCGCCTGGCCGAGGTCGGCGCGCACTACCTCTATTTCGAGAACACTGACGGCGGTCACGCCAACGGCGCCGATCCCGCCGCGAACGCCAGGCGGTGGGCGATGCACTATACGTACCTGTCGCGGCAATTGATGGATTGAGCATGCGTACCTACCTGCTGGCAGCCGCCATGACCCTCTCAGCCCTTACCGCGTCCGCCGCCGTTCCCGCACCCTCGACCGACGATCCCTATACCTGGATGGAGGAGATCGAGGGCGAGCGCGCGATGGCCTTCGCCCGCTCCGAGAACGAGCGCTCGCTGCCCTCGCTGCAGGGTGACGCCCGCTACGCGGCGCTGCGCCAGCAGGCCCTGACCATCCTGCAGGCCAAGGACCGCATCCCGGCCGTCGGCTTTTCCGGCGACGGGAAACTGAGCAACTTCTGGCAGGACGCCGTCCATGTGCGCGGGATCTGGCGCAAGACCACGATGGACAGCTACCGCACGGCCGATCCGGTCTGGGAGACGGTGCTGGACATCGACGCCCTGGCCAAGGCCGAGGGCAGGAACTGGGTCTACAAGGGCGCCAGCTGCCTGGCCCCCGAGGATCGCTATTGCCTTGTCGCCCTGTCGGACGGCGGCAAGGACGCGGTCGTCTACCGCGAGTTCGACTCGGTGACGAAGACCTTTGTCGTCGGCGGCTTCGAGTTGCCCGAGGGCAAGCAGAACGTGACCTGGGTGGACAAGGACACCCTGCTTGTCGCCCGCGACTGGGGCGAGGGCACGATGACCAAATCGAGCTATCCCTTCGTCATCAAGCGCTGGACGCGCGGCGCGCCGTTGTCGGCGGCGACCGAGGTGTTCCGGGGCACGGTCGATGACGTCTCCGCCTCGCCCTACGTCCTGCGCGACGCCGACGGCAGGGTCGAGGCGGTGATGATCAACCGCGCGGTCAGCTTCTTCGAGAGCGAAACCTATCTGTTGACCGACAAGGGCGCGGTGAAGCTGCCCTTCCCGCTGAAGAGCTCGATCCAGGGTCTCGTGCAGGGCCGGTTGGTCTTCACCCTGGAAGAGGACTGGGCCGCCCACGGCTTGAAGCAGGGCGACCTCGCCGCCTTCGACCTGGCCGCCATCAAGGCCGATGCGGACAAGGCCCATCCAACCCTGATCCTGCGGCCGACCGCGCACCAGTCGATCGAGGGGATCAATCTCAGCCGCAACAAGCTGATCGTCGCCCTCTACGAGGATGTGAAGGGCAAGGCGCTGGTCTTCACGCCGGGCGCCGACGGCTGGACCAGCCGGGCGCTCGATCTGCCGGCCAACGCCTCGATCGGAATCGGCTCGGCCTCCGAGACCGACGACCGGGTCTTCGTCACGGTCGCCAACTACCTGACGCCGTCGACCTTCTGGCTGGCGGACGCGGCCAGCGGCCAGGTCGAGACGATCAAGGCCTCGCCGGCCCGGTTCGACGCCTCCACGCACGTGGTCGAGCAGTTCTTCGCGACCTCGAAGGACGGGACCAAGGTTCCCTATTTCGTCGTCCGTCCGAAGGACCTGAAGTACGACGGCTCGGCCCCGACGCTGCTCTACGCCTACGGCGGCTTCCAGAGTTCGATGACGCCCGGCTACTCGCCCAACGTCGGCAAGCTCTGGCTCGAACGCGGCGGCGTCTACGTCGTGGCCAATATCCGCGGCGGCGGCGAGTACGGTCCCGCCTGGCACCAGGCCGGACTCAAGGCCAACCGCCAGAAGGTCTATGACGACTTCTTCGCGGTGTCCGAGGACCTGATCGCCCGCAAGATCACCAGCCCGCGGCGGCTGGGCGTCATGGGCGGCAGCAACGGCGGTCTGCTGATGGGCGTGGCCCTGACCCAGCGCCCGGACCTCTACAACGCCATCGTCATCCAGGTGCCGCTGTTTGACATGCTGAACTACACCCGCATCGGCGCCGGCGCGTCCTGGGTGGGCGAGTACGGCGACCCGGCGATCCCCGAGGAGCGGGCCTGGATCGCGGCCTACGACCCCTACTCCAACCTCAGGGCGGGCAAGCCCTATCCGAAGGTGTTCCTGGAAACCTCGACGAAGGACGATCGCGTCCATCCCGCCCATGCCCGCAAGGCCGCCGCGCGGCTCAAGGCGCTGGGCTACAGCTACCTCTACTACGAGAACATCGACGGCGGGCACTCCGCCGCCGCCAACCTCGACGAGACGGCGACCCGTCTGGCGCTGGAATATACCTACCTCAGCCAGCAGCTGATGGACTGATCCGGTTCTCCACCTTCCGCCTCCGCCGAGGCGCATGGAAAGAAAGAAGCCCCCGTCGCGAGAGCGACGGGGGCTTTGCCGTACATCACTGGGGAGGAAGTGCGGCCTAGAACGCCCACCGGGCGGTCAGCTGATACACCGGGCCGGCCTTCTCGGTTTCGAGCTCGTACTCGTCGTAAGACCGCGAAGCCTGGTCCGCGAGCGTCCCGAACTTGTCGAACACCTCGTCCTTCGAGGAATCGAGCAGGTTCTGGCCGGTCAGGCGGACGACGACGCTCTCGCCGAAGCGCTTCTCGACGAAGGCCTCCAGATCGCCGCCGTACTCGGTGCGGACTTCTTCCAGAGCCACGCGGCCCCAGGCGTCGCCTTGCTTGCGGTAGGTGACGCCGAAGGCGGCCGCCCAGGTCGGGACGTCCTGGATGAAGCCGACGTTGAAGACGTAGTCCGACTGGTCGTTGAACTTGCGGTCGCCCAGGAAGTCGGTGACCTCGCTGTCCAGCCAGCTGTAGTTGAAGAACACGCCGGTGTTGTCCAGGCCCATGAAGGTCAGCGGCGTGGACAGGTCGAACTCGATGCCCCAGACCTTGCCGTCGCCGACATTGTCGACGGTGTAGATGAAGGTGCCCGGGCCGCCGTCGCCCTCGAGGCCGGTGTTCACGTCCTCGATCAGGTCGGTGACGTCGCGATAGAAGACGTTGACGCCGACGATGCCGCGGCCCGGGAGGCGACGCTCGTAGCCGACGTCGAGGCCCCAGGCCGTTTCCGGCTTCAGGTCCGGGTTGCCGACGAAGTCGTCATCGCCGTACTCCTCGACGAGCAGGACCGGCTGGATCTGGTCGAAGTTCGGGCGGCGCACGGTGCGGCCGACCGAGACGTTGATCCGGCCGTCGTCGCCGACGTTGAAGCGGAAATTCGCCGAGGGCAGCAGGGCCGTGTAGTCGTTCTCGGTGATCCGCGCGCCGGGCAGCACGCCGGTGCTGTCGTCGGTGATCGTGACGTCGGTGGTCTCATAGCGAAGGCCCGCTTCCCAGCGACCCCAGTCCGCCTTGCCCGAAACCATCACGAACGGATCGAGACGGGTTTCCTCGATCGCCACGTCCGCGTCGTTCTGCAGGGTGAAGGCGCCCGGAGCCGGGAAGGTCGCGCCGCTGTTGACGCCGTTGGCGATCGTGAAGCGCGAGCGCGCCTCGATGACCCGGTTGTCGCGTTGCTTGCCGGCGTACTGCAGACCGAAGGTCAGCTTGGCGGCGCCGAGGTCACGCTCGTGCTCGAACGAGGCCTCGAGTTCGGAATCCTCAAGGTCGGTGTTGGTCTCGTCGCGCGTGAAACGGTCGGCGTCCGGGAAGGGCGTGGCGTCGCGCAGGAACTCGAGGTCGTTCTCGAACTCGAACTGGTCGTCGACCAGGGCCGAGTAGCCGAGCTTGAACTTGCTCTTGCCGCCCAGCATGTCGACCACGTACTTGCCGCGCAGCGACCAGCTGTCGGTGACGATGTCGCGATCGTTGTCGTTCAGGGTTTCCCAGTTGGCGTCGTTCTTGATGCCCGAGGCGTACTCCCAGGAGTCTTCGTCCTGGATCCGGTCGGTGCGAACGAAGTAGCCGTCGAGGGTCAGCTCGCCGCCGGCGACGTCGACGACATAGCTGGCGTTGAACGAGTAGTCCGTCCCGTCACGGACGTCGGTCTGCACTTCGATGTTGTCGAGCGTGCCGCCCGGTTCGTCATAACGCCGGCTGAACTTCTCCTTCGGGCTGAGGCGGCCCTGGACGTTCGCGCCGACCAGCAGACGGCCGCCGGCGAACTCGCCGCCCCAGTAGAAGCCGTAGTTCTCGGCGAACTCCTGGTCATTGTAGTAGGTCACGCCGCCGCGGACGTATCCGCCGTCGAGCGTGTAGGCGTCGCGCAGGACGATGTTCAGGGCGCCGGCGACGGCGTCGCCGCTGCGGTTGGCCGACGGCGCGCGGATGATCTCGATGCGCTCCAGCAGCTCGGCCGGAATGCGGTCGACGAAGAACGAGCGGTCGGCCAGGGCGCCCGGGACGCGGTCGCCGTTGATCAGGATCTGGGTGTAGCCGGGCGACAGGCCGCGCAGGCGGGCGCCGTCCGATTCCAGCACGTCCGACAGGAAGGTGACGCTGGGCACCCGCTTCATGGCGTCGCCGGCGGAAACGGGCTCGAAGCGCTGGAAATACTCCTGATCGTACGACAGCGTCGGCGCCGTCGCGTCCGTGCGGTCACGGTAGACGATCTCGCCGGTGACGATCAGTTCCTGGACGGTGGTCGGCGTTTCGGCGCCGGCGGCGGCGCCCTCGGCGGCCAGCGCCTGGCCCGCCATCATCATGGGCGCGAGCGCCACGAGCGCGAAGAGCGCGGTCTTTGTCATTGGATAGCCCCCTCAGGCCCCGCGCCTGAAGGAGACAGGCGACGGGTGTCGTTTTGACAGGGGGCGCATAGGGGGGCGGTGAGACGCCCACATGATACTTCGTCGACGCTTTTGTTTCACATGCGCCGTGGGCGGAGGGCTATGTCGACGTCCGCGTCCAGGCGAAGCGCAGGGCGCCTTCGCGGAAGGCGAAGCGGTTGAGATGCTCGGCCAAGACATCCTCCAGCCGGGTCAGGGCGGCCTCGTCCCGCGCCTCGATGACGACGCCCAGCCGGCCCGGCGCGGCCGTTAGCAGGCAGACGCCGGCCGGCGTCTCGATCCGCCCGGCGGTGGCGTCGAAGGCCACCGCGAAGCGGTGCGACCAGTGCTTGCACAACTGTGCCAGGTACTTGGCCGCGTTGGCGGTGGAGACGGAGGCCAGACTCCGCATCAGGCGCGCTCCACGGTCGCGGCGGCGGCGTCCAGGGCGTCGCAGATCGTCGCGATCTGTTCCTTGGTCAGGCCGCCGGCGGTCAGCTTGAGCTTGAGCGCCGTGCGCAGGTTCTCGCGGGCCCGCAGGATCTGCGGCGAGAAGGCGGCGCTCGACGCGGCGGCCTCGGCCATGCGCTGGAAGATGCCCGCCGCCTGGGCCTCATTGGCGCGCAGGTGGGCCTCGCCCTCGGTCGTGACGGTGTAGAGCTTGCGCCCGCCTGCCGCGTCGGCGGCGGTGACGAAGCCCATTTCCTCAAGCCAGGTCAGGGTCGGATAAACGACGCCGGGCGAGGGCGAATAGGCGCCGCCGGCCTGCTCCTCGATCTCCTTGATCAGCTCGTAGCCGTGGCGCGGCTTCTCGGCGATCAGGCGCAGGATGACCAGCTTCAGGTCGCCGTGGTCGAAGAAGCGGCCGAACCGCCCGCCGCGCCCGCCGCCGCGCGGCCCGTGATGTCCGCCCCAGCCGTGGCGGCCGAAGCGATGGTGCTTGTCGTGATGATGAAAGCCGAAATGGCGATGCATGGTTAGAGCCTTTCTAGATATATCGAAAATCAAGATATATCGAATTGGCCAGACGTCAAGGTCGATATATCGAAATTGTATCGAATAGCGGCATGCTCTGGTCCGCCCGCGCCCCGGGCTCAGAGTCCCCGCAGCACCTCCGCCAGCAGTCGCCCCTCGGCCGCGCGGCTCGACCCGGCGCGCCAGGCGACGACGATCTCGCGGCTGGGATGATCGGCCTGGAGGGGGCGGGTGGCGACGTTGACGTGGTCGGTCAGGCCCGCCGCCACCGCCATGGCCGGCAGGAAGGACACGCCCAGGCCGGAACCGACCATCTGGACGAGCGTCGGCAAGGATGTGGCCGCGAAGGTCTCCTCGTCGCTCGCCCTGGGCGGCTCGAGGCCACAGGCGGCGAGGGCGTGGTCGCGCAGGCAGTGGCCGTCTTCGAGCAGGATGAGGTCCTTGGGCGACAGACTCTCGGGATTGACCCTGCTGTCCTTCAGGATCCGGTGCCCGGCCGGCGCGGCGGCCAGGAGCTCATCATCCTCGACATGCGCCCACTTCAGGCCGGTCATATCGTAGGGCAGTGCGATCAGGGCGGCGTCCAGGGCGCCGGCCTTGAGCGCCGCGATGAGACGGTTCGTCAGGTCCTCGCGCAGGAACAGCCGCAGCTTCGGATACCGCTTGCGCAGCACAGGCAAGGCCTTGGGCAGCAGGAAGGGCGCGATGGTCGGGATGACGCCGAGCCGGAAACGGCCGCTGAGCGGCTGGCCGGCGCCCTGGGCCGCCTGCACGAGACCCTCGGCCTGGTCGAGGATGGCGCGGGCGCGGCGCACCGCCTCCTCCCCGGCCGCGGTGAGGATCACGCCCGAGCGGGCCCGGTCCACGACCGGCGCGCCCAGCACCTTCTCCAGCTCCGCGATGCCGGCGGACAGTGTCGGCTGGGTGACATGCGCCGCCTGGGCCGCGCGGCTGAACGAGCCGTGGTCGGCGAGATGGACCAGGTACTGGAGCTGGCGCAGGGACGGGAGCATCGCCCACCATAGAAAAAATCGATCCAATCGGAAAGAATTATCGATTGGAACAATGCTGCGGCGCACACTACCTAGCCCCCTGTCATGAGCGGGCGACCTGAAGGGAACCCGTTCGTTCCGCGCTCACCCTTCATCCGTTCAAGGAGTCGTTCAGTATGCTCGGCGTTGGTCAAAAGCTTCCGGAGTTCAAGGTCGTCGGCGTGAAGCCGGGCTTCAATCGTCACGAAGAGAACGGCGAGAGCGCGTTCGAGACCGTCACCAACGAGTCGTTCCCGGGCAAGTGGAAGGTCATCTTCTTCTATCCGAAGGACTTCACCTTCGTCTGCCCGACCGAGATCGCCGAGTTCGCCCGCCTCAACAAGGAATTCGCTGACCGCGACACGGTCGTCCTGGGCGGTTCGACCGACAACGAGCACAGCAAGCTCGGCTGGCGCCGTGAGCATCCGGATCTGGACAAGCTTCCGATCTGGAGCTTCGCCGACAACAGCGGCAAGTTCGCGCGCGCCCTCGGCGTCCTGGATGAGGAAGAAGGCGTCGCCCTGCGCGCCACCTTCGTGGTCGATCCGCACAACGTCGTGCAGCACGTCTACGTCACCAACCTGAACGTCGGCCGTGCGCCGGCCGACACGCTTCGCGTCCTGGACGCCCTGCAGACCGACGAGCTGTGCCCGTGCAACCGCGCGGTCGGCGGCGACGTTCTGAACCTGGCCGCCGAGTAAGGCCGACCAGAGAAGATCGCGGCCCACGCCCCCCGGGGCCGCACGGCCCGGGACCCCGCCTCAGTCTCCCTCCCCCTGACGGCGCGGGGTCCCGGACCCCTCCTTTCCAATTCAAACTGTTTCAACGGAGCGCCTCCATGTCGCTGGACGCCCTGCGCGATCTGCTGCCCGCCTACGCCAAGGACCTGAGCCTGAACCTGTCGTCGCTGAGCAACGAGACCCTGCTGACCGACCAGCAGAAGTGGGGGGCGTTCGTCGCGTCGGCCCACGCGGTCGGCGTTCCGGCGGTGGTGAAGAACCTTGAGGCGGCCGCCCGCGCCGCCGGGCTGTCGGAAGAGGCCCTGACCGCCGCCAAGGCCGCGGCCGCCATCATGGGCATGAACAACGTCTACTACCGCGCCCTGCACCTGATGAAGAACAAGGAGTACGGCACGCTGCCGGCGAAACTCCGCATGAACCTGCTGGCCAATCCGGGCGTGGAGAAGGTCGACTTCGAGCTGTGGTCGACCGCCGTCTCGGCGATCAACGGCTGCGGCATGTGCCTGGATGCGCACGAGGCGGAACTGAAGAAACACGGCGTGCCGAACACCAGCGTCCAGGCGGCGGTGCGCATCGCGGCCGTGGTCAACGCGGCCAGCGCCGTCATCGCGGGCGAAGCGGCGGCTCAATAGTCCTCGCCATCCTCGGGCTCGTCCCGAGGACCCCTCGCTCAGCTTCATTGTGAGAGAAAGATCACGCTCTCACCTGCGAACCGACACGGGGGTCCTCGCCACAAGGGCGAGGATGACGGATCAAGCTACTTCGTCGGCTGGCCCGTCTCGACGTAGCTCTTGAAGCGCGTCAGCTGCTCGCCGAACACGCTGTCGAACAGCGGGGCGGCCTTGACCATTTCCGGTCTCAGGCCGCCGATCGCGTAGGTCTGGACGACCTCGGTGCCGCCCTCGACCTTTTTCAGGTTGAAGGTCAGGGCTCCGCTTGCGCCCTCATCCTGCAGCGGCCCGAAGCCGCCCCGGATGCGGAGCGTCGTGCCTGGCCAGGCGAGGATGACCTCGCCGTGCATGACACCGCCGCCGGGCAGGGCCTCGCAGAAGCAGCCGCCGGGCTTGAGCTCGATGGTCATGTTGCGCGAGTCGCCCGAGTAGCTGTGTTCGCCGTTCCACCAGCGACCGATCTCGCCCAGCGCGAGGTAGACCTTCTCCGGCGGCGCGGCGACGACGACGCGGTTCTCCGTCCGCAAGCCGGCTTCCCAGGTCGATTTCACCTCCGCCGACGCCGCGCCGGCGACGAGCATCTGGGCGGCGCCGGCAAGGGCCGCGATCGCGGATTTCATAAGACGCCTCCCGCCTGTTGAGATGGGAAGGGAAGCACCGCTTGATTAAGCAATCAAGTGGTGGCGATCAAGAGTCGCTCACGCGGCTTCGAACCGGAGCGGGCCGCCCCAGAAGGTCGCGACCAGGCCGTTCTGTTCGCCCGGCGCGCCGGTGGTCAGGAACCGGCGCTTGCCGGAAGCCCCGAGATCATATTCCGGATGCCGTTCGAAGTAGCGCGACAGGGCGTCGGCGGTGGAGTCCGGCTGGTGGATCAGCGGCGTGCCCGCGGGCAGGGCGTCGCGGAACAGGTCGGCGACGATCTCGTAATGGGTGCAGCCCAGGATCGCCCGGTCCGGCGGCCGCCCGATGCGGCGCCGAAGGGCGTCGACATGGCCTGAGATTTCGGCGGCGAGCACCTCACGCGACGCGTCCTGCTCGATCAGCCGCGCCAGGTTCGGGCAGGGTTCGGAAAAGACGGCCAGATCCTGTTTGCGCTTGTCGATCTCGATCTCGAACACGCGGCTGCTGGCGGTGCCTGGGGTGGAAAAGACGCCCAGCACATCGACCTTCTGCACCTGCTCGCCGCGACGGTCGGCCTCATGTTCCCAGGGCAGGCCGGTGGCGGCCTCGATGGTCGGAACGATGATCCCCAGCACGTTCAGCGCCCGCCCGGTCTCGCGCCGGTAGCCCGGCAGCCAGGTCTGCTGCAGACGGCGCAGGGCGATGGCCGAGGCGGTGTTGCAGGCCAGGACGACGAGGTTGGCGCCCTCGTCGAACAGCCGCATGCAGCCGGCCCTGGTCAGCTCGACGATCTCCTCGCCCGGCCGCCCGCCGTAGGGGGCGTTGGCCTGGTCGGCGAGGTAGATGAAGTCGGCCGAGGGGAAGCGCTCGACGAGCGCTCTGTGGACGGTCAGGCCGCCCACGCCGGAATCGAAGACGCCGATGGACATGACTTTCGCTTTAGAGCGCGCCGGGTCCTGGCGAAAGGCGCCGCCTCCGATCCGTAAGCAGATTACAAGTGGTTCATGTGACGTACAGGGAAGGGGGAGCTAGGGTCCGCCGCAAACTTATCCTGGGAGCGAACCCTCCGTGCATCGTCGTAACTTCCTCGCCGCCACCGCGGCCACCGCGGCCCTTTCCGGCCTTGCCGGCAAGGCGCTCGCCGCCACCGCCGCCGGCAATCCCCTGACCCAGACCTGGACCGGGCCCTATGGCGGGGTTCCGGCTTTCGACAAGGTCAAGGTCTCCGACTTCGCCGCGGCCGCCGAGGAGGCCATGGCGAAGAACCTGGCCGAGATCGACGCGATCACCGCAAATCCTGAGGCGCCGACCTTCGAGAACACCATCGCGGCGCTGGAAGACAGCGGCCGCATGCTGACCGACTACTACACCTACTACGGCATCTGGGGCTCCAACATGAGCTCGCCGGAGTTCCAGCAGGTCGAGACCGTGCTGGACACCAAGCTGACCGCGTTCGGGGACAAGATCACCCAGAACGAGAAGCTCTTCGCCCGCATCGAGGCGGTCTACAACTCGCCGGCCAAGGCCGCGCTGACGCCCGAGCAGCAGCGCCTGACCTGGATCTACTACACCAACTTCGTGCGGTCCGGCGCCAAGCTGAGCCCCGAGGCCAAGAAGCGCGTCGCCGCGGTCAACGAGGAGCTGGCGGGCCTCTACACCAAGTTCAGCCAGAACCTGCTGGCCGACGAGAACACCTTCATCGAACTGACCGCCGCCGACCTGGTCGGCCTGCCGGAAGGCCTGAAGGCCAACGCCGCCTCCAGCGCCGAACAGCGCAAGATGCCGGGCAAGTTCATCATCGTGAACACGCGCTCCAGCGTCGATCCCTACCTGACCTACTCGCCGGTGCGCGCCACGCGCGAGAAGGTCTGGAGGGCCTTCGTGAACCGCGGCGACAACGGCGGCGCGACCGACAACAACGCCATCATCAGCCGGATTCTGAAGCTTCGCGTCGAGCGGGCCAACCTGCTCGGCTACAGGACCCATGCCCACTGGCGCCTCGAGAACGCCATGGCCAAGACGCCCGAGAACGCCATGGCGCTCATGGAGGCGGTGTGGCCGGCGGCCATCGCCCAGGTCGCCAAGGATGTCGCCGAAATGCAGGCGATCATCGACGCGGAGAAGGGCGGCTTCAAGCTGCAGCCCTGGGACTACCGCTTCTACGCCGAGAAGGTCCGCAAGGCGAAGTACGACCTCGATATGAACGAGGTGAAGCCGTACATGCAGCTGGAAAAGCTGCGCGAAGGCATGTTCTGGGCCGCCGGCCAGCTCTATGGCTTCGAGTTCAAGCAGATCAGCGGCGTGCCCGTTTATCACGAGGACATCCGCGTCTGGGAAGTGAACCGCGGCGGCCAGTTGGTCGGCCTGTGGTACTTCGATCCCTACGCCCGCGAGGGCAAGCGCTCGGGCGCCTGGATGAACGCCTACCGGAACCAGGAGCGGTTCCGGAACGACGTGAAGACCATCGTCAGCAACAACTCCAACTTCATCAAGGGCAAGCCCGGTGAACCGGTGCTGATCAGCTGGGACGACGCCGAGACCCTGTTCCACGAGTTCGGCCACGCCATTCACGGCCTGAATTCGAACGTCACCTACCCGGGCGTTTCCGGCACCGCTGTCGCGCGCGACTACGTCGAGTTCCCGAGCCAGCTGAACGAGCACTGGCTGCCGACGCCCGAGGTGCTGAACCGCTTCGCGCTGCACTACCAGACCGGCAAGCCGATCCCCGCAGAGCTGGTCGCCAAGATCGAGAAGGCCAGCAAGTTCGGCCAGGGCTTCGCCACCACCGAGTACCTCGCCAGCGCCCTGATCGACATGAAGCTGCACCTCGCCGGCGACGTCGACATCGATCCGGACGCGTTCGAGCGTGAGGAGCTGGCCAAGCTCGGCATGCCGTCCGAGATCGTCATGCGCCACCGCACCCCGCAGTTCGGCCATGTCTTCTCCGGCGACGGCTACTCGGCCGGCTACTACAGCTACCTGTGGTCGGACACCCTTACCGCCGACGTCGCCGAGGCCTTCAAGGAGGCCGGAGGCCTCTACGACAAGGCCACCGCCAAGCGCCTGCACGACGAGATTATGTCGCGCGGCAACAGCGTCGATCCGGCCGATCAGTTCCGCGCCTTCCGCGGACGCGATCCGAAGATCGGGGCGCTGATGCGCGATCGGGGCTTCCCCGTTCCGGCGGGCGCCTGATCAGACTGAGCGAAGGGCCGCGGCGGTCAGGGCGCCGCGGCCCTTTTTCTTTCACGGGGGAATCCATGGACCGTCGTAGCTTCCTGGCCACAGGCGCCGCCCTGGCCGTCGTCGCCACCGCCAGCCGCGCCCTGGCCGCGTCTGGCAATCCGCTGCTCCAGAAATGGGTCGGCGCCTATGAGGGCCTGCCGCCCTTCGACAAGGTGCGACTGCCCGACTTCGAGCCGGCCTTCCGCGAGTCGATGGACATGCAGCGGGCCGAGATCGCCGCCATCGTCGCCAACACGTCCGCGCCGACCTTCGCCAACACCATCGAGGCGCTGGAACGTTCGGGAGAGGCGTTCAACAACGTCTCGACGCTCTACTATGTGCACACCTCGGTGCTGATCACCCCGGAGATGCAGGCCATCGAGGCGCGGATGGCCCCGGTGCTGGCCGCCTACGCGGACGAGCTGACGCAGAACGGTCCGCTGTTCGCCCGCATCCAGGCCGTCTACGCCGCGCGCGAGCGCTCGGGCCTGACAGCGGAGCAGCAACGGCTGGTCTGGGTCTACCACAACAACTTCGTGCAATCGGGCGCGGCGCTGGATGCGGCGGGCAAGTCTCGTCTGGCGGCCATCAATCTGCGTCTCGCCGACCTCTACACGACGTTCGGCAAGAACCTGCTGGCGGACGAGCAGACCGATGTCCTGGTGCTCGACAAGGTCGAGGATCTGGCCGGCGTTCCGCAATCGGTGGTCGGCCAGGCGGCGGCCGCCGCCCAAGCTCGCGACCTGGCCGGCAAGTGGGTCATCGAGAACAACAGCTCGGCGATGAATCCCTTCCTCACCTTCGCCACGGAGCGGGCGCTACGGAAGAAGGCCTGGGACCTGCGCATGGGCCTGGGAAGCCACGCCGGCGCGCCGACCGACAACACGCCCGTCATCAAGGAAATCCTCAAGCTGCGCGCCGAGCGGAGCAAGCTGCTGGGCTTTCAGACCTTCGCCCACTGGCGGGTCGCCGACCGCATGGCCGGCAAGCCGGAGAACGCCGTCGCCCTGATGGAAGCCTTGCTTCGGCCGGCGATCGCCAGAATGGGCGAGGAGGTCGCCGACATGAAGGCCCTCGCCGCGGCCGAAGGCGACGCGGCGCAAGGGGCGGACAAGGACTTCGGTCCCTGGGACTACCGCTACTACGGCGAGAAGGTCCGCAAGGCGAAGTACGATATCGCCGAAGCCGAGGTGAAGCCCTACCTCCAGCTGGACAAGATGAAGGAGGCGATGTTCTGGGTCGCCGGCCAGGTCTATGGCCTCAGCTTCACACGACTGTCGGGCATCGCCATGCCCCATCCTGACGGCGAGGTCTGGGAGGTCAGGCGGGCCGACGGGACGCACCGCGGGCTCTGGTATTTCGACCCCTTCGCGCGACCGGGCAAGCAGTCGGGCGCCTGGGCCAATGTCTATCGCCAGCAGGGGCGGTTCCCGAGGGCGACAACCGTCATCTCGACCAACAACTGCAACTTCGCCAAGCCCGCCGCGGGCGAACCGACGCTGCTCAGCTGGAGCGACGCCACCGTCGCGCTGTTCCACGAGTTCGGGCACGCCATTCACCACCTGAACTCGAACGTCACCTACCCGACCCTGGCCGGCGCCAACGTCACCTGGGACTACGTCGAGTTCCCCAGCCAGATCTACGAGCGCTGGGCGATGACGCCGGAAGTGCTCGGTCGCTTCGCCGTTCACTACCAGACCGGCGAGCCCATGCCGGACGCGCTGGCCGACAAGCTGCGCAGGGCCAAGACCTTCAACCAGGGCTTCGCCACCGCGCGCCAGCTGTCGGCGGCGATGCTGGACATGCGCATCCACCTGGCCGGCGATGCGGACATCGACCTCGTCGATTTCTATGAGAAGGAGGTCGCCCGCATCGGCCTGCCGAAGGAGGGCGAGCTGGCGCCTCGGCTGGGCTGGTTCAGCCATGTCTTCGCGGGAGAGGCCTACGCGGCCGGCTACTACAGCTATGCCTGGGCCGAGGCCCTGACGGCCGACGCCTGGGAAGCGTTTCTGGAAGCCGGCGGCCCCTATGACCCCGTGGTCTGCAAACGTCTCTACGACACGGTGATGAGCGTCGGGAACACCGTCCCCGCGGCGGTCGCCTTCCGCAACTTCCGCGGCCGCGACGTGACGATCGACGCCCTGCTGCGGGATCGGGGTTTCCCGGTTTCCTAGCTGTCGGTCCTCGGGGTGGCGGTGATCCGGGTCAGGCCGCCGTCGTTGTCGATCGAGAACCGGATCGCCGCCCCGCCGATGCTCACGCCGCCGTAGTTGCCCCAGTAGTAGTTGAAGGCGTCGCCGGCTTCGAAACGGTGCTCGGCCGGGGCCTCCGGCGCGACGGCGGCGACCATTCGGCGCATCAGCCGCGCGGGCAGTTCGGAGTTCGAGCTGATCACGCCCTGGCGCGCGCCGACCGACACGCGGACGACGCGCTCGCCGACGCCGCAAACGGTCCAGGCCCAGCCGGTCGCCATGTCGCCGCGGTTCATCACCGAACAGCTCAGGCCGCTGGCGCTGGTCCCCGTCTCGGTCCAGTCGAACAGGCTGGCGCCGGGTTCATTGACGCTGATGCGGGCCATCACCTGCTTGCGGGTCAGGGCCGCCATGTTGGGGGCTGACTTCGCCTGTTCCGCGGTGCTGAAGGTCATCCAGTACCGGATCATCCGGTAGCCCATGTAGCCGCCGCCGAGCAGCACCGCGATCACCAGCGTGATGACCAGCATCAGTACCGGACTGGCGCCCTCGCGACGTCGTCCCGATTTCTGAAGATCGACCAAGGCCCCCTCCTGCACACCCCGCCGGGAGGCTAGAAGGGGCCTGTGACAACGGCAAGGAGCCGACATGCTGCGGATCGCCGGAATCGACCATCTCGTGCTCCGCGCCCGGGACCAGGAGGCCCTGGTCGCCTTCTACGTCGACGTTCTGGGACTGGCGGTCGAGCGGCGGCAGGACTCCATCGGCCTGGTCCAGCTGCGCGCGGGATCGAGCCTGATCGACATCGTCGGCGTCGACGGGAAGCTTGGCCAGATGGGCGGCGCGGCGCCGGGCGCGGAGGGGCGCAACCTCGACCACTTCTGCCTCAACGTCGCCGGCTTCGACATGGAGACGGTCCGGGCGCACCTTCTGGCCCACGGCGTCGAGGTCGGCGAGGAAGGCCTGCGCTACGGCGCCGGCGGCGAGGGGTTGTCGATCTACCTCAAGGACCCCGAAGGGAACGGGGTGGAGTTGAGGGGGTAGCGCTCTCAACAGTCATCCTGAGCAGCGCCGAAGGCGCGTGTCGAAGGACGCAGTGAGGCCGTGCGTGGTTCGACACGGCCCTGCGGGCCTGCTCACCATGACTGGATTGCGCGCCGACTCTCCTGCCTTGATTTCCTTCCCTTTTCCGCGCATAAGGCCCGCCTTCCGGCGCAGATGCAGTTCAGCGCCCTCCACCGTCACGACCCCGGCGCCCCTCTCATGGCCGGACGAGGACGGCGAGGCCCCCCGTCGACGTGATCGTCCACGGGGGCGAATTGCGTTTGCCCCTTCGACACTCCCGCCCTCGGCGGGCGGCTCAGGATGACGGTTTAGAACGCGAATGTTCGAAGGCCTTACAGAACGGCTCAGCGGCGTCTTCGACCGACTTTCCGGTCGCGGCGTGCTCGGCGAGAAGGACATCGACGAGGCGCTGCGCGAGGTCCGCGTCGCGCTGCTCGAGGCCGACGTCGCCCTGCCGGTGGTCAAGGACTTCATCGCCAAGGCCAAGGAGAGCGCCACCGGCGAGGCCGTGATCCGCTCGATCCGCCCCGCCGACCAGGTGGTGAAGATCGTCTACGACGGCCTGGTCGAGATGCTTGGCGGCGACGAGGCCGAGGGCCTCAAGCTGGCGCTGAACCCGCCGTCGATCATCCTGATGGCCGGCCTCCAGGGCTCGGGCAAGACGACGACCGCCGCCAAGCTGGCGCTGCGCCTCAGCAAGATGGACCGCAAGAAGGTCCTGATGGCTTCGCTCGACACCCGCCGCCCGGCGGCGATGGAGCAGCTGGCCACGCTGGGCAAGCAGATCGAGGTCGACACCCTGCCGATCGTCGCCGGCCAGAGCGCCGTCGACATCGCCCGCCGCGCGCTGCAGGCGGCCAAGCTGCAGGGCTATGACGTCCTGATCCTCGACACCGCCGGCCGCACCACGCTCGATGAGCAGATGATGGCCGAGGCGGCGCAGATCGCCCAGATCGCCGTCCCGACCGAGACCCTGCTCGTCGCCGACAGCCTGACCGGCCAGGACGCCGTCCGCACCGCCAAGGCCTTCCATGAGCGTCTGCCGCTGACCGGCCTGGTGCTGACTCGCGCCGACGGCGACGGGCGCGGCGGCGCGGCCCTGTCGATGCGGGCTGTCACCGGCCTGCCGATCAAGTTCCTCGGCGCGGGCGAAAAGGTCGAGGCGCTCGACGTCTTCGACGCGCGCCGCGTGGCCGGCCGCATCCTGGGCCAGGGCGACATCGTCGCCCTTGTCGAGAAAGCCGCCACCGACCTCGATCAGGCCAAGGCTGAGGCCATGGCCAAGAAGCTGGCCAAGGGCCAGTTCGACCTGGAGATGATGTCCGACCAGCTCGCCCAGATGGAGCGGATGGGCGGTATGGAAGGTCTGATGGGCATGCTGCCCGGCGTCCAGAAGATGAAGCGTCAGATCGCCGAGAGCGGCATCGACGACAAGGCGATCAAGCGCCAGCGCGCCATCATCGGCTCGATGACCAAGCAGGAGCGTCGCAAGCCCGACATCCTGGCCGCCTCGCGCAAGCGCCGCATCGCGGCCGGCGCGGGCGTGGACGTGGCCGAGGTCAACCGACTGCTCAAGCAGCACCGGCAGATGGCCGACGCGATGAAGATGATGACCCGCAACGGCGGCGCCGGCTTCGCCCGGATGGCCCAGATGCTGGGCGGCGGCGGCATGGACCGCCTCAAGACCCTCGGGGGCGGCAAGATGGCCGCGCCCGATCCCAAGGAACTCGAACAGCTGCAGCAGAAGCTTCAGGGCCTCGGCGGCGGCGCACCTACCCCGGGAGGCCTCCCCGGCCTTGGCGGCCCCTCGCTGCCTCCCGGTTTCAACCCCTTCAAGAAATAGACTTTAGACCAGAGGACTACCCCTAATGCTGAAGATCCGTCTCGCCCGTGGCGGCGCCAAGAAGCGCCCCTACTACTCGATCGTCGTCGCCGACAGCCATTCGCCCCGCGATGGCCGTTTCATCGAGAAGGTGGGCGCCTACAACCCGCTGCTGCCCAAGGACGGCCCGACCCCGCGCGTCACCCTGAAGCTCGACGCGATCAACGCCTGGATCGCCAAGGGCGCCCAGCCGACGGACCGCGTCGCCCGCTTCCTGGCCGCCGAAGGCGTCGGCCAGTGGAAGGCCGGCAACAACCCGACCAAGGGCAAGCCGGGCAAGAAGGCCGAGGAACGCGCCGCCGAGCGCGCCCAGCGTGAAGCTGACCGCGCCGAAGCCGCCGCCGCGGCCAAGGCCGAGGCTGAAGCCGCCGCCGCCGCTCCGGCTCCGGAACCTGAAGTCGAGGCCGCTCCGGCTGAAGAAGCTCCGGCCGTCGAGGCCGCCGCTGAAGAGGCCGCTCCGGAAGCCGCCGCTGAAGACGCTCCGGCCGCCGAAGCCACCGAAGAGCAAGCCTAAGCTCTTGCCGAGCGCCCCCGCGTAGGCGGGGGCCCAAGCTGCCTTCGGAGCACCGGCCATGGCTGCCGCAAACTCAGCTTGGGTTCCCGCCTTCGCGGGAAGGATCGGCTAGATGGGGCAAGTGCGCCTTCTCGCTGTCGGCCGTGTCGCGGGCGCCTTCGGCGTCCGCGGAGAGGTGCGGATCAGCACCTTCACCGAAGAGCCCCTGGCGCTCGCCCGCTTCGGCGAGCTCAAGCGCCAGGACGGTTCTCCGGCCCTGACCATCACGTCCGCGCGTGAGGCCAAGGGCGGGATCATCGCCCGCTGCCCCGGCGTCGAGACCAAGGAACAAGCCGACGCCCTGCGCGGCCTGCGCCTCTACATCGACCGGAACGCCCTGCCCGAGCCCGACGAGGACGAATTCTATCTCGCCGACCTCATCGGGCTGTCCGTCATCGACCCGTCCGGCGAGGCGATCGGCAAGGTGAAGTCCGTCCAGGACTTCGGCGCCGGCGACATCCTCGAGATCATCCCCGACGAGGGCGGCCCCACCTGGTACCTGCCCTTCACCCGCGAGGCCGTGCCCGAGGTCCGCCTCGCCGACGGTCTGATCGTCGCCGTGCGGCCGAACGAGGTGGAATAGGGTCTGGCCTTTCTCGCTGGAACGCCCATCTCCTGTCCTCAGCGTGGAGGCTGCATGAGCGAGCGTCAGATCAAGGTCCCCGGACCCGACCATCCCATCACCATCGCGCCCAACCCCGGACGCGTCATCGTCTCGGTGGGCGGCAAGCTGCTGGCGGACACGCGCGCGGCGCTAACCCTGCGCGAGGCGGGCTATCCGCCGGTGCAGTATGTGCCGCGCGAGGACGTCGACATGACCCGCCTGCAGCGCGGGCCGCACCATACCTACTGTCCCTACAAGGGCGACTGCGCCTATTTCAGCATCCCCGAAGCCGGGGCGCGCGGCGAGGCGGCGGTCTGGACCTATGAACAGCCGTTCGAGGCGGTGGCGCCGATCAAGGACTACCTGGCCTTCTATCCCGATCGCGCCGACATCCGCCTGGAGCCCTGACCGCGCCGCGCGCCCGGAGGCTCGCCGGTGACGCGCTTGAAGGCCCGACTGAAGGCCGCCTCGGACTCGTAGCCGACCTCCATGGCGATCTGCGCCACGGTCAGGGACCCCACGGCCAGCAGGCTGGAGGCGATCTGCATCCGCCAGTTTTGCAGATAGGTCATCGGCGGCGCGCCGAGGGCGGCCGTGAACCGTTCAGCCAGCACCGAGCGGGAAAGGCCCGTCTCCCGCGCCAGCGCCGCCAGTGTCCAGGCCCGGGCCGGCTCGGCGTGCAACAGGCGTAGTGCGCGGCCGACCTGCGGATCGCTCAGCGCGCCGAACCATCCCGACGCGCCGGTCGGCAGGCGCTCGGCGTATCGCCGCACGATCTCGATGAAGATCAGTTCGCTCAGGCGGGACAGGACGGACTCGCCGCCCAGTCGTCGGGAACGGCTCTCGGCCACCGCCGCCCTGATCAGCCCGGCCCAGCATGCCGTCGCCGCCGAAGCCATCGGCGATGTGTACGACCGGCGGCAGCGCCTCGATCACCGGGTTGAACGGCCGTGCGTCGCAGCCCAGGAAGCCGCAGATCAGCTGGGTCTCCTCGCCGCCATCGTCCTTGCGAAGGACATGTGGCAGGCGCTGGTCCTCGGTCGGCAGCCGGTATAGGTCCAGCTCCGGCCGCGCCCGCATTCCGGGGGCGCTGGACAGCACATGGCCGTGGCCGTGCGGGAAGATCACGATGCTGCCCGGCTCGAGCTTGACCGGCGGTTCGTTGTCGCCGCTCGACCGCGCCGCCCAGCAGGTTCCCGACAGGACCACATGGTACTCGATGACGTGCTCGGCCCCCGGGATGACCATCTCCGCGAGCTCGGCCGTCGGGGGCGCCACGGCCACCCATGGCGCGCGCGAGGTCACGTCGAAAAAGATGGCGCCGGTCAGACGCACTGTCCGCAGCACGTCCGAGAGGATCTCAGAGCTCATGTCGCGAGCCTAAAGTATTTCACATGCGAAAAAACGGACGATTGGCGGTCTTCGCCGGACGATCGGTCATTTCCCCGTTTCGGGCCAGTCCCTACTCCGTCGCCGCAAGGGGCCATCCCAAGTCAGACGCGCCGGACGGGCGCGACGGAGATCAACCATGGACATGAATGCACAGACCGACGTCGACCTGCGGAAGCTGGAGGCGCTGACGGGCAAGGTGATGACCGACGCGGCCGGCGCCGGCGCGGGCCTGCTGGCCTACATCGGCGACCAGACCGGCGTCTACCGCGCCATGGTCGCGCTCGGCCGCGCGTTGCCGGCCCAGATCGCCTCGGAGGCCGGAGTCGATGAACGCTACCTGCGTGAATGGCTCGGAGCACAGGCGGCGGCCGGCTACATAACCTTCCACGGCGAGGATGAGACCTGGTCGCTGTCACCCGAGCAGGCGCTGGTCTTCGCCGCCGAAGGGCATCCGGCCTGCATGCAGGGCTATTTCCAGCTCAACCTTTCGCTGGCCTCGACCTACGAGAAGGCGGTCGAGACCTTCCGCACCGGCGCCGGTCGCGGCTGGGGCGAACACAGCGACTGCCTGTTCTGCGGCGTCGGGCGGTTCTTCGAGACCGGCTACAAGACCTACCTGCTGGAAGACTGGATTCCCGCCCTCGATGGTGTCGCCGAGAAGCTGCAGCGCGGGGCGAAGGTCGCGGACGTCGGCTGCGGCCACGGGTCCTCGACCATCCTGATGGCCCAGGCCTGGCCGCTGTCGCGGTTCGAGGGGCTGGACTTCCATGCGCCGTCGATCGCCGCCGCCCGGGTTCATGCCGAAAAGGCCGGCGTCGCCCGCAACACCGTGTTCAAGACCGCCGGAGCGGCGGACTACGAGGGCGGCGGCTACGACCTGGTCTGTCTGTTCGACGCCCTGCACGACATGGGCGATCCGGTCGGCGCCGCGCGCCACATCCGCCAAAGCCTCAAGCCCGATGGCGCGCTGATGCTGGTCGAGCCGCTGGCCGGCGACAGCGTGGCGGAGAACCTGCATCTGATCGGGCAGATCTTCTACCAGGGCTCGACCCTGATCTGCACGCCCGCCGCCCGCGCCCAGGGCGAGCTGCAGCTCGGCGCCCAGGCCGGCGAGAAGCGGCTGACGGCGGTGCTTCTGGAAGCGGGCTTCACACGCGTCCGGCGCGCCACCCAGACGATGACCAACATGGTCCTCGAGGCGCGGCCGTAGGCGGATGCGGGTGGAGGCTAGGCCTTCACCCGCATCAGGCATTCCTGGGCCACGCTGGCCGCGAGGACGCCGTCCTGGGTGTACATCTCGCCGCGGATAAAGCCGCGCCCCTGACTGGTCGACGGGCAGTCCTGGTCGAACAGGATCCAGTCGTTGAAGTTGGTCGGGCGATGGAACCACATGGCGTGGTCCAGGCTGGCCGACTGCATGCCCTTCGTCCGCCAGGTCAGGCCGTGGACGCGCAGGGCGGTCTCCATGAAGGCCATGTCCGAGGCGTAGGCGAGGGCCGCCTGCTGCCACTTGGCCTCCGTGCCGAGCGGCGACTTGGCGCGCATCCAGACCTGCTTGCGGGGCGGCTTCGCCACCGGCTTGAACATGTTCTGCGGATCGGGCCAGCGCACCTCGACCGGGCGGCGCTTCATGTGCTCGATCATCGCCGGCGGCATGTCCTTGTTCTCGGCCAGGGCCTGCTCCATCTCGGTGGCCACCGATTCCGGCGAGGGATGGGCGGGCATGGGCGACTGGTGCTCGTAGCCCTCTTCCGGCACCTGGAACGAGGCGGCCAGGTTGAAGATCTGCTCGCCGTTCTGGATCGCCACCACGCGTCGGGTCGTGAAGCTGCCGCCGTCACGGGCGCGGTCGACCTGATAGAGCACCGGGATGCGCACGTCGCCCGGCCGGATGAAGTAGGCGTGCAGCGAGTGGCAGACGCGGTCCTCGACCGTCTCGTAGGCCGCCAGCAGCGCCTGGGCGATGACCAGGCCGCCGAAAATCCTGGGGAAGCCGTCGTTGGGCGAGCGCCCGCGGAACAGGTTCATCTCGATCGGCTCGAGCGCCAGGGTCTCGATCAGGTTTTCGCTCTCTTGCATGAAACCCGCATTAGGCCTGTGAGGGGGTGGGGGCAAGCGGCCTTGCTGTCGCCACGGGTTGCGGGGCAGTTTGCCCTGCCCTGGAGAGAACTGCCTTGATCCTTCCTGTCCTGTCCGCCGCCGCGTCCATCTTCTTCGCCGCCGCGCCCGACACCGCGCTCGCCTACGCCGAGGCTCTGGCCCGCGCCGAACGGTACGAGAAGGATCCGAAGGCCCAGATGTACCGCCTCAACCAACTGTACCCGCCGCTGGGCAAGGCGATGCCGGCCATCTTCCAGGCCTGCGCGCCGGGCGAGACGACCACGGGCCGGCCCAACTTCACCGTCGTGCTCAGCTTCAAGGCCGGCGCCTTCGACGCCATCCGCCACACCAGCGACCACCCGATCGCCCAGTGCGTGGCGGAGAGAATGGCCGCCCTGAAGTACGCTCCGCCGCCCTTCCCCGACTTCGCGGAAGAGATCCACCTGAAGATGAGCGGGGAATAGGAAGGCTGGCGATCCTCTCCCATTTGGGAGAGGGGGACCGCCCGGAGGGTGGTGGAGCGGGATGCGCTACGGTCCGACGTCAGGCCTCCGTCGGCAGATCGCCACCGCCTCCCGGATGCGGGTGAGCACACGGTCGATATCGTTCTCGACGACGTGCGCCGGGACGCGAAGGGTTCGCACGCCGCGGGCCGCCAGCCAGGCGCCGCGGTCAGCGTCCCGCTCCCGACGCCCCGGCATATCATGCACGCCGCCGTCGACCTCGATGGCCAGCTTCACGGACGCGCAGAAGAAGTCGAGCACATAGGAGCCAATCGGGTGCTGGCGGCGCATGTGCAGTCCGTCCAGCCGATTGGCGCGCAGCTCGGCCCAGAGCAGGGTCTGCGGACGGTTCATGCGGCGGCGCAAGCGCTTGGCGAGGTCGCGGGTCTTCTCGTCGGCTTGCATGGAAGGACTCCATCAGAACGGTCGCCCCACCGCTATGCAATTTACGCGAGCATTTTGCAAATAGTCAATCTCCGCACTTCCCTCTCCACCATGCTCCGCATGGTCCCCCTCTCCCAAATGGGAGAGGAAGGACGATGGGGAGAGGATTCGCGAATTGGACGCCTAGCCGCTACACACCCGCCCATGCCGTTCACCGCCACCGTCCTGACCATGTTCCCCGAGGCCTTCCCCGGGCCGCTCGGCGTGTCGCTCATCGGCACGGCCTGGCGCGAGCAGGACCTGTGGCGCCTTGAAACAGTGGACATTCGCGCCTTTTCCAAGGATAAGCGCGGCTTCCTCGACGACACCCCCGCGGGTGGCGGTCCTGGACAGGTGATGAAGGCGGACGTGATCGCGGCGGCGCTCGACAGTGTCGACCTCGCGGGACGGCCGCTTTTGTACATGAGCGCCCGGGGTCGGCCCCTGACCCAGGCGCGGGTGAAGCAGTGGGCCGAGGCGCCGGGGATCATCGTCCTCTGCGGCCGGTTCGAGGGGGTGGACCAGCGGGTGCTCGACGCCCGGGGGTTCGAGGAGGTCTCCGTCGGAGACGCGGTGCTCGCCGGTGGCGAGGCGGCGGCGATGGTGGCGATCGAGGCGTGCGTCCGACTGGTTCCGGGGGTTCTCGGGCAGCCGGAGTCGCTCAGTGAAGAGAGCTTCGAGGACGGCCTCCTCGAACATCCGCAGTACACGAGACCGCGGACGTTCGAAGGACTCGACATCCCCGAGGTGCTGTTGTCCGGCGACCACAAGAAGGTCGCGCAGTGGCGGCAGGAGATGCGTAACGAGACGACCCGCGAGCGGCGGCCCGACCTCTGGGAAGCCCACCTCGCCAACCGACAAGCAAAGGGCGAATGAAGCCCGACGAAAGGATGACGACTATGGCGAAGAACATCATCGCTGAACTGGAACAGGAAGAATCCGCGCGCCTCGCCGGTCTCCGCACCACCCCGGACTTCCAGCCGGGCGACACCGTCCGCGTGAACGTCAAGATCAAGGAAGGCGAGCGCGAGCGCGTCCAGGCCTATGAAGGCGTGGTCATCGCCATGGCCGGCGCCGGCCTCCATGCCAATTTCACGGTCCGCAAGATCAGCTTCGGCGAAGGCGTCGAGCGGGTCTTCCCGATCATGTCGCCGATGATCGAGTCGATCGAGGTGAAGCGCCGCGGCGTCGTCCGTCGCGCCAAGCTCTACTACCTGCGCGACCGTCGCGGTAAGTCGGCCCGCATCGCCGAGCGCCAGGTCCAGAAGGAAGCCGCCGCTTCGGACGAAGCGTAAGCTTCCGGCCCAGGCCGAAATGAAGAGCCCCGGATCGAAAGGTCCGGGGCTTTTTCGTTGCGTCCTTCGTGACGCTCGCTTGAGGCTCGCTCCTCAGGATGACGAACGGGGATGGGCTTCTACAAACTTCGTCATCCTGAGGAGCGGCGAAGCCGCGTCTCGAAGGACGCACCGCCTCACCGCCCCCGGAACACCGGCTCCCGTTTTTCCAGGAACGCCGCGACGCCTTCCTTGTGGTCCTCGGTCTTCATCAGGGCGCGGATGGTCTCGATGGCCCAGCCGCCGAGTTCGCGGGCGTCGCCGTAGGTTCCGCGGCGCAGGCCTTCCTTCATGTAGCGCAGGGCCAGCGGCGGGTTCACCGCGATACGCGCGGCCAGCGCCTTGGCGCGGGTCATCAGCTCAGCATGCGGCGTGACCTCCGACACCAGCCCGATGCGCAGCGCCTCTTCGGCGCCGATGACGTCGCCGGTGAACAGCAGCTCCGCTGCCTTGGCCGGCCCGACGATCGAGGGCAGGCGGTAGAAGCCGCCGACGTCGCAGACCAGGCCGCGCTTGATGAACAGCTCGGCGAACTTCGCCTTCTCCGAACAGATGCGGATGTCGGCGTAGAGGGCCAGCTCCATGCCCCAGCCGACGGCCGCGCCGTTGACCGCCGCGATCATCGGCTTGTCGCACTCCAGCGCCGCCATCGCCGCCGGCGTCGGCTTGTGGCGCACGACGGGCGAGGTGTCGGCGCTGACCGCCTTGGGCCCGGCCATGATCTCGCGCACGTCGTCGCCGGAGCAGAAGGCCGGGTCGGCGCCGGTGACGATCACGCAGCGCGCCTCGGTGTCGGTCACCGCCCGGCGCAGGTGTTGTTCGAGCCTGGCGTAGGCGTCCCAGTTCAGCGCGTTGCGCTGCTCGGGCCGGTTCAGGGTGATGATCGCGACGTGGTCTTCGACCGCGTAGGTGACGGTGTCCTGGCTCATCGGCGTCTCCCGAGGCGCTCTGCCGGCGCCGTCAGGAGGATCGTGCGGCAGGCGGGCAGGGGCGGCAATGGCGCCGTGGCGTCAAGAGACGCGCAATCCTCCCCAGCTTGCTGGGGAGGGGGACCG
>ERZ761607.880-NODE-880-length-42783-cov-10.927916_pt1 | contig 42783 bp, 37 predicted proteins | sample MGYA00511164_ERZ761607 | MGnify/ENA primary metagenome ERZ761607 (study PRJEB28899, sample SAMN02445080) | bioreactor sludge metagenome | biome: EBPR sludge | place: Australia: Brisbane, Thorneside Wastewater Treatment Plant | collected 2011-06-22 ...
AAATAATTTATTAATAAAAATTTATAATGTTTAGTTTTATTCATCAAATTTGTTAATATATTTTGTAAATTCCATTTAAATTCTAAATTGAGTTGCTCAGGATTCTATGTTTGGACTAAATATCAACTTGTTAAATATATCCGTAACGGATATATTTGTTAAGATTGATTAATAAAAATGATTAACAATAACAAAAATCCTTTAACTCCTGCAGTTTTACATATCTTACTTGCACTTTCGACAGGTGAAAAACATGGTTATGCGATTATGAAACAGGTTAAGATTGATTCACTTGGAAAAATTAAAATGGGACCCGGGACTCTTTATGGTTCGATTAGCAGAATGTTGGAAGCCGGGTTAATAGCAGAAAGTAATAAAAAAACTGATTCTGAACTTCAAGATCACCAAATTATTTCGCATGAAATTAATAATCAAAAAACTGAAAACACGAAAATTAAAGAATCAAAACTTAATGACCAAAGAAGAGTATATTATAAAATGACATCTGAAGGTGAAAATGCCCTAAGCAAAGAATTACAAAGATACAGAGAAATCGTTTCGCTTGCAGAAAAACAAAATTTAATTCCTGACAAAATTATATATGAAACCTGAAAAAAAATTCAATATTTATTTTAAATTATATTCGTTCCTAATCTGTTTCTATCCCAAAAAATTTTATAACAAATTCGGATCTGAAATGAAATTAGTTTTTAACGATCTTTTAAAACAAAATTCAAAAGAAAACAAGAGTATCTTTTTATTTTTTATAAAAACTTTTATTGAAACATCACATGAAATTATTAAATCAAATTTAAATACTTTATTTATGAATAATAAAAATTTAGTAAAAGTCTTTTTAGTTTGTCTCGGATTATTATCAATTCCATTTATTGCAATGCAGGTATCCACTGAAGTAAACTGGTCACCATTTGATTTTATCGCAGCATTCATACTGTTGTTTGGTGCCGGATTATCTTATCTATTCATCACAAAAAAATTAATAAACAAAACATATAAAATTGCCGCAGCGATAACAGTTTTTACCGCGTTATTCTTAGTTTGGGCAAATCTTGCGGTCGGGATAATTGGAAGTGAAGATAATCAGATTAATGTTCTTTTCTTCGGTGTTATTCTAATCGGATTTTTAGGAACTGTGATTTCAAAATTAAAACCTTTAGGAATGTCGAATGCATTAATTGTTACTGCAATTGCTCAGGCGGTAGTTCCTGTAATTGCACTGATAATTAAACAACCTGAAATTACAATCGGAGTATTTCAGGTAATAATAATTAATATGTTCTTTGTAACTCTTTGGTTAACGGCGGCTATATTATTCAGAAGAGCAGACTCTAACAAAAACTTAACTTTAAAGACAATTTAGAAAATTTTAGTTAATAAAATTTATTTCTATAAACAAAAAAGCCTGCAAGTGCAGGCTTTTTTTGTTAAAAATAAAATTAATTATTTCAGTTTTTCGTGAGTGTAATTGTTGTAATCGCACATAAATCCACTCCTGTCATTGTATAAGAATTACCGTCATCGGCAGTGAATTTGATATCCCATAAACAATTGTCTTTATCAAATCCTGTGAAAGTGAAATTGAATGTTTCACCGTCAAGAATTAAATCCCCGGGGATAACGTCTGATCCCCAGTTGTCTGATGATGTTGGAGAAAGATACACATCAATCAGTGTCATTCCTGTGTTGTTTGTCATTGAAAAATCCTGTGACTGTGCTTGTGAGTCAGTATTTAATAAAAATAATACTCCAAGAACAAAAGATAAAAATGTAATTTTTTTAAGCATATATTTGGTTTAATTTTACCGTATCAAAATTATATTTCGGCAAATTCATAGTCAATACACTTAATTTATTATAATTGAATGCCCATCCCAAAGTAAACTATACGGATATTATTAGAGCGAATCTCTATTTTTTCACTGTAATCTCTGTTATATGAAATTAAGTAAAGATTTTTTGTATCCAAAAGATTATTCAATGCTACAAAGAAAACAGCAAACTTATCAAACACAGAAGTAATATATTGTAAATTTAAATCTAATCTTGAATATGTCGGAAATCTTCCGCTATTCTCCTGTGCATATACCGGTATATAAACATCGTTCACGGGATCAAATATGCTCGACACAACCGGTGTATATGGTTTTCCCGTTGAAAGTTTATAAGATGCCCCGACTGTCCACTGATTTGTAATATTGTAACTTGAGACAAGTGACATATTATGAGTAATATCATAAGCAGATGAATATAAATCACCGCCGTCAAATCTTTTTCTTTTGGAATCGGAATATGCATATGATATCCAAGCGGTAAGTTTATTCTCCAGTTTGCCTTTTAGAAATACATCTATACCCTTAGCAAAACCGCTTCCCTGCTGTGGAAACTGTGTGTTCTGAAAACTTGTTACTAAATCTTTATAATCTTTATAATATCCTTCAACTCTGAAAACTATATCGTTCTCTTTGTTAAACTCATAACCTAATATATAATGTATTGCAGATTCGGCATTTAAATTATTATCAACTGTTCTTTGATATTGACTTAAAGATGGATACTGGTGATATAAACCTACGGCACCTCTTACAGCATTATATGAATTTATCTGATAACCAACCGATAATCTCGGATCAAAATTTATATTTTTTGAAAGTGTATGATAATCTGTTCTTATTCCGGTGATAGCAAAAAATTTATCTGATATTCTGAATAAACCTTCTGCATAAGCACCAACTCTTCCCGTATTATTTTTTAAATCTAAATCAACACTTTGAGCGTCTGTGCCTATATCATAAAAATATAATGGAAATTTTCCTGATGTTTCAGATTTTGCATATTCAAACTCGGCACCGGTATTAAATTCAATTTTACTTGTAACCGGGTTTGAAAAATCCATTCTGATTTTTCCGTAATAATCTTTGTTTCGTGAATCTAAAACTCCATAACTTTGCTTTCTGTCAAAAGCACTGAAAGATACCCCTGCTGATAGACTTGATACAGATGTAGGTGCGAATGAAATTTTATAGTTCGCAAAAAAATTATCGTTTGTTGAATTAAAAAATCCTTTATAAGATGGTGATTCGCTTAATATACCAATTCTGTCTCCGCTGTAATTCGCATAAAATTTCATATAACCTGTTTTGGAAAATTTATGTGCAACTGTACCGCCAAAACCTCTTGCTTCAGGGACTTTTGAATATTCCTGTGACATACCGTTCAATTCAAAAAACGGTTTTAAATAACTTTGATTCGCCTGAAAAGTTGCTCCAACTGTTCCGTCATTTGAAGTCCAAACTCCCGCAAGAGAACTCGCACCAATGCCGGCAAGCAAAAACATTCCTCTGCCTCTTGTCATTTCATAGGACTTTAAATCAAGCACACCTGAAAGAGCATTTCCGAATTTAGCGGAAAATCCGCCGCTTGTAAAATTTATTCCTCTTAATCCCCAAGGTTCAATTGTTGAGTATGAAGAAGTGTTATAGGTGTTATCAAAAATAAACGGATTATATAAAGTTGCCTGATCTAATATTGTAATTACCTCATCAGGATCTCCGCCTCTCACAGAAATTCTGCTTCCTTCATCCACTTGATTTGTGCCCGGAAAAGTTGTTAAGGCTCTGAACAGATCTCCATCCGCTCCAGGAATTCTTACTATCTCAAGCGGTGTGAGTGTTACTTTTGAATTTTCTCCTGAAGTGAATGAACTTGCCGTAACTACAATCTCTTCAGTTTTAACTTCATCTTCGGTTAATTTTATATCTTTGATTAAATCCTGTCCCGGATTTATATCGACCATTACAATTTTTTCTGATAATCCTAAAGCAGTTACAATCAAATTATATCTGCCTGATTTAGCAGTTGTAAATTCATAAAATCCTTTCTCGTCAGTCGTCGCACCGTCAATAGTGCCTTCAATAACTATGTTAGCACCATATACAGGTTTATTTTCAGAATCCGTAACCGAGCCGGAAATTTTTGACTGTGAGAAAATAAAATTTGTATTTAAAAATATAACAAGTAAAATTAATAATTTCATTTTTTGATTTTAAAATCCGTTTGTAAAAATTTCATCAAGTTCTTTTGCAATTTTAATATCTTTTTCAGTTACTCCTTTTGCAGAGTGAGTTGAAAAAGAAATATTTATTTCTGAATATTTGAAATTACAGAAGTCAGGATGATGGTCATGTGCCTGACATACCGCACCAATTGCGGAAACAAATGCCATTGTCTGAGGAAATCCTTTTGTCTTATATGTTTTTTGAATCGAATCATTCTGATACTCCCATCCATACATAACGACGAGTGCATCAGTAATTTCCTGTGATGATAATTTCATATTTTTATTTTTTAATTAATGAACCGAGTTTATTAACATAATTTTCAAATGCCCTTAAACCCGATTTTGTAATTTTATATTTCGAAACAGGTTTTCTGTCTATAAACATTTTTTTTGAAGAAATATATTTAGCATCTTCAAGTTTTTTTAAATGCACAGATAAATTTCCATCCGTTGCATTAATTTTATTCTTCAGAAAAGAAAAGTCTGCTTCTTCAACAACGGCTAAAACCGCCATTATCGCAGTTCTTATCCTTGAATGAATTACATCATCAATTTCGTTATAGTCAAAATTATCCATTATATATTAATCAAATTTAACTATTTATAATTGATATGTTAATTCATTACCTAATTCCTTTTTATATTTCCTGTAAAGAATTATGCCCGGAATTACCTGAAATAAAATTAACATAATGGCAAAAGTTAACATTATAATCGGACCTTTTAGATAAAACAATGACCAGCCTCCAAGCCACCAGACAAATCCTAAATTTCTCAACCAGTTTATTCTTTGAATAATTCCGCTGTTGAAATATCCTACCCCAAGTAAAACTGAAACCATTGCTGATATATAAAATGGGCTATATGCCTGAGCAATATTACCTATAAACGCAAAAGTAAAAATTGCAACTCCGAGAGAAATCCAAAGTGAATTACAAATCTGACCTGCAAATGTTTTCACATTAGTCCGCTTTTCTGATTTTGCTCCGTAAATTACAGCAACTATAACACCTATTAACATTATAATGGGCCAAAGAATTAATACTGATCCTAAATCAGATTTAGTTACAATAAATATATAGTTTAAAATTAACGCAACAGAAATAAGACTTCCCCAGAAAATGTAATAAAAGCCGTTTTCGAAATTAATTTTTCTGCTGTCATCCATTATTTTTTTAATGACAGCAAGTTGTTCTTTTGCTTCTGTATTTTCCATAATAAAATTTAATTAATCTAAAGTACTTTAAAAAATAAAGTGCTTTGTAAAACTAACACAAATTTTATTTTATGTCAAGAATAAAAAAATCCCGTAAAGAAAATTCTTTACGGGATTAAGATTAAAAATAATTATGAATAATTTTTACTGACCCTGGGCAAGTGAATAGCCGGGCTTTCCGTCGAAGTAATATAAGTTTTCTGTTTTTATAAAATCGATTCCTGCTTTATCGGCATTCTCGAGTAATTTCGCAATGTCTTTATGTGAAATCGGTTTGGTTTTATCTTTTGTTTCATATCTGCATCTGTAATGATCTACTCTTAATGGTTCAACAATTCCTTTGGGCCAAACTTTAACACCTCTGTTGGAAACAACTACTAATTCAAGAGAATCAGGTTTTATTTCTTTTAATTTATTGGCAAGTAAATCCATATCTTCAGTTGTGCTCCACTGAACAAACATATCAACACCTATTAAATCTTTTTTCTCATCCGGTCTTTTTGTCATTTTGGCTTCAACTTCTGTCAAAGGATCTGACTTCGCAAAATACTGAACAGGTCTGAGAATTTTTGGATTATCTCCGAGTCTTGCTATAACTTCCTGTGCAAATTCTTTTGTACCTACAAGTTTTTTACTTACATCTTCTTTGAATATATCGTAAGTATGAATTCCATCCTCAATTGTTTTCAGCCATGCGTTATGAACTTTTGAAGCAACATCAAATTGTTTTATATGTGCCATCATCATAACACCGGCAAGTAATAAGCCAGAAGGATTTGCAAGATTTTTTCCTGCTCTTCTCGGTGCAGAACCGTGAATCGCTTCAAACATTGAACATCTCACACCAATATTTGCTGACCCTGCAAGACCAACAGAACCTGTCATCTGTGCTGCTACGTCCGATAAAATATCTCCGTATAAATTTTCCATTACGATAACTTCAAAATCTTCAGGACTTGTTGCAAGTTTTGCCGCACCGATATCAACTATCCATGTCTCTTTTGTTAAATCAGGATATTCTTCTCCTATCTCATCAAATAATTTGTGAAATAAACCGTCAGTAATTTTCATTATGTTGTCTTTCACAAAACAAGTAACTTTTTTCTTATAGTTTGCTCTTGCATATTCAAACGCATATCTGATAATTCTCTCTGTTCCCGGATAAGTAATAAGTTTTAAACACTGAGTTACATCCTGAGTTTGTCTGTGTTCAATCCCCGCATATAAATCTTCTTCGTTTTCTCTGATGATTGTTACATCCATAACGGGATGTTTTGTCTGAACAAAAGGTGCATAAGAAACGCATGGACGGACATTAGCAAACTGACCTAAAGTTTTTCTTGTAGTAACGTTAAGACTTTTAAATCCGCCACCTTGTGGTGTTGTGATTGGGGCTTTATAAAATACTTTTGTTTTTAATAATGATTCCCATGATGAGTCTTCAATTCCTGCTGAGTTACCTTTTAAATAAACTTTCTCACCTATTTCAATAACTTCTATATCTATTTTTGCTCCGGCAGCCTGAAGGATATCTAAAGATGCTGACATAATTTCCGGACCTATTCCGTCCCCGTATGCAACGGTAATTGGTGTATTTTTTGACATTTTATCTGATTAAAATTTGGAAACCAATAAAATAACTAAATAATATCTCAATTTAAATGTAGTTAACCGGTATTAACTCCTCTTTTTAAATACAAACTTTCTGAAGAATGAATAAATTATATAAATGAAAAATCCTAAAATAAATAAGAGAATTAACAAACTGTATATTCCCTGAGAAACGGGTAACTTACTTCCGGATTCATTGAATAAAGTTAGATTACTTTCATTAGTATCAAGTCCCATTATTGACAACTCATTTTTTACGTAATCCGACTGAGGTGTGAACTGATTTGCTTCAATAAATCCTGTTCCCATTATATTTTTTCCGGTTGAATCATATATAATTGCCGATCCATCCCAGTGAAAATTATTTGTTATATCTACGCTTAACGAATTTTTAAACTTGGTGCCGTCAATTATAAACGTTCCATCCTGTGTTGACAGTTTATATTTAATCGGGAAAATAATTCCTTCTCTTACGACTGTATCTATAACTTCACCCGTTCCGTTTAACGACCATATAATCTGATCAGGTCCGTATCTGTTTATAGTTGTGTTAAACTGTGTACCGGGAATTAAAACTTTATCAAGCGGAAAAAAATTATAAATCATATATTGAAGACTATCGTTCAAGTGTAAATTAATCCAGACATATTTACCAAGACCTGTTGCAGTTGATTTAAACATACCGAACGTGTTATTCAATAAAGCCAATGAAACCGTTGAGACAAAACCATTTGCCCATTGTCTATCAATCCAACCCGTACCGTTTTTATAAGCAGTTGTTGAATCATTAATTGTAAGTGAGCCGTTAGTTCTCATCTGAGTATATGAGAGATATAACGTTCCTGCTCCTCCTTCACAAGGAGCACATCCTTCCTTTCCGTTAAAAAAAGGTTGCCGTACAGAATTCATATTTACTGCGATACCGCTTGTTTTATTTGACTTTGACGAATCGTTTAACTTAGTTTCATTTCTGAATGTCGAATAAATTTCAATATTCTTTGAAGTGTTAAATGAAAAATTACAAGTCCACCCTTCAGGTAAATCCAAAGCAGAAAATTTAAAAACAGAATCATTCGTGATATCATACTCACCTCTGCATACTTTGAATGGTGAATATTCCCATTGGTCACCTTTGCCAACTCCGGTTGAAATAAAATAATAAGTAGTAGAACCCATTGGTAAATTTAATTCTTTGGATAACTCAGGATTTAATAAATCAATTCTGAAAAGATAAAACATATAAGATGCAGTTTCACCGAGTGAATCTACAAACGTTCCGTAAATCCAAAACCATCCGAATGTTCCCTGCTGAAACTGAAAAGAAGTATAAACTGAAGTTGGATTTTTTAACGGCTCAAGACGATACATTCCTAAATCGGTATTTGGAGTAAATGCCGATAACATTATCAGTTCTTCATCAGTTGCCGAACTTAATTTCGATTTTATTAACTCCATTTTATCCTTATTATAAGGATTTAAAAAAGATGAATTATTTTCAATGTATTCTAATCTTTTAGGCAGAATTTCTCTTAATTTTGAGAATTCTAAAGAAGTGTATTTTCCGGGTTTGAGAACTGTAGATTGGACATCAGTAAGAACAGGAGAAGTTTTATAATTTAAGAAATAAATTATAACAATAAAAAGAACAATAAAAAACAAAGTTTTTATTATTTTCATAATTGTGATTTTAAGTATAGAATGTAATCAAACAATTATAAATAAAAACTGAAAAAACAAGTATTTAAAGAGTAAATTAAATTGGATTTATAAATTGAGTGGGAAAAAAAAGGAGGGATCGCAGATTTTTCGTTAAATTAAATTATACCCCGCCATGAAATATGAATTTAGATTAAGGAAGGAATGAATCAGTCCGAAGACTGACTATTCTTACTTATTGTTTTGGTAAAACCAGAGATTGGTTTGCCCTACTAAAATCTGCGATCTAATACAAACTTCTAAAAAAAAATTTTTAAATGCAATATAAAAAAAAATAAAATTTTAATTTTCTTCCTGAACCGTCTCTATATTGTATTCAATATTGAAAAGGAATTTTGCTTTTGGGTTATTCATCATTGCTTTTTCAATCTGATATGGAGATTCTGACATAAAAACGAGGTTATTATGTTTATCTTTAAATAAATTATTTGATCTGAAAGTCAGCAATTCGTTAATATCGCTGTCATCATCATAAATCACCCAACATGCTTTATGATAATTTACAGGTGTGAATTTACAATCAACTCCGTATTCATTTTGCAGTCTGTATTGAATAACATCAAACTGAAGTTCACCGACGGTTCCGACAATTTTTCTGTTTCCATGATATTGAATAAATACCTGAGCAAGTCCTTCATCTGTTAAATGTAAAATTCCTTTATCCATTTGTTTAGATTTGAAAGGATCATTAAGTCGCAGTTCTTTAAAAATTTCAGGAGAAAATGTAGGAATACCTTTGAACATAAATTTTTCACCTTCAGTTAAAGTATCACCGATTTTAAAAATACCTGAATCATACAACCCGACAACTTCACCGGGAAATGCTTCTTCAATTAATTTTTTATCAGACGCCATAAAAACAGCAGGATTAGCAAACTTTATATCACGGTCAAGTCTGACATGATGATAAAATTTATTTCTTTCAAATTTACCTGAGCAAACTCTGAGGAAAGCAATTCTATCGCGGTGTTTTGGATTTAAGTTTGCATGAATTTTAAAAACAAAACCTGAAAATTTTTCATCAGTAGAATCAACATATCCGGAAGTAGTTTCTCTTGCTTTTGGAGTCGGTGCAATATTGATGAAACTATCGAGCAATTCTTTAACACCGAAATTATTTAAAGCACTTCCGAAATAAACCGGTGCGACAGTTCCCGACAAATACTCTTCAAGTTCAAATTTTCCATACACGCCTTCCACAAGTTCAAGATCTTTTTTTAATTTTTCTGTCGAATCTCCGAGAATTACTGACAATCTGTCATCGTTCATATCAGTGAAAGTCTCCACATCTTTTTCAACTTTTTGTTTATTTGAAATGAAATAATTAAATGTATTTTCATAAATATTATAAACTCCTTTAAAACCTGAGCCAATACCTACGGGCCATGAGAGCGGCTTAACCTTTATATCAAGTTTCTCTTCAATTTCATCAAGCAGTTCAAAAGGATTTCTACCTTCACGGTCGAGTTTATTTATAAAAATTATCACGGGAGTATTTCTCATTCTGCAAACATTCATTAGTTTTTCAGTTTGCTCTTCCACACCTTTCACACAGTCAATAACGAGTATTACACTTTCAACCGCAGTAAGGGTTCTGTATGTATCTTCCGCGAAATCTTTATGTCCCGGAGTATCAAGCAGGTTAATGTTAAATCCGTTATAATTGAAATTCATAACAGAGGTCGTAACGGAAATACCTCTTTGTTTTTCTATTTCGAGAAAATCTGAAATGGTAGTTTTTTTAATTTTGTTTGATTTTACCGCACCGGCAATTTGAATTGCTCCACCGAACAAAAGTAATTTTTCAGTGAGCGTTGTTTTACCCGCATCCGGATGGCTAATTATAGCAAAAGTTTTTGTATTTTTTATTTTATCGTTAAGTAAATCAGACATAGTTATTTTAAATTGAAAAAAGTAAAATTAAATTAAATTTAAATTGAGAATTTAATTGAGAAAACGAAATCTGTTAGAGGAAGTTCTTTAGTAATGGCATTTACAAATATAACTTAAGCGGAATCAATTTATTAGTCAGAATGTAAGGGAAAATAAATAAATGAGTATATCTGTCCAAATCGATTAATAACTTCACCACGAATCCGACATAATGGGATTCGTGGTGAATTAATTCTTCGTGATATTCATTCTAATTTGGCGGGGTTTTTGATTTAACAATCAGTTCACTACTCCAACTTTTTTCTTAATTGAATTCACTTTTAATAAAATAAATACAATCAATAGAATTGCAACGGCAACTAAAACGATTATCCATAACATTCCTGCTCCTGATGAACTCTCATCAGCAACCACTGTTACAACACCTTTCATATAAATATGCGGTGCACATAAATAATTATATGCTCCTGTCTTATCAAGTTTTACTTTGAATGATTCGGCATGTCCCAAGAGCGGTGAATTAAATGGTGCCGGTGCATCATAAGTGGTCGCTGTATGTATTCCTGAAAATTCACCTTCCATATATGTGAATACATCTTCGTTTTGAAATGTCACAGTAGTACCCTGATGAACTTTAATTGACTTAGGAAAAAAACTGTTTCCGATTATTTTAACCATAACATCTTTTACTTCAGGTCCATATTCGACTACAGGATCTATATCAGGTGTTCCCGGTTCAAAAGGTGCAACTACTCTTATAATTTTTGATTTTATTTCATCAAATTCTTTCTTTTCATATTTAGGACCTTCAGAAGTAACAACAACAGGAGTCTGAGCATTTTTGTCACACATTAATAAACCAATTGCACCTCTATCCGCAGCACTTACCGCGTGATCAAGCATTGTATAAGCACCTTCATCCGGTGGCATTCTGAATTCGATAACCCATGAATCAGATGGACCTGATGTAACAGTCTGTCCGCCTGCCTGAGGTAAATCAGGATTTCCCTGCCAATATACAAAATCCCACATTATGCCGACTATATGAAAAGTTGAAACTTTATTAGGACCAACATTAAGATAATTAATTCTTACGTAATCACCCGGTTTTGCTTTGATTGGTTGCTCTACATATCTGAAAAGTTTTCCGTTCCAAAGAGTATAAATCGGATTTCCGTCAATAGCATCTTTTCCGCTTGAATAAATTTCATGTTGTAATAAATAAATTTCAACGTCAGGTTTTTTATTCAGTAACTGTTCAAGTTTATATTGTTTCTTTGGTTTAACAGTCATCATTCCATATTGACCAAAAAGAATGTGCATTGGTATTCCGTGTCCACCCGGAGCACAGTGATACATATATACTCCCGGCCTTGAGGCTTTAAACAACATTGATTTAGTTTCACCTGCGTAAATTTTTCCAAGATATTTTGAAGTTTGAGTTGAAGCAGAGTGAATTGAAGCACCATGAGGAATTGTACCTTTATTTACGACTATGAACTCAACGATATCACCTTCATTCACAACTATATTAGGTCCGGGAATATTTCCGTCAATCACAAACCCTTTGAACATCACGCCTGCACCGAGATATGCCTCTCCTTCGGAGAGTTCGATCGTAACGGATACGTCCGGTTTTATATTTTCATTTTGCGGAACGAAACTTGAGGTCGGAATAGACAATCCGTTATCTCTGTTGATTACTTCTATAAACTTTGTATCGTTGGTTTTATTTTGTGCTTTTAAATTTGTAAGTGAAAAAAACATAAACACTGAGACTGTTAAATAAATTATCTTTTTAATTTGTAAGGTTTTCATTTTTTCTTAGTTTAATTTCTTTAAAATTTTAAATCATAAAATTACATATACCATAACCACACGTGAACAAACATTTTGATTTTATCAAATAAGGAGACTGAATTTTCTTTATCAGTTTTTACTTCTGCAACTTGTTTTGTTTCAGGTATCATATCAGACTGACCTTTATATACAACTGGAGAGGAAATATATTGATTTGAATCAGTTTGGTTTTCAATTGCTTTGAGCAATTCCTTTGCACCGAGTGAATTTTTTCTTTCGTTCATCAGTTGATTTCTGAAATCTTCATTACACTTCGGACATGCTAATACTTCACTGGAATATAAAAATGATATAGTAATTAATGTTAAGGATGCGAGTAATATTTTAAGTGTTTTCATAATTTTAAATTAAAAGTAATACGATTATAATTAACAACATAAATAACGCTGAACTTAGTAATAAATTTAAGTTTTTTAAATCAGAACTGATTCCCGCTGATAAATAAATTGAATTTCCTGAAAATGCTATTGGTATTGAAATAACTTCATTTGATGGTAGAGTTAGTTCAGCGGGTTTGCTGAAAATCAGATTTCCAAAGATTAATGCAAAGAGGATAAATACAGCCACAAGTAACCATTCAGTATAAACTTTCATATCCATTCCGCCGGAACCGGAAACTGTTTGAGAAACTGACTGTGAGAATAAATCCTGAACGCTGATAACTGAAACTAATAGGATAAATGTTATTAACTTTTTCATCTTTTTTTAATATAAAATTAATGAAAATGAACAGTTAAAGTCTTTGACTTATGTCAAAAGATTGGAAAATATAAATTCGGCTAATTCGTGAAATCATGTACCGACTTAGCGGGATTCGAGGTGAAGTATTTTATTTTTGAACGGTTGCGGAGTATAATGATTAACTAAATCAGTTATGACATAATATATTTTCTATCTGACGTAAATCATTCGTTTAGTTTCTTTAAAGTCCGGAGTTTGAAGTGTATAGAAATATACTCCTGAACTTAAGTTAGCAGCATTAAACTGAAATTCATATTCACCAGCATCCAACTCTTCATTTACAAGAGTTCCCACTTCCCTTCCGGTGACATCATAAATTTTCAGTTTCACAAAAGACTGCGAAGGTAAATCAAATCCAATTATTGTAGATGGATTAAAAGGATTAGGAAAATTTTGTTTAAGTTCATAATTATCGGGAACATCAAAATTAGAAAATGCGAGATTTAAAGTTTCAACTCTTTCCCAGATACTTCTTCCATAAGAAGCCGCGGCAACAACAAACTTTCCGTTCGCATTCCGGTATGAACTCATTTCAGTTATAATGTTTGCATCAGGCATTCCTGAATTCCAAAGGAACCAGTTCTCACCTCCGTTCATTGTTTTATAACATCCCATTTCCGTTCCTAAGTAAAGTATGTTATCATTCTTATCAAACGTAACTAAATCAGATACGGGGACATTCGGAAGGTTACCTGAAATATTCACCCAGTTATTTCCTCTGTCTGTAGTTTTAAAAACTTTATTACCTGCTGATAATCCGTTTATCACCGCATAAGCGATTTTAAAATTATCTCTGTGCATTATAACATTTCTTACGGAAATACCCGCAGGAAGTGTATTTGAAACTTCAGCAAAATCATTATCGCCAATTTTTAATCTAAGTCTTTTACCCGCATCTGCGGAATTTAAACATACATACATATGAGAAATTTTTCTGTAAGTTGTTACTGAAAAATTATTTACGTTAACAGGAAATGCCGTTGCATTCAATACCGACCAGTTTGAACCGTGATTGGTTGATTGATAAATATGTAAATTAGAATTAGTATAAACAAAAGAAGAAGAAAATCTGTCTGTTCTGATTTTAGGATTATATTGTTGTGAAGGTTCAAGCCCGGCGTTTATCGCTGACCAGGTTAAACCGGAGTTTGAAGATACAAATCTTCCGAACGAAATAGGTCCTCCGAGAATTCCAAAAATTCCATAAAGATAACTTGTGTCGTATGAATTATATGCAGTGTTTGATCCGTCCCCACCGCCGCCAAATATTGTGAACTTCCATTCTGTGCCACCATTGGTAGTGATAAGCAATGCATTATCTTGAGAAGCACCTGCAATTTTTTTATGATCTTTAGGATTTATACTGAAACCAAAAAACTGTGTGACAGGTAATTTATTTTTAGCAGTTGAAAAAGTTACTCCGTTATCTGAAGATAAAGAAATTCCGCCGTCATGACCAATACACACTTCAGAACCATCCTGTTTCCATGCGACCACGTGATGATCAACGTGTATATTTGGATTATCAGCGAACTCAATTTTTGACCAAGTTGCACCCCCTGTTGAACTTTTCCATAACCATAATCCGCCGGCAAAAATCATATTCGGATTTACAGGGCTTACTCCAAGCGAACTGACATACCAACCAATACCATCAACAATATCATTATTAGGAGAAACATTCGCCCAGTTCACTCCACCGTTTGCTGTTTTATAAATTCCCTTAAAAGTATCATCATCATCATTTGTCATCATAACATATAAAATTTCCGGATTCCCCGCAAAGATTGAAATGAGAACTCTTCCGACATTATTTCCAGAAGGAATTTGACCTGTTAAACGTGTCCAGTTAGTTCCTGAATTTGTAGATTTATACACTCCACCATTACCCGAACTATTATCCCAATATCCACAATAGACAATTTCCGGATTTTGTGAATTGATAGCCACATCAGAAATTTCTCCTGACATAAACTTAGTCCAGGTTAATCCGGCATCATCAGATCTGTAATAACCTGATTTTGTTGCAGCATGAACTGTATTTGAATTTGCAAACCTTATTTTATAAAATGACGATGGATTATCTCCCGCCATTGAAATATGATTCCAGGTCTGACCTTTGTCAGTTGATCGCCAAAGACCTGTGCCTGATCTTCTGAATGGCTCACCTGTTCCAAGAATTATTAAGTTTTGATTTCCGGGTTGAAAATCGAATGAACCTGTATTTTGAGATGTTACAGATTCTGAAATTGGATTATAGGAATTGCTGTCAATTTCCCAAAGACCACCTGAAGCAGCACCTACATAAATTTTATTATCAGAGCCAAACCTGACATCACGAACTCTGCCTGAAAATATTGTATTAGGATTTACATAGTTAACATAATTTCCGTAAGGACCGATACAAACCCAATGGCTATCCTGGTTATCACCTGCGATATTTTCGCCGGGTAATTTTTTCACTTCATTCCAGATATTTATAAGTTGAGAAGTTTCGAGATTTGCTGAATAAGGTTTATGCCAGTCAGCAAAAAATACATCTTCCACTTTGGGATTTGCGATTTCCTGTGTTGAGTTTTTTTCAGGTGAGAATTTATTTGTGGAGAAAAAATTTATTGATATAAAAGAAATGAGAATGAGAAAAACTACAAGAAAAGAAATTTTAAAAAATAATTTCATATTAAGATTTTAAAACTGAATGATACTTCTTAACTTATTTATAAGCGAACTATTATTCAAGGAAATTAATTGATAAATAAGTTTTATTACTATGTTAATTTTTGAACATAGTAATCCTGTGTACAATTTTTTTTAGAATAAAATTGTTAGGATTTTTTAAGTTTATGAAATTTTATTTTCCTGTAACAATATTTACAGCGTCGAGAGCAAATTTATTAAGTGAATAACCTTGAGTATATAAATCTTTTATATACCAGAAATTACAAGCAGCGAAAACTGTAACACCATTTTCAGGATTATGTCTGAGAACATTCAGGTATGCATTATGAGCACCGTCGTGTCCATAGCCAAGCCCTTGATTTACGGTCAATCCAAGTCCGTATAAATTCTGAACTTTATCACCCGGTTTCATCTGAATCATTTTTTCTATACTTTTTGGAGAAACACCTGCTTTGCCCGTAATGAGTAACCTCATCCATTTAGAAATTTCTTCAGGTGAAGAAATAATATTTCCATCGGCTACATTTGGCGACATATTATCAATAGTTGTGTTGATTGAATTTCCGTCAATTTGAAAATAACTTTGAATATTAGGTTCAGGAATTTGAGTATCAGTTCCTTTCCAGATGGAGTATGCTTTTATATCTAACTTATCGAAAAAATTCTTCTCAATGAATTCAGAATAAGTAAGCCCTGAAACACGTTCAATAATTTTTCCGAGAATATGATATCCTGTATTTGAGTAATGAAAACCTTCTCCCGGTTCAAAGTAATAAAGTTTATTTTTAGCAACGATACCTGTGAGTTCATCAAAATCAAAAGTATGAAGTGAATCTTTTAGAGTTTCCATAATATACATAGGGTATGTAATTCCTGCATAAGGTTCTTTGATGGAATCGGGAATTGCTGTATTAGTCACATCAAAAACACCTGCTCTGTGACCGAGAAGCATTTCAATTGTGATTTTATTTTTGAAAGGCAGATCATAGTTTTCATCATCAGGGACATAAGATTTATCAGTGCCGGGAATTTTATTGGTGATGACATCAGCAATATCTAATAGACCTTCATCATACAGTTTCATAATAGAAGCAGCAGTAAAAGTTTTTGTGATGCTTGCTAAACGGAGATTTGAAAGTGGTGTTATGTCTTGATTCAATCCGCTATAAACCAAATAGGTTTCATCAGGAGTATTAATGTAAATATAAAAACCTCCTTGTTTCACATCCATATTTTGTCTGTAATAATTTGTAACGCTATCGGCAAGAGACTTTAGCTTTTCAAGTTTAGCCGTATATTCCTGAGCAGAAATTTCAGAAGCAGAGACAAAAGATAAAATCAAAAAAACAGTAACAAAAAATTTGAGGAAATTTTTCATATTAAGAGATTAAAATTTTTTAGAGAATTGATTTATAGCAAAACATAATAAATGTAAAATAATCATTTTAAATTAAAAGAATAAGATTAGAATAATTGGGATAATTCAAAAGGGTTCACATCTTTATTTAAACAAAAAAACTTAACCACGAATTAACAAAAGAAACTCTACCACGAATCCCGCCAAGTCGGGACAGGTTTACACTAATTAAAACGAATTGCACTAATTTTAAAAACTAATTGAAATATCCTCTCCCGCAGGAGGCTCTTGAAAAGGACTCCTACGAATTTTATCCCATGAATGTATTCGCATTCACCCCTCGACTCAACAACCAATTGTCATTGCGGACTTGCTCCGCAATCTCGTCCATTCTCGGAAACCTCCCCACGAGATAATAAAAGATACATAACCACGAATCCCGCCAAGTCGGGACAGGTTTACACTAATTAAACGAATTACACTAGTTTTAAAATGATTAGTAAAATTTTATGAAAATTCGACTAAAAAATGGAAATTATAAATGAAATCTTCAAAATTTCAATAATTTTGATTAAAAATCTGTAATTTTCGAGAATTTAGATGAAAACTAAAAATTCCGCCCATTTTCAAAAAATGTCAATATATAATTAATTTAACATCACCTAAGATAGATAAGGAAATCCTTATCTATCTTTGAGGGGGGCATAGATAGATATGGAAATTCTTATCTATCTTTGAGGGGGGTAAGGATAGATATGGAAATTCTTATCTATTTTAGATATGTTTATTAAATATTAAAAATATGAGAAGCGGTACTTTTCAAAAACAATTATCAGGAGAATTAGCATTTTCTGCTTTTATTCCAAAAAATTTACCAATAGAAATAAAATTTGATTCCAAGCTAAATGATTTATTATCAAAAGCAGACCTAGCTTTAGGAAGATTGGATGGTATTGCAGAAACATTACCAGAGGTTGACTATTTTATATTTATGTATGCTCGAAAAGAAGCAACTTTATCGTCACAAATTGAAGGTACGCAAGCTACGTTTTCTGAATTATTAAAAGCAGAATCAAATTTAAGTGATTTGGAATCAAACAATGATGTAGATGAAATTATAAATTATATAAATTCTATGAATTATGGAATAAAAAGACTAAATGAATTCCCACTTTCATTACCTTTGATAAAAGAAATTCATAAAGAATTATTAGTTGGAGTAAGGGGAGAGCATAAGAATCCCGGTGAATTTAGAAAATCTCAAAATTGGGTTGGAGGTTCATCAATAAATACGGCAACATATATACCTCCACCGGTATATGATATGATGCAATCGTTAAATAATTTAGAAAAATTTATGCATGAAAAATCTCCTTTACCGGTTTTAATCAAAACAGCATTGATTCATAGTCAGTTTGAAAGTATTCATCCATTTCTTGACGGTAATGGTAGAGTAGGAAGATTATTAATTACTTTTTATTTAATACACAGAGAAGTATTAAAAAAACCACTGTTATATTTATCTGAATATTTTAAAAAACATAAACAGTTATATTATGATAACTTGAACAATATCAGATATAAAGATGATATTGAAAGCTGGATAAAATTTTTTTTAGAAGGTGTGAAAGAAACATCTGATAATGCTGTAAAATCAATAAGAAGTATATTAGAACTTAAAAAAAATGATAAAGAAATAATTTCAAAAAATTTTGTAAGACAAGATAATGCATTAAAATTATTTAATCATTTATTTACAAGTCCCTATATTTCTGTAAAGACTGTAGAAAAAGTATGTAGAATAAAAAATCCAAGTGCGATAAAATTAGTTCAAAAATTTGTAGATATTGGGATTTTAGTAGAACAAACTGGGAAAAAAAGAAACAAGAGATTTGTTTTTGAGCGATATATGAAATTATTTTAGAATTAATTATATTTGAATGCGTCCTTAGCTCAGCCGGTAGAGCAAATGACTCTTAATCATTAGGTCGGGGGTTCGATCCCCCCAGGACGCACGAGAAAATTATGACTTCCTTAAAAACTTCTCTGCGGTTTTTAACAAATTTTCCTTTTTTTCACTTGGCATTTTATCGAAGGTTTTTATTAACATTGATAGACGGGGGTTATTGGATAAATAATCCCGGTGCTTATCCATAAAATTCCAAAACAATGAATCCCAAACTATACACCAATCTGCTTTTTTGTAATCACTCATTTTTAATATATAACTGCTCCCGCTGATATACGGCTTAGTTGCCATCACTCCACCATCAGCGTACTGACTCATCCCAAATACATTGGGAACCATTACCCAATCATAAGCATCTATAAACATTTCCATAAACCATTTGTAAACTTCGCGTGGATTAAAATTACACAACAGCATAAAATTACCAAGTATCATCAGCCGCTCTATATGATGACAATATCCTGTGTTTAAAATTTTTTTAATGGTATCGTCTATAGGTTTGATTCCTGTAGTGCCTGAATAAAATGTAACCGGAATTTTTTTTTCGTTGTTAAAAAAATTTGATGTCCGCTGTTTACGTCCTGTAAAAATGTACACACCGCGAATAAATTCTCTCCATCCAATTATTTGTCTTATAAATCCTTCAAGACTATTAAGAGGAATTTTATTTTTGATTCCGTAGTCTATTGCAGAATTAACCAATTGAAGAGGAGTTATCAATCCTGTGTTTAGTAATGGTGATAAAACACTGTGGTTTAGAACAATTTCATTTTCCAAAATCGCATCTTCATAAATCCCAAACTCCGAAAACCTTGTTTTAAAAAATTGATTCATCCACTTTTCACTCTCACGAAAAGTAACAGGATAGATAAATGTTTCATTTATAATTCCGTAATTATCCGGAAAAATTTTTTCTACATATTTAATCGCTTCCTTATAAAATTTGTTTAACTCCGGATGAATGACTTCAGGTGGGATTTTATCTTTAGGGTATTTTTTTCTGTTATCAGAATCATAACTCCATTTACCTCCTATGGGATTATCGAAATTATCAACAAGAATTTTTAATTTTTTCCTCTGAAGAATATAAAAGTCTTTTTGAAAATATTTTTTTCTTTTTTTAAAATATTCTTCCAGATCAGATATTGAATTTATAAATGCGGGACTATTAATTTGCTCAGTATTAATCTTAAATTTTTCACAATATTTTGAAATCCTTTCTTCTAACCAGTCATCGCATTCATCAAAATATTTTATTTTTGTGAATCCTTTCTCTGAAAGTTTTTCAATTAATTTTCTGACATCACTTAAAGCATCATAAGAATTTATATATTTTGTTTTATAAAATTTCTCTTTTAAATAACTCTCATAAAATTTCATAGATGCTCTGTGGAAAACTAATTTTTGTTTATGAAATTTATATTGTCTGAAAAATAAACTTTCCTCTATAATATATACTTCAGAATTTTTTTCTATTAATGATATATCTTCAAACAAGGTGTGTGGAAAAATTAAAAATGCAGTTTTCATAGAGATTTTATCGAATTATATTCTGATTAATTTTTTTTCGCTGAGCAGTTTCAGATTAAGGTAGTCTGTATTGTAAGACTTAGATTTGATTACATTAAAGATGAATAAATAATGGTCGCCGGTTTTTTGAAATGATTTCTTATTAAGTAAAATTCTTCCGCTGACATTTTTCAGAACTTTATAATTTTCCCATTCTTCCAAAAAATTTTTATTATTAAGATAATTTTCTTTATCAAAATTTATTCCGCTTGTTTGTCCTAATTTTTTGATAAGGTTAAACTGAGATTTGCTTAATAGTTGAAGCACGCAGATATCTGAGTTTTTAATATTTTTTAAAGTTTTTGTTTTTTCATAAACTGCAACGGCATATAATTTTGGTTTTAAACTAATTGCTGTTACATAAGTACAAATGTTCATATTAACTTTAGATTTACGGTCATAGGTAGCGAGACTATAAACAGGTAAATCAGGTATGTTCCATACTTTTTTTGAAATTGACATAAAATTAATTTATGAATTTTGAATTATTGAACAGCGAAAAATTTTATTTAGTGTAAAGATACAACTCAATGACAAAAAACCTTTACCACGAATCCCGCCAAGTCGGGACAGGTTCTCACGAATTAAGCGAATTTCACTAATTAGTTTAACTAAAAATAATTCTATTTTATTGCACCAATACCGCCATCAATATGAAAAATTCTGCCTGTTATAAATTTACTCTTTTCACTTAATAAAAATGCAGCAAGAGAGGCAACATCTTCTGCGGCACCAATTGATTTCATCGGATGTCTTTCAGAATTTTGTATTAATTTTTCTTCAGTATTTATAAAACCAGAAGCAAGGGGTGTATCAGTTAAAGATGGTGCGATACAGTTCACTCTTATTTTTGGTGCATATTCAGCGGCAAGTGACTTCGTTAAACCTTCTATTGCCCCTTTACTTGAACTTACAATTGAATGAAATTTAAATCCTGTTTGAACCGCAACTGTGCTGAACAAAACTATGGATGGATAGATTCCTTTTTTTAGTTTGGGAATTATAGATTGAATAATTTTAATTGCACCTAAAACCTGTAATCTGTAATCATCAATAAATTCGGCTTCTTTAATTCGCTCAAACGGTTTGAGATTTATCGAGCCGGGGCAATATACAAACCCGTAAATACTATCAGGTAAAAAACTTAAATCATATTTTTCATCAAGTACATTTAAATAATGGGTTGAGACATTTGGGTTTTTAAAATCAAAATTTGATTTATAATATGTCCCAAAAATTTTATTATCAGCAGATAATAATTCTGTAAGTGCTTTACCGATGCCTGAACTATGCCCTACAATAAAATAATTTTTCATAGATGTTATCTGAATTTAAATTCATAATCAGATAACACTCCCTTAAGGGAATTAGTTCAGTTGTTTTGCGGATAGTTTCGCCTATTTCGTTACCATCATCTTCTTAGTTTTTGAGAAGTTGTTTGTTTGTAGTGTATAAAAATAAACTCCTGATGTAAGACCTGAGGCGTCAAACATAAACGTATGGGAACCTGCGTTCAGAGGAGAGTTTACCAGTGTTGAAATCTCCCTTCCTCTGACATCATATACTTTGAGATAAAATAATTTCAAATAAATTTCTTTTAAGTGCAAATTTTAAATTACATTACTTTCAGAATTTCTTGTTTCCTTATAAGGAAACTATTATTTTTGTACAGATGTTTAATAATAGATTTAATGTCGTATTTTTAAAGGAGACAAAAGATTTAAAAAGAGCGGAGTCTTTAAGAATTAAATATTTTGAAAATAAATAAAATTATGAAATCAAAAAAATCTTTAAAAACTTATACTTTAGATGAGTTAACAGACAAATACATTGGCAAACAGGGTACTCCAAAAAGAGATTCTTTTGAGTTAGAATTGAAATTGGAAATGCTAAGTCACGCTGTAAAAGAAGCAAGGAAAATTAGAAATTTAACGCAAGAGGAATTGGGAAAATTAATCGGTGTTCAAAAATCACAAATATCGAAACTTGAAAAAAATCTGACAAATTCAAGAATTGATACTATCATAAAAGTCTTCAATGCATTGAATGTAACACTTAATTTTCAACTTTTATTTAATAAGGTTGATAAATCAAGAGTTAGTTTTTCTTAAAGTAAGATAACACCAGATTTGAAAACTTTTAATTTGTAAACAACTTGGTAACCTAAATTTAAAACAAGAATAATTAACGTGCTTTTAAACCTATCCTATAAGAAATATAACAAGCAAAATCTCCGATGACTTTTCTGTCATTTCCCAATTCCACTCTCCAGTTTGCCTGATCACCATTTTTTATCATATTTCTACTTAAAATATTACAACTATCAATAAATGTGTTATGGCTTCTTGTTCTGAATTCTTCAATCTCAAATCTTTCGGTTTCATTAGCAAAGTATGAAGTATTTCTTAATTGATGATACCTTGAAGCTTTTACATATAAATCATTTTTCAACTCTTCTAAATTGCTATTATTTATCTCAGTAAACCATTCTTCAAATTTAATCTCAATCATATTAAATCTTACTAATTTTATTTTTAAATTTTTTTTACTTCGTTACCATCATCTTCATCGTTTTTGAGTAGTTGTTTGTTTGTAACGTGTAAAAATAAACTCCGGATGTAAGACCTGAAGCGTCAAACATAAATGTATGGGAACCTGCATTCAGATGGGAGTTTACAAGTGTTGAAATTTCTCTTCCTCTGACATCATATACTTTAAGACTTACAAAAGATGAAACAGGAATTTCAAAATTTATATTAGTCGTAGGGTTAAACGGATTGGGATAATTTTGATTTAGTTTATATTCACTTGGAATTTCACTAACAGGTGTAATATTTGTAACTGTTCCATTTCCTCCATAAAATAAAATCACTTTACCTTCACGATTGCCTCCAAGAAATTCATTCACTCCGTTAGTATCGATATCTTTTAAAACAGCTGCCCTATCACCTCTTTGTGTAATTGTTAACCCGAAAACATGCTCAAATAAAATTCCACCTGTTGCTCCGTTTAAAACCAATAATCTTGCGGGTTGCTGTGTAGCAATTACTATATCGTCTATCATATCACCTGTAATATCACCAATGTTATCAATGCCTCTAAGATATGAAGATGATAATGAATTTGACCAAAGGATTCCTCCGGTTTTAGAATCAATTCTATAAGCAACTTGAGGTGCAGACAAAGAAAAATCAATTGAGCCGTTTGCATTTGCATCATTTAACAATTGAATTTTTCCGTTATTGCTTGAGCCGAGAGTAACAGACCATATAGCACCACCAGTACCATTGATAGCATAGACTGAACCGTTAAATCCGCTTAGCCCGAGAATATCTTTACTTCCGTTACCGTTTATATCAGGAATCTCTTTTAAACTCCACACATTACCCGGTGCTGTGAAAGTCCAAACAATCGAACCGGAATTATTCAATCCATTTACTACATATGGGGCACCGTTATTATTCGCACCAATTGCTACTCCTGAATCAGTTGTTATAGCATCATCTGTAAAAGGTTGAGGTTGTGTTGAAATAAATATTTGCTGACCGTTCAAGCCATTAAGACAAATTGCTGCATGCCTTCCACCGCTTCCCCCTGTTACTCCGCTTGCAGATACAATTACATCTTTAAATCCGTCATTATTAAAATCTCTTTTAATGCTTATTGCTTCAATATCTCCGTCACTTGTAGTTGTCGGGCTTCCGTAAGACCACATAACAGTGCCTGTTGCACCGTTCAATGCATACACCATTTCATTTCCGCCTCCGCATCCTATCACAACATCAAACACTCCGTTATTATCAAGATCGGCAATATCCATAGCATCTTCCCATTCTACAGAACCGGTATTAATCGAACCAAAGTGAGTACTATATTGCCAAACAATTACACCTGTTGCTCCGTTAATGCACAGCGTCCAATAATTTCCTGTTGCAACGATTACATCATTAACTCCATCACCTGTTACATCGGGAATTTGTTTAAGACTTCTGACCTGTTTATCCTGAAGAGATGTTCCGGGATTATCAGGAACCTGAAACTGCCAGATAATATCTCCGAATTCTAATCCACGACTATTCGCGGATGAAAAATGATATGCGTAAAAAGTGAAGATTAAAATAAAAATAAGAAATAAATTTTTCATAATGGTTTTATTAATTATAAAAAAATAAATAAAATAATCTAAAGTTAAAAGCAGAAACAGAGAGCGGGAAAATTTACGTCCTTATAAAACGATTAAAAAAATCAACAACCTGAAAAGGCAGACCACGAATTTTCACGAATTAACACGAATTACACAAATCATAACTATAATAAAAATTCTTTTGTGAAAAGAAATAGAATTAGATATAAATAGGCAGACCACGAGTCCCGAGTTGTTGGAACAGGTTAACACGAATTTTAGGAATTACACAAATTATTACTAAATATTTCTAATAATATAGAGTAGTGGTTTTTTAAGCGTTTAATAAATAGATGATGAAATTAAGGTTTTGAGTTTAAAAAAAAGTATTGTTTATTAAAAAGGTTAATAATACATTTCAGCGGAGGTATAAAATGAAAACCGTCATTAAACTTTTTAGTCTTTTCTCAATTCTCTTTTTACTCACAAATTTTACATATTCTAATGGCGTTGCGGTATATAACGCAAGCTTGGGTATGTATTTGAAACTTCTTTCCGGTAAGGTCAACGTTAGCGTTGAAAGTCAGATTTCAGTTACAAAAACAACCGGAGAATTTATCAATCTTTCAGGAAGTGACAGAAATGTTTCCTTTGCATTTCCTTTGCCTGAAGGTGCTTCGGCGACTGAACTTCGCTGGAAAATAAATGGGATTTGGTATCAGGCACCAATATCACCACAGCCACAAGATACAACACTTCCGGGTGGAACGATGAATCCAAACCTTAAAACTTATCTTGGTAAAACTCCATTATTTTTTGGGATTGATCAAACTGTTAAAAGGGATAGCATATTAATTGTAGAACTTACATACGTTCAACTTTTAAAATATGATTTTGGAAGTGTGGATTTTGATTATCCAAACGATTACCGTTTAATTCAAAATTCGATGTTGAATGTTCAGGAGTTAGTTCTAAATCTGAATTCTCAGAGAACAATTGACAGCATTAAATTAGTAAGTTCTAATCCACTGATACAAATTTCAAACAATGGAAATAATGCTGTTGTAGTCTCAAGAGTCTTTGAATCAATAGCTTCGGTGAATTATAAAATCAGGTATTCATTAAATCAAAATCAACTTGGTCTTTATGGATATAGCAGCAGAATACCAAACAGTTTATTGCCCGATACACTCGGAGGATTTTTCTTATTCCTTGCTGAGCCGGATCCGGGGATGACTTCGCAAACGATTAAAAAAGTTTTTACTTTAGTAATTGATAAATCAGGAAGTATGTCAGGTAATAAAATTGTTCAAGCAAAAAATGCATCGAGCTTTATTGTGAATAATCTTAATTCCGGAGACAGGTTTAATCTTGTAACTTTTGAATCAAACATACAATCATTCAGAAATACACATATACCATATAATTCAAATGCTCGAGATTCAGCGTTAACATTTATAAATTCCATAATCGCATCAGGCGGTACAAATATATCCGGTGCTTTCCAAACAGCTGTTCCGCAGTTTTCCGTAGCAAATGACAGCACAGCAAATATAATTGTATTTTTTACTGACGGACAACCGACAGCCGGGATTACAGGTACTACTCAGCTTGTAGATTATATAAGAAATCTGATAGTAACATCGGAGAGAAAAATATTTTTATATTCATTTGGAATTGGAAGTGATGTTAATGCACAGTTACTCACATTGATAAGTTCACAGAACAACGGTTATGCTGAGTTTTTAGGCGAAGATGAAATTTATGACCGCATTTCAAAATTTTATTTACGAATAAGAAATCCTGTATTGCTTTCACCTACGATAAGTTTTAATAATCCGACAATAAATAATGTTCATCCGAATCCGTTGCCGAATTTATATAAGGGTCAGCAGATGATAGTATCAGGTAGATATAGAAATTCAGGGGTAACAAATGTTACTTTCTCCGGATATGCATTTAATCAGCTTGTGAATTATAATTATAATCTAAACCTGATAGATACTAATGATGTGAGATATCAGTTCCTCACAAAAATTTGGGCAAAACAAAAAATAGATTATTTACTGATTCAGTATTACAGTTATTCACCAAATTCACCCGAAGCACTAGCACTTAAACAGCAGATAATAAGTTTAAGCATTGCCTATGGAGTGATAAGTCCGTTCACAAGTTTTGGAAATCCGACTAACACAGAAACCGAAGAAGAGATTGTGAATACATCACCGGAATCATTTAAATTTTTAGGAAATTATCCAAATCCGTTTAATCCTACAACGAATATAAGATTTGCAGTAAACACAAATTATTCAGGAATTTTATTTATAAGAATTTATAACACCGCAGGAATGCTGATAGATATTCTTGAAATGAGAGTAAACGGAAAAGGAAATTACGAAGTGAAATGGGATGCGTCTAAATATGCTTCAGGACTGTATTTCTACAGCATTGATTTTCTCGGAAATAAATTTTCAGGAAAGATGATGTTGGTGAAGTAGGAAGTATCTGCACCAAGAAATGCAATGAGTGCACGAAGCGTATGTTTGAGGATAATTCTTCGCAGGAGTCCCTTAAAGGAGACTCCTGTGGGAGATGTTGTGTTATGAGGGTATGATGTGAGATTGCGGGTTCCCGATACATCGGGACCGGCAAGTGCCCGCAATGACCACACGCATCACTTTCATTTAAACACTTCACGGACTATTTTATATTCGTCGTTTTCTTTGATTATAGTTAGTTCAGTTTTACCTTCTGATTCAAATTTATCAGATTTGTAATCTTCATTATATGTCACCAAGTATTCAGGCGGATTTTTCTTTATTGTTTTTATATTTACATTTGAAAAACGGATATTTATAAATTTATATCTGCTGAAAGTTGTTTCTATTCTTTTTAGTTTTGTTTCTTTATTGATTGTCTTTCCGTCTGCTCCGGTGTATTTATAATTTTCACTCAAAAAATTACCATACAATTCCACATTTTTATTTTCCCAGTTTCTTCTCCATTCATTGAGTGACCTGTCTATTTCAATATGTTCACTGTCAACATTAGTCTGATAATAATCTGAGATTTTATAAATTCCAAAAACAAATATTCCTATAAATAAAAATATTCCACTGTATAGAAGTATAAGTCTGTTTCGATGAAATCTAACTTTTTCCTCATACCTTTTTTTATATTCTTCATTGAAGTCTTTATTATTACCTGTTATAGGATTTTCTGAAACATTTATAAGTTTATATCCGCAAAATTTACAATAACTCGAACCTTCTTCAATTTCTTTTGAACAATTGGGGCATGGAAAAAGAGATATTACTTCTTCGGGTTCAGGAATTTCCGGAATTACAACAGGTTGATTTTGTTTTTTTGTCTCGGGATTTTCAGAACATCCGAACGAAGTGCAACCGTTATTCTCAAGCCAGCACTCAATATGATGTGGTGTTTCACAAGCCGGACAAACTTTAAGGTCTGTACCCTGTTTTATATTACTGTGGCAATATGGACAGACGTAAACTTTTTGCATTTGTTAAGAGAAGAACGAAATATATTTTTCTGAATTTTTATTTCGAATCGTGAGGATATCATTTTCAGGAATTTTCAGTTCCTTTAAAGTTTTGTTTTTAAGTTTATCAAAAAGTTCACCGTTATTTTTTAAAGAGTGAAATGATTTTAATTTTAAAATTTTTTCTCCGTCTTTAATTTCATCTAATTTTAATAAATTTAAATTTCCAAAAAATTCTTTAGAATAATTTTCATCTGCATCATAAAGCTCATAAACAATTTCATTATTAAAAATCAGATCGCAATTTTTAAAATTAAATTTTGAATCCGCAAATTGAAAAATATCCGAAATGCTCGCTGTGTTAAAATTCAAATTTGAATTTGATATATCATCAAAATTATAATGAGCGAGACACGATTCGTTAATTTGATATTCAACAGTATAGGATTCATTAGTCACACCTGAATATACGAAGCCTTTACCGAAAAGGATATTTTTTTCATCAAACTTATGTAGAATTTTAACGGCTTCCTGAACCTGAACAGCCGCTATAATAGACGCTATTGTAGGGGTAGTTGGTATTTTTCCCTGTTGAATATCTTCAATGCCAAGTAGCAAACAGGATTTTCTTTTATTCATAAGAATATAATCAGTTTCATTCATTGTGCATTCATAACATGCAAAGTTAACCGGATGAAAAACTCTGACAACACCGTTCAAAACTTCAATAGCCCCGTCAATCCATATTTTATTAATTTTTCTGCAAGATTGATTTACAAACATTCGTGCTTCCCTGTTATCAAGTCCGCAAATTATCAAATCAAAATTATTAAAAACACCAAGCCCGAGATTCATTATGTTACCATTATAAAAATTTATTTTCACATCGGGATTAATTTCTTGTGCATTTTTATAAATTACTTCTGCTTTATTTTTTCCTATATCACTTTCCCTGAAAAATACACTTCGCGTTAAATTTGATTTTTCCACATTATCCATATCTACAATAAAAATTTCTCCGACTCCGAGCATAAGTAAATTTTTTACAATTTCATTCCCTAAAGCACCGGCACCAATTACCATAATTTTTGAATTTTTCAGTACAGACTGATCCCACCAATTGATAAGTTCAAACCGTGAGTATTTATTTTCTAAATCAATTATCATATTGTTAAATTATAAAATAATAGAATCAGAATTAATATTTAAGGATATTAAAAGAAATCAGGAATGAGAATTTACATTTATCCAAAACGATTAAAAACTTCAACACGAATCCCGCAGAGCGGGACAGGTTCACACGAATAAAACGAATTACACAAATATAAACGGATAAACGTTTCATTTATGATTATAATTCTACTAAAAATTGAAAATTGTTTTGAGTAGCTGTGATGAGAATTAAATACCGGCAGTGATTTCAGGGTGAAGTCTGAGCACATCTCCTTCTTTAACACCGGACTCGGCAAGAGTTTGATTTTCTTTAAGCTGTTTGCCTGATGCTTTATGATGAAATTTATAAGAGAGAGGTTCACCATCGGGACCTGTTAAAGGCATTTTCATTATCGGGAGCAACTTTTCCATAATTTTTTTTATCGGAGCATCATCCGGTAATGCGGCTTCCTGTTCTTTATTGCCTGTTGCGTCTATAATTGTTACGTTAATTTTTGCCATAAGATAAAATATAATCCGGAAATAATTTTATTCCCGGATTATCATTAAGATTTTAGTTTGAAGGTTTAAACATTGCTTTTCTTCCGTCTTTGCCATAGAGTGTTAAAATATTATTGCTTACAAGATAACTATCACACTCATTAATAAGACTTAAAAAACTTTGTTCAAAATCCATTGCACCATCGCAGAACATTTTTGTAGCGGCGATAGGTGAAAAAGTTAAAGAATTTCCACTGCTTGTATAAGAACCGCTGAATGTATTACATCCTGCATTTCCATTTACATTTCCGGTACTGCTTACGAATGTAATATACGGCTGACCTTTTAAATTTGAAGTCGGGGCTTTGCCGTCAAGATTAGCCAAAACCCATTTTGTATTTTCAAAAGTCGCTGATGTAGAAATTTGTTCTGATGAACTGCATGCTGCAAATATAAATGCCGTAAATAATAATAATAAAGATTTCATATTGTTTTAAATTTTGGTTTACCCTGATTTTAAACATCAATTTAATTAAAATAGTTTTAACTTTAAATTAACAATCTTTAATCTTAATTTTACTTACTTTATCCAAAAATTAACATAGAAGGAAAAATGAAAAATTTACAATACATAAGTATTTTTTTATTTTTTGTAATTATAGCGGGATGTAATAAACAATCCACAGATACTATAAAGATTGGACAGTTTGCATCATTAACCGGAAGTGAAGCAACATTTGGTATATCTTCCGATAACGGTTTGAAACTTGCAGTTGAAGAAATAAACAGCAAAGGCGGTGTTTTAGGAAAACAAATTGAATTAGTCACTGAAGATAATCGTGGTCAGACAAATGAAACGCAAACAGTCGTTCAAAAATTAATAAACAGGGATAAAGTTGTTGCAATTATAGGTGAAGTTGCTTCTTCTAGAAGTAAAGCAGGTGCACCAATCTGTCAGCAGAATAAAATTCCGATGATTTCTCCTGCATCTACAAATCCTGAAGTAACTGCTATCGGCGATTATATTTTCAGAGTTTGTTTCATTGATCCTTTTCAGGCAACTGTGATGAGTAAGTTCGCATTGAATTCTATGAAAGTAAAAAAAGTTGCTTTATTAATAGATCAGAAAAATGCATACTCGACGGGTTTAGCTGATAATTTCAGAAAAGTATTTACTGAAATGGGCGGTGAGATTGTTGGAGAACAAAAATATTCAGCAGGTGATAAAGATTTTAAAGCACAGTTAACTGCATTAAAGAATTCAAATCCTGAAGCAATTTTTGTTCCCGGATATTATACTGATATGGGATTGATTGCAATTCAAGCGAGAGAACTTGGAATTACAATTCCTTTGTTCGGTGGTGACGGTTGGGAGTCTGAAAAATTAACAGAGAATCCGCAGTCAAAAACTGCACTTGAAGGTAGTTTCTTTTCTACACACGTTTCAATTGATAATCCTGATCCAAAAATTCAGGAGTTCGTTGCAAAGTATAAAGCGAAATATGGAAAGAACCCTGACACTATGGCACTTCTCGCTTATGATGCGGGTATGATTTTATTTGATGCAATTAAGCAAGCAGGATCTACTGAAGGTGAAGCTATTAAAAATAAACTTGCTACAATGAAAGATTTTCCGGGAGTTTCAGGAATGATTACTATTAATGAAGACAGAAATGCTGTGAAACCTGCGGTTGTAATGGAAATCAGAGACGGAAAGTTTGTTTATAAGGAAACGATTGCTCCATAATATATGACAGAATTTTTTCAGCAGTTAATTAATGGTCTTTCTCTCGGTGCAATTTATGCATTGATTGCTTTAGGATATACGATGGTTTATGGGATTCTAAAGTTTATAAACTTCGCACACGGTGAAGTATTTATGCTCGGGGCTTTCAGCGGATATTATCTCGGAAAATTATTTAATGTTCAGACTGAGTCGTTCACTTGGGCTATTATCATCTTGCTATTAACTATGATGATAACTGCAACCATTGGTGTTATAATAGAAGTTCTCGCTTATAAACCACTAAGAAAATCTTCCAAACTTACAGTTTTAATCACAGCAATCGGGGTGTCGCTTTTTTTACAGTTCGGTGGTCAATTAGTATTTGGTGCTGATCCGAAAGCGTTTCCTAATTTAATAAATAATTTTAATATTAATTTTCTGGGAGTTACAATTTCTTTTGTTCAGGTGATTGTAATTTTATTTTCATTGGTGCTGATGATTGTATTAAGATTCATCGTGATGAATACGAAAATAGGCACTGCTATCAGAGCAGTGTCAAACAATCTGACTGCCGCTTCGCTAATGGGAATTAATATTAACAAAACAATTTCATTTACATTTATACTCGGCTCATCAATGGCAGGTGCTGCGGGAATTTTATATGCTATCAGTTATCCGACAATTGATCCGTTAATCGGTTTATTACCCGGACTTAAAGCATTTATTGCTGCAGTTCTCGGTGGAATAGGTAATTTCCCGGGTGCTGTTCTTGGGGGATTTTTAATTGGTGTTGTTGAAACTTTAACCGTCGGATACATCTCCCCTACTTTCAGAGATGCAATTGCTTTTGCGATATTGATTATAATTTTATTATTTAAACCTTCCGGCTTACTCGGAAAAAAAGAAATAGAAAAGGTTTAGTTCACAGTAAGTTTTCCGCTGTCGGAAATATTCAGTTTGCTTTCGGGGAAGTCGAGTTTGCTAAGTCTTTGAACTGTTGAGATAACTTTTGAGGATTCATCCAAAACGGGGAATCCTCTTTTTATTTGTTTTATAGGAATTATATCTCCATATAAAAAATTTCCTTTTCTGTCTGTATAAATCTGTAATAACGGTGCAATTCCCTGCTCACCTGCTAGAGAAAACTTTCCGTAAGTACAGAAATTTCCCAAACTATAAGCAATAAATTTTCCTTTATAAACTTCCATACCTCTTGTCACATGTGGTCCGTGTCCATAAATAATATCTGCACCTGCATCTATCATAGTTCTTGCAAACTTAAATACATCACCTCTGTTTTCATTCAGATAAGTTTCATTTCTTCGCGGAACTCTGTTAGCCCCACCTTCAGCACCACCATGAAATGAAACAATCAAAATATCACAACTATCCTTAAGTTTTTGAACAAGTTTTTTCGCGTAGTCAATATCATTTAAATTCAAACAATTCACATTAGGAGCAAATGCAGTGAATCCGATTTTTAAACTGTCATACTTCATAAAAGAATAAGGATAATCATAAGTGCCTCCGTAAATAATTCCATTTTCATCAAGTGTTTTTGCTGTTGATTTTCTTCCGGTCTCTCCCATATCGTTAGCATGATTGTTAGCAATTGCCAATCCGTCAAATCCCGCATCCTTAAGATATTCAGCATATCTAACAGGTGTTCTGAATGCAATACATTTTGAACCCGGTCTGCAATTTTTCGGCGTTCCGCCTTTATCAAGCAAAGGTCCTTCGAGATTTCCAAAAGTTAAATCAGTTGATTCTAAATATTGAGAAACACCGGCATATAAATCTTTACCGTCATTCGGAGGTAAGTCATTTCCATTATGATTTGAACCCATCATAATATCACCTACAAATGAAAATGAAATTGTATCTTTTAATTCAACTGTGATTGAATCTGTTGTTGATAAATTTTTATCGGTTGGATTGTTTTCCGGGGATTTATTGCAAATGAAAGAGGAAAAGCTGACAGCCATTAATAAAACAACTGCCAGCTTTTGAATTTTTTTATCTGGTGAAAACAAATTCTAAATATTGGAATTGATTACCTTTTGAATCCGGTCTGAATGCTTTTAAAATCATTGTATCTCCGTTAAAAGTCATTGTTTCACTTACATCCACATAAGCATCTTTATCATGATCCATCATTTGACCTTTATATGTTACAGTTTTTGTTGCTTCATCCCAAGTTCCTGTCATATATAACATACCGGAGCCGTAATCATCAATATAAATTTTCTGACTGACTTTAGCTGAATTATCATAACCAATAATTGCAGAGCCGTTTCTGTAATTACCCATGCCTTCAATTTTATCAGAAGTCTTTAAAAATAATCCACCCATTATCATTTCAGCTGAAGAAGTTCCTTTGGAAGTAAACGCATCAGAACCGGGAGTTAACCAGAATTTTGTAGTTATATTCCAGTTGCCTGTTGCTTTTGCGAGCATCTCGTGAACGTGTCCTGGTGTTTTATACGAATTCCAAGATTCCATAGAATCATCAGACTGTGAATACGATAAATTATAATTCATAACAAAACTAAGCAAAACAAACAGAATTAATTTTTTCATTAAATTAAATTTTTTTTGAAAGTCTCTCAATATAATTAAATTACAAAGCAATTTAACTGTTATAATTTAAAGTATCATAAGAGTCTGAAAAATTTATTACTTCGCTCTGACAAATTCAATTTCCATCATTTGGAATTCATTACCGTCAGGTCCGTTTCCGAACATTTTCATTAACATTTTATCATCACCGACAGTCATTGTTTGTCTTACGTTTGTTACTTTGCTTGTCATTGGGTCAGTCATAGTTCCTGTGTAATTTATTGTCTTTGTTGCTTCATCCCAGGTTCCTGTGAATATTGCCATACCTGTTCCCATATTATCAATCCAGGTTTGTTGAAATACTTTTAAGGCATTATCATAACCTGTATATCCAATACCTTCCATAGGCATTCCCATTACTTCCATTTTATCAGTGGACATTAGATATCTTCCACCTAAAACCATTTTAAGATCGCTTGTTCCTGTAGATACTGATGGTTCTGTACCCGGCATCATCCAGAATTTTGAAGTAGCATTCCATTTGCCTTCTGATTTTGCAAGCATTTTATGAACATCACTTGGTGTCATATAATTCATCCAGGCTTGCATTGAACCGTCATCCTGTGAATAGACATTTGTCATACATACAAATGACAATAAAAAAACTGAGAGTAGTAAATTTTTCATTTTGATTAATTTAAATTTTTTGAGATTGAGTTTAGAGTAGTTACGTAAAATTAAAAATTAAAGTTTTAAAAAGAAATATATTAGTTTAACAGTTCAGGACGGTATTCAAAATGCATCGTATCATAATGATACCATTTTCCACCCCAAATAAATCCGTGTTTTTCAAATACTTCCCATATTTCCTGCGGAATTTGATTTTTATATTTTAAATTTTTTGCCCACCGCCAGTAATCAGAAAATTTTGTATTTATATCTATCGCAATGGCAAATGAATGTGTGCTAAGTCTGTCAGTCCCTGCAATTGTTCTCCAGTTAAAAATTCCTGCCGAACTTGTAACATATTTTTTTAAATTATCGGGAAGATTATCAAATTCTTTTCCTATCTGTTCTAATTTTTCAGCAACACCATTCATTTTATTTGCCTGAAGTTTTAAACCAACTGATTCGGGCATCCAGACAAAAGTTACCATATTTCCGCTTACTTCTGATGCGGAGTTTCCATACATTTTTTTAAAAAACGGATCGTATCTGATTCTTCCAGGATCAAAATTTTCACCGGGAGGTGGAGTCCAATCGCCTTTAGGATATTCAATGTTAAACATATCTTCCAAATCGGGATTATCAAGCATTTCATCAAAAGTTTTTTCTTTACCGTCATCATAAATCATTGTTGTTCCGTCTTTCCAGTAAAGAGTATTCTCATCTGCCGAGTCGAGAAAATCAGGATATGCTTTTAATAATTTTTGAAGTCCGATAGGAATATCCGGATTAGTGTTTGAAGGAATTTTAATTGAATCATTTTTTCCCTGCGAACCTGATTGCAAATTAACATTTTCTTTACATCCGAGTAATGAAATAAGTATTAAAATGTTTGAAATAAAATTTAATATCATTTATTTGTAAGTTTATTTGAAAATAAAAAGAAATTATTTTTGAAAATATGAAAATCCTATACATATTTTCGCATCCGGATGATGAATCATTCGGACCATCAGCAGGAATATCTGCACAGTTGAGAGCAGGTCACGAAGTTCACTTGCTAACTCTCACCAAAGGTGAAGCAACTAAACAAAGACTTAAACTCGGTTTATCAAAAGAAGAAATGGCAGATGTCAGATATAAAGAAATGTTAAATGTTCAGAAAACTCTTGGGTTAACAAGTATGACCGTATTAGATTTACCTGATAGCGGTTTAAAAGAACTTGACCCCAGAATAATTGAATCTGGTGTTGAAAAAGAAATTAAAAAAATTAAACCTGATATAATCGTAACTTATCCCTGTTATGGAGTAAGCGGATTTCATGATCACCTGATAAATCACGCAGTTGTAAAAAGGGTTTATTTACAAATGAAAGATGAAGGTGCAGATTATCTAAAGCGGTTGGCTTTTTTTACATTAAGCGAAGAAGATTTAAAACGAAAATCTTTAACTATGAAATTTAATATTCAGTCTTCACCTGAAGAACTTATTGACTGCAAAACTCCAATTGATGAAACTGATATTGAAAATATGAAGAACGGATTGAAATGTTATGAAACATATAAAGATACAATTGAAGAAACCGGTGTGATGAATATGTTTAAGGATGAATTAAGTTTTGAAATATTCGGAGAAGATCATAAACCAGTTTTAGAAGATATAACTAAAAATTTAAAATGATATTAGTTAATAATAACGATAATAAAGATGCAACTTTAAATCTTGCATTAGATGAGTGGTGCGTAAGAAATCTTGATGTGAATGATAAAAATTATATTTTGTTTTATATAAACAGTCCATCGATAATAATTGGCAAACACCAGAATACAATTGAAGAAATAAATTCTGAATATGTCGAGCAAAATAATATAAAAGTTGTAAGAAGAATTTCCGGTGGAGGTGCTGTGTATCACGATGAAGGAAATTTAAATTTCAGTTTTATAACAAAATATTCACACGATAGCATTCATAATTTTAAGAAATTTACTGCACCTGTAATTAAAGCATTACATTCCTTAAGCGTGGATGCTATACTTGGTGGAAGAAATGATATAACAGTTGATGGCAGAAAGATTTCCGGCAATGCACAGTTTTCAAATACACGTTCAATGTTTTCACACGGCACATTATTATTTGATTCAAAAATTGAAAATGTTGTGGAAGCATTAAATGTTAGGGCAGAAAAAATTGAAAGCAAAGGAATCAAATCAGTTAAAAGCAGAGTTGCAAATATAAAAGAATTTTTGAAAAAAGTAATTTCAATTGAAGAATTTAAAAATGTCCTGATTGAAAATATTTTTGATGGAGTAAAAGATTATCCTGTTTATAATTTATCAGACAAAGAATGGGCAGAGGTTGAAAAAATTGCAGATACAAAATACAGAACCTGGGAATGGAATTACGGACGCTCCCCCGAATTTAATATTCAGAAAATTAACAGGTTTGATTTCGGACAGATTGATGCAAGGATAAATGTTAAAGACGGAATAATAAAAGATATTAAATTGTTCGGTGATTTTTTAGGTCATGGTGAGATGAAAGAAATTGAAGAGAGATTAACAGGGAAAAGATATGAAGAAAAGGAAATTGAAAATGCGATCTCAGATATTAACTTGAATGAGTATATCGGAAATATTAATAAAAAAGATTTTGCAAATTTTTTATATATTTAAATTCTGTTAAAGTCCCGGGGTATTTACAAACTCATTTAAAATATCTAAGATATAAATGAAGGTATGATTTGAAATTCCGCTCGCCCCGACAAATGAATTATCGAGAACGAAAATTAAAAATAATATCAGGCAATTCATCAAAGTGAATACGCCTGTAAGCAGGCAATGAACAAGAAAACTTTCCAGATAAAAAAAGTAAGTAAAGAAAACTGAAAGCATAGCTCCGATAATCAGCACAACCCAAATTATATCAGGAATTCTGTTTTGAGAATGAAAAACTCTCATTCTTCTTTGCTCCACTAATTCATTTAATCTGTCATAACATTCATCCAGAACAATTTTTTGAGATTCCGACGAGGGGTTATATTTTCCCAATGCGATAAAAATTTGAGAAATTTTATCTCTTGCTTCATTACTGCTTGTTTTCAGTGTAAGTTCTGACCATTCTTTGTATGCAACTATTGAATCATATTCAATAATATACCGTCTCACTTGATTTACTAACGAATCATCCAAAGATTTTATATCAAGAAATAATTCAATGGAAACGATTGCTTCTTTTGTTACAACTTTTTTAGCATCTTCATATTCAGCCCAAACAGCAAAAACCACAAAGGCAACAAGCACGGCATATATCAAACCATATCCGTTAAATATAAAACTTGTTACTTCGTGGTTTTTCTTAATTCCTTCGTAATGAAATTTCTTTCTTATTATTACTAAACTTCCGACAGTAATTCCGACACTGAAAATTATAATAAGAGGAATAGAAATGTATAAGTCAACATGTAATAACCAATCAAACATAATATAAAATAAAAATTATAATCCAAAAGTAATATCTAAATAAAAATTTCTTGTCGCTGCCGGAATCCAGTATGGAGTTCCTGCTCCGTCAACACTTCCATAAGTTTCATAAAGTCTGTTCAGTAAATTATTACCTCTTAAACTTAATTCAAATTTATTAAAATATTTTGAATTTATAATTTTGTTTAAGTTGAAATTTATTCCCGCATTTAAAACCGAATAAGGTGAAATAACTTTATCCACATATCCGGGCTGATTTCTAAGTGAAGGATTTTTACGTTCGTTTTCTGAATTATCCAAATATAGTTTCCCAATATATTGCATTCCAATATAAGCCGACATTCCATATTTATTTGAATAATTTAAATTCAGGTTTCCTATAATTCCGGGAGTTAATAATATTTTATTACCGGAAAAATCATTACCATAAATTATATTACCTGAACTATCAGCACCTAAAATTTCACGATACTCATTAAAATAATTTTCAGATAAATTTAAATTTCCTGAAACGGATAAATTATGATTCTGAGAATTTAGAAAATTATACTCCGCTTCAATTTCAATTCCTCTGTGTATTGATTTACCTGCGTTACCAGCGATCGGCTGACCTACATTATCAAGTTGCCCGTTGCTCACAATTTCATTTTTGAAATCCATTAAATAAAAATTTAAATTTGATTTTAATCTGCCGTTATCAAATCCAAAACCAATTTCATAATCCATCATATCTTCCGGTTTCACCAACGGGTCTTCATAAATTCCCTGAGATGGATTGACTACTCTGAAGTTCGGAACAGAATAAGGACTTTCCGCATCATAAATATCTTTTAATCTCGGTTCTTTACGTGCATATGATACATTTACAAAAGTTCTGAAATTGTTATTGAATTTATAATTTATTCCGAATCTTGGTGTAAAAAAATTATAATTCACAGTAAAGTTATATGGTTTATATCTGTCATTTGAAATTTCATATTTATGATTTATATACTGAACACCTAACATTGCAGTGATATTATCAGAAAAATTATATACTTCATTTGCAAAAACCGAGAATGTTTTTTTACCTCCATTATAAAAATAATAAGTATAATCCGGGGGAGTGCCCTGAGGTAATGCATCTCCAAATGTTATCTGACCGAAATGTTCTGAATTATGAATTCTAATTTCACCACCAAATACCAGAAACCCTTTATTTCCTGAATGATTCCATTTCAGTTTTGGAAACCAACCGTAAGTATTATTATTAACATATAAATTTGCGACAATATCAGAGGTGATAATTTCATACCCTCTGTTTGGGTCATAATATAAAGAACCGTCAGGATTTCTTCTGTAATATGCTGAGTTATATAAAGTTGAATCAGGTACGAAATAAGGATTCAATCTGAAATAAGAAAAATCATATCCGTAATATGCGGGAAAGTTTGTAATAAAATATCCTTCGCCTCTTATATAACTTAGTGTGTTGGAAAAATATAAATCAGGAGTAAGCTGAGAATTAAAAACCAGTTCATAATGCGGTTGATTATAATTATCTGATTCATTTGGGAAATTTAAAAAATTATATTTTCTATCAACGAGTTTATCTCCCGTAATATTTCCGTCAAGGTAATCCTTTGTAACTCCAAGGTATGCAAGATGATTTTTAATTGGTCCTCCATACACATTAAATTTTACTATAGAATTATTTCCAATAGTTTTCCCTGCACTGAAAAAATAAGATGTATGATCACTCCAGCTTAAATCTCTGTATCCGTCAGTATTAATTTTCGTGAACTTTCCATAAAAACCGAATCCACCGGAAACTTCACCTGATGAATATTCAAATGAGTATCTCTTTGAATTGAAATCACCATAACCGGCACTCAGATTTAAAAATTTATTTTTCATATAATCTATTGTCTGAATATTTATCACACCTCCAATAGAAGAAGCTCCGTATAGAGCAGTTCCGATACCTCTTTGAATCTGGATATTTTCAACCGAAGACCCTAAATCAGAAATATCAACCCAATAAACCTGATGATCTTCGGGATCATTTTGCGGAATACCGTTTATGAGAATTGAAAGTCGTCTTTGATCAAAACCTCTCAATGTGAGATAAGAATATCCGACGGAAGAACCTGATTCTGAATATGCATTAATACTCGTGCTGCCATTCAGAAACATCGGTAAATCTTCCATCCAGAATCTTGTTTCAATTTCTTTTCTGTTAATGTTTTCAAAAGTAATTGGAGTAACACCTTCCACACCTTTGAGGGCATCGACTTCAATATTTTCAATTTCATATTTTACGGAATCTTCATTTCCGGATTGTGAATTAGAAACTGAAGCGAAACAAAGAACTAAATAAAACAAAAATAATTTTTTCATTTTTTCCTCAAAAAAAAACGCCTGCATCTTTCCGAACCTGATAGAAAGAAAACAGACGTTAAATTTTAAATTTAATTTCCTACGCCGGCATTACCCGGATCAGGTTCAATGGGACTCTCTCAGCCTGAAGAAAAAATTTCAAGCACCCCTGCACATCATTTAAAAAGAAAATATAATTTCCTTTTAAAAATTTTGTAAATAAGATTAAAGAACTATTGAATTTACATTTTACAAATTAATAAAACTTTTCAATCTTTACAATATAGAATATATTTTAAATTAAGCACTAATTCACAACTTGGAAACTAAATAATCCTCCATGTTTCATAATTTATATATTAATCTCTATCCTAAAAAGTTACAATTAATTTGTTTGATTAAAACCTCCCTCATCAACATTGTAAAAATAATCACCGCTTTAGTTTATTCAATAGTCTCTTGAAAAGTATTCCTGAAAATTACAAAATTTATTGTAATTAAATTAATCAACAATCAAATTTGAAAACTTTATTTTATTAAAATCATCTTTTTAGTGTCGGAGAAGTTCTCAGATTGCAAACGATAAAAAAATGTCCCGCTTTGTAAACTACTTCCGTCAAAATCATAAGAATATTCTCCGGCGTTTAGCTTTTCATTAACTAAGTTTGAAACTTCTCTGCCGAGCATATCATATACTTTTAATGATACAAATTCTTCTTTTGGTAGTGAGAAATTAATTTTTGTAGTTGGGTTGAACGGATTAGGATAGTTTTGTGATAATGAAAATTTTTCAGGAATGTAAGATGAAATAATATTTATACCTGTTACCTGTGAGATTTTAAATGTTGACATTTTTACACCCGTGCCACCACCGAGACCAGAACCTGATCCTGTCGTATAAACAATGCCATCTTTATCTACAATAATGTCATAAGGTATTTGGCTTGTATTTCCAGAACCCGGATAAGTAAGTTGCCATTGAAGAATACCATTCGAGTTATATTTTATAATTTGCAAATCGCTCCAGGCACCTCGACCTTTTGAACCTCCAATATATATACTTCCTGCTGAGTCAAGAGTCGCCGCCGGATCACTTGCCCATCCATTTACCGGAATAATTTTAGACCATAATTCTGTTCCATCGTTTCTATATTTTACAACAATGTAATTCGAATTACTATACCCTGCTACTATAACATTATTCATTTCGTCAAGCATTACTCTTGAACCAGTTGCACCTGTAAAAGTTTTTAGCCATTTCTGAGTTCCGCTCGAATCATATTTAATTGTTACAATCTCAGAAGGTCCTCCGGGGTCTCCGACTCCGGTAACATATACATTACAGCTGTCGTCAGTGGTTACATCATATGCCCAGTCAGTTGTAAATTGACCTGTTGAAGTGTAATTCATTTCCCAAATAAAATTACCTGCATTATCAAACTTTATTACAAAATAATCATAATAACTCGGTATATTATTATTTCCCCGTGTTCCACATACCAATATATTCTGATTTTTATCTATTGACATTGCAAATACTTTACCGTTTAAAATCGGGATTAAACCTCTCCAGATTAAATTTCCGTTTTGTGGTTCAAATTTCGAGACTACACATGCTTTACCACCTTTGAAATCTGCCAAACCGGAAGTTATGATGTTACCTGACGAGTCAAACTGCATTGCCGCAGTGCTTATATGCCAATTATTTAAACTATCTTTTCTTATCCATTGAATAACACCTTTCTTATCATACTTTATAAGTGTCATACTTCCTCCGATATATACATTACCTGATTTATCGAGCAATAGATTACCAGTACCTGCTCCATTATATAAAACACGTGTCCAGACTGAATCTCCATTTGGTGCATATTTAATTGTAGCACACCCTGAAGGACCCCAGTCGATTGTTCCTGTTATATAAACAAATCCTGAATCATCAACTTTTACGCGACCACCCCAGTCTGTATTAGAATTCTGTCCTCTGTAATAACTATTCCAAATTACACTTTGAGAAATTGCCAAAT
>ERZ761607.884-NODE-884-length-42608-cov-6.345240_pt1 | contig 42608 bp, 37 predicted proteins | sample MGYA00511164_ERZ761607 | MGnify/ENA primary metagenome ERZ761607 (study PRJEB28899, sample SAMN02445080) | bioreactor sludge metagenome | biome: EBPR sludge | place: Australia: Brisbane, Thorneside Wastewater Treatment Plant | collected 2011-06-22 ...
CCATTAATGATATACATTTTGTGTTTACTACCCTTTGGGGAAATATTAGCACGCAACATCAGTGGAGTATTCAGCAAAGTATTGCTGATTTCTCAAGAATTAAAATGAATGGTAAACGATTCATTGCGGATGATTTTAATACTCTTCATGCAAGAAGCAGAGTCTTTCTTGAAAAATCTCTGGCTGAATCTGGAAAGCGCAAAACGGTGGTTGTTACCCATCATGTACCCACCTTTTTGAACTATCCTGAAGAATATCGTAATGATGCCCTTAATGAAGCTTTTGCTGTGGAAATGCACGATTTTATTGAACCTTCTGGTATTGACTACTGGATTTACGGTCACCACCACCGGAATATACCGGATTTTGCCATAGGGCGCACCCGTTTGGCAACCAATCAGTTGGGTTATGTTAGACATGGTGAGCACGGTAGTTTTAGACCAAATACCACGCTTAATATTAATATAAATGACTAATAAACAAAATAATAAACTTATATTTGTATAATAAACTAATTAGGTTTATCGTACAAAAACAGGTTTATTATGGTTATGAAACTAAAGGAATACATACAAGAAACGCTGGGTACTGAGATATTCCCGGAAAAGCTCCCCGAAACCGGGCAGGGTAAGCTACCCTATTATATAACCGCAACCTTCCGGTTATTTAATGCACAACTGTTTCACCGCCCCGTCATGCTGGCCGAAATAAAAAACAAAACGGATTTTACCACAACTCAAATTCAAAAGCAATTACACCTGATTGCAGATGTTTTTAATACCACTGTGGTGTTACTTGCCGATCAGCTCACGTTCATTAACCGGAAAAGATTGATTGAAAAACGAATCAATTTTATTGTTCCCGGCAAACAAATGTATTTGCCCGATTTGCTGGTGGACTTACGGGAGACGTTTCAGAAAAAACGCGAATTAAAAGAAACACTTTATCCGTCTGCGCAATATATTTTATTATATCACATCCTGCGGAAAAATGACCCGCTCGAAAATCACACCCTTAAACAACTTGCTAAAAAGTTGCATTATACACCAATGGCTATAACAAAAGCTGTGGCCGATTTGGAACGAAACGGACTATGTATAGCAGAAGGAAAAAAGGAGAAATACATCCGTTTTGAAAACAACAAAAAAGAACTCTGGGAAAAAGCACTTCCGTTAATGACAAGCCCGGTGATAAAGCAGGTATTTACCGATGAAATACCCGTAAATCTTGCCTTATGCAAAGCCAATGCCTCTGCCTTGCCACAATACAGTGAAATGGCCGCAAGCAGGCAAACATTTTACGCTATTGAAAAAACGCTGTTTTACAGCTTGCAGAAAAATGATCAATGGAAAAACATGGATGATCGTGAGGGAAAATATTGCCTTGAAATATGGAAATATAATCCTGTACCGCTAACTACAACTGACTTTGTTGATCCGCTTTCTTTATACCTGAGCATGAAAGACAGCAAAGATGAAAGGATAGAAATGGCACTGGAAAAAATACTGAATGATTACATTTTTACAAATAATGATTATAACCTATGGTAGTTGGGTTGGATAAATTTCGTGAATATTTTCGTGAGCATTCCGGTAATTATATTATAATAGGCGGAACAGCTTGTGATATTATTATTGGGACAGCGGGTTTTACACCTCGCAGAACAAAAGATATTGATATTATTCTCATTGTTGAAGCATTGAATCCTGAGTTTGTAAAACAATTCTGGAAATTTATCCAGGACGGTAATTATGAGCGAAAAGAAAAAAGTGAAGATGAAAGAAAATATTACCGGTTTCTCCACCCGCGCACCGATGGTTTTCCTGCTCAGATAGAACTATTTTCAAGAATTCCTGATCTGTTGGATATAGAAGAAAGTTCACATCTAACACCTATTCCGGTTGGTGATGACTTATCAAGTCTTTCGGCAATTCTTATGGATGAGGAATATTATCGGTTCACTCTATCAGGATGTACAATGGAAGATGATGTTCAAAGAGCAAATACTGAAACGTTGATTTGTTTAAAGGCAAGAGCCTTTCTTGATTTACGTCAGCGTAAACAGGCCGGAGAAAATATAGATGACAAACACATAAGAAAACACAAGACGGATATTTTCAGGTTGGCCTTGTTACTCACCGGGAATGACGTGTTCGACCTTCCCGTGACTGTACGAAAAGATCTTCACGAGTTTGTGGCTATTATCAAAAATGAATTACCTGACAAATCCATTTTTAAAGAGATGGGAGCAGGAAATGTAGATGTGTCAGAATTATTTTCCCGGCTTTTAAACAATTTTGAACTTAATAAAGAAACATCAAAAGATATGAGTATTGATAAACGTTTGGAACTTCTTGATAAATCATTGAAGTCAGTCGCAAAAACGGTAGTCTATAGTCCGCAAGTTGCAACAAATGTATTTAAAAACATATATGCGCCTCTGATACAAAGGTCGGATGAGGAATTGAAACGCTTTGATAGGTTTTTCAAAACGGCAAAATGGAGAGGAGTCGTAAAACCCAAGGAATCGTACCTAAGTGACTTCGTATTAAATCTGACAACAGGTGCTTTGCCTGTTGATGAACTTTTAACAATAAAATCAAAAGAACTTGAAAATAATGATGATTCCAACCTGAAAGTTGTAAAACACTTTTACAAGTTTAACGATGAGGATGAAAGTTTTGAAACGGTGGTTTACTTTAACATCTCTTTTGAAAAGAAATATTTTACAATTAATGTATTTATTGGTTCACCGGAAAAGTACAATTTCCTGATTCGTTCACTGGAAGAGTTGCGAAATATTAATAGGGAAGAACCCATCAAAACATTTATTGAGGCGGATATTGCTACAATCAGGTATAATCAAAGTGTAACCCAAGACGAAATTAATTCATGGGCACATAGAATTGCTGAACTGACATACGAGCAAATTACACGAGATAATGAAAAAATGCAGAAACGTAAAAAAGATGAAGAGAATAAAATAAATGGGGATAAATGAATGGCTTGATTCAATATAATAAAATTTCCACGCTCCCAATGGAGAAAATCCCTGCATATATAGCAGCGAATAGCAAATTGGTGTATGGTAAAATAACTTTGGATCAATTGCAGGTTTCCGGTAAAATAGGCGCAAAGCTTTTGCACGAAAAATGGGAGCATGAATTTTTTGGGTACGGGGCTTATGTGTTCTTTGATGGCGATACTCCCATTTATGTTGGAAAAGCGAAATCAAATTTTAAGCACCGTTTTCAAAGTCATAAACACTTTGACAGAAGGCCAGAATATGCCTTTAATGATTTTGCGCGAATGTATGCAGAAAAAAAATTGAATAATATTTTATACGCATTCATAAGGCAAACTTTCTATACGCATGTAATTAATGAGTTAGATAAACTTCACGTGGTCAGAATCAATTTATCCTCTTCATCTTATGGTCAGGATAAAGCACAACGATTGGAAGATTTGCTGAATAAGTCCATTTCCGATGCGTATCCTGGTTGTTTGATAAATGCAATTTCTATTCCAGCAAGGTATAGCGAAAAATTAAAACTTGACGAATTGATGTAAATGAAAAAACAACGAAACATACCGAAGGGATATAAACAAACTGCTGTTGGAGTGATTCCAGAGGAATGGAGTTTAAATAAATTAGGCAGCCTATCCATAAAAATTGGTAGTGGAATCACTCCTTCAGGTGGAGAAAAAAAATACAAAGAGAAAGGTAGAGTGTTTTTGAGAAGTCAAAATGTTGGATGGGGCGAGCTATTATTAGACGATGTGGCATACATTGATGATGACACTCATTTGACATTTAAATCTACTGAAATCGTAAATGAAGACGTATTGTTGAATATTACTGGAGCTTCAATTGGCCGATCAGCTATTGCAGATGAACGTGTAGTTCAAGGAAATGTTAATCAGCATGTTTGTATTATACGTACCCATAAAAACGAAATCAAACCACATTATTTAAACGCATTTTTACTTTCTACTATTGGACAGAAATTAATAGATAGTTTTCAGGCAGGTGGAAACAGACAGGGTTTAAACTTCGAACAAATTAGATCATTTCCAATCCCATTGCCAAAATTGCCTGAACAAATTGCCATTTCAAATCTTCTTTCAACATGGGACAAATCCATCCAAACGCTAACCAAACTCATCACCCAAAAACAACTTCGCAAAAAATGGCTCATGCAGCAGTTGCTTACCGGGAGGAAAAGATTAAAGGGATTTAAGGGAAATTGGAAGGAATATAAATTGTTAGATTTATTCGATAGAGTTACAAGAAAAAACATGGAAGGAAATACTACCGTTGTTACAATTTCGGCTCAACGCGGCTTTATTCGACAAACAGATTTCTTCAATAAGAGCGTAGCAAGTGAAATAACAGACAACTATTTCTTAGTTGAAAAAGGCGAGTTCTGCTATAATAAAAGTTATTCCAACGGATATCCTTGGGGAGCAACAAAAAGATTAAAAGACTTTGAAAAAGCAGTAGTAACCACGCTTTATATCTGTTTTGGTATAAAGGATAATAAGAAAGCAAATCCTGAATACTTTGAACAATACTTTGGCGCGAATTTACTCGATAAAGGTTTGACAAAAATTGCACATGAAGGAGGAAGAGCACATGGGTTACTTAACGTTACGCCTTCCGATTTCTTTTCATTAAAAGTTATCATTCCTTCTTTTGAAGAACAGTTCGCCATTGCGATTGTTCTTAAAGCCGCGGACAATGAAATAGAATTATTGAAAACAAAACTTGAAAAATTCAAAGAACAGAAAAAGGGCTTGATGCAGGTTTTGTTAACCGGAAAAAAGAGATTAAAGGTGAAATAATATGAATATAAAAGCACTTGAACCAGCCGGGACAAATACCGGAAAACTAAAATACAAATCAGGAATGATTTCTTCAACCAAAGATGGCGTGACAATATCCACCAGATCGGAATTTGATGTTATTCAAATTAAGCGGGGGAGATATATTCAGAACGGTGTTTCACATCCGTTAATGTCCGATAACGAAAATTATTACCGGAGGATTTACGCGTTAGAATTTGAGAATAAAACTATTTATTATTTCGATTCCTTCGGAAAAAAAGACAATCATGGTGGCATCCACATTGGGATGAACTGGTGGGAAAACCAATGCTTTTTATGGCTACAAGGAAAACACTGGTTACAAAAGGAAGAAAATATCAGGTATGTTGTTAACGTGCTTTTTCTCTTGCTCGGTGCTTACATTGGAATTAATAATATGAAATGATAAGAGAATGGCAAACTTAGAGCAGATAAAAATACTAAACCAACAATATGGGAAAAGGAGTCCATTCGTTAATTATAATGTACGGGAAAACTTGTCGGAAGCATTTGATCCGGATAAGATTGAAAAGGCTTTCCAAGATTCCATTGCTAATCTTGGGCCTGAGTATTCAATGTATTTTGATTTTGGCGTTGATGCCGATGTTGCGTTATTATTTATTGACGTGTGTGAATTTTCTATGCGTTTTGGTGATTTAACTGGCGATGAAATCGGTGAATACTTTGATGAATATTATGATAAGATTATACCCATCATTTACAAATATGGTGGCGAAGTAGATAAAATAATAGGAGATGGTATTATATGTGTATTTGGACCGCCTTTCCAAAATGAAACACTCGAATTCAATATTAATAAAGCGAATTTGTGTGCTAAAGAAATAATTATCGCAACGATAAAGACAAAATTTGCAAGTAAGGTTGCGTTTCATTGCGGATCGGTAAATTATTTTAAGAATAAAACTGGACTTTATCAGGAATACACAATAATTGGGAAGCCACTTACTGAGTTATTTCGATTGGAATCTATCAGTGTTGACAATAGAATCAATTACTATGACGACACAAAAATCAGATCCTTCTATAAGGATCGGTTTTCAAATGATCCAGATAACGTTTCCAGTCAAAAGATACTATGGACGCACTATGGTAAAGTGATCACTACCCTTAAAGGAGTCCAATTCGATCAATTCTTTTCAATTAATTACAACGGTTGAATATATGGCAGTAAAAACTATTCTTGAAGAAATTGAAAAGGATGTAATTGATGTTACAAAAACAACTTTTACTCATAATGATACCAGAGTTGTACCATCTTCGGATGACTGTGAATTGACTTATGAAAGTGGAAAAGATAAGAAAGGAAAAAAGATAGAGACATGTGTTCTTTATGCTGACATAAGAAATTCTGTTGCATTAACTGAAAAGCATCATACCCAAACAATGGGCAGAATATATACTGCTTTTACAAAGGCCGTGTTAAAAGTTGCAAGATACCACTGTGGTCATACGAGAAACATTATTGGTGATAGAATAATGATTGTATTTCCAGTCAAAGACTGTTTCACGAATGCCGTGGACTGTGCTATATCAATTAATCATATTTCTAATTATATCATCAATCAACAATTTTCTGGAGTAGATTTTAAGTGTGGTGTTGGGATTGATTTCGGTGAGCTTCGTGTGATAAAGGTAGGCATTCAAAGAAACGGGAATGAAAACGGTGAAAATAAAGGTTTGGTTTGGGTGGGCTATCCGGCCAATAGAGCTTCACGCTTGACCGATGTGGCAAATAAAACTATAGAAGAACCGTATTTTGAAGTTTTAAGAAACCCCATTAATCCAAGAGCGGTTAAACCACTCTTTGATATCGGATATCTATTTGGAGGAACACCAAGCTATGACCCCAACGCTCCATTTTATTTATCGACCACGGAGAGTGTTGAAATGACGACTGAAGAATTTGCAAATTCTATAGCCCAATATAGTGATGGAGGCCTTTTCACATCAGGTGGTAAACTTATCAAGTTCGAAAAGAAAACACGGTCAATTTCATTCCCGGCAATTCTGATGACCGATTCGGTGTATAAAGGATTTAAAGCTGCTAATCCGAATAGAAATTCAATTCAAAAAAACTACTGGATTGAGCAAAAACATCAAATAAAAAATATTTCCGGTAACGTGTATGGAGGAAGTTTAGAATGGATAATAAAATAGAAAACATAAAGAATATGAGTAACGAAGAACGACTTTTAAAGGTCTTTGCCAATGTGAATGACTGGTTGAAGTTTGCTGAAGCAAAAAACGCAATGATCATTGCCTTGAATGCTGCTTCTATTTATGGAATAGCGAAAGCAATGAATTTAAAAATTATTGAGGACAGTGAATTTTTAAGTTGGTATTTATTTATTGTGATTATCCAGCTTGTATTTTCTACAGTATGTGCTTTGATCTCATTTGCGCCAAGAGTAAAAATTATTAAAGGAGGGTTGTTTGCTCCTGGCAGCATTTCAAATGTTTTGTTTTTTGAATATCTCAAAACAAAATCTGCTGATGAAATAATTAGAGAAGTGAATAGCATTGACAAAAGTGACACAGCATTTAAGCCCACGTCATTTGAAACAGATGTTGCAGTTCAAATTCAACAAAATTCAATTATTGCAAGTAGGAAATATTCCTATTTTACGATTGCTGTTTGGTTGACCATTTCAGCTTATATTACTTTACCATTAGCATTGATTTTTTGTCTTTATACTTATTTAAGCAAATAATGGAAACACCAAGCTTTAAAGAAGATCATATCTCCCAAATACCGGCTTTGTTATTATTGCAAAAGCTGGGTTATACCTATTTGTCGCAGACGCAGGCCTTGCAGCACCGGGGTAATAAAACCACTCATGTTTTATTGGAAGATATTTTGCGCAAGCAATTGAAGGAAATTAATTCCATTCGGTTAAGTTCCTCTAAAACATCTGTGTTCAGCGATGCCAATATTGAAAACGGCATACAGGCACTTAAAGATGTTCCCATGCAGGAAGGTTATATAACTGCTTGCGAATACGTGTACAATTTACTCACGCTCGGAAAAGCATTGGAACAAAGTATTGATGGTGATAAAAAAAGTTTCACCCTTCAATACATTGACTGGAAAAATCCGGAAAATAATGTTTATCATGTAACGGAAGAATATAACGTAATGCGTTCCAATACCAAGGAACATTATATACCGGATATTGTTTTGTTTGTGAATGGAATTCCGTTTTGCATCATTGAATGCAAACGACCGGACATGAAGGAATCTTTATCACAGGCCATTTCCCAGCAGCTACGAAGTCAGCAGGAAGACGGTATTCGCAATTTGTATGTTTATACCCAAAGCCTGTTGAGTGTTGCAACCGATCAGGCATCTTACGCCACAAACGGCACAGTAGAAAAATTCTGGGCTAAGTGGGAAGAAAAGTTTTCAAGCGATGAGGAAGAATCTGCTTACAATGATAACCTTTATGAAATAAAAAACAAACCGCTACCTAAAACAGAAAGTGAAAAATTGTTTGGAGAGCGTTTCCGGTATGTAAAAAAATATTTTGATGCGCTGGAACAGCAAAACGTAATGGTTACCAAGCAGGATGAGTATCTGTATAATTTATGTCGTCCGGAACGATTGCTTGATTTGGTATTCAACTTTATTTTATTTGATAACGGAGAAAAAAAGATAGCCCGTTACCAGCAGTATTTCGCCATTAAAAAAGCAATGCAGCGTTTACGGCATATTGATGGCGGCAAACGTAACGGTGGCGTAATATGGCATACACAGGGTAGTGGAAAATCACTGACTATGGTTATGCTTGCACAAGCAATTGCTATGGAAAAAGAAATTCTGAATCCAAAAATTATTCTGGTAACCGATAGAACGGATTTGGATGATCAAATTACCAATACGTTTAAAAAATGCGGCAAATATGCCGAGAACGCAACAACCGGGCAACGTTTGGTTGAGTTATTGGAAAGTAAAAGTGACGCGGTAATTACCACTATCATTAACAAGTTTGAATCGGCTGTAAGAAAAATTAGCAAACCGTTAACAAGCCCTGATATTTTTGTACTGGTAGATGAGGGTCACCGTTCGCAACACGGAATTTTTAATATCGACATGCAAAAAACGCTGCCTAACGCATGTTTTATTGCAATGACAGGAACACCCTTGTTCAAAAAAGAAAAAAGCACTGCTGTTAAATTCGGAGGTATTATTGATGCCTATACAGTGGATCAGGCTGTAAAGGATAAAGCAGTCGTTCCATTATTGTACGAAGGCCGTCACGCTTTTCAAAAAGTGAATGAAAATCCCATTGATACATATTTCAATATGATTTCCGAACCACTTAACGAATATCAGAAAGTAGATTTAAAAAAGAAATTCAGCCGTGCAGATCAATTAAATATTGCTGATCAAAAAATATATGCTATTTGCTGGGACATAAGCCGTCATTACCGGGATAACTGGCAGGGAAAAACTCCATTCAAAGGCCAATTGGTTTGTCAAAGTAAAGAAGCCGCTATCCGTTATAAAAAATACATGGATGAGATCGGTCTTGTGTCCACCGAAGTATTGATTTCGCCACCTGATGAGCGCGAAGGGGAAGAAAGTGCTTATGTCAAATCAGGAGATGCCGTTAAGCAATTATGGGATAAAATGATGAACGAGCATGGAAACGCAAAGAAATACGAGAAAAATATCATCAGCCGGTTTAAAAATCAGAAAGACCCTGAAATTATCATTGTAGTTGACAAATTACTTACCGGATTTGATGAGCCAAAAAATGTGGTGTTGTATTTAACCCGGAAACTGATCGGTCACAAATTGCTACAAGCCATTGCACGCGTAAACCGGGTATATACCGATAAGGATTTTGGTTACATTATAGATTATGCCGGTGTGCTGGGAGAACTGGATACAGCTTTAACCATGTATTCTTCGTTTGAAGATTTTGATGAAGAAGATTTGCAGGGAACATTGATCAATATTTCAGAAGAAATTAAAAAATTGCCACAGAAACATTCCGAGTTATGGGATATTTTTAAAACCATTGCCAATAAACGCGATGCCGAAGCTTATGCACAATTATTGCGAGATGAAGCTGTCCGAGTTGTTTTCTATGATAAACTGGCAATATTTGCCCGTGCTTTGAAGCTCGCTTTGTCTTCAGTTGATTTTCATAAAGAAGTGGAAGAAAAAACCATTGATAGGTATAAAGAAGATCTGGCCATGTTTTTAAAACTGCGCAACAACGTTGTTCAACGATATTCCGATGCAATTGATTACCGTCAATACGAAGGACAAATCCAAAAATTAATTGACACGCACATTCAAACCGATGAAGTAAAAACAATTACTGAGTTGGTTAACATCTTTGATAAGGAAAAATTTCAGCAGGAAGTAGAAAAAACCATTGGCGAAGCAGCAAAAGCCGATAAAATAGCTTCGAGGACTGCCAAACACATCACAGAAAAAATGGATGAAGACCCGGCATTCTACAAAAAGTTTTCTGAAATGTTGAAAGATGCCATTAAAGCCTACGAAGACCAAAGAATCACTGAATCGCAATATCTGAGTAGGGTGAATGAAATTATGAATGCCGTGTTGTCAAGAACAGATTCCGACATTCCTGCCGCATTGAATGGACATGATGTGGCCAAGGCCTTCTATGGATTAAGTATGGAAGCATTGAATGAAAAACTCACGGATAAAAAGGTGAAAAAAGAAATAGCCGTTCAAACCGCCCTGAACATTGATGAAATTATACAGGCATCCGTTTTAGATGGAGGAAAACCTGTCATTGACTGGCAGCAAAAATCAAACATAACCGGCAAACTGCAAATTGAAATTGGCGACTATCTGATCGATGAAGTCCGGGATAAATATCAAATTGAATTATCATTTGGTGAAATGGATGAAATGGCTGAAAAATGTATTGAGGTGGCTAAAATTCGGTATAAATAAAGATGGCTGATCAGGAGTATAAATATGAAAAACTGTTGACAGAAATTGACAACAAGTCCAAGGCGGTCATTAATATGGGGAAGCAACTTCATGCAATTACACCAAAAATGCAGGTTTTTGACTTCCTCATCATTTCCGTTTTAAACAGAACAGTAAATCTGAACAAAGGATTTACCACTTTAATGCGCCAGAATAATTTTATAGCAGCAGCTCCTTTGGTGAGGATAAACATGGATTCTCTATTAAGACTGTATGCACCCAGAATTTCGGAATATGATATTAACACTTTCTCTTCAAAAGTACTCGCAGGTGAGCATATACGAAGAATGAAGCATCATAATGGAAAAGATAAATTAACCGATTCATTTCTCGTTGAAAAATTATCCGAAATCGAAGGAATGGAGTGGATAAAATCAATTTACGAAGCTGGAAATTCTTTTGTGCATTTTGGAGATCGAATAATTTTCTCATCGCAGCGCGTTGCAGATGAGCAGCAGCGAACGGTTAATGTTACCATTGGATTTCATGATGCCTTTATTCCGGATAGTGAAAAAGAGGGGGCGATAATTTGGATGAGTCTGATAACAGATTCCATCGTGCAACAAGTGCAAATATGGATGTACGAAAAAGCCAAGGAAGAAGGATTTGATATTGAAAAATTAAACGAAGTAAAGTGACTGTCGAGAAACAATATATCAGTTTTGGCTCAATGAAAATTGAGTTCGATTTAATTTACAACGGAAGAAAAACCTTGGGCATCACCGTTACACCGGATATGGAAGTCGTTGTAAAAGCACCGGCAAACGCTTCTTTGGAAAAAGTAAAAGAAAAAGTTAGAAAAAAAGCGCCTTGGATTATTAAGCAAAAAGGTTATTTCCTTTCGTTTCATCCTAAAACTCCACCTAAAAAATTCATTAGCGGTGAATCACATTATTATTTAGGAAAGCAATTTCGTTTAAAAGTAATTTCCGGTAAAAAAAGTTCCGTTCATTACAAAGCAAAACAATTAGACGTAATCACGCCAAGTAAAATCAAAACGAAGGAGTTGGTTAAACAATGGTATCGTCAACGTGCAAAAGAAAAGTTTGCAGAAATCGCAGAACCACTAATTCAGCGATTCAAAAAATATAAAATTAACTTAAAAGGAATTTATATCCAGGAAATGACTACCCGTTGGGGAAGTTGCTCTCCCAAAGGCCGGATCATTCTCAATCCTGAATTAATTCAGGCACCCAAGGGTTGTATAGAATATGTTATCATTCACGAACTATGTCACTTGGTACACCATAACCACAGCACAGCATTTTTTGCCCTGCAAACTAAAATGATGCCGGATTGGGAGAAGTGGAAAAGGAAATTGGAAAAAACCTTATCCTGAATTTTATGAGTAAAGGAAAAATAAATAGATACAAAAAGCTGCTCAAAGATATATCGGATGATGATTTAAATTATCTTCTTAAGAATTCTTATGTTAATGCGTACAGACAGAACCAAGCTGCATGGGAGCTTTATCGCGGAATCTACAGGGAGTTTAGTTACAATCTGTTTTATATTTCTGCTGAAGAATATTATAAATGCTTACAATTGTTGAAATACAAGGAAACAAAACAAAAATCTGCCACTCTAACTGATGCGGAACTTGAAGAACTTGCGCAATTATTTGTTTATCACATTTTCAAAATTGAAGGGAGCAAGAGTTTTGCCACCGAGAAAGTGCGTAAAACACACTTTCATGTAACTCACCAAGGCCGACCTGATTTGAATCCAATTGCAGAGGGTAAAAAGGAAAAGGCTCGACTCATTTCAGTAATGCAGAAATACTCATCGGAGGAGTTATTTAATCTGAAAAATGAGTCGCTTTATGTTGGATACCGGGAATCTATAGAAGAAGTAATCTGTCCCATTGATAATTTCCATTTTCAACAGCCTAACGTAATGATGAAATATATTGAAAACCTCAGTGGAGAGGTAACATCAAAAGTTTATACTTTATTTGGACGTGAAGAAATTGAGCGATTGATAAATTATAAAATGCTAATCGGAACAAAACATTCGGATTAATATGGAATTTCATGAGCCAGATAGCAGATGGGCAGGTTTCGGTTGTTCAAGTTACGAACACTACCTTGACCGATATTTAATACGTGGAAAATTCCATAACAAAGTTCCTAATGCTGTAACAGATGCATACATCACTATTGAGTATTTAATGGCTCACGCATATTATTTTTATCCCATGTATGACGAGGCACTTTCAAAATTGCTACGCACAATGGAAATGGCCGTTAAGTTGCGTTGTAAAGAGATCGGTATTGATATTGTTAATCGAAAAAAAACGAGCGATAAGGGAATTGTTAATCATGATTTTAAAACTCTTATTGATAAACTTGTTGAAGCAGAACCGACAAAAAAATTGGAATCAGCTCTGCATTGGAGTCGTAGGATAAGAAACTTCTCAATGCATCCGGATGCAAATTCATATGCTGAAGGTACGATAATCCGCGCTATAATTTCGTGTGTAAACACACTCAACATATTATTCGCTCCCAAAAAGCATTTTGAAACTTTTACCGATACTCTTGAAGATTATAATATGAGGCTTCAGAAATTGAACGGTAATCCGTTAGTACTCGAATTTAATAAAAATCGGATAATTATACAGAATGCTGAAATTTCTGACATTTTTATAAATGGAGGCGAGGAGAAAAACTGTGTCTTTATACAACCGGTATTAGACGATTTGAAAAAGGAAGATAATGAAGACTTTAGATTTGCTTCTCCTTTAACAATTTATGCGAAGAATTTAGTTTTTTCGGAGAGCACATTATCTGGGTTTGATTGTTTGAGTAGCTGCGAATTTAGAATAGCTCTTACTGATCATCCGAAAAATGTAAAAGTGTTTAATGAATACAAAAGCTATGTTGAAAACGCCAATAATGAGCGTTTCAATCCTATTATTTCCTTTATAAACAGTGAAAGGGCATCGGCCATTGCAAACTTTAGATATAATTATTACCACCAGTTCATTTTTGTAGAGGAGAACAATCCAACTGAAATACAAAATCATTAATAACTGTATGAAAAAGGAACCAGACTTTTATTCAGGATTTTCAATCGCATTAGAAAATTCTAAAACCCATTTTAAGGGCGCAGAAATGTTGGCCAGGGAAAAACTATTTGGTCTTGCGAACTCGCATTTAATATTAGCAGCGGAGGAAGGGATTAAGGCGTATATGCTTTTTGCGAAGCATTTTGACAAAGACCTTTTAGTTGAAGATTTTGATCAATATTTTCAGAAGCACAAATTCAAGCATGAAAATATCAAAGGAATTCAGTTTTTTCTTTCACTAATGAAAAATATGCTGGAAATAACTTTCGGTAGAGTAAAATCTGCAATCTTAAAGGGCGAAGACAGACCGAGTATTGAAGAATTGAGGGGTCACCAAAAAGATGGTATTCAAGATTTAATTGGTTGGTTGAAAGGTGATCCGAAAATTGAATTCAATGAGGAATGGTGGAATCAGGCAGATAACATGAAGAACAAGGGCTTTTATGTCGGTTTTAACAAAGGAAATGCACAGTGGGAATCCCCAGATAAAGTTGATGAAAAGCAATATAAAAAAAGTTATAAGATCGTGAATGAATTTCTTGATTTGGTTTATAATATGGAAGTATATGCGAAAGATCCCGAAGCAATAAAGATTTATGAGGAAATGAAAAATAAATCTGCGACTGATGATGAAAAAACAAATCTAAATTGAATTTATGCCGAAAAGGAAAATCAAAATAATAAATGCCAAATCTTTTTTGGAAATCATCCAAGTTTTACTGTCTGATGAATTAAATTGTGGCCATGTCGTTTTCAGAGGAATCGCTGATAAAAAGAACCATAAACTAATCCCATCATTCGGCAGAATAAAAGAAGAAGCTACGGGCTTTGATTTAAAACAATATGAATTTGAAACTTTGGCTCGATTCAAAAAACGTGCAAATGCAGATGTAAATCCTAAGCCGCACAATGATTGGGAATGGCTGGCGTTGGCTCAACATCATGGCTTGCCAACACGGCTACTCGATTGGACTTCATCACCGTTAATAGCACTTTACTTTGCCACTAAGCCGTCATTAAAGCCAGATGGCACAATTGAGAATTGTAATGAGAACGGAGGCACTATTTATTGTATGCATACTTGCAACTATATCAATACTGATGTAGAAGCTAATCCTTTTTCGTATGAACATCATGGGTTGTTTTATCCAATGCATGTTACAAAAAGAATTTCCGGTCAGTGCGGATTGTTTTCTATTCAACCTGATCCAAGTAAGGAATTTCATGTCGGATTTCCGTTTTCTGAAGCAAATTCCTTAATTAGAATTCAGTTTAGCAAAAAAGTATCAAGTGAGATTCAAAAAAAATTATACCTACTTGGTATTAGACATGAGAGTATTTTCCCGGATTTAGATGGGTTTACTTATGACCTTAAAGTAAAATTCAATTTAACATCCTGCCATGCCATTGATAAACTTTGCTGAATTCTCCAATTCATCCGAATATATAACTTGTATGAATGAAAAGGAGGCTGTATTTTCAGTATTATTTTTTCATTGCTGCTTTTAATAACTATCCAAGGGTAAGCGCAGACATGCCAAAAAATTTACTATGTTTGCTAAGTGATTCTTTGAAAGATTGCCGGGAAGCAATGAGCAATTTAAGCCTCCAGAAAGAAACCTAAAGAGTGATCAGGTAACAATTTTAGGCGCAGTTATGCAGTTGTTGTTACCAGTTTGTTACCCTGAGGAATCAGCCCCCTTTGGAGAGCCTGAAAATAGGGCAATTCAGGCAGTTTTCGTGATTAACTATTAACTAATAACTAATAACCGATTACTAACAACCCTTACCTTCTATTTATACTCCTGCTTGATCTGGAATTTTCCTCCAATTCCTGAGAAATAAAAAGGCAATTTCGTTTCCACGCCTTTGCTTGTGTTAATTCTCCAGTTTTCTTTTGCGTAGAATGATTTGTGGCAGTATTCAAGTCGCCATGGGACTTCGTTATTTCCTGAATACAGCACCATTCCTCCCACAAAATGCGGAATATTTATCAGTGTTATTTGTTCTGCATTGGGAGCGCTCATTACCAGCGGAAAATCTTTATAGGCCATTTGCGCAAACAATCCGTCGATGGTGGCAATTCCGGTGTGATTTAAATAAATTCCTGCCTTTTTAGGTGCGTGTTCCAAATGAAAATTTTCGACGCGAAACAATCGCACCGTTGTACTGTTTTGCCGGTCGAAGAACACGCTGTACTGCGCATCTCCCGATCCTTCCGAAATGCAATCGCGCAGCACTACTCCACCCGATCCCAGAATTCGAAAAACAGCATCAGTCGATTTTGTTGCATACGCTCTGCACATACTGATTACCGATGAGTTCGATTGCGAATTATTGGTACTTCCTCCCCAATCAGTTCCGCATCGCAATACGATCCCGTCTTTTTTTGGATTGGTAAGTATGCAATGGTGAATTTCAGTTGCAAGTCCAAATTGAATATCGATGGCAGCTTCTTCCTGTGTAACAAAATTACAGCGTTGAATACTGCTTCCGTACGTTGCACCAAGATTGATGGCTTTGCTACCACCTGTAAATGAAAAATCGTTGAATACAAAACGTGTCGCCATCATTTTATTCAGCGCTTCATCCTGATCAATAGGAATCCTTCTGAAAATGTCGATTCCCGATTTCCCAACGATCTCGCAACCGTTTCCGTTGAGAATAATAATCCTTCTTCCACCCACAGCATAACGTGGTAATTCCACTGCCGATTGAAGCAAGTATTTTTTACTGCCTTCAAATTCAACACTCCCTCTACCCAGTGAATCGATGTGTCGCATGGCACGTTGAATGGAAGGTGCATCATCTTTTCCATCCGACTTTTTATAAAAATCCTCTACCCTAATTTGTGAATAGGATATCATATTCTGCAAGAGGAAAAACACAATCAAATAATAACGCATTTGTAATCGTTTTTGGGTAAGATGAAATCTTTGGACTTGAACCACTGATTTCAGAATAATTAATCTCTATTTTCTCAATAGTGTTTGTTCCCGGCTAATGAAAACAAAGCTCAAAAGTAAACTCCATTCCGGATATCACTTTTTCATTCTGTCGAGGCGATCCATTGCTTCGGCTGATAAATCGTATGTGGGATCAAGTTCCAATGCTTTCTTAAAATTCTCTCTTGCTTTGGGATAATTTTTTAATCCTTCATAGGTCAATCCACGATTGTGCCAAGCATCGATATACCGTGGATTGATCTCAATAGCTTTATCAAACATTACCAACGCTTCATTGTAATTGGCCGTTTCCACCAAATGAATATATCCTTTGTTGAACCAGGGTAATTCCAGGCGGGGATTGATTTCAATGATTTTATCATAGGTAGATAAAGCATCAGCAATCATTCCGTGATCCTGCATAAAAATGGCTTTATCGTAGAGCGCCTCAACAGAATTGGGTCGAATGCTGAGTGCAGAATTATAATAATCCAGAGCCAGTTTGTTGTGCGCATTGGCATACAACAAGCCGAGTCGGATATAGGCCTCGTAATAATTCGGATCCTGCTCCACTGCGGTTTGGAAAGAAGATGCTGCCTTAGCGGTATCACGTAACTCTTCATACACTTCTCCTTTCATGAAATAACCCTCTGCAAAATTGGGATTGAGTTTTAATCCTGCATTGATATGTTTCATCGCCTCATTCCAGCTTTTTATGTACATGTGAATTCTGCCAATACGAAATTCCGCATCGAAATAATTTGGGTTTTGTCGTAATGCAGCGCGGTACGACTGCAGGGCTTCTTCTACTTTCAGTTCGGCAAACAATATCTCGCCTTTGGTATAGTGAAAAATGGCAATAGTTGAATCGATACGGATACAGCGTTCAATATCCTGCATTGCTTCGGAATATTGTGCAAGACGAAAATAAGCGAAGGCACGGGCGTGGTAATGATTGGGATTATCCGGATCAGAAACAATACGCTTATCTAAATCCGCAATCAAACGCTGTTGCTCGTTCAGCGAATCATTCTGTGGAATACTGTCTTTATTCGCAATCACCTCCCCAGTTTCATTGCTGTTGCAGGAAAAGAAAATCAATGTGCATAAAAGCGGCAGTAAAGCCAAAAGACGTAAACTATTCATGTTACGAAAATACTGAGAATTGATCATCATTCTCCACCATTTACCCTAAATGAAGTACCGCGAATGAAAAAGTTTGGGTATTTCTTAACCGGTCAAAGCCCTAAAAAGCACAAAAATCAGGTGTTGCTATCCTGATTATTGAAGGTAAAATGATAGCTCGATCCGCTTCTGGTAAAGCTACCTTCAAGTTGTTCTGTTAAGGTTGCAATCAAATCCAGACCGAAGGAATTTCCTTCCCTGTCCTCATCAATCCAAATACCTGTATCGCTGTATTTCAGGTAAAATGTATTACCCGGACCACCACTAATTTCAACATTGATTGCACCGCTTTTTCCATTGGAAAACGCATGTTTAAACGAATTGCTTAACAACTCATTGATGATTAATCCAAGGGGAACAATGGAGTTGAGTCCGATCTTATTGTATTCTGATTTGATTTCTGCTTTTACATTATCATTTACGGAATGACTTTGCACTATTTCTCGAATGAGGTCATTGATATAGGCACCGATATCGATGCGTGTAAAATCGGCCGATTGGTATAATTTCCGGTGAATGAGCGACATTGTCATGATCCGATTGATGGCCTCCTCAAATTTTGGTTGCGCATCTTCCGGCATCGTTTGTTTTTGCAGCCGCAATAAGCTGGTAATAATTTGCAGATTATTTTTCACCCGATGGTGAACTTCCTTCATCAGAATGATGTTTTCTTCGTTTTTGGAAGAGATGATTCGGTTACTTTCCTTTATGACTAGGTTATTAGATAGCACACTTTCGAAGGAATAGCGGTAATACTTTACAAACTGAGAAACAATAGCTGCAATTGCGATATAAGCAGCCATAATTTCTACAGCCAGGGAAGCCTGGAGGGTGAAATCTATAGGACGAATTACTTCAAAATTGGTCTTCAATGAACAGAAGAAATAGCTAAGGGATATCAGAAAATTGAGCACCGTAAAAAACCAACCCCAGAAATTTCCAAGTCCCCAAAACGCCATAATGGAGATGAGGGCCATCCATATAAAATCGCCCAAATGGACTTCATTAATAAAGAAATGGAGTGATACTGCTGTAAGTATAGATCCGAAAGAACACAGCGATAAATAGGCAATTCTTGAGTTTTTTGTTTTGTACAGATAGACCAGTTCCAGTCCGGGAATGGATGCACAAATCAGATAGAGGATTCCATTGGCAATTGAGTGGAAAAACTCAATAAATCCCATAACAGTGAACAAAGAAGCCAGAATAATACACAATCGCCAGGCGAGGCGAAATTTACCTTCTGTATACTTTGCCTCAAAGTCAGGCACTTCAAAATTCTCCATTATTGTTTTCAGGGCAATATTCAGGAATGCAATTTAGCATTATTGCAAAACGAAAAACAGGATCGTTGTTAGCACAAAATAAAAAAACCTCCTTGTCGCTGAGTTGCAGATACAACCACAGTTACAAGGAGGTCACAGACCACAGTTCAGTCTACTTTCCTGTTTGATCAGCAGCCAGTCGAATCGACTTTCGCACAACCATGACAGGTCAGCATCAGAACCTGTCCAACCCTAACCCTCAGCACGTGTCTCTGTCATCATGGCATTGGCAACGAATGACCCGTGTTCAGGATGGTTCCGACGAGCTATTGGAGGTAGCAGGAGCGCAAGCCCGCCGGAGTTTTTTTTAATTTCCAATTATCAATTATTCAATTTCCAATTATCAATTTGTCAATTTCCGATTACCTGTTAATCAATTACCAATTACGAAAAGCCGAAGTGATCAATGAACTATTTCTTTGTCCGGAAGTGAAACGAACTAATGAGGATCTCTGCATTTGGACTATCCACTTTTCAGCAATCGCTATTCACTTTTCACTTATTACAACCAACTATTCACCTTTCACTGTTACCTAATCACCACTAACAACCAGGTCCCTGAGTGGAGTCTAAGTGACACCATCCTTTCCATTGGCGCCGTAAGGCGACCAGGATGAAGGATTTTGGTCCTCCATTTTTCCGGTCGCACTCCGGCTTATTAGTGGTTTCCCGGAAATGTATTAGTTCTCCTTATTCAAAATCTCACGAATCTTGGTTTCCAACTCATCCAACAACTCAGGGTTGTCTGATAACAATTGCTTAACGGCATCGCGACCCTGACCCAATTTGGTTTCATTGTAGCTAAACCAGCTTCCGCTTTTCTTAATGACTTCTTTCTCTACACCCAGATCGATGATCTCCCCAACTCGGGAAATTCCTTCGCCGTACATAATATCAAATTCTGCGGTTCGGAACGGCGGTGCAACTTTATTCTTCACCACTTTCACCCTCGCACGGTTACCCTGAATCTGCTCGCCATCCTTGATCTGTCCGATACGACGGATATCAAGTCGAATCGAAGCATAGAATTTGAGTGCATTACCTCCAGTTGTGGTTTCAGGATTTCCGAACATCACTCCAATTTTTTCACGCAACTGGTTGATGAAGATACAGCAGCATCCTGCCTTGTTGATAGAGCCGGTAAGCTTACGCAATGCTTTCGACATCAAACGTGCCTGCATCCCTACATTGGAATCACCCATCTCACCTTCAATCTCCGCTTTAGGAGTTAGTGCGGCTACGGAGTCGATAACGATAAGATCGATTGCTCCTGAACGAATCAGATTATCTGCAATCTCAAGCGCCTGCTCTCCGTTATCCGGTTGAGAAATCAATAGGTTCTCAATATCCACGCCGAGTTTTTTAGCGTAGAACTGATCGAATGCATGCTCAGCATCAATAATTGCAGCAATTCCGCCTTGCTTTTGCACCTGCGCAATGGCATGAATGGCCAAAGTGGTTTTTCCCGAAGATTCCGGACCATATATTTCAACCACTCTTCCTTTTGGAAGACCGCCAATGCCTAATGCTATATCAAGTGATAATGATCCTGTTGGAATCACTTCCACCTGATCCACTGCGCCTGCGCCCAGTTTCATTATACTTCCTTTACCAAAGGTCTTCTCCAGTTTCTCAATGGTCATCTGAAGCGCCTTAAGCTTCTCTTTGTTGGTAGTTTCTGTTGCCATGTTTTTTCTGTTTAGGGTTAGGGGTCTGTAATTGTATAATGCAAAGTTGAAGTATCAGAACGCAGTGAATCTGCGCTGCTGTTTTTTTTTCTATTTTATTAATTCAAATATCTGTTCTGCGTGTTCTTTGGTCTTGACCTTGGCAATCACATTCCTGATCTTACCTGCTTCGTCTATAATAAAGGTTGTCCGGTTTATCCCATCAAATTTCTTTCCCATAAACACCTTTGGTCCCCAAACACCATATGCCTGTATCAGCTCTTTTTCCTCATCCGCAATCAAAGGATAGGGTAATTGGTGCTTTTCACGGAACCGCTCATGCATCTTTTCCGAATCTGCACTCACTCCAATTACAACAATTCCCTTCTTTTTAAGTTCACTGTAATAGTCACGCAGATTACACGCCTCAGCTGTACAACCGGGTGTGAGATCTTTTGGGTAAAAGAACAAGGCAACCACCTTTCCTTTCAAATCTTTCAGGGAGACTTTTTTCCCCTTTTCATTTGTATAAGTAAAGGACGGTGCCTTATCTCCTTCTTTTAACATATTGATAGCTTTTTCGTCAAAACACCGACTGACTTCCTGTCAAAACAGCGCTATACAAAGAACATGAAGAAAAAGTTCAAAAGCAATAGTCAGAGGGAGAAAAATGCAAAAAATATGTTAATTAACTGAATTATAGGTAAATAGATTATTGACAATAATATTGTCAATATTACAGTTCGGTCGGGGTTCCGGAAAAAATGTGGATTTTTGGACAGAAAACTCATCATTATGCCCTCATTTGATATTGTAAGCAAAGTTGATTTGCAAACCCTCGATAACGCAATTAATGCAGCCGTCAGGGAAATTGCAACCCGTTTCGATTTCCGCGATTCGAAAACAAGCATTGAACTGGATAAAAAGAATTATTCGGTAAATGTGCTGACCGAAAACGAAATGCGAATGGATGCCGTTGAGAAGATATTGATCGGACGCTTTGTTAAACAAAACCTCGATCCCAAAGCGCTGGATTTTGGTAAGGATCGTTATGCTTCGGGAAATATGATGCGAAAGGATATTAAGATCAAACAGGGTATTGACAAGGAATCATCCAAGAAAATTATAAAACTGATTAAGGACTCCGGATTAAAGGTTCAAGCCAGTATTTTGGATGAACAAGTACGCGTGACCGGAAAAAAAATAGATGATTTGCAGGAAGTCATGGCCTTATGCCGTCAGAAGGATGTAGGTATTCCTCTTCAGTTCGACAATATGAAGTCCTGAGAATTTGGCTGACGGTACTTTTTATTTCAGCACAATTTGTTCGTTCCCCTCTTTTTTGGTGAGGTGAAGAACGCCGCTTTCGAGACGGGTGATGTTCCAGATTACGCTTTTGGAAAAGGTGATTATAATGGTTTTCCCTTTTTCATCCAATGACCAACTTCCGAGTTTGTAATTGTTATTAAGGCATTGCTCATAATTTCCATCAGGATGAAAACGAATGAAATCAGCAGCCTTTGGAATCAGTTTGAGATTGTTTTGCGAGTGCTCCACTACTTTCCATGTTCTGGAAATTTCCTTTTTCATCCCCGTCACCACAACATCGGTTTTAATTTCAAGGTCAGGAATAAAATGCAACTCCTCTTCACCGGAATTTAACTTAAGAGAGGTAGCTGTACTCTCAATTATTTTCCAGGTTTTTGTGCCACCGGTGCGCAGGTTTAGTGTGATGGTTTTTTCATCTTTTTCGTAAGTCCATAGTCCGGAATCCCAAAGTCCCATCAATGCTCCTTCATAGGTACCGCCCGGACGAAACCATGCAAAGTCATTTTCCTTAAGTGCTACTGTTTCATCTTGTTGTTTGAACAGAATAACCTTCCAACGTTTACCCGAGATGAAATCCTTTCTCAGGTTTTTTTCAGACAACATTTTCTCACGGGCTGATTCCTGAATAGGATTACTTTGAGCAAAAACAGTTGTGCCCACAGTGAAAATCAGAAACAGCGAAAGGAGAATTGTTTTCATTGTCAATTATTTGGAGTAACATTCATCAAAAATCAGACCGTAATTACATTTTCGGCATTCCACCAGGCATGTTTTTCATTTGACGCATCATGTTCATCATGCTTCGCTTATCACTCATCATGCGCATCATTTTACGGGTATCTTCAAACTGCTTCATGAGTTTATTCACCTCCTGAATGTTTGTTCCTGAACCTTCTGCAATCCGCTTGCGCCTCGAACCGGTAAGTAGATCGGGGTTCTTGCGTTCCTTCGGCGTCATGGATTGAATAATGGCTTCGATGTGTTTGAATGCGTCATCTCCAATTTCCACATCTTTTACCATTTTTCCCATTCCGGGTATCATTCCCATCAGGTCTTTTACATTACCCATTTTTTTAATCTGCTGCAGTTGATCGTAGAAATCGGTACAATCGAACTGATTCTTGGCAATTTTCTTCTGTAATTTCCTCGCTTCTTCTTCGTTGTATTGCTCCTGTGCACGTTCAACAAGTGAAACAACGTCACCCATACCCAAAATACGGTCGGCCATACGGTCGGGGTGGAAGACATCCAAAGCCTCCATTTTTTCACCTGTACCAATGAACTTGATAGGTTTCTCTACAACACTGCGAATAGAAAGCGCTGCTCCACCACGGGTATCACCATCGAGTTTCGTAAGGACAACTCCATCGAAATTGATGCGATCATTAAACGCTTTAGCTGTATTAACCGCGTCCTGACCGGTCATTGAATCTACAACAAAGAGCGTTTCTGAAGGCTGAATGCTTTTCTTCACCGCTTCGATTTCGCGCATCATTTCTTCATCAACCGCCAGTCGACCTGCTGTATCCACTATCACTGTATTGAAACCATTGGATCGTGCAAACACGATCGCCTTGGTGGCAATTTTTACAGGATCTTTTTCTTCTTTATCTGAAAATACATCAATACCCAACTGCTCACCTAAAACATGCAACTGGTCAATAGCGGCAGGACGATAAACGTCGCAGGCCACCAGCAATGGTTTACGTCCGCGTTTGGTTTTAAGGAAATTTGCAAGCTTACCAGAAAATGTAGTTTTTCCTGAACCCTGCAATCCTGACATCAGAATGATAGCCGGACTACCTGCAAGATTGATCTCCTCTTTCTGCCCTCCCATGAGTTCTGCCAACTCATCGTGTGTGATTTTGATAAGCAGCTGTCCAGGTGAAACTGAGGTTAATACATTCTGTCCGAGAGCTTTCTCTTTGATCCGTTCCGTAAAATCCTTTGCCGTCTTGAAGTTTACGTCAGCATCCAACAGCGCACGACGAACCTCCTTGAGGGTTTCAGCTACGTTGATCTCAGTAATCTTACCCTGCCCTTTCAGGACTTTAAACGCCCTGTCGAGCTTATCCGATAAATTCTCAAACATTTGAAAAATACTTTTAGAATGATCAAAAATACAAAGAAGTGCGGACAAAGGACCACAAAACTTTATCCCTAAAAATTATGCTTTGGAATAATATTCTTGTTGTAATCTTCACATGAATGTAATGGGGAAAAAAGTAAGTTGTAAATTTAGATGTTCAGAAACACGTTCTATGAAGAAGATTTTACTCTTAGTTACAAGTTTACTTTCCCTTTCAACGCTTGATTCCTATGCACAATTGATCGTTACCTCTGGTGGCGGAGGAACTGCCGTTCAGGGTGCATTGTTAGGTCCGGGTTTAACAGTAAGCGGTCCGATTACCATCAATTGCAACGCAGCTTCTTATGGGAGTTTTTCCAATGGTAATACAACCAACCTTGGCGTTACAACCGGTCTTTTAATGACTACCGGAAATGCAACCGGCGCAATTGGTCCCAACGGAACGGGTTCAGGATCATTCTGTCATGGCACCTCTGCCAGTGACCCTGATCTATTAGCACTCGACCCCCAGGCGAACGAGGATGTTTGTATTATTACAGTCACCGTTATTCCTCAATGTTCTCAGCTTACCATTCGGTTTGTATTCGGATCTGAAGAATATCCGGAATGGGTTAGCTCAGGTTACAATGATGCATTTGGATTTTTTGTATCCGGACCAAATCCCGGAGGTGGAAATTATACGAATTTCAACGTTGCCCGATTACCAAATAATACTATTGTTTCCATTGATAATGTAAATGCAACTACCAACAATGCTTACTATGTAAATAATACTGGAGGAACTTCAATTCAGTACGATGGTTTTACCACTGTGTTACAGCCAACCATAAACGTTGTTCCTTGTCAGCCATACACCTTTAAGCTCGCAATAGCTGATGCGGGTGACTGCACTTATGACTCAGGCGTATTCATCGATTTTCTATCCTGTACAAATAACCCGACTGTATCAACAACTCCCGTTTCTGCAACTTGTGGTGCCAATGATGGTACAGCAACAGCGAATGTAACAGGAGGGATCGGACCATTCACCTATTCCTGGAATACTATTCCAGTGCAAACTACTCAAACAGCAACGGGACTTGCTCCTGGAACCTATACAGTAACAGTAACGGATAATGGAATTCCTTGCAATACTCCAACTACACAAACAGTAACCGTTGGAAGTACAGGAGTTCTTCCTTCAACAGCAGTCAGTCCAACAAGTCAAAGTATTTGTCCTGGAGGAAATGTGGCACTCACAGCATCGGGTGCAAGCAGTTATACCTGGTCGCCTGCAACAGGATTGAGCGCAACAACAGGCACCAATGTAACTGCAACTCCAACAAGCACCACAACCTACACAGTTACCGGTACCAACGCTTGTGGATCAGTAACAGCAACCACAACCATCACCGTACATCCTGTTCCAAATGTTACGGCTACACCATCACCGACAAGTATTTGCAGTGGTTCATCTCCTTCAATTGCTCTAAGTTCTACAACCGGATCTAGTTTTAACTGGACCGTATCACAAAGCGGAACCAGTGGTGCCAGCAATGGAAGTGGTACTTCAATCAATCAAACTTTATCAGCAACAGGTGCTGTTCCCGGAACTGCAACCTACACTGTAACTCCAACCGCAAATGGTTGCAATGGAACTCCGATCACTGTTTCAGTAACTGTTAATCCGGTTCCAACTGCAACAGCTTCCAATACAAGTCCGGTGTGTATTGGTAACCCTGTTTCTTTAAACGGACCTACAATTACCGGCGCTACTTACAGCTGGACAGGACCAGGTGGTTTCAACAGTACACTCGAAGATCCAATTATTCCCTCATTGGGAGCAGGCCAGGCAGGGACGTACACTTTAATCGTAACACTCAATGGTTGTCCTTCTGCTCCTGCAACCACAACTGTTACCATTACTCCCGGTGTCAATCCCATTGTTAACCCTGCAGGTCCGCTCTGTGAAGATGCTACAACTATCACATTGAGTGCAGATATTCCAGGTGGTACTTGGTCTGGTACCGGAATTACCAACACAAGTACCGGTACTTTTGATCCTTCCGTTGCAGGTCCGGGTCAGCACGTTATTACCTATACCACCACCGGTGGATGTGCAGGTTTTGGAACAACTACAATTCAGGTTACCCCCGCAAACGGGACAGCTCCTAGCGGAACACAATTTAACACGGCCAGCAATGGTGTTGGAGGTACTTTACCCGGAGGTTCCAACGATTTGAACTGGGAAGTTTCCACTTCATTAGCCGGTCCTTTCGCTCCTGCAATTGTAATGTCAACCATTCCCGGATCCTATTTCGCGAGTCCTTGGCCGGATGCAGGTTGGATTGCTCACAATGCTAACGGTTCACATGCAGGAAATGTCGATTACTATTATCGCATTTTATTCGATCTTCCCTGTTACGATGTTTGCGGTTTCAGCTATGCCGATTCGGGAGTGTACTGCCTTACGATGGATTTTTTCGCAGATAATTCTGTAAATGAAGTCTACATCAATGGCGTTGCACAAAGTCCTACTCAACCACTTCTTCCTGTTGCGAATCAGTATGCAAATATCGGATTCAATGCTGCAGGTGGATTAACCATCACTATGTGCGACGACTGGCAGCCGGGTACCAATGAGTTGATCATAAAGGTTTCTTCCGGTGCTCCATTCGAAGGATTCCTGGCTCAATACAGTACAAGCTCACTTAATCAACCAAATGATCCAACTATTTCTGCACCAGCCAATGATACTGTGTTCTGCTCTAACGAACCTACTGTTGCATTAACTTCTGCTTCTACAGGAGGAACATGGGCTTCAAATTGCGGAACCTGTCTGGATGCAAACGGAAACTTTTCTCCTTCAGTTGCTGGTCCCGGAACATATACGGTAACCTATACTACCAATCAGCTTTGTCCTGCTACAGATAATATTACGCTAATTGTAAATCCATTTACAGCAGCTAATATTTCAACTGCAGGACCATTTTGCCAGAACGATCCTGCAATAAATCTCACTGCAGTTAATCCGGGCGGAACATGGTCGGGAACCGGAATAACGAGTGCAAGCGCAGGAACATTTAATCCGGCAACTGCCGCTCCGGGCACGCATACCATTACGTATTCCTTTGGAGGGAATTGCCCATCATCGCAATCTATTTCCATTACAGTGAATGCTACTCCAACTGCAAATGCAGGAAACGATCAGATTCTTCCGTGTGTACCACCATTGGTTTCACTAAACGGCGCAGGATCTTCTGCCGGCTCGTACAATTGGACAAGCACCAATGGAACAATTGTTTCGGGAGCTACAACAACAACACCAAGCGTAAGTAGTGCAGGAACCTATACACTTACAGTTACCAGCGCAGCGGGTTGTACAGCTACGGATGCAGTTCTTGTTACAAACGCAACAGGTCCCAACGCAATTTTCAGTGTAACACCAGCTACCGGAATTCCACCTTTAACGGTTGCTACAAACAATTCCTCAACAGGAAATTCCATTAGTAATTTCTGGACAAGCGGTGATGGTGATACAAGTTTGCAAACCTCTCCCGGTTTCACTTACGACAATGCTGGTAATTACACACTGACACTGGTGGTAACAGATATCAATGGTTGTACAGATACTGCAACAGCCTTAATTATTGTGGAAGAAGAATTTGAACTCCTAATTCCCAATGTATTCTCACCAAATGGCGATGGCTCCAATGATGTATTCAGGGTTCAATCGAAAGGCGTAAGCGATTTACACGGTCGCATCTATGACAGATGGGGTGTGTTTATGGCAGAGTTTAACGGTGTAAACGGATATTGGGACGGTAAAAAAGACGGTAAAAACGCAACCGAAGCCACTTATTTTTATCTGATTTCAGTTACAAAAATGAATGGCGATGTTGTTGAATACTCCGGGCATGTTACGCTTGTGAGATAAATTTTTTCTTTAACCAAAACACACATTGTTCGTATATAAACAGAGAAAGAGGCCAAATGCCTCTTTCTTTTTTTGGTCGGGATGATGCTGACGCTAACGGTCAGCACGACCACACGCCTGCCAGAGCTTGCGATGGTATCCTGACAGAAGCGTTAGCTGATCCTCAGGACCCCCACTAATTTTCATTATTTGATGATTGGAAAATGTCTTTCAGGAATACTTTTCAATAAATAAGCGCAATCTTTCTTTTGATAAATTCTTCAACTTCTTCTCAAGAATCATCGCTTCCGAACGTGTATCTTTTTCAATACGAATTAACATTTCCCAAGGCAAATAGGGTTTGGTCGCATCCACTTGACCTGAATTATGACGTTTCAACCGATCTTCCAGATCGTTGGTTTGACCGATATAAAACTTATCGTGTTGTGCTGAATATAAAATGTAAACGAAATACATGCAATGTGATATAAACAAAAAAGGAGAGGCTTTGCCTCTCCTTTTGTCGGGATGACACGACTCGAACGTGCGACCACACGCCCCCCAGACGTGTACTCTACCAACTGAGCTACATCCCGAAAATTTTCTTAATCAAGATTAAGATATTCTCTTTTTATTTCAAAAAACTATTGCCCCTGCTGACGATCCGCCATTGGCGGATATCAGCATCCTGACAACCGCTTAATGCTTTTCGTCAGAACCAGACGTGTACTCTACCAATTAATGAAAAGCCTGCTTTTCATTAATCCTGACAGCCGCCTCCGGCGGTTCGTCAGGACTGAGCTACATCCCGATCTTTTTCGGACTGCAAAAATAGAAATCTTACGGGTAAATCAAAACTCAATGATAAAACCAATTGTAGGAAGAACCGTCGCTTCATTATCCCTCAATATCAAAGGTATACCGTTACTCCCATCTTGGCGAAGTGCTGAACCATCGGTCGTTGCAAATCCTGAATTATCCGTATTTCTGGCGAAAGTGTAACTGGGGAATGATTCGTTTTTGGAAAGTAAAATATTGGTTACATCAAGGTACAGATCGAGCGTCCATTTTTTATAGTTCCACTTTTTATCTACTCTCAAATCGGTTTGGTTGAATGCTTTTAATCGCAAAACATTTAACTGACTCAAATCCTGAATTCCAAATCCAAGACTTGGGTAATTGTATTTTGATGCAACCGTATCAAACGGAGTATAAGGTGCTCCACCGGCAAAACGATGTTTTAGGCCTATTTCCCATCCGTTTTTCAGCTTTAGACCAAGAATACCAGAAACCAGGTGACGATAATCCCATGCCGATGGAACCAAAATGCCATTTGTGCCACTGAATTCTGATCGCACATAGGTATAAGATAACACACCAAAGAAATTCTTGGTCAGTTTTTGCTGCAGAAATACTTCTATTCCGTAAGCGATACCTTTTCCTGTGCTTTGGACGTCTTCATTACCAATACTACCAAAATCACCTCCCTGATTGGCCAAAGATATTCCATCGCGCACAGAAACAGGATAGTTGGAATATTGCTTGTAAAATCCTTCAACCGTAATCCTTGTGCTTTGGCGAGGTAGAAATTCTGTTCCTGCCACGTAATGAGTGGAACGGATGTATTCGTTGTCCTTGTTCACAAGAACTCCATTTGCATCCCTGTATCCCAAAACGGTATAAATAGGTAATTTATAATAGGTTCCTGCAGAGGCATTGAGTTTCCATTTTTTGGATAAGGCATAAGAAAGTGCCAATCGCGGAGAAAGGGTTTTGAGCGGGTTGTTACCCGAATTGGTAAATGAATTCAAATCTGTTCGAACTCCAGCAGAAACACCAAAGCGATCGCTGAAAAAAGTACGTGCAGATTGTACATATGCGCCGTAGCGGAAAAAATCGATTGCAGAATTGTAATTGATAACAATTGCCGGCTGAATTACATTTCCGGATGTATCTATAATTTCCTTTCGGATACGATTATACAATTGATTATTGAACTTCACATACTGCCCAACTGCACCATAACTCACTTTCCATTTCCCATAGAATCTGGTAAGATCAAATCGCAATTTATTTTCAATTTCCTGACTTGTTAACCCTGTAATACGATAGGCCTCTTCTCCATCTCGTCGATCTTCAAAACGATCGATGCGGTTATTGAACATGTTTCTACTTAAAGCAAGCGTATAATAACCATTTTCGAGTATTCGTTTTAACGAAACTCCATTGGTATAATTCCACTGGTTGATATTTGGTGATGAACGCAAAATGTATTCCTTTTCCGGACTTGTTTCTCTGGGAATTCCGAACGTAAACTCATCAATAGCTCCAACACCAAGAAATGTCAGTGTGGTTTTTTTGTCAATTCGGTGCGTTATTTTGGTTTGAAAATCCCAATAATTGGGACGAATTGGCAAGTCGATTGCTTTGAATAAAAATTGGAGATACGACCGTCGCGCCGAAGCCAGAAAAGTAGTCTTAGGTCCCATCGGCCCTTCAAACGTACTGGCGAATTCGGTACCACTTAAACGAAGATTTCCTTGAACGCGATCCGGATTACCTTCTTTCTGGCGGAATTGAAAAACCGACGCTAGGGTATTGTCAAACCGTGCATCAAAAGCGCTTGAGCTTAAAGTAACATCTTCGATAAAAGAAACGTTAAGAATACCGGATGGACCACCCGCGCTTCCCTGCGTGGAAAAATGATTGATTACAGGAATTTCTATTCCATCGAGATAGTATACGTTTTCATTTGGAGCACCACCACGAATGATAATGTCGTTTCTGAATCCGCCACCACCTGATGTTCCTGCCACACCCGGAAGACTTTGTACTACACGGGAAATATCAAAATTCCCACCTGGGTTGCTTTTAATTTCTTCTGTACTTAATCGCTGAACAGATAGTGGTGTTACCAGTGTGGCGACTTCTATAGTTCTGTTGGTACTTACCACAACTTCTTCAAGCTGTTCATCATCTTCGCCTAATTCAAAGGTGAGGTAGCTGGCATTTCCACTCGTTACAACAACATTATACTTTATCTCAGTTCGGTACCCAATAAAACTTGCCTTGATATTATAACTACCGGCTGCAACAGTTATTTTAAATCGACCATTCTCATCGCTCGCTGTACCTACCAATGGGTCTGTTCCTTCAACCACTACCGAAACGCCGGCAAGCAATTCCTGCGATCGTTTATCTTTTACAACCCCGTTAATGACTCCCTGATTCTGTGCAGAAACAAGGTCACAATACACAACTGACAAATAAAAAGCGAAAACAATCCGGATAAACATGCTTACAAATGGTTTGGAAAAGACTAACAATCGTTTTGCTTAAAGGTTTAACATTTTGTTCCTGTTTCGAATCAATGTACTTTTGCACCATGGAAATCAGCGATCAGGAACTTATGGAAAAAACCACCCACCGCATTCGCAAGAATGTATGGTCAGCGGTAAATGATTTTACCATGATCGTTCCCGGCGACAAAATCATGGTCTGCCTGAGCGGCGGCAAAGATAGCTTTACAATGCTGGATATGCTCCTCCACATCCGTCTGGCTATGAAAAATTCGTTTGAGATAATCGCTGTAAACCTCGATCAGAAACAACCCGGTTTTCCCGAACATATTTTACCCGAATATTTACAACAACTCGATGTACCGTACCGCATTCTTGAGCGTGACACCTACAGCGTAGTGAAAGAAAAGGTGCCTGAAGGAAAAACCATGTGCAGCCTATGTTCCCGTCTTCGCCGCGGAATATTGTACGATGCGGCTTCTGAAATGAATTGCACCAAAATTGCCCTTGGTCATCACCAGAACGACATCCTTGAAACATTCTTTTTAAACCTGTTTTTCGCAGGAAAAATGGAAGCAATGCCTGCCAAATACCGTACCGACGATGCCCGACATGTGGTGATTCGTCCGTTGGCATATGTTCGGGAAAAGGACATCGAATTTTATTCAGCACAAAGAGGCTTCCCAATTATACCCTGCAATTTATGCGGCTCGCAGGAAAACATGCAGCGGAAAGTGATAAAGCGTATGATGACAGAATGGGAAGAAAAATATCCCGATCGTCAGGCTGTGATGTTTAATGCACTGGGCAATATTTCCCTGTCGCATTTGTTCGACCGCGATCTTTATGATTTTGCGGAATTACAGAGCAAAATAAATGTTGTATCCGAACCAGACCATCATTAAATGGTTCCAAGTATCAGCTGACGCAGCATCATCATTCCGGTTAATGCAGACCGTGTAATATTACGTTCACGATTCTGTTCAAAAAGAAATTTTCGCGACACCACCCGATCATCAAATGCAACAGCAATCCAAACTGTTCCAACCGGCTTTTCGTCTGATCCCCCATCAGGCCCGGCCACACCGGAAACAGCTATGGAACATCTTGCGTGTAACTTTTTTATCACTCCTTTTGCCATTTGTTCCACCACTTCAGGACTTACTGCTCCATGGGTATTCAAGTCCGTGGAATCAACACCCAATTGTTCGATTTTAACAGCATTGGAGTAGGAAATCACTGATCCTAAAAAATAATCCGAACTACCCGGAATACTGGTAATGCGATGAGCAATGTATCCTCCCGTGCAACTTTCGGCAGTGACAAGGCTGAGTTTTTTTTCTCGTAGAAGATCGCCTAACGTTGTCTCAAGAAGGTCATTATCAAAACCGAAATGAAATTTTTCAATGAGCGGCAATAAACGTTGTTCAAATTCAAGTGTTTTCTTTTCGAGTGCTTCTTTGTCGGGACCTTTTCCCGTGATGCGCAATTTTACAATTCCCGGCGATGGAAGATAGGCCAGCGATAATCCTGCATTACGCAGTTCTGTTTCCCAATTGCTTATCATTTCAGCAAGGAAAGACTCCCCTATTCCCTGAGTCATAATTGTTCGGTGGACAATAACAGGTAGCGAAAACCTTGTTTTCAGTCGCGGAATGACCTGCATCTCCATAAGGTGTTTCATCTCGTAAGGAACACCGGGAAGCGATACCACAATTTTACCGTCTTTCTCAAACCACATTCCCGAAGCCGTACCAAAATCGTTTGGCAAAACCGTACAATCCTCAGGTAAATCTGCTTGCTGGCGGTTGCTTTCCAGCATTGTTCTTCCACGTTTTAAAAAGAATTTCTCTACTCTGGCAAGAACTTCCGCATTGCGTACAAGACGCGTATGGAAGAACTCACACAATGTATGTTTGGTAATGTCATCTTTAGTTGGTCCCAATCCTCCGGTAATTAACACTACATCAGCCCGGTTCAAACAGTCTTTCAAGGTATTAAGAATAGCATCCCTGGAATCGGAAATGGTAATCACCCTTTCCAGTCCCGCCCCGATCAAATTCAGTTGCTGTCCCATCCATCCCGCGTTGGTATTGATGGTTTGTCCAATTAATAGCTCGTCGCCAATGGATATGATCTCTGCTTTCATGGGGTAAAAATACAATGCATAATGCCATCTGCTCCGAAACATCGTGGCAGAATTTTTGTAAGTTTGAGCATAAACAAACAAAACATGCGTACTGTTCTTATTTCTTCCCTTTTTCTTGCAGGCTCACTTGTGGCTTGTAACGAACTCGACAAAGCACTTAATTCTGCCAACAATGTAATGGGCGGAACGTCAACCGAAAAAAAATTAACCAACGAAGATGTCATTCGCGGATTGCGTGAAGCACTTACGGTGGGAACCAATAACTCCTCATCCAATGCTTCCAAGGCAGATGGATTTTTTAAAAACCCTCTCATTTTCATCCCTTTTCCTCCGGATGCCATTAAAGTGAAGGAGAAAGTTGAACAGGTGGGAATGAAGGATAAAGTCGACAAGTTTGTAGAAACCATGAACCGTGGTGCTGAAGAAGCTTGTAAAGAAGCGGCTCCAATTTTTGTAAATGCAATTACCGGCATGAGCATAGGAGATGGATTCGGTATTTTAAATGGTCCGGACAATGCGGCAACGGAATACCTGAAGGAAAAAACTTCTTCACAACTCTACACAACGTTTAAACCCAAGGTTCAGACTGCCCTGCAAACGGTAAAACTGACCGAATACTGGAATCCGGTTATTACCCGTTACAACCAGATCATCAAAATCAGCGGTGGAGATCAGGTAAATCCCGATCTCGATGACTACGTTACCAAAGGCGCAATGGGCGGACTGTTTTTACTGATTGCCGATGAGGAAAAAAAGATTCGCAAAGACCCCATGGCACGTGTTTCCGATATCCTGAAATCGGTTTTCGGAAGTCTGGATAATAAATAACCATGCAAATCGCTGCAAAACGGCAGAGTGATGAACCTATTCCGGAATCGGAACTGATTGTCACTCCTGCGGGTGCTATTTACCACCTGAATCTGCGTCCCGATCAACTCGCTGAAAAGATAATTCTTGTTGGCGACCAAAATCGTGTTGCACGCATTTCGAGGCACTTTGATACCATTGAACATAAAGTTGAAAACAGAGAGTTCATCACCCATACCGGAACGTACAAGGGAAAACGCGTCTCTGCAATCAGCACCGGAATAGGCACAGACAATATTGACATAGTTCTGAATGAACTTGATGCATTGGTCAATATTGATCTGAACACCCGCATGATTAAACCACAGCATTCAGCACTGCAGATGGTACGACTGGGAACTTCAGGATCCTTGCAGGAAGATATTCAGGTGGACACTGCTGTTGTTAGCTCCTATGCGGTAGGTTTCGACGGTGTGTTAGGATTTTACCGCAACCAGCCGGAAGAAGATGAGTTTGCGTTGGAACAAGCCTTTATCGATCACATGATGTGGTCGCCCAAATTAAATCCACCTTATTTTGTGCGTGCAAACGAAGAGTTGTTTCAACGCATCGGAAAAGGTATGACCGTAGGAATAACAGCTACCTCAAACGGATTTTACGGACCGCAGGGACGAATTCTGCGTTTACCGGTTCTCGATAGCGATATCAATGAAAAATTAAGAAGCTTTTCGGGAAATGGTCACCGCATTTGTAATTACGAAATGGAAACCTCTGCGCTTTACGGTTTGGCAGCATTGTTGGGACACCAGGCCACAACCGTATGTGCAATTATTGCCAATCGCTACCGCAAAGCCTATTCTAAAGATTATCATAAAGTAATTGATGAATTGGTGGAACTTGTTCTTGACAGGATTTAGGGGAGATTAGTTATTAGTTATTTGTGAGCGGAAAGTGGTGAAGTGTGATTTCCGATACTTATGGTTGAAATTGGTAGGGGAATAGCACCTTTTGATTCAGTTTTAACAGATACCGGTCACCTTTCACGTGTCACCAAAAATATATTACTCAACACTCCCCTATTCATAATTACCTCTGCCACCCCGAAACCTTGAGGGCTTCTCGTCGTTAATATTGCAATGATGACGAGTATGTCCGACGACAAAGAGATCAATGCACTGATCACCCTGATTGATGATCCGGACGAGCGCGTGTACCAGCATATCCGAAAGAAGCTGATGGATTTCGGTTATGGGGTAATACCGGCACTTGAAAATTACTGGGAACACAATAAGTTCGGTCTCTCCTTTCAGAGCAGAATTGAAGATCTGATTCACGATATTCAGTTTGACCATGTAAAAACCGGTCTATCTCATTGGGTACGCGATGGTGCAAATGATCTTTTGAGAGGCGTTTTACTTGTAAACCGCTACCAATATCCGGATCTCGATGAAGGAAAGATCAGAAAGAAATTATACCAGCTAAAGCAGGATGTTTGGCTCGAGCTGAATGACGGATTAACGGCCTTTGAGCAAATCAGGGTGATTAACCATATTCTTTTTGATGTTCACAACCTATCGGGCAACAAAAAAAACTACCACGCACCACAAAATTCTTATCTCAACAATGTCCTTGAAACCGGCAAAGGAAATCCATTGTCGCTTTCCATCATTTATATTCTGATTGCGGAACAACTGGACGTTCCTATCAAGGGCGTTAATCTGCCTAATCATTTTGTGGTTTCTTATTTGGACGAACGCAACCTTTTAAAATTAATCGGACAGGAATCGCCTTATGGTGTTATGTTCTATGTTAATCCTTTCAGCAGAGGATCTATCTTCAATCAAAAAGAGATTGAACAGTTTCTTCGGGAACTAAAAATAGAACCTCGTCCGGAATACTTCACTCCCTGTGATAATCTTGCTATTGTAAAACGGTTGATCACAAACCTGATCTACTCGTACGAAAAACTTGGCAACAACGATAAAATAAAAGAGCTACAAGAGTTATTCAAATCTCTTGATCAGGATAACGAACCCAAGGCAACATTTTAGCAAAAAAAAAATCCCGGACTAACCGGGATTTTTCATTTATAAAAAGCTTTTTAGAATTTGTAGTAAAAGGCGGTGTTAACTCCAATTCCAAACGCACCTGAAGCTGGATTATTTGTAAATGCAACTACAGGTTGTTTGTACTGCAAATTCATTCCCCAAAGAATGTGGTAATTGACTGTGTAATTGAACCCTGCTCCTGCAACAACGCTAAGTGCAAATTCATTGAAACCGGCCTTGGGATTGGAATACTGAATTGATCCATCGTACGCTTTGGTGGATTGATCCACTCTGCTCAAAATACTGCTGGTAAATCCTAATGTACCGAGCATATCAATACGAGAATTCGAAATCAGGAAGATACCGGTAATAGGAACTTCGGTGTAACGCATTGTGATTTTATTCTCGGGTGTATATGCATTTTCATCACAAACCAAACATTTATCGATACGTTCGAACCCTTTAGAAGCTTTTTGTATCCCGACAGACAACAGGAAACGATCTGAAAGGCCTTTTACAAATTCCAGCCCGAAAGTCTGGCTATAGCGACTGTTGTAAGTATAACCTGTATTTCCTGCAGGAGCTTTGTCTTTCCAGAAATAAAAATCAGGTCCCCACAATAGTCCTGCGTATGAATTTTCGAAGAAGTTCTTCTTCTTTTCTTTATCCTCAGATTGAGCAAAAACGAAAGCCGGTAAGGCAAGTGTAAGGAGCAGTAACGTTTTCTTCATGGATGTGGGTGTGGAGGTCCTTTTTTTGGTGGCTTGAAAATAGAATAAATCCCGCAATAGAACGAAATTAACAGAACAGAAATAATCCACAGAATTTTGTTAAAACATGGTTTAATACATTGAAAAACAACACTCTAAATACTCATCATTAATCCAGTTACTGTTGATAACATCGTGATCAGCCAAAATTTATCTTATGAGGATCATTGTTATCGGCCTCAATATCATCCTTTACAATTTGAATCCGCTTAGCAACCATGAATAACTCAGAGTGACCATTCTTCCTCAGCCATTCATAAGCCTCCTCTTCTCCATCGCTGGCCAGGGCCATGTATTCGAGAACGGTAAAATTAAAGCGGCGCAACCATTCCAATGCCTGTTTATTTCCTTCAACCCCATTAATCAGTGCCATGAGATGAGGAAATCCATTTTCCATAAGCCATTTGCGCGCATCTTCCTTATTGCGTAAAGCAAAGGTGAATACACCCAGTTCCTTATACCCGTTTGCCATCAGCCAGTCGCGGATTTTTGGATTCCCCGAAATTGCTTCAGCCCAGGCAAGAAGTACTTTGGCAGGATATTCTAATTTTTTTACATCCATCTGTTCCTACGTAGAATGTAAACTAAAAACAAAGTAACAAGAATCATAATTCCCCAAACCATCGCATATCCATATTCCCAGCTAAGTTCCGGCATAAAACGAAAATTCATACCGTAAACACCAACAATAAACGTGAGGGGAATAAAAATTGTTGAAATGATGGTCAACACTTTCATTACCTGATTCAGACGATTGCTCAATGCAGAAAGGTGAACTTCCATCAGCGAATTCAGCGTTTCACGATAGATCTCAATCGAATCTGAAATGTGAAGGGTATGATCGTAAACATCTTTCAAAAACACAGTGGTCTGCGGAGCAATAAGCCGCGAAGTTCCTTTCATTAAATTTCCAACCGCATCGCGCACCGGTAAAGTGGATTTACGCAACAACAACAACTCATTTTTCAGGTGTTGAATACTCCGAAGAATCTCTTCATTCTTTCCGTTGAGCACTTCATCTTCCAGCTTTTCAATTTCTTCATCGATCTCATCAATAATCAAAAAATAGTGGTCAACTATAATATCTGCCAGCGCATATGCCAGGTAATCTGCTTTCAATTTTCGGATGCGTCCCTTATTGTTCCTTATTCTGTCGCGGATTGGACCAAAAACATCTCCAGGTGTCTCCTGAAAAGAGATTACCCAATGCTCTCCCAATACAAAACTGACCTGCTCCTGCTCAATTTGCTTTTTTTCGCGATCGTAACTGAGCATGCGCAGCGTAAAATGAATGTAGTCATCAAAATCTTCTATTTTGGGACGATGATTGGGATTCATTAAGTCCTCAAGCAAAAGTGGATGCAATTGGAAATGTTCGCCGATTTTCTGAATTACCAAAGCATCATGAACTCCATCAATATTTATCCATGAAACAGTCTCTGTCGATTTACACGGAGCCAGATCATCGATGGATTTCACTTCAAATTCAGAATAAGTTTCTTCGTTAAAATCCATCACCGAAAACTCCACCTGGTGCAGTTTATGATCTCCCATATGAATGAGCGAACCCGATGGTAATCCGTGTTTCTTACGGCGATTCATGCTTTTTGTTTTTGAATCAATACCCTGTGAGGATAGGAGATTTCGATCTTTTCTTGTTGAAAACGCCTGACGATAGATTGATTCAGATCACAAAAGAGGTCCCAACCCTGATCAAAATTATTTGCCCAGATATAGGCTCTCAACTGTACTCCGTTTTCGGTTAAGGCAACTACTCGAACATCTACTTCAGGCTGATTCAATACAATTTCTTCCCGCGATCTTCCATCAATGAAATACGGATGTTTTCGCGCTTCATCCTGAATGATATGTATAGCTTTATCAATATCATTTTCATATGAAATTGTAACATTCAGATGGCGACGAACCCTTTCATCAACAATGTTGTTATTTGTTACAACTTCCATATTGATTACACTATTGGGAATCACAATCCGCCTGTTCTGAAAATCGCGGATAACAGTATGTCGCAGGGTGATGTCTTCTACAGTACCAACAAGTTCATTGGACATGGATCCATCCCGACCAACACGAATGACATCACCCACCCGGAATGGCCGCGATACCACAACAAAAATTCCGGATATGATATTACTGAAAGCCTGCTGAGATGCAAATCCCAATACAGCGGCGAATATACCGGCACTGGCAAGAAGCGTGGTTGAGATTGTACGTAATGGCGGAATGAGGTAAATGATGGAAATAAATCCGATCACATAAATAATTCCGTTCAGTGCATTCCGAAAAAAATTAAGGCGTGTCGCATCAAGTCGCAAATTGATGGATGATCGTTTGATGAAACGGTTCATGAGCACTTTCACAGTTACCAATGCAAGCACCATGAAAGCAATGACCACCATGATTTTTACCAGCATGGCAACTTCCATTTCCATTGAGCCAACTTTAACAGAGCCCCAGCCTTTGGTGACTTTTTCCGTTAACTCATTCATTCATCAAAATGTTTAAAATATCAGCAGCAGCTTTTGGAATTTTCGTTCCCGGTCCGAATACCGCAGCAACACCCACATCAAAGAGATACGAATAATCCTGCTGGGGAATAACGCCTCCTGCAATGACAATGATATCTTCTCGTCCTGCTTTTTTTAGCTCAGTTATTACTTCCGGAACAAGCGTTTTATGTCCTGCCGCTAATGAAGAAACCCCAAGAATATGAACATCATTTTCTATAGCCTGACGAGCAGCTTCAGCAGGGGTTTGGAACAGCGGACCAATATCCACATCAAAGCCCATATCGGCGAACGAAGTTGCGATAACCTTTGCCCCACGGTCGTGACCATCCTGACCAAGTTTAGCAACCATGATACGCGGACGACGACCTTCACGCGATGCAAATTCATCAGCGAGGCGACATGCATTAATGAAATCCTGATCCTGTTTCACTTCTGAAGAATATATTCCGGATACTGCCCTGATTTGAGCTTTGTATCTTCCGTAAACATTTTCGAGCGCAGTAGAAATTTCTCCCAGACTTGCTCTCAACCGTGCTGCCACAACAGCGAGTTCCAATAAATTTCCTTCACCCGTTTTTGCACAAGCTTCGAGATCTGCCAATGCTTTTTTCACTTTCAAATCATCACGTTCGCTTCGCAATTGTTTCAATCGCTCAATTTGCGACAAACGTACTTTCTGATTATCCACCTCCAGGATGTCAATTTCCTGTTTCTCATCCGAAAGATAAGCATTCACCCCCACAATAACATCCTTACCCGAATCGATACGTGCCTGTCTGCGTGCGGCAGCTTCTTCGATGCGTAACTTCGGCAGACCTGTTTCAATTGCCTTGGCCATACCACCCAATTCTTCCACCTCAGAGATCAGTTCCCATGCTCGTTGTGCCAAATCGTTTGTCAGCTGTTCCACATAATACGAACCGCCCCAGGGATCAATTTGTTTGCAAATATTTGTTTCTTCCTGCAGGTACAATTGGGTATTGCGGGCTATTCGTGCAGAAAAATCGGTTGGCAAAGCAATGGCTTCATCAAGAGCGTTGGTGTGCAAGGACTGTGTTCCCCCAAATGCAGCTGCCAATGCTTCAATGCATGTGCGAGCAACATTGTTAAAGGGATCCTGTTCCGTTAAACTCCATCCTGATGTCTGACAATGCGTTCGCAATGCAAGTGATTTTGGATTTTTCGGATTGAATTGGTTTACAATCTTGCTCCACAATATCCGTGCTGCTCTCATTTTGGCAATCTCCATAAATGGGTTCATACCAATAGCCCAAAAGAAGGAAAGTCGCGGTGCAAAATCATCAATATCCAAACCAGCATCGCGACCGGTGCGTAAATATTCAAGTCCGTCGGCCAGAGTATACGCAAGTTCAATATCTGCTGTTGCACCTGCTTCCTGCATGTGGTATCCGGAAATGCTAATGCTGTTAAACCTCGGCATGTGTTGTGAAGTATATCGAAAAATATCACCGATAATCCGCATGCTCGGTCCGGGAGGATAGATGTACGTATTGCGGACCATAAACTCTTTCAGAATATCGTTCTGAATTGTTCCTGATAATTCTTCAGGTTTAACTCCTTGTTCTTCTGCTGCAACAATGTAAAATGCCATGATGGGCAATACAGCACCGTTCATGGTCATGGAAACCGACATCTCATTCAGCGGAATCTGATCGAAAAGAATTTTCATATCCAAAACCGAATCGATAGCGACACCCGCTTTTCCTACATCACCTTTTACCCGCTCATGATCACTGTCGTATCCGCGATGTGTAGCAAGATCGAAGGCAACAGACAAACCTTTTTGACCGGCAGCGAGGTTGCGGCGGTAAAATGCATTCGATTCTTCCGCAGTGGAAAATCCGGCATACTGACGAATGGTCCAGGGACGAATAGCGTACATACTCGCATAGGGTCCGCGCAGGAATGGTGGTGCTCCTGCAATAAAAGAAGATTGAACAGTATCTTTTACATCTTCCTTTCGGTAAAACGATGAAAGTGAAATCTGTTCCGGTGTAATCCAGGCATTTTCCTGTGCTTTGGGTTGATTCTTGTTTTCGTTGGAATCAACAATTGTGATTGGTGGAAATTCAGGTCTCATGTTGCCTGTTTTTTTAGCCATTCAATTGCCTTCTCAGGATCATCAAATAAGCGGGTTGGAATATCAGGACGGAATAATAAAATGAATCCGTTCATGACAATACGTGATAAAGGTGATGCAACCAATGCTGCAGCTGCCGTAGAAAATCCAGGCATCTGCTTTGAAATAAATTGTTGTTTGTCGCGACTTAAATGACGGAGTTGACGAATATCGGAAAGGAAAATCGATCGTTCTCCGTTTTGAACAGATTTCGCTGCTGATACATCTTTTTCCAGATCAGAAATTGTAGTATGCACATCATTTCCGGCTTCCAATTCATAGAGCAACAAACCATCCGACCACTTCGAAAATGTGCCGGTGCCACCTTGAGCGGTGGAAATGATATGGAATCCGTTTCTGATCATTAAACGGAAGCAGGAATTTCAGTTTCGGAAATACGGAAACACTCCAGTGCTTTGAATTCTTTTAGAGAAGCGGGAATTTTAGAAGTTAAATCTGCTTTCTTTTTTTGGGGATCAGGATATACATTTACAC
>ERZ761607.885-NODE-885-length-42601-cov-5.634889_pt1 | contig 42601 bp, 41 predicted proteins | sample MGYA00511164_ERZ761607 | MGnify/ENA primary metagenome ERZ761607 (study PRJEB28899, sample SAMN02445080) | bioreactor sludge metagenome | biome: EBPR sludge | place: Australia: Brisbane, Thorneside Wastewater Treatment Plant | collected 2011-06-22 ...
CGCTTGCTCCAACCGTCGACGGGATTCACCGCGACGGAAAGGGTCGGCGACCCCGAAACGGGCTCGACGATGCGAAAGAGCGACACCGGCCGGTACATGCGGCCGTACTGCTCGAAGCGCGGAAAAAAATCGACGACGTCGAAAACCCCGGCCGACGTCGTCACGCGGGTGCGCACGACGTTCGTGTTCTCGACGTAAGTTTGGGCGTAATGGGCACCTTCGCCACCCTTGAGGCGAAAAGCGCCGCCCTCGGAGTCCAGCAACGCCCCGAAGACGGGCGGCCCGTCGGGACCCGGCACGCAAAACCAATCCACCGAGACTTCCTGCTCGGCCACGAGGGCCATGACTTGGCCGTTACCGATAAGCGAGTAAGGGTACATGGGTCTTTTTATATTTTCATAGGATATAAAACTAAAATACAAAAAGCGGCTTATGAGTCGTTTATGGGTCCGCTTCCTCCTGCCCCTCGTCCTCATCCTCGCCACCGTCGCCTACGCGACGGGCCCCCTCGTGGAGCGACTCACGATGGCGTGGTTTCGCCGCGATCTCGATATCCGGGCCCAGGTCATCGGCGCCTCGCTCGAGGCCAGCCTCGCGGGCGACGACGCGGCGGGGAAAGAGCGAGTCGAGGGGATCTTCAACCGCGTCACGCGCGACGAACGGCTTTACGGGGTTGCCCTCTGCGACGAGCGCGGCCGCGTCCTCTACGCCAGCACTCTCTTCCCGGCCGAGGCGGACTGTCGCGCCGAGCCGGCGCAGCAGGCGTCGGCCCAGGGCAAACTCCTTGAGTTGCCCAACGGGCCGTTTCACGTCGCCACCCGCGACTTCGAAACCGAGTCCCGCCGTCCGCGCCGCATCGTGCTCGTCCACGACATGAGCTTCGCGACCCGACGCAGCTCGGACTCCCGCCACTACTTCATCCTCGTCTTCGTCGGGATCGGTCTCGTCGTCGCCCTGCTCACGATGATCGTCGCCCAGCTCAGTTTTCGCGGCTGGATCGAGGGGCTGCGCTCGATGATCCGACGGCGCAGCCTGCTCGACCTGGACGGATTCCGGGCCACGCCCGAGCTGCGACCCGTCCTGCGCGAGTTCCGGCGGGCCCTGCGCCAACTCGAGGAGGAACAACGCAGCCGCGACGAGTCGCGCGTCGAGTGGACGCCCGCCTCGATCCGCGACGTCCTGCGCGAAGAGTTTTCGGGCGAGCAGGTGCTCGTCGTGTCCAACCGCGAGCCCTACATCCACGAACGGCGCGACGGCGGCATCGAGGTGCGCAAACCCGCGAGCGGGCTCGTCTCGGCGCTCGAGCCCGTCATGCGCGCCTGCTCGGGCACCTGGATCGCCCACGGGAGCGGCAGCGCCGACCGCGAGGTCGTCGACGCGGACGACCGCATCGCCGTCCCGCCGGAAAAGGCGACCTACCAGCTCCGACGCGTGTGGCTCACGCCCGAAGAGGAGGAAGGCTATTACTACGGTTTCTCGAACGAAGGCCTATGGCCGCTTTGCCACATCGCCCACACGCGTCCCATCTTCCGCAGCGCGGATTGGGAGCGCTACGTGCAAGCGAACCGCCGCTTCGCCGACGCCGTGGTCGAGGAGGCCCGGCGCGACGACCCCGTCGTGCTCGTGCAGGACTACCACTTCGCCCTGCTCCCCAAGATGATCCGCGAGCGCCTGCCGAACGCGACGATCCTCACTTTCTGGCATATCCCTTGGCCGAACGCGGAATCCTTCGGGATCTGCCCCTGGCGCCAGGAGATCCTCGACGGCCTGCTGGGCAGCACGATCATGGGGTTCCATACGCCCCACCACGTGAACAACTTCCTCGAAACGGTGGATCGCTACATGGAAAGCCGCATCGACCGGGAATCGAACGTCGTCTCGCTGCAAGGCAACCTGACCGCGGTCCGTCACTACCCGATCTCGATCGAGTGGCCGCCGCGCCTCATGGATACGATTCCCGGGGTGCGCGAGTGCGCGGCGGAGTTCCGTCGCCGCCATGGCATCGGGGCCGGCGTACGCATCGGCATCGGCGTCGACCGCCTCGACTACACGAAAGGCATCGAGGAGCGACTCTGGGCGATCGAGCGGCTCTTCGAACTCTATCCCGAGTGGATCGGCCACTTCACCTTCGTCCAGATCGCGGCGCCCACCCGCGCCAAGATCGATAGCTACCGAAATTTCGGCGAGGACGTCACCCGGCTCGCCGATCGCATCAACGCCCGCTTCGGCCGCGAGGGCTACGTTCCGATCGTCCTGCTCAAACAGCACCACGAGCCGCCCGAGGTCTACCGGGGCTTCCGCGCGGCGGACCTTTGCCTCGTGACGAGCCTTCACGACGGCATGAATCTCGTCGCGAAGGAATTCATCGCCGCGCGCGACGACGAGCAGGGCGTGCTCATCCTCAGCCTCTTCGCGGGGGCCTCGCGCGAGCTTCCCGAAGCGCTGCTCGTGAATCCCTACGACTTCGACCAGTGCGCGCGGGCGCTCCACGCGGCCCTCTCGATGAGCCCCGAGGAACGGCGGGCGCGGATGCGCAGTCTGCGCGCCGTCGTACGCGACTTCAACGTTTTCCGCTGGGCGGGCCGGATGGTCCTCGACGCCGCGATGGTGCGGCGCCGGAGCCGGGTCCTCAAGCACGTTCGAAACTGGGACTTCCTCGAAAGGCTGCCGGTGGCCCCGTGAAGGACCTCTTCTCTCCCGACGGGCTTCGCCTGCTCGAATCCTTCTGCTACGCCAACACGCTTTTCGCCTTCGACTTCGACGGCACGCTCGCGCCGATCGTGGCCGATCCGGAGGCGGCCGCGTGCCGGCCCTGCGTCCGCGAGGCGCTCGACCGACTCGCGCAGCTCGCCCCCGTGGCCATCCTTTCGGGCCGGGGGCTGCGGGATCTGCGCCCGCGCCTGCCCGATTCCATCCGACACGTCGCCGGCAACCATGGGCTCGAAGGGCTCGGGATCTCCGCGCGCGACGCCGAGCGCGCTCGCCGGCAGGCCCGCGGCTGGCTCCGAGAGATCGGGGAGTGGCGCGGCCCGCCGGGGCTCGAGGTCGAAGACAAGGCCTACAGCGTGAGCCTGCACTATCGTCACGCGAAGTCCCGTCGGGAAGCCAAGACGCGGATCGAACGCAAGGTGCTCGAGTTGTCTCCCGCGCCGCGCATCATTCCCGGCAAGTGCGTCGTCAATCTCTTGCCCGAGGGCGCCCCCCACAAGGGCATCGCGCTCATGAACGCAATGGAGCGCACCCGAACCCGCGCCGCGATCTACGTCGGCGACGACGACACGGACGAGGACGTCTTTCGTCTACCCGCCCCGCCCCGCGTCCTCTCGATCCGGGTCGGCAAAAAGGCTACCTCGGGCGCGCGATTTTACCTTGCGAAACAAGGGCAGATCCTCGCCCTCATACGCGAAGTGATCCGTCACGTCGAAGCGCGCGGGGCTCGGCCTTGAGCGCGGAAAACCGCGACGACTGGGAACTGCTGGCGCGTCTCTTCGGTCGCATTTCGAGTTTCAACCGCGAGGTCGAAGCCGCTTGCGGCCTGAGCCTCGTCCAGATCCGCCTGCTCAACCACCTTATCGATAACCCCAGCTCGACGGCGATCGAGGTCGCGCGCGGCCTGGAGCTTCATCCCAGCACGCTCACGCCGCTCCTGCGCCGTCTGTCCGCCCGCGGGGAAGTTTTCCAGACCGTGGACCCCCTCGACGCGCGCCGCAAACTGCTCACCGTGACGAAGGAGGGACGCGAGCGCCTCGCGCGCGGGCTCGCACGGGTCGGCGAACTCTTCGGAACGGGCACGCGCACCCGCTCGGCCTTGCTTCTCTTGGACCTACAGCTCTCGAAACTTAGAGCAAAGTTCCCCGGAGGATGAGGCTCGCGAGGGTGAAGTAGATCACGAGACCCGACACGTCCACGAGCGTCGCCACGAAGGGCGCCGAGGCGCTCGCGGGGTCCAGCTTACAACGGCGAAGGAGGAAAGGGAGCATGGCTCCGGCGAGGGTTCCCCAGACCACGGTCCCCAGCACGCTCAGCGCCACGGTCAAGGCGATGAGACCGTGGACGGAACCCGTGAAGTTGATACCCATCGGGAACACGAGGATGCGCACGAGGCCCACGAGCCCGAGGAAGGCGCCGAGGCAGAGCCCCACCCCCAACTCCCGGCCCAACACCCGCCACCAATCGCGGATGCGGACTTCGTCGAGGGCCATCGCCCGGATGATGAGCGTGGAAGCCTGGGAGCCCGAGTTGCCGCCCGACGAGATGATGAGCGGGATGAAAAGCGCGAGCACGACGGCGCGTTGGATCTCGTGTTCGTAGTAGGCCATCGCCGACGCCGTGAACATTTCGCCCACGAAGAGGATGAGGAGCCAACCCGCCCGCTTGCGGATCATCTGCAGGAAGCCGATGCGGAGGTACGGCTCGTTGAGGGCCTCCATACCACCGAACTTCTGAATATCCTCGGTCGCCTCTTCCTGGACGACGTCGACGACGTCGTCCACCGTGACGATACCCTTCATCCGCCCCTCGACGTCGACGACGGGCAGCGCCGTCACGTCGTACTGCGAGATGATCCGACTGAGCTCTTCCTGGTCGAGGTCCTCGGTCACGGAGACGAACTCCGTGTTCATGATGTCGGAGACCCGTTTGTTCGAAGCGGCCGACACGAGCTCCCGCAAGGAGACGACGCCGAGCAGGCGCTGGTCCGGGTCCAGGACGTAGGCGTAGTAGATCGTCTCGACCCGGGTGCGGGCCTGCGCGCGAAGGTACAGAATGGCTTCGTCCACGAGCATCTCGGGGCGTAACCGCACGAAGCTCGAGTTCATCCGCCCGCCGGCGTCGTCCTCGGCGTACGCCAAGAGGGCCGTCACCTCGCGGCGCATCTGCGGGTCGAATTGGGACAAAATGCCTTCGGCGGCGTCGGGCTCCGAAGCCTGGATGAAGTCGGCCGCGTCGTCGGCGGGCAGCACGCGCACCCACGAACGCAGGTCCGGGCCCGTGCGACCGGCGAGAAGCTCGACCTGTTCCGCCGAAGGCAGAAAGAGGAAAAGCTCCTCGGCCTCGAGGCGGGGCAGGAGGAAAAACTTTTCGCGCTTCTCTTCGATGGAATAATGGGACCAGGCCTCGAAGAGAGCTTCGAGGGAACTCGGCAACGACTTTTCGAGCGCGTTCGATTCGTCCATTCGTCAGGCCCCGCGGTGAGAGAAAACTGAGGCTCGGCTTAGCCAACCTTGGGCCATGCCGCAACAAATCACGAAGGACTTCTTGCGCGACTTGCGTCGCCGGGCCGGGCCGCCCACAATCGTGGGACCATGTCGTTGCGCCAAAAACAAAGCTGGAAAGCCGTCCTCCGCAGCTGGACCGGCCAAAGCGTGACGAAGGACGACCTCGCCTCGCTTTTCGAGGTCCTGCCGCGCCTTTCGACGCCGGCCGAGAAGGTCGAGTGGCTCAGCCAGATTTTCCAATGGCTCCGCTCCCCGGTGCAGCTCAGCGGCCCCGAGGCCGAGGCCCGTCGCGCGACCGGAGTCCAGGCCGTGCGCCTGCGCTTTCTCTTCCAGCTTCTCGAGCGGAACGCGACCTGGAAGCGCGACGCCTCCGCGGCCCTCGGCGAGATCTTCGAGCAAGGCCGGCTGACGGGACTCTTGGCCGACACGGGCTTCAGCGAACAGACGGGGCTCCTGGGCGAGGTCCTCGATCGCCTGGGCACGAAGTTCGTGCCCCAGGTCGTCGAGACCTCGGACCTTCGCTGGGTCGCCCGACAGGTTTTCCCCACCGAGGAAGACGCGGAATGGTTCGAGGAATGCCCGTCGGAAACGCGCGACGAGTGCCTCGCGCTCGTCGCGGCCGGCTTCAAGGACCCGGCGGGCACGAACGCGCGCATGGAACGGGTCGTCGGCGAAGCGCTCCTGCTCATCGGCGCCCGCATCGCGGCGCTCGGCAGCTCGGCCGGCCTGCGGCGGCTGCGCAGCATCGAGCGATTCGACGACTCCCCCTTTCTCCGTCTTCAGCAGAGTCTCGCGGCCCTCGTGCGCGGCGACCGCAAGCTCCGCCCGGTCCTGCTCGAGAACATCTCGCGGCACCTGCTCTCCGCCCACGCCGAGGTCGAGCTCCTACGCCGCGCCCTCGAGACCCACGGGGTGAGCATCGCGATCGTCTTCCAGCTCGAGCAGCTTTCGCTCGGCCTTACGCGCGTGGCCGTACTGGCCAACATCCACGTCGACGGTCAAGCGAGCGACATCTTCGCCCTTTGCGCCGAGCTCATTCGCACGCAAGAAGACGAGCGGGGCTTTCGCGGCCTCCTGAGCCGCAACTTCCAGCTCTTCTCGCGCAAGATCGTCGAGCGCACGGGCGCCTCGGGCGAGCACTACATCACGCGCAGCCGCGACGAGTACCGTCGCATGATCTTCACGGCGATGGGGGGCGGGGCCCTCACGACCGTGACGACGCTCGCGAAGTACGCCCTCAAGCCGCTCACGCACGTCCCCTTCCTGGAGGGTTTGCTGGCCGGCCTCAACTACGCGATCTCCTTCGTGTCGCTCCAGCTCATGCACCTGACGCTCGCCACCAAGCAGCCCTCCATGACGGCGGCGGCGCTGGCCGCCAAGATTCCCGGCGACGAGGTCGACCTCGAGCGTAACCCGGAGCTCTTTACGGGTTTCGTCACCGAGATCGTCTACTTCCTGCGCTCGCAGACGGCCGCGCTCTTCGGCAATATCTCGGCCGCCCTCCCCTCGGCTTGGCTCGTGGCGTGGGCCTGGTCCAAGCTCTTCTCGCGGCCCTTCCTGGACACGGGCACGGCGGAGTACGCGCTGCGGAGCCTGGATCCGTTCACGACGTTGACCTGGGCCTACGCGGCGATGACGGGCGTCCTGCTCTGGCTCTCGAGCGTCTTCGCCGGCGCCTTCGAGAACTGGATCGTCTACCGGCGTATTCCGCTCGCGATCTCGACGAATCCCTTCCTGCTTCGGCGCTGGAACGCGGAAAAACTTCGCCGCGCCGGAGACTGGCTCACCAAGAACGCCTCGGGATTGGCGGGCAGCGTCTCGCTCGGCTTCCTGCTCGGGTTCTTCCCCGTTTTCGCACGCTTCTTCGGGCTACCGCTTGACGTGCGCCACGTTACGCTCTCGACGTGCCAACTCGCCCTGGGCCTCACCGCGCTCGGATGGGAAAACGTGGACGGGTGGCTCCTCGCGCGTCTGGGGCTGGGAATACTGGGGATCGGCTTCCTCAACCTCTCGGTGAGCTTCAGCCTCGCCGCGTTCGTCGCGCTTCGCGCTCGGAAGGTCGGTCCCGCCAAGATGAAGAGCTTGCTCTTCCACGTACGGCGTCGCTTCGTGCGACGCCCCTTCTTCTTCCTGCTCCCCCTCGGCGACCCGAACCAGAAACTCCGCTAGCGCAGGAGCGAGTCTTCGAAGGCGCGAAAGTCCCGGTAGGCGTCGGTCTTCGCCTTCACCGGGAAGTTCGCCGTCAGGTAATCGCCCTCGATGTGGCGGTATTTGTCGTGAAAGCGCACGTCGTGCGAAGCGACGAAGGGCAGCACCGAGGCGCTTCCCTTGAAGATCCACCTCGGCAGGTTGGTGCCTAGCATGGCGGGATACAAGCGCTGACCCGCGGGCAGGATCGATTCGATGATGTCGTAGGCCGCGTCGGCGCAGTTGTCGCCCCAGGCCTTGGCCATGCCGAAGACCATGCGGTCGCCGTCGCGCGCCAACAGGCGCAGGGCGTCGCGTTGGGTCCGGCTGATGCGAAAGACGTAATAGGTCACGCGCATCCCGCGGTGGTTGAGTACCCACTCCGACCAATTCCAAAGGTTGGTCGTCCGCACCATGGAAAGCACGTCGGGACGTCGCGAGGGAGGCAGATCGACTTCGGAGCCGCTCACCGCGTCCTTGGCCCCCGGGTTGATCAACATATCGCTTTCGCCGTTGCCGCCGATCGTGCGCAGCGCGAGCGTGGAGTGTCCGAAGTCGATCGCGCCCAGATCGACGCCGCCGGGCCCGGGATAGCCGAGCTGGTGCACGCCGAGCAGGACTTGTTCGCCGGGGCGAAGCGGAGCGGTCTCGGGCAGGTCGCCGCCGAACTTGAGCTTCCACCAGAGCTTGGCGCGTTCGTCGGGATGTCGCTCGAGGCGACCGAGCAGCGCCGAAACGGCCACCGAAACGACGCGCTTCTCGAGCTCGGCGTCCCGCGCGACGTCGCCGGGAAACAAGAAGAGGAAGTTCGTGCGGGCCATCTGCAGCAAGGGCCGGAGCAGTTCGTGTCGGACGAGGATTTCGGCCACGGCTTCGCGCGTCTGGGATCGCGAGAGGTCCGCGTCCACGAGCGAGATCCGCAGACCCCGCAGGCCTTCGCGGTAAACGGGGTTCGCGGGCACGCCGACGAGTTCGAAGCTTCGGCGCGCGAGGCCCTTGAAGTGGGCGGGCACTTGAAAGTGGTCCGCGACGTGGAAGCGACCGGTCGGCTGCGCGAAGGCGGCCATCATGACGGCGAAGAGTCCGAAGCCGGCCAGGATTCTGAACGACAGGCTCAACACGGACCTCGAAAGAAAACGAACTTGCATGTCACCTCCGGCTTCTTGGGCAGTGTATACCACCAACAACGCGGAGCGTTAGAAAATCTCGAGCCCTTGCGAGGCCTCCGCGGAGCAAAACCCCGCGCAGACCCCATCCAATTGAATTTAAAAGCTTATTTTTCGAGAAGACTGCGAAGCATCCAGGCCGTTTTTTCGTGGATCTGCATCCGCTGGGTGAGGAGATCCGCGGTCGGTTCGTCGGAAGCCTTATCGACGAGCGGGAAAATCTTGCGGGCCGTACGGACGACGGCTTCCTGGCCTTCGACCAGGATCCGGATCATCTCGTCGGCCGGAGGCTTACCGACGACTTCGGAAATCGAGGAAAGCTTGGAGAACTCGGCGTAGGTGCCGGGCGCGGGAAAGCCCAACGCGCGGATGCGTTCCGCCACGAGGTCCACGGCCAGCGCGAGTTCGTTGTATTGGGTCTCGAACATGAGGTGGAGCGTTTGGAACATCGGCCCCGTCACGTTCCAGTGGAAGTTGTGCGTTTGGAGATAGAGGGTGTAAGTGTCGGCGAGCAGGACCGAGAGTCCTTCCGCGATCTTCTCGCGATCCTTCTTCGAGATGCCGTTGTTGATGTCGGGTGCCTTAGCCATAAAATCCTCCTGAAAGTCTGCCGGAAACTACCATAGGAAGGGCCCGGAATCTGTGACAGACTGACGGCGTGGGAAAAGGCCACGGACACGATTGCGACCACGACCATGGTCACGCCCATCCGCACGGGTCCGGCCATGACCACGGCCATCACCACGGTCCGCTTCCGACGGACGCCGCTTCGCTCGCCCGCATTCGCACGGCCTTTTTTCTGAACGCGAGCTTCGCCGTGCTCGAGATCGCCGGTGGCCTCTGGTCGGGGAGTCTCGCGATCCTGGCCGACGGTTGGCACGATCTCGGCGACGCCCTCTCGCTCGCGCTCGCCTACTTCCTGGAGCGCAAGGCCTCGAAGGGGCCGAGCCGCGCGTTTACCTACGGATACCGCCGCTATTCCCTGCTTTCCTCGGTCATCGTCGCGCTGCTCCTCGTGGCCGGCTCGGCCCTCATCCTGCGCGAAGCCATCCCGCGTTTCGCGAACCCCGGGCAGCCCCGCACCGAATTCATGCTCGTCTTCGCGGTGCTGGGCATCCTCGTGAACGGTTACGCCGTGCTCAAGATGCGCGTCGGCCGTAGCGCGAACGAGAAGGTCCTGAGCTGGCACCTGCTCGAGGACTTGCTGGGCTGGATCGCGGTGCTCGTCGGCACGCTACTCATGCGCGCCTTCGGCTGGAACTGGATCGATCCCGCGCTCGCCGTCGTCATCGCCCTGCTCGTCCTTTGGCACGTCGTGGGCCACACCCGCGAGTCCGTCCAACTCTTCTTGCAACGCACGCCCGAAGGCTTCGATCTCGACGGCTTTCGTCGCGAGGTTCGCGCGATCGCGGGCGTCACGGGGCTCCACGACCTGCACGCCTGGTCGCTCGACGGCCAACGTCACGTTCTCTCGCTCCACGTCGTCCTGCGGCGGGGCACCGACGCCGCCGCGGCCAAGGCGACGATCCGCGAAAGCGCCAAAAGCCACGGCGAGTTTCACGTGACGATCGAGACGGAATTCGAAGGCGAGGACTGCGACGACCGCTGCGCGGACCCCACCCCGGGAAGCAAAGCGAATGAATGAAGCCCTCGCCCGGCGCCGCGCAACCTTGATCGCCGCGCTCGTCGTCCTCGCCTCGATCGCGCTCTTCGCGATCGGGCTCGGGCAACCGACGACGCCGAACTTTGACGAATTCCACTACCTTCCCGCCGCGCGCGAGTTCCTGCAGCTCGGCACGAACCGCAATTGGGAACACCCCCCGCTCGGCAAGCTCCTCATCGCCGGCGGCATGGCCGTTTTCGGCGACAATCCCGTGGGCTGGCGCGCGGGCGCCGCGCTCTTCGGCGCGCTCACGATGGGACTCGTCTTCCTTTGGGCTTCGCGCCTCTTCGGATCGCTCCGCTCGGCGGGACTGGCGACGCTGATCGTGCTGCTCGCACAGCTCCATTTCGTGCAGTCGCGGATCGGCGCGCTCGACGTCTTCTCGGCTTTCTTCGCCGTGCTCGCGGGCTTCGCCTTGACCGAAATCTGGCGACGCGGCGACGAAGCTTCGCGCCGCACGTGGATCGCGCTCGGAATCGCCCTCGGCGCGGGCGCGGCCGTCAAGTGGTTCGGCCTCCTGCTGTGGGCCGCGATCGGACTCTGGGCCTTCTTCCGTTTCGCGGGGCGCCGGGGCTTCGTGCTCCTGGCGCTGCTGGGGCTGCCGGCGGCGATCTACGCCGCGTCGTTCTTGCCGCTGCTCGCTCTGCGCGGCGAGAACTACGACCTGGGCGGCCTCGTCGCGCTCCACGGCCGGATGTGGCGGGGCATGCGCTCGGTCGGCGTGGCCTCGCACGGCTACTCGAGCGAATGGTGGAGCTGGCCGCTCCTGCTGCGGCCGATCTGGTACCACTACCAAAGAAGCGCCGACGAGCAGAGCTTTCGCGGGGTGTTTCTCGTGGGCAACGCCGTGCTCTTTTGGCTGAGCCCGCTCGCAGTCGCGCACGCGATCGGCGTGTGGCGTCGCGAGCTCGCCGCGCGACCGATCGTATCGCCGCTGCTTTTCCTCTGGACGGCGCTTTACCTGCTGTGGGCCGTCGTGCCGCGTTCGGGCGGCTTCTTTTACTACTACTATCCGGCGAGCTTTCCGCTTTGTCTGCTCCTGACCTGGTCGCTCCTCGACCTCGAGCGGCGGCTCCGCACCCGAAGCGTCACGCATCTCGTCGTGGCCGCGGCCGCCATCGTTTTTCTGTGGTTCTATCCCGTGCTGAGCGGAGCCTTCGAAGTACCCGTCTCGCTCAGCCGCGGCTGGATGTGGTTCCACCGCTGGATCTGAGGCCTTCGCCCGGGAAGCGGCGTTCCGGCCCCGGCCTCAAGCCCCGCCAAGATCTTGACGATAAGTTCGTTATGGAACTCCGTCGCACGCCGCTTCTCATCCTCGCGCTCCTGTCGACCCTCGGCTACGAAAGCGACGTTCGCGCCGAACCGTCCCTCGCCCCCTGGAGCGCCGAACGCATGGCCGAGGCCACGCGGCTCAGTCTCGAGGCCTTCGAGCTCGACTACGAAACGACGGTCACCAAACGACTGCTCGCTTACACCTTCCACCGTACGCGCCTCGGCGGCGTCGTGAGCGTCTATCACGGCCCGGCCGAGAATCCCTTCGTCGCCGACTACGTCTGCCGGGAGATCGTGCACGAAGGTCGCCTCCGGATGCATTGCCACGAACACTGACGCCCCTCCGTTTTCGTGACACCCCAACAAAATGGGGAGTGCTACACTCGAAAGCATGAAATTCCGGTGCCGGCCCCTCCTCGCGCTCGTCGGTCTCCTCGCCAGCGATCCTCGTGCGATTCTCCTCGCCTGCGTCTCCTCCGGGCCGGGAGCCACGAAGGCCGACGTCGAGATGACGAAGAAGCTCTTTCTCGCGAAGCCGTTCGCCCGAACGCCCGCCGCCGCGAGCGGGCGCGCGGGCCCCATGCCACGACTGCCGAGCGCCGAAGCCCGCGGCTCGGCCCTTCCCTGGGGAGGGCGTGATCGCCGTCAATGGAGCGACGAAGCCGTGCTCGCGAACGCGACGTCGGCGGCGCTCAACGAGGGTTGGTCTCGGCTGGGTTCCCGCGACGTCGTCGTGGCGGTGCCCGTCTCGATGATTCCTTCGGACCTGCGGCCCTACGGCGACGGCCAAACGAACGCGGGCGTGCAGTTTCCGGACTGGCCCCACAAGATTCCGCCTCTCGTCGCGACGCTCGTGAAATCCTCGAACAACCGCGAACTCGTTATCTTCCGCGTGCACAAAGACCTCGCCGCGAACGCCAAGCTCGAGATCGTTTACTTCGTCGAGACGCCCATCGGCTCGGGCAAGTTCCAAAAGAAAACGGCTTCGGTCGCGCTTCGTCGCGACGTCGGCTTCGTCGTGGGCGAGGACACTTTCTCGGGCCAATGGGCCGTCGACCGCGACAAGAAGTGGGGCAACCTCGACGGCAGCGCGCCCGTCTTCGTGCGCCCGACGGGATGGCAAGATTGGTTCCCCGTCGACTTCCGCTATCCCGTCTACACCGAGCAGGAGCTCACGCGCGCGGCGGGCCCCGGCAAGATGCCCGGCGGGCGCCCCTTCTGGGACCCCGAACTCATCCGCGACAACGCCGACGGCAAGACGGCATTCCAAGATCTCCAGGAGCGACAAAACTCCGGAAAGATGGGCAACGGCTGGTTCTACGTCGTTCCCAAGAACATCCACGCATGGATGCCCGCGGCGAACAACAAAATCCGCCTGACCGCGACGGGCATCGGCTGGACCTGGGTCATCGACAAGGGACCGCACGCGCCGTTCAAGACGCTCTACACCTGCTTCGAACGCCGCGACGCCGAAAAGGAAACGACCAAGCGCGCCGAAGTCGTGAGCCTCAACATGAAGGACCCCGACCAACAGCACATTCGCAAAGGTCGCCCCATCGAGGCGCCCCAGACGCTCGTGAGCGGCGGCGGCTGGCACGAGATCGGCGACCCGGCCGAGACGATCATCAACAACGTCGAGGACGCCCCGGTCGTCGTCGGCATGGCGACGGGGATGCCGTGGCACGAAACGCCCGAGGGCGGCGCCCAGTTCGCGTACAAACTCACCGACGTCGTCACCGTTCGCTGGCTTCGGCCGGGCGAAGGCCTCGTCACGCCCGCGGGCGAGCAGACGCTCAAGGAAGGCTACGGCCCCACCCGCGGCAACCCCGCGATCCCCGGCGGACGTAACTACCACTGGTTCTACTTCCACGCCGACCGCGAAGTCTGCACGCAGGAGTGGGTCCACAACTGCGTCCCCACGAGCAAGAATAACCTCGGCCTGCGTTGCTCCGGCATGGGCGGCTAAGTCCCGCAGGCGCGGCGCCTGAACGGCCACGGCCGGAGGGTTCCCCGGCATGCCGCACAAGCGTCTCTCGCTTCTCGGGTCATTTTTGGCCGGATGAACTTCACAGCCGTGAACTCCCGCGGCGGATGGCATCTGCTAAACTTCTCGGGTGGCCACGCCCAAGCATTACGTCGAAATTCTCGAACGCCACTTTCGGCTCCGACGCGCGCGCAATCCCGCCTATTCCTACCGAGCCTTCGCGCGCGACCTCAAGCTTCCGGCCTCGCGACTCTCGCAGATCCTGAAGGGACGCCAAGGCCTCTCGCTGGCGCGGGCGACCGAAATCGCCGAACGCCTCGGCCTCGCCGAACTCGAAAGATCGGTTTTCCTCGACCACGTCGAGGCTAAACACGCTCGCGACCCCCAAACCCGACGTGCGGCGCGCGAGCGTCTGCTCGCCGCGAACGTGCACGCGGACTGGCGCGCGATCGAGGCGGCGGATTTTTCGCGCATGATCGATCCCGTCTACCTCGCGGCCCGGGCCTTGCCGTCGCTCGAAGGCTTTGCCTACGACCCGAAGTCCCTCGCCAAGCGTCTCGGCGTGAGCGTCGCGAAATTTCGCCGCATCTGGGCGACCCTGACGGAACTCGGTTTGCTCGCCCGCGATTCCGACGGGGCTTGGTCGAACGGCCCCCACGTCGTACGAAAATTCGAAGGCGCATCGGGCGACGTGCGTCGCTACCACCAGGCGGTGCTGGAGCGGGCGAAACGAGCCATCGACCAAGTTCCGATCGAGGAACGCGACGTCGGGGCCTTCGTGTTTCCCTTTGCTTCGTCGCACTTACCCGAAGCTCGGCTCGCGCTCGCCGAATTCCGCAAGAACTTTCCCGAGCGTTTCGAAGGGGGACCGGCACCCGACCGGGTCTACGCGCTCAGCGTTCAATTCTTTCCGCTTACCGAAAAGCCGGCCGTCCGCCGCGCGGCGAAACCCGTCGAGCCCTTTCCTACGGAAGGGCCTTCACTCGAAAGCGGATGACTTCCGTGTCTTTATTGCCTTCTTGCTCCTGGTAGAGGTCCCGGAAGACCTGGACCTTCAAGCACGGGGAGACTTCGATATGCGGCCCGCGAGAAAGCGCACAGCTCCCGTAGACCTCGAAGGTGCTTTCCTCGTGCAAGGACGTGCGCATCGTGGATCCCAGTTTTACCCGTAGGATCTGTGGATCGTTTTGGAAGGAAGCCTTCCAGTCTTCGTCGCCCATTTCTGGTCGCGCGCGGGCTTCCGCCGCCTTCACCGACTTCTTGATGAGGGCTTTGCCCGCGGAAGTTTTGAGAAAAGCTTCGTACTGCTTCAAGGCTTCGGCCTCCGGCCCCGGACGCAATCCGCCGTTCTCGACGTCACCGCCACCTCCCGGCTTAATCGGCGCGGGAGCCGCCCCCGCTCGCGTCGGCGCGAAGATCGCCAGGACCGCCCAGAACAATAGGTGCTGCTTCATCTTGATTTCCTCCATCGATACCTTCCTCTTTCGGAACTCGGCGCCCTTCCTTGACGAGCGGAAGCCAGGCCTAGGCGATTGATCGTGTCGTGACGTTTCGCGAAGTCCGGTCAAACGGGCTTACGAAGTCCGCTTAAGCGGACTTCGTCGACGAAATCTCGGTGAAAGCGAGAGGGGGCGCGGAGCGAAAGCTCCGGATGGAAGGTCGAGAGAAACACGTGTCCGCTGCGCACGTAGACGGGTTGACCCTCGTAAGCCGCGAGAACCTCGACGTCGGGGCCCACGCGCTCGAGAATCGGCGCGCGAATGAAGCTGACTTCGTCGCCAAGGAGTTCGGCCTGAAAACTATCGAGCTGACGCCCGTAACCGTTGCGCGTGACGTCGACATCGATCCAGCCGAAGGAACGCTGATCGGGATGGTGCACGGTCTTGGCGGCGAGGATCGCTCCCGCGCAGATGCCCCAGACGGGCTTCGCGCGGCCGTAGTCACCGAGCGCGTCTTCCATGTCGAAGGCCTTGAGGAGCTTGAGCATCGTGGTCGACTCGCCGCCCGGCAAGATCAAGCCGTCCACGCTCGCGAGGACCTTTTCGTCGCGAACCTCGACGAATTCGGCGCCCGCGGCCTCGACGTGCGCCCGGTGCGGCGAAACCGCTCCCTGCAAGGCCAGCACGCCGATCCGCGGTTTCCGTTCCATTCTTACTCCTGCTCCTTGATTTAAACTTCCTACGGCAAGGCCGCAGGGAGCGAAATGTATTCCAAATACATGAGTCGACCGAGAACGCCGCCGTAGGGAGTTTAAATCAAGGACACTACCAACCGCGTTCGGCCATGCGCTGCTCGGGAGCCAAGGTCTTGAGCTCGAGGCCGCGCATGGCGGCGCCGAGGTCGCGCGACACTTCGAGAAGGATCTCGGGGTCCTTGTAGCGGGCCGCGGCCTTCACGATGGCGGCGGCGAAGGCCTTGGGGTTCGAGGACTTGAAGATGCCGCTGCCCACGAAGACGGCTTCCGCGCCGAGCTGCAGGCAGAGGGCCGCGTCGGCCGGGGTCGAGACGCCGCCCGCCGCGAAGTTCGGAACCGGAAGCTTCCCGAGCTCGCGGACCTTGAGCAGGAGCTCGTAGGGCGCGCCGAGGTTCTTGGCTTCGGTCATGAGCTCGGCCGCGTCGAGCTTCGTGACCCGGCGGATTTCTTGGTGAATTTGGCGCAGGTGGCGCACGGCCTCGACGATGTTGCCGGTGCCGGGCTCGCCCTTCGTGCGGATCATCGCCGCGCCTTCGCCGATGCGGCGGAGCGCTTCGCCCAAGTTCGTGGCGCCGCAGACGAAGGGCGCCGCGAAGCCGTGCTTGTCGATGTGGTAGGCCTCGTCGGCCGGGGTCAGGACTTCGGACTCGTCGATGTAGTCGACTTCGAGGGCCTGAAGGATTTGGGCTTCCACGAAGTGGCCGATGCGGCACTTGGCCATGACGGGGATCGAAACCGCGGCCTGGATCTCTTCGATGAGCATGGGGTCCGACATGCGGGCCACGCCACCCTCTTTCCGGATGTCCGAGGGAACGCGCTCGAGCGCCATGACGGCCACCGCGCCGGCTTCCTCGGCGATACGGGCCTGTTCCGCGTCGACGACGTCCATGATGACGCCGCCTTTGAGCATTTCCGCGAGAGCGACCTTCGTGTTGGGTTGGGTGGATTGCTTTTGAGCCATGCGCCCTCTCTAGCGGATAACGCGGGTCACTCTCCAGGGACACATCGACCTCTGGAAATGGGACAGAATTCGCGTGACTCTGCTTCGAGAATTCGCTTTGTATTTCGCCCAGATGGACCGCCAACCCTATTTGCGCCTGAACTTCGGGGCCGACACTTCGAAGGGCCGCATCACCGTCGAGCAGATCGTTTCGGTCATCCGGGCGCAGATCGTCGGGCGCACGGCGGTCGCGGGATTGCGGCTTCCCCCGGTGCGCGTGCTCGCGCACCAGCTCCACGTCTCGAAGAACACGGTGCAGGCGGCCTACGAAGAACTCAAGTCGCAAGGCCTCGTGGAGAGCCGCAATCGACTCGGGCTCTACATCACGCCGCCCAAGGCCATCCAGAAGCCGCTCTCGTCGTGGAAGATTCCCTTTCCCGAGTTCCGCAACATCGGTCCGCTCGAAGCTTCGGCGCGATCGCGTCGCGGCGGCATCAACCTAAGCTCGGTCTTCATCGATCCGGACCTGCTGCCCAAAGAAAAAATCGCCTCGTGCTTCCGCAGCGTCCTCACGAGCCCGGGCCTGAGCTTCTACTCCGATTACCAAGGCTACCGCCCCTTACGCGAGAAGATCGCCGAGCGTCTGCGCAAACGCGGAATCTCGGCCGAAGCCGACCACATCGTCACGACGATCGGTTCGCAGCAGGCGCTCGACTTGACCTTCCGCATGCTCGAGCAGCCGAAGATCGCCACCGAGAACCCGGCCTACCATCTCGCGAAAGTCCTGCTCGAGATGAACGACGCCGAGATGGTGGGGCTGCCGCTCGACCCCTTCACGGGCGCGCCGCTCGCCAAGTGGGAAGAGCTCTTCCGCAAGCACCGTCCGAAGCTCGTTTATCTCACGAGCAACTTCCAGAACCCGACGGGCTATTCGTACACGACGCAAGAGATCCAGCAGATCCTTGAGCTCTCGGAGCGCTACGGCTTCGCGATTCTCGAGGACGACTGGGGCTCGGACATGATGAGCTTCTCGGAGTTCCGCCCTTGCATGCGCGCGATCGGCGGACCGAACGTGCTTTACGTGAACTCCTTCACGAAGAAAGTGCTGCCCTCCTTCCGCCTGGGCTACCTGCTCGCGAACGAGAACTCCGTCGAGACGCTCGTGAACGCCAAGCGCGTATCGGCCTTCGGCATGCCCGCCGTCATCGAAGCGACGCTCTTCGAGTTCCTCGATCGCGGCTACTACGATTCGCACCTTAAGCAGCTGCACGCCGAACTCGACGAACGCTACCGCCACGCGCTCGACCTGCTGCGCACGCTCATGCCGCCCGAAGTGCGTTGGACCACCCCGGGCGGCGGCCCCGTGCTTTGGGTCGAGGTGCCCGAGCGCGTGCGGCTCTCCGTCATCCAGGAGCGACTCAAGGCCAAGAACATCACGCTCGCCGTGAAGCTGAGCGCCTTCTTCGGCGAGCCACACCTACACGGCTTCATGCTCGGCTACGCCTTCCTCAAACCGAAAGAGCTCGAGACGGGACTCGAACGTCTGGCCGCCGAGATCCGCCTCGAGCTGGAGACGCGCTAGTTGTCTCCGGCGAGATCACGGCGCGTCCGCAACAAGTCGTACTTCCTGGGGGCCCTCGCGGGGCTGCACTTCCTGCCCTCGTTTTCGGCGGGCGCGGAGACGAAGGCCCTCGGCCCCGTCTGGTCTTTCTTGGTGGCGGGCGCGATCGCCTACCTCCTGTCGCAGTGCTACCGCCGCTCGCAGGCGCTCGAGCGTCGCTTCCTCTTGGCGCTCGCTTATTTTTTCGGGGTCACGTCGAGCCTCGTGGCGGGGCCCGAAGTCCAGGCGCAGATCCACGCCTACCGGCTCGACACCCTCGGCACGCTCGCCCTCGTCGGCCTTTCGGTTTTCCAACGCCGACGCCTGGGGCGCGGAGCGGCGGCGAATCCGAACGCGCACGTCCCGCGGTAGGCCGGAGCCCGCGTGACTTCTCCTCTCTCGCGGCTCTCACGCGCGTTGTCCGGCAAAGCCTGGCCGTGGATCGCGGCGGGCCTCGGCCTCTTGATCCTCGTGAGCGCGGCGAGCCGCTACCTCGTCGCCGACGGGCATGACTTCCAAGCCTACTACTACGCCGCCCAACGTCTCCTGCACGGCGAGAGCCCCTACCGCTACCAGGTCGAGTACGCCTTCAAGTACCCGGCCGTCTTCGCCCTCGCCTTCGCTCCCTTCGCGCTCTTTCCCTACGACGTCGCGCGGACCCTCTACACGATCCTCCACGCCGCGCTGGCGCTCGCGCTGCCCTGGGGCGTCTGGCGCTTCGCCCGGGGCGAAAACACCTCGCCGCTCCTCGCCCCGCGCTTTCGCGTGGGCGTGATCGTCGCGTTCGTCGCGAGCTTCCGCTTCGTCGACAACGAGTTCCAGATCAGCCAGATCGGGCTCTGGACCTTCGCCGCGATGCTCGGGGGCCTCGCGTGCCTGCGTCGCGCGCCTCGCGCCGCGCCGACCGCGCTCGGCACGACGCTCTTCACGCTCGGCGCCGTCACGAAGGTCCACAGCCTCGTCGCCTTCGTCGCGTTCGGGCGCGCCGCGGCTTGGCGGCGTTGGGCCCCCTACGCCCTGCTCGCCCTGGCCGTCGTCCTGCTGCCGAGCCCGGAGCACTGGCTCGATTGGGCCCGTCAGATGAAGCTGACGACCCCCGACCTGCCGACGCCGCCTTACGCGAGGAACGTGCAGGGATTCTACCCGATGGCCGTAACGCTCTTCGGCTGGTCGGCGCTCGGCTACGCTCCGCTGCTCCTGGCGCTGCCGTTCTTCGTGGCGGCCTTCCTCGCGCTGCCGCGTTTCGATCTAGCCGACGCGCGAAGCCAGCCGGCCGCGCTCTTCCTTACGGTCGCGACGTGGCTGACGCTGGGGTGCCTGTCGTCGCCGCTGCCGTGGCACTACACCTATTCCTTCGCGTGGGCCGTCCTGCCGCTGAGCTGGGCCGTCGCGAGCCGCGCGGAACGGCGAGGGCTCCTCGCGCTCGCGCTCTTCTTGGGGCTGACCCCCAAGGGGATCATCGGCTTCGACGTGGCGGCCTTCCTCGAAGGGCGCCAGAGCGTCGCGATCGTCTTCTTGCTGCTGGGCTTGATCTTCGCCCGCCAGGCGCGACGCCTCGCGCGCTAACGCCGCTCCGTCACGAGCTCCTTCGACACGAGGTTCAGGCCGCGCTGCGAGCGCGGGTCGCCCGCTTCGAAGGCGGCGCAGTGGAGCGTCGGCAGGAGCGCGGCGTCGGGAACGTCGTCGCGGACCGTCTCGAGGCAAAGCAGGCGCAGCGGCGCGAAGACCTCGACGCGCAACTGCAGGTAGCGCGGATCCGCGGACGAGCTCGGCGGGAAGGCGCGGTAGAGCACGACGCGGCCCCGCCAGTCGCCCGACTCGAAAGGGGCCGAAGCCTGGCGAACGTCCTGCGGGCGCGTCGGCGCCGGCACGGAGAACTCGAGCCGCGCGGCCGACGCGTCGGACCGCGGAAGCTCGCAACGGAAGGCGCCTTCGCCGACGCCCGGCGCGGCGCAGGTCGCGCGCCAGAACTGAAGCTCGAAGGCGTAGCGACGCGTGGAGGCCCCGGGGTTCCATGCCGGGGCCGCCACGACGGCCGCACTCGCGAACGCGAAGGCCAGGGTCACGAAGCGGGTCGTTTTCATGTCGTCTCCTTCTCGATCCAGGCGAGATAATCCGGCAGCCCGCCCACGACGTCGAGCACGACGATCGCCGGCAATTCGTAGGGATGCGAGGCGCGCAAGCTCTCGACGAGCGCTTCGACCCGCTCGCCCGAGGTCTTCAGCCAGAGAAGGGATTCCTGGGACTCTTCGATCCGCCCCTCCCATCGGTAGCAAGCGGCCACCCCGGGCCACGCGTTCGCGCACGCGGCGAGACGCGCCTCGACCACGGCCCGGCCCGCCGCGCGCGCGGCGTCTTGGCTGGGATAGGTCGAGTAGACGATCTTCGGGCCCATCCGCGGAGTCGTAGCGCCCGGGACGGACGCCGTCGAGCGAGTTATACTCGCTGGCATGCGATCGCTACTCGCCCCCGCCGCCGTCTTCCTGGGTCTCGCCACGCTGGGTGGCTGCGGCCTGCAGATCGCGGAACCCTGGGGCGCGGCGAATGCCGCGGTCGGTTCCCTCGACGAGAGCTTCGACGCCGGCTGGGGGAGCGGCTTCACCGGGTCCGTCGATGCGATCGCGATGCTTTCGGACGGCGGTATCCTCGCGGCCGGCCGCTTTACCGCCTTCGACGCCCGCGCCCGCGGCGGCCTCGTGAAGTTCTCGGCCGACGGCGTGCCGGATCCGGGCTTCGGCCCCTTCGCGATCTCGCCGGCGAACGCCTCGGTCCACGCCGTCGCCGTGCAGAGCGACGGGCGCGTCCTCGTGGGCGGCGATTTCTCGGGCTTCGCGGGGGGCTCGACGGCCAAGATCGCGCGCCTCCTGCCGAACGGCCAGCTCGACACGAGCTTCGCCGTGGGGTCGACGGGCTTCGACGGCGTCGTCTCGTCGATCGCGCTCGACTCGCAAGGGCGCGTTTACGTGGGCGGAACCTTCTCGACTTACGGCGGAAGCGCGGCGCCGCGGCTCGTGCGCCTCGCCGCCAACGGCGTCCGCGACACGGGTTTCGCGGTCGGATCGGGGTTCTCGCTCGACGTGAACGAAGTCGTCGTCGAGTCCGACGACCGCGTGCTCGCGGGCGGCAGCTTCACGGCTTACCAAGGGATCTCCCGCAGCCGCTTCGTCCGCCTGCTTTCCGACGGGTCGGTCGACGCGAGTTTCGCGACCGCGATCGGCACCGCCGCGAACGGAAGCGTGAACGCGCTTCTCTCCACGTCGACGGGCATCCTCGTCGGCGGCAACTTCAGCTTCTTCGGCGGGCTCGAGACGGGCACCTCGCTTTGGCTCGACGCCTTCGGTGCCCGTCGGGCGAGTTTTCTCAGCGCGGGCGACACGTCGGCCTTCGCGCGACAAGCCGACGGCGCGATTCTCGTGGGCGGCGACTTCAACCGCGTGCTCGACCGCGTCGCGACCCTTCGGCTCGCGCGGATCTCGTCCGACGGCACGGCGCTCGACGAAGCCTTCCTCGCGGCGAACGGGACGGGCTTCGACGGCGTCGTGCGCGCCCTCGCGATCCAGGCCGACGGCAAGATCCTGGTCGGGGGCGAGTTCCGCACCTTCAACGGCGTCGCGGCCGCCGGACTTCTGCGGCTCAAATGAAGATCCTGCACGTTTGTCTCTCCCAACTTCCCGCGCCGAACTACGGCGGCACCGAGCGCGTCGTGCACTCGCTCGCCAAGACGCAGGCCGAATTCGGCCACGAAGTCTCGGTGCTCTGCCTGCCCGGCAGCCGGCTCCCCTTCGCGAAGGTCATCGAGTGGAACGAGCCGCGCGACCCGCGCAAGCTCGTTCCCGAGGGCATCGAGATCCTGCACTTTCACGGTCTGCCGATCCCCGGACTCGAGGCGCTCCCGCACGTCTGCACGATCCACGGCAACGGCAAGGCCGGCGAGGAGTTCCCGGCCAACTCGCTCTTCGTGAGCGAGGACCACGCGCGACGGCACGGGTGGACGGAGTTCGTGCACAACGGTATCGATCCCGACGAGTATCCCCTCGTCTCCACGCGCGACGCGGGACGCTTCGTGTTCCTCGCGAAGGCCGCGTGGAAGGTCAAGAACCTGCGGGGCGCGGTACGCGTCGCGAAGGCCGCCGGGGGCCGCATCGAGGTCATGGGCGGCGCACGCCCTTGGTGGTGTCTCTCGCGACGCGCGCGTTTTCACGGATCGATCGGCGGCGAAACCAAGCTTCGCCTTTTGCAAGGCGCGCAGGCCCTGCTCTTTCCGGTGCTCTGGGACGAGCCCTTCGGGCTCGCGGTCGTCGAAGCCTTGGCCTGCGGCACGCCCGTCGTCGCGACGCCTCGCGGGTCGCTGCCCGAGATCCTCACCCCGGAGTGCGGCGTGCTCGCCGATGACTTTGGCGGACTCGTGCGCGGAGCGGCCGCGGCCGCGCGACTCGATCCGCGCGCCTGCCGCGAACGCGTCGTGGTGGCGTTCAACCACCGGCGCATGACCCAGAAGTACCTCGACTACTATCGACGCGTGCTCGCCCAGGGCAAGCTGCGCGCGGGACGCCCTCGCAAAGGCACCGAGCAGGGCGCCGAAGCGCTCATCGACTACGTGGGCCGGTCACGCTGGCCGATCGTGACTTGAGCGAAGTCGTCGCCCCCTTTAGTCCTGCCCCCGCAGAACGGGATAGCCGCCGGGCCCCATCCGCCAAACGTTCTGAAAATCCCAGCCCGCGAAGCTCGCGGGGTTCGACATTTCGGACGCCCCCAAAGACCTCGTACCCATGATCATCTGCGGCAGCACTTCCGTGCCGTTGACCGCGTAGAAGTAAGTGCTCCTCTCGAAGGCGCTCAGCCCCACGGCCGCCTGGTCCCAATAGATGCCGTTGGCCGGGGTTTTCGTGGCCCAATCGGTGAAGGTCGGGGCCCGCCAAATCAGGGTGCGGTCCGAAATGTCGCTGACCTCGGCGACGACCCGAGCCGCCGTATAGAGATTCCGGGTTTTTGCCATTTCGCCGCGGGCCGCGAGGCCTCCGACTTCGATGAAGGCCGTCCGCTCGGCCCGCGCCGAAACGAGCCCTCGCGAGTAGGAATCCGAGATACTGGCCACGCCCGCAACCAGACCGCCTACGTTTAAGACCACGGGGCCATCTAGGTCCGAGGACGTCGCGACGACGTCGCCGAGACTCGCGCATTTGGCGAGAGTCGTCGAATAACCGGCCACGCCGCCGACGTAGGCCTGGAATCCGTGGCCGCCCGAGACCCCACGGGCGCCGTTCATCGTGACGCGGACGTTCGTGCGGCTCACGCAGTCTTCGCAGTCGACCATCCCACCGATCCCGCCGACTTTAATGTTCAGCGTCGACACGGGAACCGAGCTGATGACTTCGAGCGAGCCCGAAGTCCGTATGTTCTTCAAATTCCCGCTGCAACCGGCGATCGAGCCGACGTAGGCAAAACGGTTATTCACCATATTGTTTTCGAAGCGAATCATCGCCTGTTCGAGTCGGAGGTTCACGACGGATTTCGCCGAACCGAAAAGTCCGCCGATGCAATTATGGTAGATGTCGGTAGTCGGGATCGGCAACCCAAGACCAAGTCCCCGGTCTACCCGAAGCCCGCGGATCGCGAAACCCGCGCCGTCGAAGCCCGTGATCGACTCGAGCATGGGAAGATTCGCGCCGTCGACGACGGGCTCGCCCGCGAGATTGAGGTCGTTCGCGAGTCGATAGAAGTAGGTGCTCGCCGTACGGATTTGCGCGAACTGAGCCGGCGTCGAAATGAGGAAGGGATCCGTGGGAGTTCCGGTGCCGCCCGCGAAGGAGTTGCAGCTCGGGTCGATGACCTTCTGTCCGGTCGGCCCGAGGCTATCGTAGCTGCAGTCGGCGTTGTTGACCACGGTGCAAGAGGAGCGCCGATACTGCTGCCGCAGAATCGGGCCATCGCACTCGGCATTCTCCCACGCGGTATAGGTCCAATAGCTGCGGGCTTGCACGCAAGCGCCGTCGGCGATGACCTGGTACCGAGACGGCATGACGCCCTGGCACTGGGTTTCCGAAGCTTGTCGGCCCGAAGAATTGAGACAAGAAACGCTTCGCGTCTGGTATCGGAAGCCGGTCTGAGCGCAGTCGCCCGAGGCCCAAGCGCCGGCCACCCAAGACGGCGGCAAAATATCCTCGAAAGGAGACGGCACGATCGGTACGACCGGGGGCGCCCCCACGGTCGATCCGCCGCCGGACGAGACGCCGCCCGAGGGGGAACGTGCCTTCGATTTTTTCGGAGAGTTCGTCTTCGCGCCCGATTCCGCCTCGGCGCCCACGTCGGCGCCCACGTCGGCGCCCACCACGTCGGCCGCCGACGTGGGCGACTTGTCCCCGCACGCGCCGACGCAAACCACGAGTCCCAGATTCAAGAGCAAATAAGAAAACCGGGTTGTGACTCTCATGCTTCCAGCTTGCGGGGGCACGCCCGCTCGCCTCAAGCGCAGATCGGATAAGACGTTCGTAAACACTCGCCTCGGCCCGAGCGAAGTCGAGGTAAAGGCCGATTCCCGAGTCGGTACTGGACCTTGTCCGCGCGGCCGGAACGCTTCTCGATCCGGCGCCGCCGAGGTAGCCGGCGTTAGGCAAACAAAAAAGGCGCCCCGCTTTCGCGGAGCGCCTTCGCGACTTCGACCTCGAATGGATCTTAGTCTTTACGGGGCGGATCCTTTTCGGCGTTCACGGAAGCCGTGCCCGTCGCCGGCTTGCCCGGAGCAGGCTTCGTTTCCTTCGGTTTGGCGATCTGGAGGAGCGGCAACTGGGCGACGCCGCCCCGTTGCGCCAACACGAGGTCCGCGGCCACGTCGACGGCTTCGTTCACGTAGGGGAGCTCGGCGTCGCGCACGCGCGTGGCGAAGCTCTTCTTCTCCTCGTTCTTGTCCTTGGCCTTGCGCTCGACCGAACGCTTGCGCACGTCGGCCAATCGGATGGAACCGTCGGACTGACGCGCTTCCGCGGCTTCCTGTTCGATCTCTTGGAACTTGGGGCTGGCCGCGACGCGAGTCTTCGAACGCTCGGAGAGACGCGGGACGAGGTCGCCCGAGATCGCCGTCCACGCCGTGCCCAGTTCGGCCGAGTTCGCTTCGGCGCCGAGGAAAGGCGCGACCTTCTGCGGCGGCACGGAGTTCTCGAGAAAGCGCTCGCCGACCTTGTCGACGTAGCCGCCCGGGATCACGACGTCGGCCGCGACGCCGTTATGCTGCGTCGTCGCGCCGCCCGGGATGAAGAACATCGCGTTCGTCACCTTGAGCGCGCCCGCGCCGCGCGGGAGCTCCATCACGACCTGCACGGTGCCCTTGCCGAATGTGTGGTCGGCGCCCACGATGAGGGCGCGACGGTAGTCCTTGAGCGCGCCCGCGAGGATCTCGGAGGCCGAGGCGCTGAAGCGGCTCGTCAGCACGACGAGCGGCCCCGAGTAGACGGTTTCTTCGTCCTGGTCGGCGAGCACGTCCCACTGTCCGCCCGAGTTCTTGGTGCCGACGACGGCGCCCTTGCGGATAAAGAGACCCGAGATCTTGACGGCCTCGTCCAGCAGGCCGCCGCCGTTGCCCGCGAGGTTCAGCACGATGCCGTCGACCTTCTGGGCCTTGGCCTTCACGAGCAGCTTCTTGATGTCTTGCGAGCTCGAGACCTTGCCGCGACCGCTTTCGCCGTAGAACGAAGGCAGGCGGATGACGCCGATCTTGAGCGTCTTGCCGTCGACCTTGCGCGTTTCCATCGTGAGCTTGGCGGCCTGGTCGGCCAGGTTGATCTGGGCGCGCTTGATCTGCACTTGGGTGCGCTCCGTCTGGTCGCCCTTCTTGCGCAGCAAGGTCAGCTCGACGACGGAATCCTTGGGGCCGCGGATGAGACGCACGACCTCGTTCAGGTCCATGTCGATGACGGCCTGGGGCTTGGAATCCGGGATGGCCTTGCCCTTACCATCGGTGACTTGGCGGACCGCGACGATCTTGTCCTTGGGCTGCAGCACCTTGGCCTTGTCGGCCGCGCCGCCCGTGATGATTTCCTCGACGACGGTAAAGCCGTCCTGCGAGCTGAGGCTAGCGCCGATGCCCTCGAGCGAGAGACGCATATCGATCTGGAAGTCCTCGAGCTTCTGGCGCGAGAAGAATGAAGAGTGCGGGTCCATCGCGATCGCGAAGGCCTCGACGAAGGCGTTGATAAGATCCACGGGCTTGCGCTCGCGGTAGCGCTTCGTCACGAGCTCGTAGCGGTGCACGAGCTGGGTTTTGGCTTCGGGAAGCTTCACGTCCGAAAGGAGGTAGTTCGAAACCTGGAAGTGCGCCGAACGACGCAGGAGGTCCTCGCGCGCGGCCTTATCCGCGGGGTAGTCGCGCTTGTCGGCGTCCTGGATGACGATGGTCTCGTCGAGCTTGTAGTCGGCGCCCATGAAGCCCTTTACGTAGGCTTCGTTCTCGGCCGCGCGGTCCGACGCGACTTTCTGGATGTCGTTGAGCGCGTCGCACTTGCCGGACTTCATCTGGTCGAAGAGCGCGACGAGCTTCTTCTCCGCCGCCTCGACGTCGGACTTGAGGAGCATGGACTTGGATCCGTCCAGGGCCTTGAGGTACTGCTTGGCGGTCTCCAGCTTGAGCGCCGGGGTCAGCTCGCGCACGGTGAGGTGCGTGAGCATGTAACCGCGAAAGAGGCTCGAGAGGTCCTGACAGCCCAAGGTCATAGGGGCGCTCGCCGTCGTTTGGCCGAAGGCCGAGAACGCGCCGAGGGACATCGAAAGGTAAAGCGAAAGTCGAATCGAGAAAGGCTTCATCGTCCCGCTAGTCTACCAGGGAAAAGCTCGACGGGGCGCCGAGCCAAATTGTTGGAGCCGGGCGTCGATCCGTTGTATCAGGGGGGGCATGATTCGACTCGCCTCCTGGAACGTGAACGGAATTCGGGCCTGTCACAAGGGCGGCTGCTTCCTGGATTGGGTCAAACGCGAGCAGCCCGACCTCATCGGGCTCCAGGAGGTCCGCGCGGACGAGGGCCAACTCCCTGACGAGGTGCGAGATCTCCCGGGCTATTGGAAAGCTTGGTGCCCCGCGACGTCAAAGAAGGGCTACAGCGGCACGGCGATCCTTTCGCGACGGGAACCCAAACGCGTCTTGTGCGGTATGTCGACCGATGAGTTCGACGTCGAGGGACGCGTCATCACGGCCGAGTTCGACGGAATCGTCTTCGTTTCGGCCTACTTCCCGAACAGCCAGGAGAAGGGCGCCCGCATCGACTACAAAATTCGCTTCTGCGAGCGCATGCATCGCCACCTCGAGGATCTGCGGCGCGACCTCGGCAAGCCCGTCGTGCTCTGCGGGGATTACAACATCGCGCACGAGCCCATCGACTTGGCCCGCCCGAATGACAACCACGACTCGCCCGGCTTCCTGCCGCGCGAACGGGAGTGGATGACCAAGTTCGTGAACGCGGGCTGGGTCGACACCTTCCGCCACCTCCACCCCGAAAAGGTCGCCTATTCTTGGTGGAGCGCGCGTACGCGGGCCCGCGAGCGCAACATCGGCTGGAGAATCGACTACCACTCCATCCATCGGGACGACGCCCACCTCGTGACGGGAGCCGCGATCGAAGACCAGCAACTGGGCTCCGATCACTGCCCCGTCCGGCTGGAACTCAAAAGCGGTCTCTGAGGGTTCCCCTAAAACGGACTCGACCTCGGCCGGCGCACAGGATATAACGCTCCGCAATGAAAACCTCCCTCTTCGCTAGGACCGGCCTCCGCACGATCTTTGCCCTGGGACTGACGTTCTTGACGGCCCCGAGTTTGGCCCAGGACTCCTCCGTCCGACGAATGGCGCCCGGTCATTTTCAGAGCCTCTCGCACTCCCCTTCTTCGTCTCCAAAAGTCCTTTTTTCGGCCACCTGCGAGGGGGAAAGCGACGAGTTGCGGGCCTTCCCATGGCACAACGACCGTCTGCCCATCCTCGGCCAAGGGATCGGCACGATTTGGGAAAACGATCCGGACTTCATCCCTTTTGACCTCCGCTCCGCGCTCACGATCGAAATCTCGAGCGACGGCTCGGCCATCCTCCGGAGCTCGCTCGGCGGAAGCACGAGCCACGTCGCCGCGGAGAATTCCGGTCGTTCGGAGTTCATGGCGAGCCTCGTCGCGCAGGCCGACGGCAAGGTCGAATACTACGGGGCGTCGGGAAGTCCGGCGACCTTTCGCAGCCGCGATCTCCGTGCGAATTTCGTCGACTTTCTCGTTCTCAATTCGCGTTTCATGATGCCCGAACACTCGAATATTTACGTCGGCCAGACTTTCCGGGCGTGGACCCGCTTCGGCGTCTTGCTCGAGGGGCTCAACGACGGCGTCGGCACCCCTCGCGATCAAAAGCTCGTCGGAAAAATGCTCTGCCGCCGGACGCGCTAGTCGTTCGGCGGCCTAGGTACGGGGTGCCTTCGCGCTCGGAGTCGCGGCGCTCGCCATGGCTTCCCGCGCGCCCTCACGCGTCGTGTCCATCGCGGCCATCGCGGTGGCGACCATGCCGGCCACGTCGTTCGCGGCCGCCGGGAGGATCATCGTGTTCGACTTCTTGGCGAGCTGGCCGAACTGCTGCACGTAAGCTTCGGCCAGCTTGAGGCGCGCGGCGTCCATGCCGCCCGTCATCGAGAGCGCCTCGGCGATGCGGCGCAAACCTTCGGCGGAAGCCGTCGCGACCGAGAGGATGGCCTCGGCCTGGCCCTGGGCCTCGTTGATCTGGCTTTGGCGGCTCGCCTCGGAGTTCTTGATGGCCTGCTGCTTGGCGCCTTCGGCTTGGTTGATCTTCGCGTCGCGGTCACCCTCGGATTCCAGGATGATCGCGCGCTTCTCGCGCTCGGCGCGCATCTGCTTTTCCATGGCGGCGAGCACGTCGCGCGGCGGGTTGATCGACTTGATCTCGTAGCGGAGCACCTTCACGCCCCAAGGATCCGAGGCCTTGTCGATCGCGGCCACGACGAGGGCGTTCACGTTCTCGCGCTCCTCGAAGGAGCGGTCGAGCGCGATCTTGCCGATCTCGGAACGGATCGTCGTCTGCGCGAGCTGCGTGATCGCCATGAAGTAGTCCGACACGCCGTAGGAGGCGCGCTGGGCGTCCATGATCCGGAAGAAGAGGATGCCGTCCACGTTGACCTGCACGTTGTCGTTCGTGATGCAGACCTGCTCGGGGATATCGATGACGATTTCCTTCATCGAGTGGCGGTAGGCGATGCGATCGACGAAGGGGATGACGAAGTGCAGGCCGGCCGAGAGCGTGCCGTGGTAACGCCCCAGCCGTTCGACGACGTAGACGCGTTGTTGCGGGACGATCTGGATCGTCTTCGACGCGAAGATGACCGCGAAGCCGATGAGCGCGAGGGTGAAGAGAAAACCGATTTCCATGGGGACCTCCTTGGGAAGTTCTTCGTTCAGGGGAGCTTCGGGTTATCGACCATGTCGACGTGCAACTTGACGCCTTCGACGCCCACGATGCGGGCTCGGCCCGCCGGCAGGACGTGGCGGCCGACGTTCAACGCGGAAAATTCGGTGCCTTGGTATTCCACGCGGAGCTCTTGGCCCGGCGCCAACTCGGACGGCAGCGTGACGACGCGGCCTTCGTCGCGGGCTTCGAAGGACTCCGACTTCTGGCGGAAAGCGTCCACGAAGCGGCGGCGGAGCAACGTCATCGACGCCACGCTCAGGACGCCGAAGGCGCCCCACACGAAAAACGGCGAGGCATCGGGCATCACGAAGCGGATCGCGGCCGCGCAGATCGCGCCGAAGGCGAAGAATACGATGACGAAGGCGCCCGTGACGAGCTCGACGGCCGCGAGCGCGAGCGCGAGTCCTAACCAAAGCAGCGGCGTCATGAAATCCATCGTACCTCCGATCGGCGTTTACCATACGAACCAATGCCGAGGGGAGCAAGCCATCGCCGCGAAGCGCACGAAGATAATGTCGGAGCGAGCGGCAAAGGCGCGCAAAAGCGCGGGCCGCGAGCTAAAGGCCCCAGCCCTTGAGCGTCGCGGCCTCCTCGGCCGCGCTCGAGATCTTCTTGAACTTGGCGCCCGCGCGGCCCTTCACGCGCGCTTCGCAAGCGGGCCACGTCGCGTGGCGCTCGAGCTTGCCGTCGAGGTAGCTCAGGTAGAAAACTTTCGACCCGTCCGGCGCGGGCTTGTTCGACTTCGCGGCGCCCGCCGACTTACGCCCGCTCGGCGCGATCTTCGCTTCGCGCGCGAAGACTTCGTCGAGCCCGTCGAAGAGCGGGACTTCGTAGCCCGTGAGCGGTCCGCGGTAGGCGCGCTCGAAGTCCCCCGCGGCCGCGCCACTCGCGAGCGCGTCGACGCGTTCGTTGCCGGGAACGCCCGCGTGGCCCGGCAGGTGACGCCAGGCGAGGCGGGCGCCGAGCGCCCCGACCTCCTGGGCGATGGCCTCCCAGAGCTCGCGGTTCGCGACGGGCTGCCCGTCGGCTTTTTTCCAGGCGTTGCGGCGCCAACCGTGGATCCAGCCCGTCGCGCCCTGCACGACGTAGGCCGAGTCCGTCAGCACGACGATCGAACGCGTGGGCGGGCAACTCGCGCGCGCGAGACGCAGGGCCTCGAGCGCGGCGCGAAGCTCCATGACGTTGTTCGTCGTGCGCTCCTCGCGGCCGGCGAGCTCGCGCACGAGCTCGTCGTCCGGAAGCCAAGCGACCACGCCCCAGCCGCCCGGCCCGGGATTGCCCTTGCAGGCTCCGTCGCAAAAAAGGATGGCCCGATCCAACATAGAAAACGGCGCCGGCACGGGCCCGGCGCTCACGCTCAAACGCTTCGCTTAGCCCTGGCCTTCGATCGAAACCTGGCAGCTCACCGAATTCGAGATCATGCAGTTCGCGTGGGACTTGGAGTACATCTCTTGGAGTTTGGCGGCGTCGGGCTTCGTGCCCGAGAAGGTCGGGCGCGGACGCAGCACGACTTTCGTCACGGCCATCTTGCCCTTCTCGTTCTTCTCGAGCGTCGCGACGGGCTTGTCTTCGTACGCGTCGAGCGTGAAACCGCCCTTCGACGAAACGGCCAGGAAGGTCAGCATGAAGCAGCTACCGATCGCCGAGGCGAGCAGCTCTTCGGGGTTCGGCAAGCTCGCGTCGCCGGCGAACTCGGGCGCCGAAGAATTCGCGATCTGCAGGCCGCCGTTGAAGCGCACGGTATGCTGACGATTGTAGGTCTCGTACTTGAAGTCGGAAGAGGTACGTTGCCATTGCACGGTGACGTTGAAATCGCTCATGGGCCAGGATTTCAACGCCGCCGGGCCGGGGAATCAACCCCCGCCGTGTACAGAATTCTTAACGATCTTTCGAAGTGGCACCCATGTTATCTTCTTTTCTACGCTAGACGCGGGGCCCGAGAGCCCTCCGTGGCGACAGCGTAATGCGCTGGAAAGGAGGTGGTGCTTTGAACAGTCACAGTTCGAAGTGTCGCCGTGGTTCGGAGGAGCTTGTCTAACCCGGTTTCCGGGCTCTAGCAGGTTGCCCCACCGCGGGACGGCGGGATTCCGGGAAACCGGAATCCCGTTTTTTTATGTCCCGAAAAGGCGAGTCCTCTGCGAACGCGCCCTCACGAAAATCTAGTAAGGACCGTAGTAATCGTCGAAACCGGGAACGGGGCGCATACCACGCGAGCGGTCCGGACGCGGCAAGTAGGCGTCGCGCCAGCGCTGGGCTTCCGTGTAGTCCAGGCAGTATTCCGTGGACGAAACGCCGCGCGGGTCGATCGCAAGATTGCCGTAGTAGACGTTGTCGAAAGCCACGACGAGTTGTCGCGACCAGAAGTCGATCGCCACGATACGGGCCGATCCCTTGTTCGGCTGACTCGATTGGTAGACGCGATCGCCGACGCAGTTGCCCGCGAGACAGCCGCGCAAAACGGAGAGCGCGCGGGCATCGATCGTCAGGTTGCCGTAGTACACGTTATCGAAGGCGATCGTCACGCTGCGCTGATGCGGGTTGAGCGCGACGACGCGGGCGTAGCCCTTCTGCGGCGAGCTCGTTTGCATGACGCGATCGCCGACGCAGGAGGCCCCCAGGCAACCTTCCGCGACCGAGACTTGCGTCGCGTTCAGGCTGAGATTTCCGTAGTAGACGTTGTCGAAGGCGACGAGCGCCGTGCCTTGATAGACGTTCACGGCGCGAACGACGGCGCGGCCCTTCTGGGGCGAAGACGTTTGGAAGACTGCGTCGCCGGGGCAAAGCCAACGATCCCGCGTGCGCGGACAAGCGGTCGCGCTCGACATGCCGACGACCAGAAACAGAGCGGAAACGGCGTACTTCATCATGGAAAAATCCTCCCGGAAGAAGTTCTAGCCCGGGGCGCCGCCAAAGGAAGGGCGCCCCGCCAAAGAAACGTTCCGGGAGAGGCGGACTTGGAACGCTTCCTTACTTCACGACGAGTTTGGCGCCGACGTGCTTCGGATGGAACTGGCAAGCGATCGGGTATTCGCCGGGCGCCATGTCGAGGGGCAGCTCGACGTCGACGTTGAGCGGCTGCCGGCGGTTGACCTGCTTGGCGATCTTCAGCGCCGGGATCGAGAAACCGTGGAAGTCGAAGCCGCCTTCGAGCTCGTGCTTGAGCACGAAGCGGATCGACTCGCCAGGCTTCACCTCGACGACGTCGGGCATCCAGTGAACGGCGCCGTTCACCATGACCGTGCTGAGCTCGACGACGCGCGGAGCTTCCGCGCCGACGACGGCGGGCGCCTCCGATTGCGCGATCTCGGCGGCCGGGGGCGTCGTGGGCGCCGGAACTTCGGCCTTCTTGGTGCAGGCGGCGAACGACAAGAGGAATGCGGCGATGGCGATGCGGGATTTTTGCATGCGCCTTATTCTAGGCCCTTCCCGCGCGACGGAACAGCGAGACACCCTCGCATTCACGACGAAGGGCGTCGCGAGCCGAAGTCTCGCCTAGAGGCGCGGTTTTTCGCAGACGGCCCAATCGATGCGCTTGATGAGTTGGCCGAGCACTTTGACTTCGTAGTGCTGCCAAGCGACGGCCTCGAGGCAGCGCGCTTGCAAGGGGCCGCGGTCGCCGCCGCGCCGGTTATCGCCGAAGAACACGAGACGCTGAACGCGCGCGGGATCCATCTTCGGCCAGAACGCGAATTGGAAGGGCGGGCCGACCGTGTTCACGCGCGTGACGTCGTTCAGCCGCAGCGCCCACGCCCCCTGCGCGGCGATGCGGAAGTCCGCCGACAGGAAGAGCGTGCCTTCGCGGTCGAGGTTGAGCGGGCGGATGACGTCGCGCGCCCACGCCTCCCAGCCGTCGAGATCGCCGCGGGGCGAGTGCCGCAGATCGTAGCGCTTGTAGGAATCCGTGAAGGGCTTGACCCACGCGCCCACGGGCGTGAGCAGGATAAGGCTCACCACCGCGAGCACGGCGACCGTGCCGACCGTCATGCGGATCTTGAAGCCCCGCTCGCGCACCGCCGAGATGCGCGAGCCGAGCGCCGCGCAGATCGGGAAGAACGCGACCGAAGTCCAGTAGAAGCGCGTCTCGCCCTTGATCGAAGACCAACCGAAGATCACGAAGGCCGGCAAGGCCCACCAAAGGAGCGACGGACGGTGACGCCATTCCACGGGGCGTTCGTCGTGCGGGTGGCGCAAGACCTGCCAGAGCGCGAGCGTAACGCCCAGGCCGCCCAGGACGAACTGCGCGAGCACGAAGACGAGCCCGTGCCCGAGGGCCGCCTCGAAGCCGGGCCAAGCCTTCTGCCGGTCCGACAAATGGAAAAGGAAGGAAGCCCAACCGTTCTGCGAATTCCAGTAGAGCACGGGCGCCTGCAACGCGATCGCGAGCAGACCCGTCACGACGAGCCCGCGCAGGTCACGGCGCTCATTCTTGCGAGCGTAGAAGGCGACGATGACGCCCGGAATGAGCACGGCGGCCGTCCACTTGGCGAGCGCCGCGAGGCCGAGCGCGATCCCCGCGGCGACCGAATTGCGGCGCTCCGAGAAGTAGAGCGTCGCGACGGCGAAGAAGGCGAAGTAGCTGTCGGGCAGCGCGAGGAGCATGCCCGTCGGAAAGAAGAAGGTCGCGAGCAGGATGCACGAAGCGAGGCGCGCCGCGCGCTCGGAGTAACGCTCTTCGACCCAAAGGCGGAAAAGCCAGAAGGTCGCCGCCATGAAGACGAGCGCGCCGAGGCGAACGCCGAAGGTGCCGTCGCCGAAGACCCAAGTAAAAACGCGGGTCATCCAGGCCTGGAAAGGCGGGTGCTCGAAGTAGCAAAGCTCCGGACGCCGCGACCAGAGCCAGTAGTAGGCCTCTTGGTCGCTCAGGCCGAGGATCGCGCCGAGGGCGAGGGCCCAGAGCGCGACGATCCCGAAAACCTTCACCGGCCGATGACCGTGCCCGAACCGGCACCGACGAGGCCGGCTTCGAGCGCGTCGGCGCTCAAACCGTTCATGACCTCGACGCGACACGAAGGGTTCGCTTCGAGCACTTCCAGGATCGCGCGCACCTTGACCTTCATCCCGCCCGAGACGGTGGGACTGCGGTAGAGATCGGCGAGCTCGGAGTGCTGAAGGGCCTTCATGACGGATCCTCCGGCGTCCAGGATACCATCCTTATCCGTGAGGAAAAGCAGGCGCGTCGCCTTGAGGTCGACGGCGAGGCGGGCCGCCGCGAGATCCGCGTTCACGTTGCACGGGCGGAAGTCCGGGAAGAGTCCGACCGGAGAGACGACCGGCACGAGACCCGTGGCAAAAAAGGACTCCAAACGCTCGACGCGAACGCGCCGCACGTGACCGACTTGGCCCAAGCGCTCGTCCTCGGGACCGCACTCGAAGAGCCCACCGTCGACGCCCGAAAGGCCGAAGGCCGGCAGTCCCGCGCGCAAGCAACCGCGCACGATGGCGGGGTTGATCTTGCCGCTCAGCACGAGCTCGACGATCTCCATGAACTCGGGCGTCGTCACGCGCTGGCCTTCATGGAAGCTCGACACGAGGCCGAGCTTGGCCGCGGTCGCGTTGATCTCGGGGCCGCCGCCGTGGACGATGACGAGCGGCAGGCCCGCGTGGGCCGCGCGGACCTTCGCGAGCGTGCGGTAGAGCGAATCGCTCGCGAGACTTTCCTTGAGGGCGGCGCCGCCCAGCTTGAGCACGATCATGGGCGAGATCCTTACGAATATTCCGTATTAATTTCGACGTAGCGCTTCGTCAGGTCACAGCCCCAGGCGGTGGCCTCAAAGGGACCCGAGCGCAGATCGACGGCGATGAGCACGTTCTCGTCGTGGAGTTGTTCGCGCGCGGCCGCCCGGTCGAACTTCTGCGGCTTGCCTTCGTCGAAGACCACGGTCGATTGGAGCTGCACGCGCAGCTTCGCGAAGGCTTCCGTCGGAACCCCGGCTTGGCCGAGACGAGCGAGGATACGGCCCCAATTGGGATCTTCGCCGTGCACCGCGGACTTGATGAGCGGCGACGTCGTGATGAGACGCGCGGCTTCGCGCGCGAGTTCGATCGTGGGACCGCCCTTCACGTTGACCGTGATGAGCTTGCTGGCGCCTTCGCCGTCGCGCGCGATCGCCATGGCGAGGTCGCGCATGACGTCGCGGAGCGCGTCGTGGAAGGCCGCGCGGTCGGCCTCGCTCGTCGCCGCGACGTTCGAGGCGCCGTTCGCGAGCACGAGGACGCTGTCGTTCGTGCTCGTCTCGCCGTCGACGCTGATCATGTTGAAGGTCTCGTCGACGATGGACTTCGTCGCGCGATCGAGCCAAGCGGCGTCCGTCTTGAGGTCGGTCAAAACGAAGCCGAGCATCGTGCCCATGTTCGGATGGATCATGCCCGAGCCCTTGGCGGCGCCCGACAGACGGACCGTGCCGCCCGAAAGTTTGACTTCGCGGGTGATGACCTTGGGAACAAGATCGGTCGTCATGATGGCCAGACCGAAGTTGTTGATCGAATCGCCGAAGCCGCGGACGGCCGGCACGAGCGCGGGCAGCAGGATGTCGAGCGGCAAGCGCACGCCGATGACCCCCGTGCTCGCGACGAGCACTTGGTCCGCCGTCACGCCGAGCGTCTCGGCCGTACGGGCCACGAGCTTGGCGTTGTCTTCGATGCCCTCGAGTCCGGTGGCGGCGTTGGCCTGACCGCTATTCACGACGATGGCGCGAATGTCCGAGGCGGGCAGACGCTCGGCGCAATAGAGCACCGGCGCGGCCTTGAGCGAGTTCCGCGTGAAGGTCCCGGCGGCCGCGCAGGGCATGTCGCTCAGGATGAGGCCGAAGTCGGGACGGTAGCGGCGCACGCCGCTGTTGATGCCGGACGCCTTGAAACCTTTGGGTAACTCGATCTTAGGGACCATTTCGCTTTTCTAACCTATCCACCTTCAGAATGCGTGAAAAAACCGGGGACAGAATTCCCGTCGATTCAGGTTAATCCGTCGCGCAAAGAGATGCCCGCCAATGCGTTGGCGTTGAGCATGGCCTGACCGGCCGCGCCGCGAACGAGGTTGTCGATGACCGAGAAGACGACCGGACGCCCGTAGGCCTCGGCCACGTGGATGTGCACGCGGTTCGTGTTCACGACCGATTTCATCGAGAGCAAGGCCGGATCCGCGCCCACGCTCACGTCGGGCTCGCCGGCGTAGGCTTCTTCGAAAACCTTGAGCAGGTCGGCCGCGCCGCCCGCGGGACGCTTGGACCATTCGCCGAAGATCGCGACGGAGATGCCGCGGCTCACGGGCAAAAGCTCCGTCACGAAAACGGGATTGATCTCGAGGTCGGCGAACTGCGCCGTCGCCTCGACGATCTCGGGCCAGTGCTGGTGGCGACCGACCTTGTAGGGTTGGAACTCGCCTTCGAGTTCGGAGAAGAGCAAGCGGACCTCGGCCTTGCGACCGGCGCCCGTCGTGCCGCTCTTGGCGTCGATGACGAGACGAGCGGGATCGACGAAACCGCTCTTGAGGAGCGGCAACAACGCCATGAGCGTCGCCGTCGGAAAGCAGCCGGGGTTCGCGATGAGACGCGCTTCGCCTTCGCGCGCGGGCGCGAGCTTGCGCCAGGGAACGAGGGCGTACTCCGCGCGGGCGAGCCATTCCTTCGAGGCGTGTTCGAAGCCGTACCATTCGGGATAGGCGTGGCGCTTGAGCCGGAAGGCGCCCGCCACGTCGATGACGTGAATGCCTTGCGCGAGGAGCTTGGGCGCCATCTCGAGCGAGATCTCGTTCGGCGTGCAAAGCACGGCCAAGTCGACCTTGCCGCCGAGCGATTCCACGTTCTCTTCGCGTCCGATCTTGGCCGCGAGACGGAACTGAGAATGTCGTGACAAAAGCTTGAGGAATTCCTGACCGGAATAGCCGGTGGAACCGGCGACGGCGATGCGCGTGATCGACATCCATCAGGGCCTCGCACGCTTTGGATTGCGAGGCAAGACTTCGTGAAATATAAGGCTTTTCAGGTGCAACGAGACTCGCATTCTCCGAACGTCGACGAGCTTCGCCGAGGGGTTCCCTGCGGACGCTTTCTCGTCAAAATCGCGATCACGCCCGACGAGCTCGAAGCCGCGCTTCGCCTGCGCTACCGCGTCTTCCACGACGAGCTCAACGAAGGCCTGGCCGCGAACCAAGGTACGGGCTTGGATCGCGACGAATTCGACCCGGTTTGCGACCACCTGCTCCTGATCTTCGACGGTCAAGTCGTCGGCACCTACCGCCTCCTCTACGGTCCCCGCCGTCCGGCCGTCGGGTTCTACTCGCAGTCCGAGTTCGACCTCTGCGGGCTTCCGCTCGATTGGGATCACGGTGTGGAGCTCGGTCGGGGCTGCGTCGCCCCCGAGTTCCGCAAGCAGAGCACGCTCATGACGCTCTTCTGGGGCCTGAACCGCTACATGCGTTTACGGAAGGCGCGCTATCTCTTCGGGTGCGCGTCGCTGCCCCCCATGTCGTCGGACGATGCCGAGGCGACCTTCCGGCGCTTGCTCGAGATGGGACGCATCGACCGCGACGTCGACGTGCAGCCCCATCCTTCGCACGCCTTCGAGGGCGACGCGACCAAGGGGCACGAGCGCATTCCGCCTTTGCTCACGCTCTACTTGGAGTTCGGTGCCCGCATCTTGGGGCGCCCGGCTTACGACGCGGCTTTCGGCTGCCACGACTTTTTCGTGGTCTTCGACATGGATCGCCTGTCGCATTGGGGCAATGAGCTCATCACCCGCTTCGACCGACGCTTAGGCTCCGTTTAAGAACCCACCTGCAGCGTTCTCGGTCGCTTGAGTACCCAAGTACACGGCGCTCCCTGCGGCCTTGCATCTGGGTTCTTAAACGGAGCCTACACCTTAGTTTAAGAGGCTCGCGTGCTTGAGTTCGAAGCGGCCCACGAGGGCCTCGAAGACGGAACCCGAGGCCAGGCGCATTTGGTAGGTGCCTTCCATCGTTCCGGTCGGCGTCTTGAGCGGGCAACCGCTGCGGTAGGTAAAGGATTCGCCGGGCTGAAGCGTGGGCTTTTCGCCCACGACGCCTTCGCCCACGACGTGCTCGGCGCCGCCCAGGCCGTCGCGGATGATCCAGTGGCGACCGACGAGCTGGGCCGTCTCGGCCCCGAGGTTCGTGATCTCGATCGTGTAGTCGTAGAAGAAAACGCCGAAGCTCGGCTTGGAGGCCTCGGAGTTGAAGCTCGGATAGACGCGAACCCGAATCCCTTTCGTCGTCGTCGAAAAGGGGGTTTCGCCCAACTTCGCGGGACCTTCCTTGAAAGGCTTCTCCATCATGTTCACCTTTGTAGCACAGGTTTCGCGGGAGCTTCGAGGGGAGCTTTGACCCCCCGGCAATGGGGCGGAACGGGAGCTTCGGGCTCGACCACGAGCGCCTTCGAGGCGGCGTCGCTCAGGGCGGCCTCGCTTTCGAGATCCCGTTCCAGCCGCTGCCGGCAGAGGAGCGTCGCGGCCTCGTTCAGCGCCCGGCGGGGATCGCGCGGATCGTAGATGTGCTGGGAGGCCTTCGCGCCCTTCGACGTCTCGGGGCGCGCCGTCCGGGAGCGCGACACGTGCCAGAGCGCCTCCGCTTCCAGCCCGTAGGCCAGGAGCTCGGGCCAAGGCTCGGCGCCCGTTTCGGCGCGCAGGAGCAAGTTACCGCCGCCGCCGTTCACGCGAAAGTGCCGAAACCCCCGCGCGACGAGCAGCTCGCCGAGCGCGCCCACGCTGAAGCCCTTCGCGATCCCGCCGAAGGTGAGGCGACGCGGATCCTCGCGAAAACGGAACTCGCCCTCGCGACGCTCCATCGCCCCCAACCCCACGGGCCGCGCGAGGGCCTTCCACTGGACCGCGCCGATCGTCGGATCGAAGACGCCCCGCGACTCGCGCCAGGCCTCGGCCGAGAGATCCAGGAGCTTGAGAAAGCGCGGCGACGCCGGCCGCCATTCCGCGAGCCCCCCGCGCTCGAGGCGCCGAAGCTCGCTTTCTTCGCTCCAGTCCGAAAAAAGAAGTTCGTCTTCGAGCACGCGCCGCGAGAGCGCTTCGCGGAGCGCGGGCGCGTCGAGCGACGCCGGCGCGAGCCCTTCCACGCGCCACACGGTCCCCATCCCGAAGAAGACGTGCTCGAAGGGCCGGAGCGGCGCGGGCACCGGCGCCCGCGAGACGCAGCCCGCGAGACCCGCCAGCGCGAACCCGATCGCGGAACGCTTCACGGCGTCGACCGGTCCAGGTCCTCGAGCACCCAGCGCAGATCGCGCGCGATGTCGGCCGAGGGGTGCGACGAAAGCTCGAAACTCGTCGAGACGATCTGGCCCCGCCCGTTCACGAGCACGGCCGAAGGGACTCCGTAGATCTCGAGCCGCTCGAGGAATTTTTCGTGGGCCGGGCTCGCGCCCAGACGGGCGGCCTCGCGGCAATGGACGGCGCGCGGCCCCTTGGCGAGTCCCGTCGCCTTACAGAAAGACTCCAGGCTGGCGTCCGCGCCTTCGCGGGGGAAGACTTCGACGAGACGGATCCGCTTCCAGAAGTCATCGCCCGGATCCTCCTTTGCCCAGCCGCCGATCGTCTCGAGACAGTGCGGGCACCAGGACGCGAAGAAGACGTAGAGACGCGCGCTTCCCTCGACGCCCGGCAGACGGACGGCTTCCTTTTCTTCGCGATTCCATCCCCGGTCCGCGAGGACCGGCACGATCTCGCGTGGCGGATCCAGGAAGCCGCGCTTGAGTTCGCCGCGGTAGACGCTCTCGTAGGTCTCGCGCAGGAGCTTGCCGTCGGCGCCCTCGTCCGGCCGCGCGCCCCGCAGTTTGTGGCGCGGGTAACGCACCAGGATCTCGACCCGAAGACGACGCGCGTCCTCGGCCTTGCCGGCGTCGGCGGCGGCCTGGGCGTAAAGCTCCATGCGTTCGGGCGAGTTCTTGAGGAATTCCGGCGGCGACGAGAAGTCGAGCCGGCTCGCGAACTCCCGCGCGCGGTCGACGCGCTTGAGGGTCGTCGCGGCGAGAAACGACACGGTCGCGTCGAAGGAGGCTTCGCACTCGGGGAAGCTCGCGCGCTCGCGGAAGACGGCGACCACGTGCGCGGCGCCGATCTCGGAAGCGCTCGCCTCGGCCAGATACTCGCAGAAGCGGCGGCGTCCGTACTCGCGCGTTGTCTTGGCGCGGAAGAGCGGAAAGAGCCACTCCGAATCGCTCGCCCGCGGATCCCTCGAAGAGATCCGCGTCGCCCCCTTCAGCAGCGTCTGCAGCAGGCCCGCGCGGTAGCCTACGGGAAGCCGCGTGTCCTCGAGCTCGGGCAAGCGCCGCGCGACGAAGCGACGCGCGTCATCCCACCCCGAGAGGGCGTTCCGTTCCTGGGTGAGCGCCTCGAGCAGGCTCCGCTCGGTTTCCCGCTCGGCGTCGCTCGGCGCCAGGGCCCGACGGGCCCCCAGCGCGGCCTCGAAGATTCGGTAGCTCGTGTAGGCGCCGCCCGGCACGAGCGAAGCGCGGAAGGCCGACCAGGTCTGCGGCGGAAAGACGCTCAAGCTGTCCGTCAGCACGACGGGGTCGTCGACGTAGCGGAGCGCCGCGGGCAGCTCGCGGGCCGTCTGGAGGGCGCGACGGCGATCTTCGTCCGAGAAAACTTGGTGCCCGACCTTACGCAGCGGGAAGGCCGGGTCCTCGAGCAAACGCTCGACGCGGCCGGCTTCGTCCAGCACGAGGTGAAAGACGACGGGCGTGCAGCCCGAAGTGCAGCCCGTCGTCGTGTCGACCGGGCGGAAATACCGGGCGATCCCGTTCTTGGCCCGGTGACGAAGGAGGTGGGTATTGAAGTAATCCGGGACGGGCTTGCCCGCGACGAGGCGCCACTCTTCGGCGAGCTCGATCGCCGCCCAGTCTCCGTCCTCGAGGGCGAGGAGTTTTCGGTAGAAGGTCGGGAGCTCATCGCTCGCCGCAAGGGGCTTTTCGAGGGCGCTGGGAAGACGTTCGGGCCAGGCGCCCGAAAAAGTCGGGGCCAAGGAGAAGGAATCGGGCGGCGTCGAAGAACACGCGGCCAATCCGAAGAGAAGAAGGGAAAAAGGGATTCGGTGCGTGGAAGCCATGCCCCTATCTTAAGGCAGGGCCAAAGGCTCCCGTAGGCGGCTTCCGTCAAAATCCACGGGCGCGTCGACGGAGCGCGCCCAAAGGGGGCGAATCAGGATTTCGCGGGGGGCGGACCGCCCGGGGCGCCGCCGGGGGGATTGAAGTGCGAAGCGCTCTTCCGGAAAAGAATGATGCCGTGGTTCAGATCGTAAACCGAGATGCCGACGGTGACCTGGTCACCCACGATGCACTTGATTTTATTCTGTTTCATCTTACCGCTGAGCTTGGCGGTGACGACCTTGCCCGTGGGCAACTTGACGAGATAGTGACCGCCTCCCGGCGTGCCCGTAATAATTCCTTCGAACTTGGCAAGGTCCTCTTTCGACATCTGGACCCTGGACTTATCAGAAGTAGTAGTAGAACGAAAGGGCTCCGCCGGGGGCCCCTTGGAAACTCGTCGCCGAGATGAAGTACATGAGCTGGGCCCCGAAGGCGAGTCCGTCGCGGTGCTGATAGAGGACGCCGATGGCCGGGTAGACCAGGTGGGCCGTCGCGTCGGGCGGCACGTCGCCGCCCTCGTCCTGGAGAAAACGCTCCGAGAGGTAGGCCGGACGGATATCGGCGACGTCGGAGTTCGCCTTGCCGACGTGCCAGTTCGAATAGCCGAATTGACCGTAGGCCTGGAGGCTCTCGCGGCCCGAGAAGTAGAAGCGCGTGTACGCTCCCCAGGTGCTGTAGGAGAGCCCCGTGCCGATGCCGAAGCCGGCCGACCACTGCGGCGTGAGCGCGAGTTCGAGCTCGGCGCCGAAGAGGCCGTAGGCGCCCGCCCCGACGAAGCCCAAGCCGAGCACCCGTTCCTTGGACGCGACCGCCGGCTCACGGCGCGGGCGGCGGG